>Ga0160429_1000008_pt1 | contig 335790 bp, 258 predicted proteins | sample SolpanmetagenomR_FD_108199 | JGI IMG/M metagenome (GOLD analysis project Ga0160429, IMG submission 108199) | Solar panel surface microbial communities from Lawrence Berkeley National Laboratory, California, USA - R | ecosystem: Engineered > Built environment > Solar panel > Unclassified ... | reverse complement strand
GCGATGGGGTCAGGCGCCAGAAAGTTGATAACGCCCGCCATGGCATCGGAGCCGTAGAGCAGCGAGCCCGGCCCCTTGATAATTTCGGCCCGGTCGATGCTAAACTCATCAATCTCAATGCCGTGCTCGTCGCCCCACTGCTGGCCTTCCTGCTTAGCGCCGTTGTTGAGGGTCACCACGCGGTTGTAGCCTAGGCCGCGCACCACGGGCTTGCTGATGGCCGCGCCGGTCGTAATCTGGCTGATGCCCGGCGTGTGCGCGATGGCGTCGATGGCATTAGTGGCCGACGTTTGGTTGAGGCGTGTGCGGTCGATGACCGTGGTGGGCACCGGCGAGCGGCGCAGCTCGGTGGCCTGGCTCACACCCGTTACCACTACTTGCCCAATCTCGGTGGCGGCCGGGCTCAACTGGAAGTCGAGCGGCTGGCCAGTACCCGTGTCTACCAACTGGCTAACACTATTATACCCTAGGGAAGTAATCTGCACCGTAAACCGGCCCCTAGGTAGGTTGGCGAAGCTAAAACGGCCATCAGCATCAGTAGCCGAGCCCCGCTTGAGGTCCGGGAAAATGATATTGACGCCGGGCAGGGCTTCGCCCGTTTTGGCATCGGTGAGGCGGCCACTGACCGCGCCAGCTGCCCGTGCGCGAGGCGCCGCGGGCGGTGTAGTCTGGCCCACTGCGGCAAAAGACAGCGTGCTGGCCAGCAGCATAACAGAAGAAGTGCGAAACATAAAACCCGTGATTGTAAAGAATAAAAGAGATGCTAACGCTGCCGCACCCAGCTCGCGGTCGGGCCCCACAAACAAGCCCCTACTAGCAGCCAGGGCCTATTTATATTTTCTCTAAAACCAAACTAGAGAAAGAGGGAGCAGCCAGCTGGCTGGCATGCCTACGGCTTAGCACTTGCCCACTGGCGCACACGCAGCCAGCTAGGCTAAAACCCAATAAATGAAGTGAAAACTCCTGAAATAGCGTAGGCTAGCTAAGTAGCTAGTCCTTGTGCAGACCTAGGAAATTACGCCTGTGGTGGCCCGCGCAAGGCTGTGCGCCGCAGGGCGGCAGCCGAGCAAGCCAGAGTAGCCGGCACAGCTAGTGGCCGGTAGGCAAGCCCGCGGTAGGGGAGAGGAATGGCTACCCGCGGTGCAGACTGAAAAGGCACGTTGTAGAACTGCTCGGTCTGGCAATGGGTGTGCTTGGTCGAGAGTTGCACTTTGCCCGGCTGGTGCCTGGCCACTCTCACCGTAGGCTGTTCGGTGGTGTGCTCGTGGGTGTGCAGTGCCAGTATCCACGCCTCCGGCAGCAGCGTCCGCGTGAGGCAGAGCAGCAGTAGAAAGGAAAGGTAGGGGCGAAAAACAAGCCGCAACACAGTAACGCTAAAACAGCCGATTGATTGACAGCAGGAATTACTCAAGGCTGCATCGGGCCAGCAAAGATATACCCACTGGCGCAAGCCATAGCTAAGGAGTGCAACAATGCTTCACGGGTAGGCTGGGTGTATAGTATGGGTGATAGCCAAGCACTAGGGGTAAGAACAGGTGGGAATAGTGAGGCCGACCTATCCTCTAGCTGAAGCGGCCTTGCCGGCAGCAAATGAGCCCTGGACTGCAGCTTCTAAAGCCAGTCTACAGTCAAGGCGACTAGCTACAAACTATAGCTTTTTTGCGGAGGCGCACAAAATATTTTGGCATCTGGCAGCCCCGACTTGCTGCTCGCCGCTGTGGTAATAGCCTGCCCTAGGGAGGAAAATCAATGAATTATATCAGTAGCGGATTTGTAATTATCTTATAAGTATTACTATAACAAGTATATATAAATTATAAAGACGAGTTTGCTGTGTTTATCTAATATTTAATATATTTTGCTTTTTTTGAGTCGTTTTTTCGACCGCAAATAAGGTTTCTGCGTAAGTCGGCCGCTTTCTTGCATGAAATTATGTCGCCTTCTATGCGTTAAATCGTATAGCCAGGATAAGCTCTTCTTTCTTCCGCGTCGCCTTTTATGATTATTACGGACATCAAAGAACTCAAAATTCAGTATGACGAACCGTTGCATCTTTTACGAGTAGAGTGGGCTGCCGGCCGCGATATGCGTCGCCTGCGGCCTGCATTGGAGCAGCTTTCGCAAGTGGCCACTCAGCGGCAAGTCACGCATGGCCTACTGGCGATAGATACGTTGCCCGACATCTCGGCATATGACCAGATATGGCTAGGCTCGCAGTGGCTGCCCAAAACCGAGCGGCTGACAATGAAGCAGGCCGTTGTGGTGCTTTCATCGGGCAAGGTGTACAACCAGCAAGCCATCGAGACGCTACTGACGCTAAACCGGAACCACGTAAAGTTTGACTTTCAATTCTTTAGTCAATCAATAGCGGCTATGCACTGGCTCACCAATGAGTCGTGGCGCCTACCTACTCTGCTAGCTGAGTGGGACGCTGCTTTCGGGCTAGCGGGGCCCGAGGCCTACCATGTAGCCGAGCCGCGGGCTCCATATCGGCGGTCGTAGCCACACACTGCGCCTGCCAACCTGGCAGCTATGGACACCTTGGAACAGCCTTTGAAACCAACGGGCTAACTGACAGGCGCTGCCTGTTAGGCAGCCTTTTGTTGTTTTCACTTAGCTCATTCCTCCGATGTCCGAAACCGGCTCCATCTCCATCCATACCGAGAACATCTTCCCGATTATCAAGAAGTTCTTGTATTCTGACCACGAGATTTTCCTGCGGGAATTGGTCAGCAACGCCGTCGATGCTACCCAGAAGCTCAAGAGCCTGGCCGCGCTAGGCGAGTATAAAGGCGAGCTAGGCGAGCTGAAAGTGCGCGTGACCGTTGACAAGGACGCGCGCAAAATCACGATTTCGGACCACGGCCTCGGCATGACGGCCGACGAAATCAAGAAGTACATCAACCAGATTGCCTTCTCCGGCGCCACCGAGTTTGTGGAGAAGTACAAGGAGAAGGATGCGCAGGCAAAAGACCAGATTATCGGTCAGTTCGGCCTAGGTTTCTATTCGGCCTTCATGGTGGCCAAAGAAGTGGAAATCTGGTCGCAGTCGTACAAAGAAGACACGCTGACCGCCCACTGGACCTGCGACGGCTCGACTCAGTACACCATTGACGAGCCCACCGGCGAGCACGCCAAGGCTGAGCGCGGTACCGACATCGTGCTGCACGTGGCCGACGACTCGGACGAATTCTTGGAAGAGGCCCGCTTGCGGACTATCCTCACCAAGTACTGCAAGTTCCTGCCTATTCCGATTGGGTTTGAGGGTGAGTTGATTAACGATACCACGCCCATCTGGACCAAGCAGCCCGCCGACCTGACCGACGAGGACTACAAGAAGTTCTACCAAGAGCTGTACCCCATGTCGATGGACGAGCCCCTGTTCTGGATTCACCTGAACGTGGACTATCCGTTTAACCTGACGGGTATCCTGTACTTCCCGAAGGTGAAGGACGAGCTGCAATTCTCGCGCAATAAGATTCAGCTGTACTCGCGCCAGGTGTTCATCACCGACGAGGTGAAGGACGTAGTACCCGAGTTCCTGATGCTGCTGCACGGCGTAATTGACTCGCCCGACATTCCGCTGAACGTGTCGCGTAGCTTCCTGCAAGCCGACGCCAACGTACGCAAAATCAACACCTACATTACCCGCAAGGTAGCCGACAAGCTTGGCGAGCTGTTCCGTAAGGACCGCGCTGGCTACGAAGAGAAGTGGGCTGACATCGGACTGTTTGTGAAGTACGGCATGCTCTCGGACGACAAGTTCTACGAGCGCGCCAAGGACTTCGTGCTGCTGAAAAGCGTGGATGGTACCTTGCGTACTATCACCGAGTACACCGAGCACGTGCAGGCCAACCAGCAAGACAAAGACGGCAATACCGTGGTGCTCTACACTACCGATGCCGAGCAGCAGCACGGCTTCGTGGCCGCCGCCCAAGAGCGGGGCTATGACGTGCTGGAAATGGACCACATCCTCGACGCCCACTTTATCGGCCAGCTCGAGCAGAAGCTAGAGAAGACTTCGTTTAAGCGCGTGGATGCAGCTACGGCCAGCCAGCTCATCGAGAAGGACGACGCCCAGACCAGCGTGCTGAGCGACGACGACCAGAAGAAGCTCGAAACCGTGTTCCAGGGTGCCATCAGCAACCCCGCGATGCACGTCAAAGTGGCGGCCCTCTCGCCGCAGGACGCGCCAGTGGTCATCACCCAAAACGAATTCATGCGCCGTATGAAAGACATGCAGCGCACCGGCGGTGGCGGCGGTATGCAGATGTTCGGCTCGATGCCCGACTCGTTTGACGTGACCGTGAATGCCAACAGCCCGCTCGTGAGCAAGGTACTGGCCGACGGTGGCGAGACCATCGCCAAGCAAGCCTTTGACCTGGCGCTGCTGGCTCAAGGCATGCTGAAAGGCGAAGCCCTCACAGCCTTCGTAAAGCGCAGCACCGAGCTACTCTAGTACCTAGGTTCTTGCCTAGTGCACAATCAAAGAAAAACCCCGCTGCCTCTTCGGCAGCGGGGTTTTTCTTTATGCTACAGCTGTAGCTACTTAGCTAACTGCGTAATTCGCTAAGTCAGCTAACAAATCTGGTTGCGTGGGTTGCCAGCCTAGGCGGGCGCGCGTCTGTTCGCTGGAAGCGGGGCCGTTGCCGGCTACAAACATGGCGATAGGGCCAAAGTGCGCACCGGCTTCCTCGGGCGACTGCGAGACTACCGGCACCCCTAGGTGCTGGCCGATGGCCTCAGCAATGGCCTTAAAAGGAATGCCTTGCTCGGCCACAGCGTGGAAGGGGCTACCTTGCGCCCCGTGCTCCAGGGCCAGGCAAAACACCCGGGCCGCGTCGAGCCGGTGCACGGCCGGCCACTGGTTTTGGCCATCGCCTACGTAAGCCGAAACGCCTTTTTCGCGTGCCGCCCGAATAAGCATTGGCATGAAGCCGTGCTGCTCATTGGCGCCGTGTACCGTGCGGGGTAGCCGCACCACCGTGGCGCGGCCGCCCCGCGCTGCAATGGCCATTACAACCTGCTCTGGGGCGCGGGGAAAATTGGGAATCATGAAAGGCGGCGCGGTTTCGGTAATAAGCTGGTCGGGTGCTGCGAACCCTAGGCCGCTCGTCACGATGATAGGGCGGTCGGAGCCTGCGAATACCTCCCCAAACAGCTCGATGGCTTGCTTTTCTTCGGCGCTCGATTTGGCAATATCGGCTAGGTCGAGGCCGAAGGCCGTGTGGATGACGCCATCGGCTTGCTCGGCACCGCGCCGTAGGCTGTCTAGGTCGCTAAGTGCGCCGCGAAGGGGAGTGGCCCCAGTGGCAGCCAGCTTTTGGGCTGCTTCCTCGGAGCGGACCAAGCCGAGTACTTGGTGGCCAGCAGTCAGTAATTCCTGGACAACGGCCGAGCCAACCCATCCGTTGGCTCCGGTGACAAAAACGCGCATACTAATCTGGTTTAGAGTGAAGTAGTAAGCCAGGATGAGCAGTGGCTCCGCGCTTGGCTTGCTACCTCACAAAGGTCCGGCGAGGGGAGAGGGCCGGAACTGCGCCAAGTAAACCAGTTACTGCGCCAACTAAACAAGTGAGCGGCTAGTGGCGAAAATCGCTTGGCGTTAGGCCGGTGTGGCGCTTGAAAAACGTGCAGAAGTGCGCTACATCGGCAAAGCCCAGGCGGTCGGCTACTTCCGACACGTTTTGGGTGGTTTGCTTCAGCAGTAGCTTGGCTTCATGGGCTAGGCGGTTGCTGATGAGCGTGGTCGTAGTGTGGCCAGTAGCTTCTTTCAGCACGCGGTTGAGGTGCACGATGTGCACCGCTAGGTGGTCGGCGTAATCCTTGGCTGTGCGCAGGCGCGGCATGCTGGCGGGCGCATCTGCATCTGGCGCGAACTGGCTTTCTAATAGCTCGGTGAACTGAGCTGTCAGCCGGGTGGTGGCCGGTGGTCGCGTGGCCGTTGGCGCGGGCTGAAGCTTCTGCACCAAGTGAATCAATTCGACTAGGTAGGTGCGCAGCAGGTCGTACTTATAGGCGTAGTCAGAAGCCATTTCCTGCCGCATCTTCTGCAAAATGGCTTCTACGGCCTGGTACTCAGCCTCGGTTAGCTCGATAACCGGGTGGGCGCCGGGCCGGAACAGAGGTAACTCCTCTACTAACACGCCACCCTTGGCGGGCTGCAAAAACTCGTCGGTGAAGATGCAGAAGCAGCCGGTTTGCGCGGTTGCGGTGGGCGTCCAGCGGTAGCGCAGGCTGGGCGTAGCCATAAAGAGGAAGTGCGGCCCAACTTGCTGGGCTTGGTCAGCAAATTCGAGGCAGCCGCTCCCGTGCGTGAGGCTGATTTTGTAGAAAGCCTGCCGGTTGAAATGCTGGGGCGGCCGGTGCGCCGGGCCTGCCTGCGGACTGCCTACCGTGAACACATCGAACTGCCCTAGTTCACGCCGCATATCGGGTGGCCCGTTGCCTACCGCAGGCGTAAAAGCAGCGTAGAGCGCATCAATGGGAACAGGTTTCATAGAAGCTGGCTCAGCTGAGCTGTGAGGGGGTAGAGTAGTAAGATATCAACCCACTACTGCCTAGGCTTATCCAAACAAGCACCTGAACCTATACGTTTAGGGGCGTAGCCTAGGTGACCAAAGAGTACGCCAAGCGCAACAATCTCCCTACCTTGCCATCATGAAAGCTCTCTTCCTTTTCCCCACCCTTCTGCTGGCCACTGCTGCCCTAGCCCAAACTTCGGCCGACTTAACCCACGACCGCGTCAGTACGGCAGGCGGCGCACTACAGGGCGCTACCTTGCCAAGCGGCATTCACTCCTTCAAAGGCGTGCCCTTTGCCGCGCCGCCGGTGGGAGACCGCCGCTGGAAGGAGCCGCAGCCCATGCCCGCGTGGACCAAGGTGCGCTCAGCCACGCAGTTTGGCCCTAGGGCCATGCAACTGCCACTATTTGGCGATATGAACTTCCGCTCGAACGGCGTGAGCGAAGACTGCCTCTACCTGAACGTGTGGACGGGTGCCAAGTCGGCACAGGAAAAGCGGCCGGTGCTGGTGTATTTCTACGGCGGCGGTTTCGTGGCGGGCGATGGTTCGGAGCCGCGCTACGATGGGGAGGCGCTAGCCAAGCAAGGCATTGTGACCGTGACCGTGAACTACCGCCTCGGGGTATTCGGCTTCATGGCCCACCCAGACCTCACGAAGGAATCGCCCAACCACGCCTCGGGCAACTACGGCCTACTCGACCAGGCAGCCGCTATTCAGTGGGTGCGCCAGAATATCGCGGCTTTCGGTGGCGACCCGCAGCACATCACCATCGGGGGCGAGTCGGCGGGCTCCTTTTCGGTGAGCGCTCAGATGGCCTCGCCCCTGGCGAAGGGCTTGCTGGCGGGCGCCATTGGCGAAAGCGGCTCGCTGCTGGGCTTGCAGCCCCTGCCTACGCTTGCCGAAGCTGAGCAGACTGGGGTGGCTTTTGCCACTAGCGTGGGCGCCTCGTCGCTGGCGGCCCTGCGGGCGTTGCCCGCCCAAAAGCTGCTGGAGGCTACCGGCAAGCAGGGAGCGCCACGCTTCTCGGCTACCGTGGATGGCTACTTCTTTCCGAAGCAACCCACGGCGCTATACACCGCTGGCCAGCAGGCCAAAGTGCCGCTGCTGGTGGGCTGGAACTCGCAGGAAATGGGCTACCAGATGATACTCGGCCCGGCCGCGCCTACTGCCGAGAACTACCGCGCCGCCGTGCAGAAGCTCTACGGCGCCCGCGCCGCTGAGGTCGAGCGCCTCTACCCGGCTGCTACTGATGCCGCCGCCGAGCAGGCTGCCACCGACTTGGCCGGCGACCGCTTTATTGCCTACAGCACTTGGAAATGGGCCGACGTGCAATCCAAAACCAGTGGCCAGCCCGTGTACCGCTACCTCTATGCCCGCCCGCGCCCGGCCATGACGCCCGAAATGGGCAATGCCACGGCCGGCCTGGCGGGCGGTGTCATCAAGGGCGACGCCTCGGCCAAGCCTGCCCCGCCAGCCAAAGGCGCCGTGCACTCGGCCGAGATAGAGTACGCCCTAGGTAACCTAGACACCAACAAGGTATATGCCTGGACACCCGAAGACCAGCAGGTGTCCAAAACAATGCAGGCCTACTTCGCCAATTTCATCAAGACGGGTAACCCTAATGGGGCGGGCCTACCGGCTTGGCCAGTACTAAAGCCCGGTACCGCGAGCCAGCTGCTGCACCTCGATGTGCAGACCAAAGCCGTGCCCGACCAAACCCGCGACCGGTACCTACTGCTGGAGCAGACGGCCGTGAAGTAAAAAGGTCGCGCGGCTGGCTGGGTAGCGAAATACTAGGGAGGACTACTGTGGTGTTGGTATAGTGAAATATATATATCAATTAAGCTCCTGCTTGCGTACACTGCTGTATGGAACCCACGTTGTCGACCGACGCAACAGCACCCGATGAGTTGGCGCAGGTGCTGCTCGAAGTATCCCCCGTAGGGACGATGCTGTTGCGCCCCGTGTATGCGGCCGACGGCGGCACCATTGTTGACGTGGTTTTTGAGTACCTCAACCCAATAGCGCAGCGAAAGATGCTGCTACCGGCGCGGCCAGCCGAGTCTTTGCTAACCCTATACCCGGAAGATGAGCGCCTTTTTGCTTTTTACCGGGAGGCTTATCTGTCAGGCGAACGTGCGCAGTATGAAGGCATCCGCCAAGTAGCGGACCTGCAATTCGTCTTTTACCTGGTGGTGCAGCGGCAAGGACCTAGGCTGGTCGTCAGCTTTACGTCTACTACCGACCGCCCCATCGAGGCCATTGCCGAGGCGCTGCACGCCAGTCTGGGCCGCGAGCAAGCTGCCCGGCAGCAAGCCGAGCGCCAGCAGCGGGATGTGAACCGGTTTTTTGAGCAGGCGCCCGTAGCTATTTCCTTGCTGCGTGGCCCCCAGCACGTGGTGGAGCTCATGAACGAGTCCAACGCCACCCTCCTGGGTAGCACGCAGGAGCAGCTGCTGGGCCAACCTATTATGGAGGTGTTGCCGGCGCTGCAAGAGCAAGGCTTCGGCCTCGTGCTACAGCGCGTTTTGCAAGGCGAAACCTTGGTGTTTAGAGATGAGCCCGTCGAGCTCATTCGCACGCACCTAGGGCAGCCCAAGCGCGGGTACTACCACGTCACGTATCAACCCTGGCGGGGCGCTGGCGAGGCGATTATTGGCGTGGTAGCCGTCGCCATCGAGGTTACCGACCAAGTGCTGGCTCGCCAAGAGCTCGAACGCCTCAACCAAGAGCTCGAAGCCCGCGTGCAAGAGCGCACCCGGGAGGCGCACGCTGCCCGAGCCGAGGCCGAGCGCCAGCGCGGCCGCTTGGCACAGCTTATTGCCGAGGCCCCGGCCGCTATCTGCGTGCTATCGGGGCCTGAGTTTGTGTACGAACTCGTTAACCCGCGCTACCAGGCGCTGTATGCCAACCGCATTCAAGCCGGGCTGCCGCTTTTGGCCTCGTTGCCCGAGTTTGCGGGCCAGCCGGTGTGGGATGGCCTGCGCGAGGTGTACGAAACGGGGCGTACCCACCTGGCAGACAGTAAGCCCGTGGCCTTAGCTCGGCCCGATGGCGTGGTAGAAGAACGTTATTTTACTTATATCGAACAGGCCCGCCACGACGAGCACGGGGAGGTAGATGGCGTGTTTGTGTTTGGCTTTGAGGTCACCGAGCAGGTGCTGGCGCGCCAGCAGGTGCTTTCTCTCAACCAGAAGCTGACGGCTGCCAACCAGGAGCTGTGCGCCGCCAACAAGCAGCTTATGCGTACCAATGTGGACCTGGACAATTTTATCTACACGGCTTCGCACGACCTCAAAGCGCCCATTACCAATATCGAGGGACAGCTGTTATTGCTAGAGAAAGCACTGCCCGCCACCACCCGCACCGACGCGATGGTAGCCACTGTACTGGCCCGCATGCACGGCTCGGTAGAGCGCTTCACGCGCACCATTGCGCACCTCACCGACGTGACCAAGCTGCAAACCGAATTTGCGCAGCCTGCCGTAACGATGCTACTGGCCGACATAGTAGAAGACGTGCGCCAGGACCTGCTGCCCCAACTCAGCGAAACCGGCGCCCAACTCGAAGTGGACGTGGACCACTGCCAGCCACGGGTGTTTTCTGAGAAAAATCTGCGCAGCATCCTCTACAACCTGCTCAGCAATGCGCTCAAGTACCACCACGCTGGCCGGCCGCCCCAGATACGCGTGACTTGCGCCGCTGAGGGCGACCAACTGGTACTTAAGGTGCGAGACAATGGCCTAGGCGTGAACGAGTGGCAGCAGGCGCGGCTGTTTCAATTGTTTCAGCGCCTGCACACGCACGTCGAGGGCTCGGGCCTGGGGCTATACATGGTAAAGAAAATAGTGGAAAACGCGGGCGGCACTATAGCAGTGGAGAGCCAGGTAGATGTCGGCACTACGTTTACTATCCACTTTCCCGCCTAGCGTCGGCCCTAGGTGCAGCTATCGCCGCCGAGTAGTATCAGTGAGAGTTATCAAAAAGGCTTTGAGGTCGGCCACATCCCTAGGGGTGAGGTGCAGCTTGTCGGGCGGTAGAGTCTGGTTTTCGACTGCGATGCCCTGGCCTACACCGCCGCCATCGTTGTAGAAAGCAATGACTTCTTCTAAGGTGCGAAACTGCCCGTTGTGCATGTAAGGGGCCGTGAGGGCCACGTTGCGCAGCGTGGGCGTCTTGAAGGCGTGGCGCAGCGGAGCCAGCTTGGTGAGGGCGTAGCGGCCTAGGTCAGGGTCGAGCTGCCGGCTACCGGGGCGGGTAGGCACGCCCAGTACCTCGGCCTCAGAGTCTAGGAAAGTGGGCGGGGCAGTGCCATTGGTGAGGGGCAGAAAGTGACAGGTAGCGCACCGCGCCCGACCCGCATACAAGTTGAAGCCGCGCACTGCGGCTGGGCTCAGCGTTGCTTTGGCCTCGCCGCGCACGTAGCAGTCGAAGGGCGCACTGAGGTGCACGAGGCTGCGCTCGTAGGCGGCCAGGGCGTTTTGGATGCGCACCGGGCTCACGAGGGGCGCGCCGGCTTCGGTGTTGGGGAAGGCTTGGCGGAACTGGGTGGCGTAACGCGGCTGCCGGGCCAGGCGGCCCGCGGCGGCCTCCAGAGAACCGTGCATTTCGTCGCGGTTGCCCACCACGTCGATGGCTTGGTTCTCAAGGTTGGGGGCGCGCAGGTCGTAGAATTGCCCGGCCTGCAGCGCGGCGTTGAGAATGGTGGGCGTGTTGCGGCGCAGAGTGCCGCCCTTGAGCGTGGCGCTCAGGGCCAGCCCGTCGGTGAAGGCCCGGCCCGGCTGGTGGCACGACGCGCAGGAGCGGCCCCCGCCGCCGCTCAGCACGGGGTCGTGGAATAGGGCCCGACCTAGGGCCACCTTGGCCGGATTGCTAAACCATTGCCGGTTACCCGTATAAAAATCGGGGTTGAAAGCGCCCGTATCAAACAGCGTGGCCGCATCGGGTCGCAACGCCCGCAGCTCGCCTGGAAAGGGCGCAATGCCCAACTGCTGTTGCAACGCCAGCAGGCCCCGGCCCAACGGGTTGGCATGGCTGCGAATGAACCCTAGGCGGTCGAATAAAGCAAAGTCCGGCTGCTGACGCAGGGCAGTGCGGGCAGCCGTGAGCCGGGCCTGCACCGTTGCGCCGGCTGCTTTGCCAGTGGCTGGGGCGTACAGCTGCAGCGGCGCTTCGAGCGCGCCAAGGGCAGCCTCCGCTTCGGACAAGGTAGCGGTGGGGCAAAGCGGCGTATCGAACCCCGTGATGCCTAGCGCCACCACCCGAAACACCTGCTGCCGCAGGGCATCGAATACGTGGGCATCAGTAAACTCCTGGTCGGCCCAGGATAGCTGAAGCGAGCGCACCTGCCGGCGCAGGCGGATGGCTTGGCGGCGCAGCTCGGTGCGGCTGGCAGTGTCTTGGGCCGCCGGGGCAGGGCTAGGGTACAGCAGTAACTCGATTACTTGCAGTCCTGCGGGCTCGAACAGCTTGGTTTCTTCTACTTCTACTTCGGCCACTGGCGCCCCATTCACCAGCCGGCTGGTGGCGGGCAGAAAGTATTCGGTAAATGGCTCGACGCGCTTATACGCCAGCCGGCAGCGCCGAAAAGCCAGCCGCAGCGAGTCGATGGGCAGCGGCTGTGCGGCTGTGCGGCGGCTCAGCGGCAGCAGTTCCTTGTCGATGAGGGCCAGCAGGTGACCTAGGTCGCGGGCCACGGTGGCTTTCACCTGGGCGGGGCGCGAGCCGGCTTGTTGGCTGGTTTGGCCGGTGGCGGCGGGTGAGGTAGCGGCGTGCTCGTTGGTGGTAGAGGTGCAGTAGCTGAGCAAGCCCACTAGCCCCAAAGCCAAGCTTAGCAGCTGAAAAATACGCTGTTTCATGAAAACATAATCCGCAAGGAAATGCGGCTGACCTAAAAAGAGCACCCCCCACCGAAACCGGCGGGGGGTGTTGCAAACCAGAGCCTAGGCCCCAACACTTACTTGGCTACGCCACGCACGATAACGACCTGGCCGCCCTCGCTATTGGTGTTGGCGGTAGCGCCCGAGCCGTCGGCGTTGCGGAACTTGGGGTCTTGCCAGGTGTGGGGGTGCAGGTTTACCAGGAAGGTATTAGGCGTGTTCACCAGGTCGCTGATGTCGTACATCGCGCCATACTCCCACGAGCTTTTCGACTGGGTGTTGCTCGGGTTGTACTTGGCATTGAAGGTGGCATCGGTGCGGCGATGGTCCATTTCGAGCATGGCCTTGGCGCGCTGGCCAGGGGCATTGATGGCCCACTGCCAGATGCGGCCGTCGTGGTTGTTTTCCTTATAGTAAGAGTCGCCGTCTTCCTGGATGTACACGTAATTGTCGGTCACGCAGATGTTGTCTGGGTTCACGATGTAGTTGCCGGGGTCGATGCCGCCATCTACTACTACTTCCAGCTTGGCCGCGGCCGTGGGGTCGGTGGCGTTCAGGTTCAGCTTATACACGCGGCCCCACATGGTTTTGCCGGCTACGGCCGTCACTTTGTCGGCAGCACTCACGCCGGTGGCAGTGAAGTACACCTCGCGGTTGTTGGCGGCGCTGCCCTTGCGGTAGTCCAGGTCTTCTACGCGGGCCAGCTGCAATACACTGTTGGTCACGGAAAAGGCGGCGATTTGGGCGCCAGTCATGGTGGCCACGTTGGGCACTTCTACCCACTGCACATCGTAGCTGGTGCCGGCGCTCATGCTGGTTTCCACGGGGTCGCCGTTGCTGCGCTTCATCATGTACAGCTTGCCGTTGTCGAGGTCGCCGGGCGTGTTGCTCACATACAGTAGCACTTGGCCGTTGGTATCGTCTTCGCCAATCACGATAACCGTTTTGCCAGGGTAGGCCTGCTTGTTGAGCGGCACGGCGTTTTCCATGCTGGCCTTACCTAGGGCGGGCTTGCGCCGGCTAGAGTTGCTTTTGTTGGCCGCACCCAGCGGGTCGAGGGCGTGCACCATGCTCTCGGCGCCGCTTTCGCCAGCCGTGAGGAAGGTAGGTATCGGGAAGCCGTGCTCTTCGGGGGTGGCCAGCGTGGCCGAGCACAAACGAGTGGTGCCGCCGTTGTAATCTAGAATGTACTCGCCCTTCACTGGCTTGAAGGTCTTGTCGAGGTACACGCGCGATACCGACTGTGAGATTTCGTGGTTGTTAATCAGTACAAAACCACCCTCGGCAGCCGGGTTCTTTAGCAGGCCCGCACCGTCGGGCTGGGGGCCAAACACGAAGTTGGGCGACCCAGCCAGCACGTCGTCCGACGAAATCAGGGGCAGGATTTGCAGGGTTTCGAAGCCGGGCAACGCCTTCACCAACGCTGGATTCACGGAGTGTGCCTTCAACTCGATAGAGCTGGTAGGCGCAGCGTTATCGTCGTGGCTGCAGGCAGCCAGCATGGGCAGTAACCCTAGGGCCGCGAGGCGGGCAGAACGAAGGAGAGTAACGTTGGTCATAAAATAAAAACAGGAAAAAACAGGGTTTTAATAGTCCTGCAAAGTTCCCGGCTCAGTGTTACGCCAACGTCACGTGCGAATTATGAAAAATTGATTAAGAGGTATCGGTTGTGGGTTACTTCTTAAAAAACGTCAGTAAATCAGCCTTGTACAAGTTGCCAATCGGGATTTCATCGCCCGTGGTTAGTACTAGTTGGTCGGGCTGAAGCAGCTTGATGTGGGCCGCCGCCACAATGAACGAGCGCTGCACCCGCACAAACCGCTCGCCTAGGGTGTCGACCATTTCCTTCATGGTGGCGTGGTGTAAGTAGGTCTTAGCAGCGGTCACCACCTTTACGTAGTCCTTGCAGCCTTCTACAAAGAGAATATCGCGGTAGGGCACCTTGAGCAGGCTGCCCTGCTCCTTTAGCAGTAAGTGCGCCTCGTCGGCGGCTGGGGCTGCGGTGGGCGTGGGCGGCTGGTAGCGCGCCACGGCCTTCTGAAAGCGTTCGAGGCTAAAGGGCTTGAGCAGGTAGTCGAGCACATTCAGCTCGAAGCCCTCGTAGGCATACTCGCGGTAGGCGGTGGTGAGGATGGTTTGGGGCGGTGAGGGCAGTGTTTTAAGGAAATTAAGGCCTGTAACGAGCGGCATCTCGATGTCTAAGAACATTAAATCGACGGGGTGCTGGCGCAGGTGCTCGTGGGCCTCCAGGGCGTGGCGGCACTGCCCACTGAGCACAAGGCCCGGCGTTTGGGCGATGAATTGCTTCAGGACTTGGTGGGCCAGCGGCTCATCGTCCACTATCAGGCAGCGGGTGGGGGCGGTACTCATACGTGCAAAATAAGCTCGGCGCGGTAGCGGCCGTTGTGCTCGCCTAGGTGGAGCTCGTGGGTGCCGGGGTAGTAGAGCTGCAAGCGCCGCTTAATATTCTCTAGCCCAATGCCCCCGCTACGGCGCGGCGATGCGGGCGGCGGGCTGGGCAGCATGTCATTCTCCACCACAAAGCGCAATTGACCCGGCGCAGTCGTGAGCGTAGCCTCCACACTGGCATCGTCGCTGAAGTGGTGGCGGCCGTGCTTGAAGCTGTTTTCGACCAGCGGCAGCCACAGCAGCGGCGGCACCTGCCGCCCGCCTAGGTCGGCCCCGGTAGTGGTAAACTGGATGCGGGCACCCTCGTACTTGCGCTGCTCCAGCTCGAAGTAGTTTTCCAGAAACGTCACCTCGTCGGCTAAGTTGATGCGCTCCTTTCCGCTGTCGTACAGCACGTAGCGCATCAGCTCCGACAGCAGCAGGATGAAGCGCGGCGTCTCGGGCGAGCCGGCGAGGCTGAGGCCGTAGATGCTATTTAGGGTATTAAATAGAAAGTGCGGCTGCAACTGCGCCTTTAGCTGCTCGAGCTGCAAGGCGGCGTGCTCCTTTTCTATTTGGCGGCGGTGAAATTCCTGCTCAAACGCTACCCGCACGAAGCCCACGCAGCTGAACGCCAGAATATCAGTGAGAAGCAAGCTTAGTAGATTGATATTGGAGTGCCCTAATCCCATGCGGAATGGATGCGCCAGCCCACCTTGGTAAAGTTTTTGGTAAAACTCGGTGAGCACCGGCGGCGCCGCCACGGGAATGAAAGCGCCCGCCGCCAGCGTGGTATTGAGCTTGATACTCCACCAGAGGTAGAGTACTGCCAGCAGCACCAGCAGCACCGTGTAGCGCCGCCGCCGCAACAGCAGCGGCAGCAACCAGCGGTAGTAGGGCACTACATAGACCGTGGCAACGACCACGAACGGGATAAGCTGGAAGTAAGGAAAGAAGCCGTTGTCCGCTTTGTGGGTCCGGGTAAAGTCCTCCAGGTAGGCGTTGTACTTGTACATCCCCACATAGAGTACCCATACTAGCACCTCAAAAACCAGGGGAAAGCGGCTGGGCCGCGCAGTGTCTTGTTGCATGGGGCGAAGGTGGCGGGTATAAGGCGACCTAGGGCAAAATCGAGCGAGTATTTCGACTAAACGGGGGATTTTTTCGACTAAAAATCGAGCGTTCGGGCTTGGTCGAAAACGGCCTTGGTGTGGTCGAAAAAAGCGAAAAGGAGGGGTTGGGCGGCCGTTGCTTTGTCCCATTCCCAGCCGGTTGGCGGCGGGAGTTACGCACTCAGCATCCTTTTCTGCCCCTCGATATGAAAAACGTTTTCGCCTCCCTGCTCCTCACCGGCACCCTCGCTTCGGCCGCCCAGCAAGCCGCCGCTCAAGTGGCCGATACTCCTGCCGCCAGCACCCTAGGTACCCTCACTGGCACCGTGGCCGACAGCGTGTCGCGGCAGGCGCTGGCCTTCGCCACGATAGTGCTGCGCCCCGCCGCCGATGCCAAAAACGCCCTGAGCACGGTGACCACTGACAAGGGCACGTTCAGCTTCGCTAACCTGGCCACTGGGCCCTACACCCTCGAAGTACACTACCTAGGCTACCGCGCCCCGCAGCCCGTGGCCGTGACGGTGGGCACCGGCACACCAGCCGTAGCCTTGGCGCTCGCCCCCGAGCACCACGCCCTGGGCGAAGTTAAAGTGACGGCCGCCAAGCCCTTCATCGAGCAGCAGGCCGATAAGCTGGTGCTCAACGTGGCCGCCAGCCCCATCGCCGCGGGCGGCACCGCTGCCGACTTGATAGGCCGCGCCCCCGGCGTGCTAGAGCAAGGCGGCGGCTACCAGCTGCGCGGCAAAACTGTGACCGTGATGCTCGACGGCAAGCTCACCAACCTAAGCGGCGACGAGCTGAAAAACATGCTCAGCGCCATGCCCGCCAACAGCTTAGATAAGGTCGAGCTCATCGCCAACCCTTCGGCTAAGTATGATGCCAGCGCCAGCGCTATCGTGAACTTAGTGACAACCAAGAGCCTGAAGCTGGGCACCAACGGCACGGCTACCCTAGGCGTGGGCACCGGTCGCTACGGCCGCTACAACGCGGGCTTCAACCTCAACCACCGCACCGAAAAGCTGAACGTGTACGGCGGCCTCGACCGCCTCGACAACCAGACCTATAGCACCACCAGTGCCGTGCGTGCCCTCAGCACCGAAGGCCAACTAGCCGAAAACAGCCTCGAAACCCGCCGCCTCCAAACCAACAATGCCAAGCTGGGCTTCGACTATGACCTGAGCAAAACCACCTCGGTGGGCGTGTTGGTGAAAGGCATGCTCACCGACCGCACCCGCGCGGCCGAAAGCCAAGCGCTACTCAGCGCGCCGCAGCAAGCCACGCTCGTAAGCATCGCCGGGGCCTCGCAAGTGGTAAGCCCAGCTATAAATGCTTACTACAAAACGGCTTTTGCGAAGGGTAAAACGCTACGCGTGAACGCCGACTACTTCAGCTACGCCAAGACCTCCTACAACGATTACGCCACCAGCACCCGCGACGCGAGCGGCCCGGCCGACTTGCTGCGCGACAACTCGCCGGCTAGCAACTCGGTGAAATCGGTGATGGCCGACTACTCGCAGCCCCTCTACCAAGGCACTTTCGAGGCGGGCCTGAAAGCCATCTCCACTACCACCGACAATGATATTCTTTGGGAGCAGGCGCCCGCCGGCCAGCCCTGGACTACCGACCTAGGCAAAACCAATCACTTCGTGTACCGCGAAAACGTGCGCGCCGCCTACGCCACGTTTAGCCGCGACATCAAGAAAGTAGCCCTGCAAGTGGGCCTGCGCGCCGAGCACACCAACACCATCGGCACCTCGCTAACCATGGGGCAAACCACGGAGCGGCAGTACCTGAATTTCTTCCCCAGCGTGTCGGCGCAGTACAGCCAGTCGGAGAAAACGCAGTTTGGCTTCTCGTACCGCCGCAAGATTGAGCGCGCTCAGTTCGGCATTGTCAACCCCTTTCTGACCTACATCAGCCCCTACCGCTATTCACAGGGCAACTCCACCATCCTGCCCTCGCTCTCGCACAATTTTGAGGTGAGCTACTCCTACGGCAGCCTGCTTTCGGCCGCTGTCAGCTACAGCCGCTTTAGCGACGTTATCAACGGCAGCTTCGAGAAAAACGATGTGACGCAAGTAGTGACCAACTCCTTCGCCAATTATGCCAGCGCCGACCAGCTCAGCGCCAGCCTCACCCTGATGAAGCCGCTGCTCAGCAATAAGTGGCAGACCAACACCACCCTAAGCTTCATGGCTGCCCGGGTGCAGGCCGGCCCCGGCACCATTGGCGTAGGGGCGGCCAGCCCCGGCGCCTACCTCTCCAGCAACCACATTCTCACGCTGCGCGCTGGTCTGAAAGCCGAAGTATCGGCCTCCTACATGTCGCCCATGACCTTCGGCGGCATGGCCATCCGGTCGAGCTACAGCGCCAACGTGGGCATTTCCCAAACTATTCTTAAGGGCGCCGGTACGCTCACCCTTAATGTCACGGACGTCTTCAATAGCCAGCGCGCGCGCTTCGACGTGCTCGCCGCCGGCATCAACTCGCAGAACGTGAACAAAGTAGAAAGCCGCTTTGTGAAGCTGAACTTCAGCTACAAGTTTGGCAACCAGAAAGTGAAAGCCAGCCAGCGCCGCGAAACGGGCGTGGAAACTGAGCGCTCGCGCATGGAATAAATACTAGGGGTGCCTTTCTGACTATGAAAACAGCGACGGCGGCTGGTACGGATAGCTCCGCACCGGCTGCCGTCTTCGCTTTATTCTCCCCTAGGTGGGCGTAGCCCGGTAGGTGAAGTAAGCGAGTTGGTAGAAAAAATGCGGCAGCTCGGTGCAGTTGGCCGCATTTTCGCGTTTAACCGTAATTGGCGGGGCGGTTACTTTTGCCCACGACCACTTATTACCTCTTCCTGATGCGTAAGATTCTCTTTGGTTTTCTGCTATTTCTGGTGGTGCTGGTTGCGGCGGCCGCGCTGGCACCCTTTCTGTTTAAGGACAAGCTGCGCGCGCTGGCTGACAAGCAAATAGCCCAGCGGGTGCGCGCCAAGGTGCAGTACAACCCCGCCGACATTGATGTGACGCTGCTCAGCACGTTTCCTGACCTAGGGCTGGATATCAAGAACCTGCGCGTGATTGGGGTCGACTCCTTCAGCCGCGACACGCTGGCGTATTTGCCCCGCCTGCGCGTAGGCCTCGATTTGATGAGCGTCATCAAGGGCCAGCAGATTGATATCAAGAGCGTCAACCTCGACCAGCCTGATATTGCGGTGAAGGTGCTGAAAAGCGGCCGCGCCAACTGGGATATCATGATTTCGGATTCGGCCGCGGCCGCCAAGGGCCAGGATACCAGCGCCGTGAACCTGGCCATTCGGGGCTGGGAAATCGCCGATGGTCGCCTGCGCTACGACGACCGCAGCATCCCGTTTAGCATGGATGCGCGGGGCATCAACCACACCGGCAAGGGCGACTTTGCGAAGAACATCTTCGACCTAACCTCGAACACCAAGATTGCCAAGCTCACGGCCAACTATGCCGGCGTAGACTACTTGACCGACAAGCAGCTAGACGCCGACATTGCCATGAACATGGACCTGACCAAGAGCCTGTACACGTTCAAGGAAAACCAGGTGAAGCTGAATGACTTTCCGTTCAGCTTTGCAGGCGCCATCGGGCTGCCTAATGCCACGGACATCACCTACGACATCACTTTCAAGGCGCTGCAAACTGACTTTAAGAACATTCTGAGCTTGGTACCGGGCGTGTATAACCAGCAGTTTAAGGACGTGCAGGCCGCTGGCCGAGTGGCCTTTAACGGCTACTACAAAGGCGTGCAAAACAAGCTGCGCATGCCCGGCTACGGTGTGAACCTGACCGTGACCAACGCCCGCTTTAAGTACCCGCAGCTACCTAGGGAGGCCAAAAATATCAACGTGGCGATGGTGGTGGACAACCCCTCGGGCTTCACCAACAACGTGAAAGTCAACGTGTCGAAGTTTCACCTCGACTTAGGTAGCGACCCGGTAGATGGCAACGTGGCCATCGACGGCTTGGAGCCGATGAAGGTGGACGGCCGCGTGAAAGCCAACGTGAACCTGGCCGAGGCGTTGAAAGTGTACCCGGTGGCCGGCGTGAACATGCGTGGCCAGTTTTTCGTGGATGCCACGGCCAAGGGCACGTACTCGAAAACGCAGATGCCGGTGGTAAACGCCGCCATCAAAATGAGCAACGGCTACGTGAAGTCGAACCAGTTTCCGGCCCCGATTGAGGACATTAACTTGAGCGGCACGGTGGTGAATAAAACTGGCCAGGTAAACGATACCTACGTCAACCTGCCGCAGTTTCACATGGTGCTGGAGGGTGAGCCGCTCGACGGCCGCCTCACGGCGCACAACATCAACTCGCCCATCTTCGACGCCAACGTGAAAGGCACGGTGGACCTCACGAAGATGACCAAAATCTTCCCGCTCGAAGGCATGACCGTGACCGGCCGCGTATCGGGTGATATCGCCGCCGCCGGCAACATGGCCGACGTGGAAGCCGGCCGCTACCAGAATGTAAAAGCCAGCGGCGCCGTGAAAGCCAACAACATCACTTACAAGAGCAAGGACTTGCCGCAGGGCGTAAAAATCAGCAGCGCGGCCGGCACGTTCAATAACAACCAGATTAACATTCAAAGCCTCAACGGTACGGCGGGTAGCTCCGACTTCGCCGCCAATGGCACCGTGAGCAACTACCTAGGGTACCTCTTCACGCCCGGCCAGCCGCTACGCGGCACTATGAATGTAACCTCGCACAACTTCAACGTGAACGAGTTTATGGTGGACCCAATAAGCGAGAAGCCTACCGCCGGTGCCGTGAAAACCGCCCCCACCAAGGCCGATGGCGTGGTGCCCATCCCCAAGTTCTTCGACCTCGTGCTCAATAGCAAGGTCGATAATGTGACCTACGACAACCTGAAGCTGCAAAACGCCAGCGGCACCGTGACGGTGAAAAACGAAGTGGCTTCGCTCAAGAATCTTACTTTTAACACCCTAGGGGCCACGTTTGGCACCACCGGCAGCTACAACACCCAAGACCTGGCGCACCCCAAGTTCGACCTAGGGCTGGACATTAAGCAGTTGGATTTCCAGAAGGCATTCGGCGCTTTCAACACGGTAAAGGCGCTGGTACCACTGGCCTCGACGGTGCAGGGCGTGTTTAACACGCATTTCAGCGCCAGCGGCGAAATGGGCCAGGACATGCTGCCCAAGCTGAGCACCCTAAGTGGCAAAGGCCTGTTTGATATTGTGAAAGCCAGTGTGTTGCAGTCGCCAGTATTGTCGCAGATTTCGAGCCTGACCACGCTGCCCGAGCTGAAAAACCTGCAAGTGCTCAACAAGATTGTGAATGCTCAAATTGTGGACGGCAACCTCGTGGTGCAGCCCTTCGACCTAACGGTGGGCGACGTGAAAATGACCCTGGGCGGCACCAATAGCCTGCAAGGCATCCTGTCCTACGTAGCCGCCATCAACGCGCCGACCGGCAAGCTGGGTAGCGCCGTCAGCAACAAGCTCACGCAGCTAACCGGCGTGCAGAATATCCAGGGCACCGACCGCGTGACGCTGGGCCTCAACATCGGCGGCAACATGACCAGCCCCACTGTGAAGCTCACCAGCGGCAGCCTCAAGGACCAGGGTAAAACCATCGTAACCAACGTGGTGAAGACCAAACTCACCAGCACCCTGCTCGACCTCGCCAACAAGAACCGGGCAAAAACCGACAGCACTCAAAAAGCCACTGCCATCACGCAGCAAAATGCCCAGGAGCAGCTCAACCTCGAAATCCAAAAGCGCAAGCTAGAGGCGCAGGAGAAAGCTAAGCAAGCCATTGGCAAAGGCTTGAATAACCTCTTTGGAGGTAGCCGCAAGCCAGCTGCCGCGCCTGCTCCAACGCCTACTTCGGCCGACACGACAAAGAGGTAAGGCCACCGACTCATAAAAAGGCCCCGCTTTCTGATGAGAGCGGGGCCTTTTTGTATTTTTCTGATATAGGTGACAGGCAAATGCCTTAATGATAAGCAAATACCGTAAAGTCGCCTTCCCAATAGCTATCCAGCAAGACCACCTTCGGAGCCAGCTTTTCACAAAAAGCTTTAATAATAATCGGGTCGTAAGCTACCAAAGGGCTGTCGGCGGGCTGCTCTTGGTTGAGTAGGTTGAAGCCTAGGCCGAGCCGGCAGCTGGCAAAAAGCTTCTCAATGGCTTGGTAGATGAACCTAGGGTGGCGGTGGCGATAATTGAGGGCACCGCTGGCCAGCACGTAGTCGCTACGGGGTAGCGGGGCGCGTAGGAAATCATCGCGTCGCAGAGTAACGCCTGGGGCATGCAGGTAACGGGCGCGGGCCACATCTAGTAGCTCTGGCATTTGTTTGATGCCGATGTACTGCACGCCCGCAAAGCGCTGATGCAAATACGGATACAAGTCAGCGTAGCCGCAGCCTACATCGAGCACTGAGCGGTAAGCCAGGTCACCTATTTGAGCCAGCGCCTCAAAGCGAGCCTGTTGCCCCTCGGGGTGCCACCCCAGGGCGCCGGCGTTACCCGTACCAAACTCCTGAATGCAAGCTCGGTGATAGCGAAAAACGGCGGCCGTGTTTAGCAGCCGGCCTAGGCTATTGGGCATAGCTACAACCTAAACGTTTGTGTTAGGCCAATTGCTGTACCAGTGCCAGCAACTCGTGTTGCGTGGTACGGGTGGCATCTTGGTCGTACCACTCATTTACCTGCCTTATCACTTCCTTGAAAGGCACCTCACGTGCCTTTAAGTCTTGGTGAATGGCTTGGAGTGGAGCGGGGCGCGGCCCCCACACGCCGGCTTCGGTAAGCGTATCGGCGTGCAGCACCACCGCGATAGGAATGGCCCGGCCACCATTGGTCAGGTAGCGGTCGATAAAGTCGGGGTGCGAGTCGCGCAAAAAGTAGCGTGTAGTAAGGTGGCCACCACTGGCCGCGGCCACTGCCTCAAACAAGGGCACCGTGTGCGAGGCATCGCCGCACCAGCCCTCCGTAATGATGGCCCAGAGGTAGTGCCCGTTGAGTTGCCCTAGGGCGGCTTGCAGCTCGGGTAGTAAGGTCACGGTGGGGGCCACTTGGTCCATGCGGGTTACTGCCTGCTGGTAGTAAGGCAGCATTTTGGCGAGCTGCTCATCGGGCTGTGGCATAGCCATTATCTGGGCAATATGCTGGCGATAAGCGGGGTAGGAGAGGCCGGTAGCAAGCTGCTCGGCGCTAAGAACAGGAGTAGTAGAGCTAGACATGGAACGAAATGATGCAGTAAGCAAGCTATACCACTAGCGCGGCTAAAAGTTGGCCCTATCTATTGGTTGGCAAGTCCTTGCCTGCCCGCTCGGGCTGAAAGGCACCTAGGCGGATAGCCAGCCAACGACCAGCGTAGCTGAACCGTACAACGCCCTACGTAAGTAAGTAGGAACGCAAAAAAATGTTAGCTGTTAGGCTATCTGTGATAAATTTGTAGTAAAATTCATCATTCGTTCATCTTTGCTCTGGGTTTTTATAGAAGTTCCTAAGCCTTCTTTTCTCCCGCTTCATTACTCTCCTTAGTTTACTATATGGCTTCACACGCTACGGCCGGCTTGCCGCCGCCCACTCCCTGGCAACGCCTTACCCGCATGCTCGATACCGAGCGCCCTACTATTCGCTACATCATTTTCTACGCTGTCCTCACGGGTCTTATCAGCTTGTCGCTGCCACTAGGTACGCAGGCGGTATTCAATCTGGTTTCGACGGGAGCCGTGTTCAGCTCTACCTACATTCTAGTGGCGGTGGTAGTGGGCGGCGTGCTGCTCGGGGGCATCTTGCTAGTGGGCCAGATTACGCTGGTTGAGGCCATCGAGCAGCGCATTTTTGCTAAAGCGGCCATTGAGTATGCTTACCGGCTACCGCGCATCAAGCCCGAAGCCCTCAAAGGGCTAGACCCTAGGGAGCTAGTCAACCGCTTTTTTGATATCCTGACCGTGCAGAAAGGCCTCACCAAGCTGCTGGTCGATGTCATGTTTGCGGTGTTGCAAATCCTGATGGGCGTAATCGTCCTGTCCTTTTACCACCCTATTTTCATTGGGTTTGGCTTGTTCACCATCCTGGCGCTGGGGTTTGTGTACATGCTCAACTACCGGCAGGCGCTGCGCACGAGCATCGAGGAGTCGGCTTATAAATACGAGCTGGTGGCCTGGCTGGAAGAAGTGGCTGGCCGCCTCGACGTGGTGCGCGGCGACGACGCCGAGGAGCACAAAACGCTGGCCCGCGCCGACGAGCTGACCTCGGAGTACCTGCACGCCCGCAACGCGCACTTCCGCATCCTCAAATCATACTACAGCTACGGCATCGCGCTGCGCACCATCCTCACGGCGGGCCTGCTGATAGCGGGTACGCTCTTTGTCGTGTCGCGCCAGATGACCCTAGGGCAGTTTGTGGCTGCCGAGGTACTCATCGTGATGATTAGTGGCTCGATAGAAAAGCTGATGACCAGCATCAATACCATTTTTGACGTGCTGACGGCGGTAGAAAAAGTAGCCGCCGTAACCGACCTGCCCATGGACGAGCACAAGAATTCCATTGCCTTCGAAAATGCTTAATATCTCTAATCAAAGCGTCAGAGATGAGGTGTGGGAACACGTGCCCCGGCAGTCGCGTCCCGAGCTGCTGCGCACCTTCGCCAGCCGCAAGCTGGGCCGCATCCTGATGGTTATCGGCCTAGTGTTCCTGATTATCCTCTTCTTGCCCTGGCGCCAGACCATAGAGGGCTTCGGTACACTCACGGCGCTCACGCCCGAAGACCGCCCTCAAAATGTTCAGAACCAGATAGCCGGTCGTATTGAGCACTGGAATGTGCGCGAAGGCCAGTTCGTGCGCAGAGGCGACACGCTGCTCATGCTCTCGGAAATAAAGGATGAGTACTTTGACCCCAACCTGCCCGAGCGCCTACGCGAGCAGCTGGCCGCCAAGCGCGCCAGTGTGGTGGCCTACCAGGCCAAAATAAACGCCACCGACCAGCAGATTGCCGCCCTGCGCGCCACCCTAGACGTGCAGCTCGAGTCTGCTGCCAACAAAGTAGAGCAGGCCCAGAACTACCTCAACAGCGACCGGGCCGACCTGGTGGCCATTACTCGGTTTTATGAGACATCTCGCGCCCGACTGTTGCGCTACGAGGAAGGCTACAAAAACGGCCTATTCTCGCTTACCGACATCGAAACGCGCCGCCTCAAGCTACAAGAGGACCTAGCCAAGGTCACCTCGCAGCGCAACAAAGTAGCCAGCAGCGAGCAGGCCCTCGCCAACGCCCGCATCGAGCTGGCTAACCTGCGCGCCAAGTACGGCCAAGACCTAGCCAAGGCAAACTCTGACCGCAGCACCGCCGTGTCGAGCCGCGTGAGCTACGAAGGCGAAGTGGCTGCCACCCGCAACAAAATCAGCAACGTGAGCGTGCGCCGTGGCCTCTACGTAGTGCGCGCCCCCCAAACTGGCTACATCGTGCGCGCTCTCAAGGCAGGTATCGGCGAGACGATAAAGGAGGGTGAAAGCATTGCTACCCTGCAGCCTGAGGCTCCGATGCTGGCGGCCGAGATGTATGTGCGCGCTATGGATGTGCCGCTCATTCAGCGTGGGCGCACAGTGCGCTTGCAGTTCGAAGGCTTCCCGGCCATTCAGTTTTCGGGTTGGCCTTCGGCCGCTGTGGGCACGTTTGGCGGTATGGTCACGGTGATAGACGTGGTAAATAGCCCCGGCGGCAAATACCGCTTGCTAGTACGCCCCACCCAGCCCCAAGCTGGCGACCAGCCCTGGCCCAAGCAGCTGCGCCTAGGTTCGGGTGTGCAGGGCTGGGTCATTCTTGACTCAGTGCCAGTATGGTACGAAATTTGGCGACAGCTCAACGGCTTCCCGCCCACCCTAAGTAAGGAGCCCGACGGCACCCCCATCAAAGGTGAATCCAGCAAGTCCGGCAAAGCCGACAAATAGCCGCTTATGCCTTCGTTTGTTTTTTTAGTAAACTTCTTCCACTGGCTGGTCCGCCGCCGCGCGGACTTTAGCGTGCGCGTGTGCTCTACTGGCAGCGCGGGCTACAGAGTCCGCGCCACAAGCTTACTGCTGCTGCTAGCGGGCCCAGCCCTCGCCCAAGCCCCTCAGTTGCCGGTCCGCCGCTCGGGTATCGAGCACGCCCCGCTCCAAACCGAGCAACTCGATGAGATACATCCTGCTGACACAGCCAAGGTATTCTCGTTGCAGGACCTAGCCGACCTAGTGTTCGCCAACCACCCCATTGTGAAGCAAGCCGCCCTGCTTAGCGACGAGGCTCGCAGCCAGGTGGTGCAAGCGCGGGGTGGCTTCGACCCCAAGCTAGGGTCAGATTTCCACCGCAAGCAGTTTGGTGGCACCGATTATTATAATAATTGGCACAACGAGCTGAAAGTGCCCATTTGGCCGGGTGGCATCGACTTGAAAGCCACTTACGACCGCTATGCCGGCACCTACGTGAACCCCGAAAACCGCACGCCGCTCAATGGCTTGGCCGGGGTGGGTATTTCGGTACCCATCGGGGCGGGCTTGCTCATCGATGCGCGGCGCAGCACGCTGCGCCAAGCCAGAGCCATGCAAGCCGCCGCTGAGGCCGACCGCGTGAAGCAGATAAACGAGGTGTGGCTGCAAGCCGCCAAGGACTACTGGAACTGGTACTATTCCTTTCAGCAAAACCAGCTTATCCGCGAGGGTGTGGCACTGGCCAACCGGCGCTTTCAGGCCACGGCTCGCCGTGCCCAGATTGGCGACCAAGCTCCGATAGATTCGGTAGAAGCCCAAATAACGGTGCAGGACCGCCAAGTGCAGGGCGAGCAGCTACTCGTAGAGCTGCAAAACGCTCGCCTGGTACTCTCCAACCATCTCTGGAATAAGGATGGCCAGCCCGTAGAGCTGCCTACCTATGCCGCGCCCCAAATTCCGGTGCTCGATACGGTGAGCCGCGCCGAGTACCAGCGCCTCTCTGAGCAAGCCGCTGCCAACCACCCTACGCTACTAAAGCTGAGCGCTAAAAACGTGCAGCTCGGCATCGAGGAGCGCTACCGCCGCGAAATGCTCAAGCCCAAAATCAACCTGAGTGGTACGCTTATCACGCAAGGCAATTTTTATCAGAACGAGGTACCTAGCTACTACGGCCTTGGCTGGGACAACCACAAGGTCGCCGTCGATTTTTCCTTCCCGCTTTTCCTGCGTGCCGAGCGTGGCAAGCTCCAGTATGCGCGCATTCAGCTTAAAGAGAATGCCCTAGAGCAGCAGCAAAGTCAGCGTACCATCGTCACGCGGGTCAACTCGGTTTTCAATACCCTGAAGGCCTACGAACGCCAGCTCGCGTTGCAGTCTCAAACAATTGTCAATCAGCGGTTACTACTGCGCGCTGAGCTAGCTAAGTTTGAGCTAGGCGAGAGTACCATTTTCCTCATCAACGCCCGCGAAAGCAAGCTCATCGACCTCCGCATCAAGCAGGAAAGCCTACGGTCTAACTACGAAAAATCGCGCGCCGAACTATACTACTACGCCGGTACCAGGTCAGTAGGCCCCCAGTAATCGCAGATTTAGCGGATTTAACGGATGGCACAGATACGCCACCTGCGGTGGCTGATTAAGCTAAATATTCAACAAAAAAGGGCTGTCCGTTCAGGACAGCCCTTTTTTATTTCCAGATAGTCAGCCACCGCAGGTGGCGTATCTGTGCCATCCGTTAAATCCGCTAAATCTGCGATTATAGTTGTGGCTCGACCTGGCCGCTTACCTCGCGGCAGTAGGTGATGAAGTCAGAGTTGACTGGCTCTAGGCCAGCCTCACGCATCTTCACGGCTACTTGGCCGCGGTGGTAGCTGGCGTGTACTACGCAGTGGGTAAGAATGTCGCTCACTTGCGAGTCAAAGGCATCGCCCTGCGAATTGCTATACTGAATGTGACGCTCTAGTTCAGTGTCGTCGGCATTGGCGCACAAGTCGGCAAAGCGCTGCGAGGTTTGCTCGTGCCAGTGGTGCAGGCCAGCTAGGTCATGCTCCTGCCATACTTTCAGCGGGCTCTGAGTGCCGCTGAGGCGCGCAATCCAGATGGCCTGGGCATTGATGACGTGGCTGAAAATACGGAGCGCAGGCTGTGGGGCTTCCTTGCCAGCAGCCACCGACGAGTCGAGGCGGCGCAGCAGGGTTTCATTGGCCCACACGTTAAAAACGCCGAGCTTAGCAATCGTGTTAATCATAAGGAGTTCTGAGCTTTGAGTTAGAGGTTCTGAGTGAGCAAAGCTGACTTGCAGGCCAAAGCTACGGATGCCCTAGGTGGCCGTTTAGCAGCCTCAAGTCATCATACGCAACTTTTGCCTTGCAATACGCTATCAGCGAGGGTCTTGCCACACAAGCTGCTCGTTGGTTTTGCGCTTCTCGAAGTTGGCACACTGTCCATCGCCCTTGCCCGTAATGCCGCCCTCGGGGTGGCATAGCACCTCGCCCTTGGTGCTGTATACCGTTGATTGCTGGTCGCAGCACGGGGCTGATTCATAGTACACCGTTTCACCGCCGTACTGATAGCGCACAATACGGATAACCGGATTGCGCTTGCGCGTGGCCAAAATGCCCTGGATGCGCTGGCGCAGCCACAGCGGGCGCGCCGTGCTGTCGAGGCGCATGTCGCGCGTGGGCAGGGCATCTACTGTGTTGGCGCTGGTGGGGGCGGGAGTGTCAGTGTTGCGCACAAAGCCTTCGGAGGGCGGGGTGGTGGGGGTATTAACTACCACATCTTGCTGGCAGGCCCCTAGGAGCAGCGCTAGCGCAGTAAACGGAAGGAACGAACGACGCATGGCGGAGAAGGGTAGGAGAGCATCCATAAGAGTGCTTCACCTTACGCCAACCGGCCTGGAAAGTTAACGCAACAGCAACACCCAGAGCTTGGGCACAAAAACCAGCGCCCCCACCACTACGGCACCTAGGGCCGCCAGCAGCACGGCCCCGGCAGCTACGTCCTTGGCCTTGCCGGCCAGCGGGTGGTAGCCGGGCGAGGCAAGGTTGGTAAGTGTCTCAATAGCGGTATTAAACAGTTCGGCCGCCCATACGCTGGTCACCGACAGGGCCAGCAAGGCCCACTCTATCGTAGTCAGGCCGATATAGAAGCCCAAGCCCAGCACTAGCACGGTAGCCACCGCATGAAACTGCAAGTGCAGCTCGGAGCGCAAAGCCACCGCCACGCCCCGAAAAGCGTGCCCAAAGCTGGCCGCCCGCCGCCGCAACAAATTGCGCTCGGCGGGCGGCACGTAAGGCACCGTGTGCTCCGGCTCAAGCATTGTATTCTTGAAAAACGGTCTGTCGCAGCCCATCCCACTCGGGCCGAATGATGCTGAAAATGACCGTATCGCGCCGGTGGCCACCCTGCGTGAGGCGGTGACGGCGCAAGGTGCCTTCTTCGGTGGCGCCCATACGGCGCATGGCCTGCTGCGACTGTTGGTTGCGGCTGTCGGTTTCGAGCTCGACGCGCTCATAGCCTAGGTGGTCAAATGCGTAGCTAAGCAGCAGGTGCTTGGCTGCCCGGTTCAGGCCAGTGTGCTGAAACTTGCGCCCTAGCCACGTGTAGCCAATACTCAGGCGCTGGTCGGCTGGCGCGATATTGTAGTAACTGGTGCTGCCCGCCAGCTGCCCCGTAGCCCGGTCTACGATGGCAAACGCGTAGCGCCGCCCAGCCTCGCGGTCTTGCACAGCCGAGGCGAGGTAGTCGGCCAGACTCACAGCATCGTCGGCGCGGGAGAGAGTGAACTGCCAGATATCGGGGTCAAAAGCGGCAGGCTTGAGTGCTTCGAAGTCGGATGTCTCGAGCGGGCGCAGGCGCACGCGGCTATTCTCAAGCACAAGGGGGTGCGAAAAATGCATGGGTCTGGTAGCTGATGGGTTTAAGGTAAAGATGCTAGCCGGAGCAGCGGGCGTGGGTAGCATCTGCCCACGCCCGCTGCCCCTAGGGTAAGCCAGTCAGCAAGTATACTTCCTCGGCACCGTTGCTGGCGGGCTACTAGTGTACTACGCTAGTTCTCGCCGTGCAGGCAGCTTTGCTAGCGTATTACCTCTATCCACCCTTTGGCATAAGGCTGGCAATAGCGCTCGTTTTCTAGTACGTAGTAATAAAGACCTGGTGCTTGGCCGGCGCCCCAGTCGTTGCGGTAGTCGGTGGTGCTGTACACCAGCCGGCCCCAGCGATTGAAGAGTTGTAAGCGGGTACCAGGCTCCAACGGCCGCAGCTCCAGCACCTCGTTGAGGCCGTCGCCATTGGGGGTGATGACGTTGGGGGGCTGAATGATTCGCCGCAGCTCGACGCGCACCTGCCGCGTAAAAGTGCAGCCCTCCGTAGTGACCGATACGCCGTAGGTGCCCGAGGTAGTTACCGCTAGTGTGCTAGTGGTCTGGCCACCATCCCAGCGGATAGTGCTGCCGGGGGCCGCCCGCACCTGCAAGGTTAGGCTACCATTGGCGCAGAGCGTCGTGTCGGTGGGCAGCTGTGGCACCACCACGGCGCGCACTAGTACACTGTCGCGGGTGCTGCAGATGCCGTTGCTCACCACCACGCGATAGGTGCCGGCCTGGCTTACATTCAGGGTGCGGGTAGTGGCGCCGGTGCTCCAGCGATACCTGTAGCCCGTGCCGCCCACTGCCTGTAGCATGGCCGTACTGTTGGGGCATAGCACGGTCGTGGCTGGCAGCGCTCGGCCCGGCAGGCTCAACACACGCACTACTGTACTCACCGAGTCTACGGTATTGCCTCCGCAGCCGCCCACCGCGTTGCGGCGGACGCGTAGCCACACGCGGTAAGTACCGGGCGCCGTGTACAAATGGCTAGGAGCGAACGTGGTATCGGCCGGGCTGCCATCGCCAAACGTCCACCGGTAGCGCTGCGCGTTGCGGCTGCTGTTACCAAACTGAAACCGAGCCGGCGCACAGGCCGAGTCGGGCCGGACGATGCCTGCCAGTAGCGTCGGCGCATTTCCTCCCGCAACTTCCTGGTTGATGGTGATGGTCAAGACATCATACCCTCCGTTGGTGCGGTTGGTGGGGCTGTACGCAGTGGCTGGCGCCGCATACGAGCGGGTATTGTCGCAAATGCTCTGGTAAAGCGTTCCGTTGCGGGTAAAGTGATGCGAGGCAGAGTGCGTATGGTTGCCGGTATTGGTGCCAAAAGGCGAATAGAACAGTAGCCGCGACGCCCCCACATCGAGCGTCATAGTTTGAAAGCCCCCGTTGGTGTTGGAGCCAGCCAGCAAGCCGCCAGTTACCGGTAGGCTAGCGGTATTAAAGCCCGCTAGGTATAAATGCCCGCAGTCGTCTACTTGGAAGGCAGAAATATCGACAACTGGCAGCCGGCCTACGTAGCGAAGCTGACTGAAGTCGGCCGTTAGCCCCGCCACGAAAGTGGCCGTAGTGGTGGCACTGCCTAGCTGCACTGCGCCAGCAGTGGCGCTCGGGAAGGTGCCGGCCGCCACCCCCGCAATAACGGGTAGGCCATTGGCATCCAGTACTATCTTGGAGAGGCTGCCCGGGCCAAACAGTGCGCTGGCCCCTAGGGCCGTCCCGGTGGCCGACAAGCGCGCCACGAAGCCTGTGGGGCTTCCTGTGGCAGTTTGGAAAGCCCGAGTCGTAACTGGGAAATCGGAAGAGGACGTCATGCCAGTCAGCACCGGCTCGCCCGCGGCAGTCAGGGTTAGGTCGCGTGGGTAGTCGGCATTGGTGCCCCCCAGCAGCGTACTCCAGCGCAGGCCTAGGTTGCTGCCAGCCAAGCACGTCACAAAGACATCCTGCGAGCCCCGAAGCGCTTGCGAGTACGCGCCACTGGTGGTTGGAAAGTTAGCCGAGTAGGTGCTGCCCGTCACGAGCACTTCCCCGTTCGCGTTCAACACCAGTTCGCCTACACTCACGGAGCGTAGATTGCCTGTTACTGAGGCCGTAAACGGCGTATCATTGTTCGAGCCCCCTAGGTAGGTACTAGCCAACACAGCCGTGCCAGTCGCGTTGAAGCGGGTGACAGCCAAGTCGCCCAGGCCGCCCGGCATGGTAGACAAACTGCCGCTCGTGGCCGGAAAATTGGTGGAGTACGTGCTGGTCAGGGCATAGAGCTCGCCCGCCGCACTTACACGCATCGCAATGACGCGGTCCTCGCTATTGCCACCCAAATAAGTGGCGTAGAAGAGAGACGTGCACTGCGGATTAAACTTCTGAATAATGCCCTCGGTCCCGCCCCTAGAGGTAGTTTGGTAAGCGCCTGGCGAGGCCGGAAAGCCCGCGCCAAAAGAGTAGCCCGAGCTGTACGCATTGCCGGCCGCGTCGTAGGTGGCCGCCATTGCCAGTTGGTCAGTAGTTGCCCGGCTGTATGTGGCCATTACCACCGGGTCAATGATGAGCGGGCGAGCGGCGTCGTAGCCTGCTGGCAGAGTAAAGCCTACGGTGTTTCCGCTGAGGGTGTAGCGGCAAGGCACTGCCTGCCGGCCCCCAGCCGCTGTGACCTGGTAGGCTACCGGCCGCTGCTCGTGCACGTCGCCCACGGTAGTGTGCACGAGTAGGCTGCCATCTGCAAGCAGCTGGAGGCCGGCCGCGCCCCGGTAGCGCAGGCCAATAGTAGCCGGCGAGGCACCGGGCGCTAGCTCAAAATCATACTCCAGCTGGCCGCTAGCCGTGCTATGGCAGCGCAGACTGGTACCTGGGTAAAGCCCAGGGTAGCGAACTTCGCTGTACAAAGGCACGTGGCCAGCCCAGTGGTGAGGGTCGCTGCCCACGAAGTAGTTATGGTAGGCCGCTTGCTGCACTTCGCCGGTAGGCTCAGTGGCCTGGGCACCCACAAAATCCACAAATACGGCGTGGTGATGCACTGCTAGGTTGGCGCCAGTGGCCGGGTCGCGCTCAAGCACCTCGTGCAAGCGCTGGCGGTCGGCAGCCAGCACCCAGTCGTAGACTAGCCCGGTTGCCGTCAGAAAAGCCGTGCCGCCCGGCAGGTTGGCGCGGTACCGAACGGCCGTCGGCCATTGGCCTTTGTTTGCCACAAAAGATAAGGTTGGGGTTTCGGCGAGAGCCGAGCCAGCTACTAGGCAGCCCAGCAGACTGCCCACCACTGTAGCCCCGCGTAGTAATCGTCGTAGATATCGAACCATATATAGGGTGATAAATGGAAATAAATGAGTAAAATTAAATAGCAAATTATTCAGCTTCCTACTCAGCCGCCCGCGGCTTGGCGCAGGCCTACCAACTAGGCTACCTCTCCGCACCAAAAAAGAGCGGGAGCCTCGGCACTATACACCGAAACTCCCGCTGCTACTGTCGATTACCGAGCGTTTATTTAATCTCGCCAACCATGTCTTCGGGCTTCAGCCACTGGTCGAAGTCCTCGGGTGTGATGTAGCCAAGCTGCACGGCCGTCTCCTTCAAGGTCGAACCATTTTTGTGGGCAGTTTGCGCGATTTCGGCCGCCTTGTAGTAGCCAATGTGCGGGTTGAGGGCCGTCACCAGCATCAGCGACGAATCGACGTGCTTCTTGATGTTGGGCAGGATGGGCTCGATGCCCACAGCGCACTTGTCATTGAAGGCCACGCACACGTCGCCAATCAGGCGGGCCGAGTGCAGGAAATTGTAAATCATCACTGGCTTGAACACGTTCAGCTCGAAGTGCCCTAGGCTGCCGCCCACCGTGATGGCCACGTCGTTGCCCATCACCTGCGCCGATACCATGGTCATGGCCTCACACTGCGTGGGGTTCACCTTGCCCGGCATAATGCTGGAACCCGGCTCGTTGTCAGGAATCGAGATTTCGCCGATGCCGGCGCGCGGGCCGCTGCTCAGCATGCGCACGTCGTTAGCGATTTTCATCAGGCTTACGGCTACGGTTTTGAGCGCGCCGTGGGCTTCTACAATGGCGTCGTGGGCGGCCAGAGCCTCAAACTTATTTTCGGCCGTCACGAAGGGTAGGCCGGTCAGTTCGGCAATGTACTTGGCCACGTTCTCCGAGTAGCCGGCGGGCGTGTTGATGCCCGTGCCCACAGCGGTGCCACCTAGGGCCAGCTCGCTCAAGTGCGCCAAGGTGTTGTTGATGGCGCGCAGGCCGTGGTCGAGTTGCGACACGTAGCCCGAAAATTCCTGACCTAGGGTCAGGGGAGTAGCGTCCATGAAGTGCGTGCGGCCGATTTTAACCACGTTTTTGAAGTCTTCTGACTTCTTCTTCAGCGTGTCGCGCAGCTTCGTGATGCCCGGAATCGTGGTTTCAACCAAGATTTTGTAGGCCGCGATATGCATAGCCGTCGGGAAAGTGTCGTTCGAGCTCTGCGACTTGTTTACGTCGTCGTTGGGCGCCAAAAACTTCTTCTCGTCGCTCAGCTGGCCGCCGTGCAGCACGTGGCCGCGGTAGGCAATCACCTCGTTCACGTTCATATTCGACTGCGTACCCGAGCCCGTTTGCCACACTACCAGTGGAAACTGGTCGGCGAGGCCGCCCGCCAGAATCTCGTCGGCTACCTGCCCAATGAGGTCGGCCTTTTCGGCGTCGAGCACGCCTGCGTCGCGGTTGGTGAGGGCAGCAGCTTTTTTCAAATACGCGAAGGCTTTGATAATTTCCTTCGGCATCTTGTTGATGTCCTGCGCAATGGGGAAGTTCTCGATGCTGCGCTGGGTTTGGGCGCCCCAGTAGGCGTCGGCGGGCACTTGCACTTGGCCCATCGTGTCTTTTTCGGTGCGGAACTGGCTCATACTACGTGAAGAGGTGAGGAGGTAAGACGGTGAGAAGGTGCGGTAGCAGCCCCTAGGCACCGGCGCAAAAGTAAGGCTATCATCCGCTGCCCGGCAGCCATCCTGCGCTCAGCTTCGTAAGCTGCTTCACTTACCCACTTTCTTACCTCCTCACACAGATTATGAACGAGCCCACGCCCACCCCCGACCCCCACACCGAGCCCCCCGTACCCGTACAAGGCGACGGCGTGCCTGACTACAGCCACCTCGAAATCCATACCGAATCGGAGCTACCCACCCCCGACAAAGCCGGCGGCAGTGCCACTGAGCCCGAAAGCGGTGGCGGCTACAGCGGCTAGCAGCGCCCAGAAGCGCTAGGTAAAAACGTTTGCGGGGCTGATGAGGGAGACATCCCTCATCAGCCCCGCAAACGTTTTTAAGGTCCTATCAAAATTCTTGTTAGCTTGGCAGTTCAGTGCGAATGCCCGCACTATATCAGCCTTGCTTCATGTCGTTTTTTACCCTAGGTCGTGGCACCAGCCTGCTGTTGCTGGGTGCACTGGCAGCCTGCCAGCCCAGCGATCCTACCGCTCCAGCAGCCCCCGCCAGCACTTACTTTCCCGCGCCCGAAACCGGCGTAAAAACCGGTGGCGTCCAAGTTATTCCCATAACGACGCCCAAAGGTAAATTCAACGTCTGGACCAAGCGCTTCGGCAATAACCCCAAGATTAAAGTACTGCTGCTCAATGGTGGGCCGGGCGCCACGCATGAGTACTTCGAGTGCATGGAAAGCTTCTTGCCGCAGGAAGGTATCGAGTTTATCTACTACGACCAGCTGGGCTGCGGCAACTCTGACAACCCCCGCGACACTGCCATGTGGAGCCTACCGCGCTATGTGGAGGAAGTAGAGCAAGTGCGCCAAGCCTTACACCTAACTAAGGACAACTTCTACCTCCTAGGGCATTCGTGGGGTGGCATCCTGGCCGCCGAGTACGCCTTCAAGTACCAGCAAAATCTGAAAGGCCTCATTATCTCTAATATGATGATGAGCTGCCCCGCTTACGGCCGCTACGCCGAGGAGGTGCTGGCCAAGCAAATGAAGCCTGAAGTACTGGCCGAAATTCGCCAAATCGAAGCTAAAAAAGATTTCAATAATCCGCGTTACATGGGGCTGCTGGAGCCCAACTTCTACGCGCAGCACCTCTGCCGCATCGTGCCCAACCCCGAGCCCGTGACCCGCGCTATGAGCAAAGTCAACCAATCGCTCTACGTGACGATGCAGGGCCCCAGCGAGTTTGGTATCTCGGGCAAGCTCACTACCTGGGACCGCACGAAGGACTTACCTAAGCTTACTATTCCGGTGCTCAGCATCGGGGGCAAGTACGACACCATGGACCCGGCGCACATGGAATGGATTGCCACGCAGGTCAAGAACGGCAACTCCCTCATCTGCCCCCAGGGCAGCCACATGAGCATGTACGACGACCAACAGACATACATGAAAGGCTTCGTGACTTTTCTAACAGCGGTGAATGATGGCTCTTTCAAAGCCGGCACCAAACTATAGCTGACCTAAAAAGGCACCGCCACATCGACCTGAAGTGTGGCCCGCCGCCCACCGCTGATGCCTGGCACCCACGCGGGGCCTTCGCATACCAAGCGCTGCGCCTCTGCATCGTAGTCGGCCCGCAGACCACGCAAGACGCTGGTGCCTTGCAGCTTGCCATCGGCCCCAATAGTCAGGCGTAGCTGCACAGTACCCGAGAGCGAGTGCTCAGGGGCCTCGGGTACAAACTCGGCGGCCTCGCGCCGTAGGTTTTGGCGGAAGTTGCTCAGGCCGCCAACTGGCATTGGCGCAATGCCTTTGACACTACGCAGGCGAATATCTCGCACCCGGGTAGCCTCTGGGTCGGCTAGGAGGCGGCTGCTAGCTACTGGCTTAGTATTGACTGATAGGACCATGCTGTCGCTAGGTGCTACCGCCGGCGAACTAGCCACTGCTGCGGGAGCTGGTGTAGCTGGCACCGAAGCCAACGGCAAGGCCTCCTCCTTGGGTGTGGGCACCGGCGAGGCAGCCTGGCTAGGGGTAGAGGCCGCTGGCCGTGGCATGCGCCGACGGAGATGCGTCGCTTTGGTGCGTGCCAACGGGGCCGACAGCTCAGCCGCTGCGGGCACGTGCGGCACCTCGGGGGGAGTAGGGGATGATAGCGGCGGCGCAGGCGGCACTACCGCTGCTGGCAGTACGCTCGGGGCCGAAGCTACAGCCGGCGTTAGCGTTTGACGCTGCTGCCAGGCCCACCACCCGCCAGCTACGAGGCTTAGCAGCAGCGCCGCCGCGGTGGCCAACTGAAGCGATAGCCAGCGTGGCCGCTGCGGTACCAGCCGCTGGCTTTGGCGGGCTGGTGCTAGTTGCTGCTGCACGCGCTGGCGCAGCCGCTGCTGGAGCTGAGCCACCGCTTGGTCGGTAGTGGTAGGGGGCGTTTGAAGTAAGCCCTCCAAAATATCGGCGCAACGCGTGCAAGCTAGCGTATGGACTTCTACGCGGTGCTGGGCAGCGGGTGCCAGCGTGCCCGCCGCATACTGGCGCAGCAGCGCCACTGGCAGGTGCGGGCCGGCCGGGGCAATAGCGTTCAGTAGCGGATTAGTGGGCAGCATTGCTTGTGAGTTAGGGGTTGAAAAGGTTTGATTTATAAGGTTGTGAAGCAGAGGTTTTAACCGGGTAGGTCGTTATTCATCCTTCATGCGTAGCTCCTTATGCATGCTGCGCTTTAGCATGCGGCGGCCATTTTGGAGGTGACTTTTCACCAGGTTTACCGATAGGCCAGTGGCCGCGACAATCTCCTGATACGACTTTTCTTCTAAATAAAACAGCTCTAGGCAGCGGCGCTGTTCGGGTGGCAGTTGACCGAGCGCATGCTCCAGGGCCTGCAAGTCGGCTTCGTGCTGCGCGGTATCATCGGCCTCGGTAGCCGCATCAGGCAGATGCCGGGCCGCAGCCGTTTCCACATCGGCTGCGTCGGGCAGTAGCACGAGCGGACCACCGCTAGCCGTGCCCCGCTGGCGCGCCCGCAGCTCCATGAGGCAGTAGTTGCGAGCGGTGATATAGAGCCAGGCCGAAAAATTGTCGGGCACGTGGGTACGCAGCTTGGTCACGAGGTGCTCAAAAAGCTGCATAGTCGCATCCTGGGCGTCCTCGTCGGGCGGGGCCAGGTAGCGGCGGCACACAGCGAACACCTCAGGCAAGTGCCGCTCGTAAAGCATACCTAGGTCGGCCACGCTACCGGTTTGGCGGTAGCGGGCTAGTGCCTCCTGGTCGGAGAGCACAGCGGTAGGAACGACGGAAGCGCGGCGGCGAAACAACACGGCGGCAAGGTAAGAGTAGGCGCGAATACTCCAGCCTGCCACTGGCAGGATGCCAGGCCACGCCAGATTGCACACGCCCCACGCAAAAAAAGACAGCCAACCCTAGGGCTGGCTGTCTTACAAAAAGGCTGGAAAGCGCTAAGTGCTGGTTAGGGCAATTAGTTAGCAGCTTTTTCCATGTTTTCTTTGGTCTGGCGGGCCGACTTAGCAGCTGCATCGCCCATAGCGTCCATTTTGTTGCCAGCGGCATCCATCTTGGCGTCCATTTTAGCGCCGGCTTCATTGGCGTTAGCCTTGGCGTTGTCGGCAGCAGCCTCCATCTTGTCGCCGGCGGCATCCATTTTAGCGTCGATTTTTTCGCCAGCGGCGTCCATCTTAGCTTCGGCTTTGTCGCCGGCGGCGTCCATTTTAGCTTCGGCAGCGTCGGTGTTGGGGGTAGTTACCTCCGTGGTGGTGGTGGTAGTGCCGTCAGCATTTTTGGTGGTGTCGGTTTCGGTCGAGCAGGCGGTGAAGCTAAGGGCGACAGCAACAGCAAGCAGGGATTTGAAGGCAGTATTCATGATTGTAAAGTAAAATGGGGAAAGGTGGGTCTGTGGCGCTTAATTGAAGCACTAGGCAAAAGGTAACCTTCCGTGCCTAGGTTACCGACCAACTTTTTTGCAGCGCCCCGAGTATAGCCCGTAGATTAACCCTCCCTTTCTATGGATTCTACCGCCTCCACCCCCCAGAACACCCATACACCCGCTGTGCCGTTGCACGTTAGCGACGAGCAGAGCTCGGCCTTGCTCACCGACACGCTCAACCTACTAGGTCAGGGCTTGCCCAACGCCGATGGGGCCACTGGCCTGCATGAGTTGGAGCGCTGGGAAGTAGTGCTCGAGTCTAGCGACCGCCCAGGCCTAGCCAAAATAGCCCAGGAAGTAAAGCTATTGCGCCAACTCCTCGAGGCCCCAGATACTAAGTCGCATGAGGTAGCCGAGATTTTGGCGAGCCTAGGTGCTGAGACTGCTAAAGTTGGCGAAGAGTCGGCTAATGGCTACTCCGACGCTCTGCACCAGTTGAGCCGCCAGCTCATAAAGGCTGGCAATATGCTCTCGCGCTAGCCCACCAAGCATAGCCGGTACAGGCGCCGCGAAGGGACCTAGGACACGTTAAATCAGCGTCCTAGGTCCCTTCGCGGCGCCTGTGTTACTTTCTGCCGACCTTTGCAGCTGCTATTCGCTACCGTTATGATTTCTCTCTACGACCCTTTTGAAGGCATGCAGTTCGGCGCTAAGCGGTGCTTTCTCACTGGCCAGCCCGTGGGACCCGCCGATACAGTACCGGTGTTTGCCGATTGGCTGCAAGAGGCTTACAACTTGGCCGAGCGCCCCATTCACCTCCTCGACCACAGCCAAACTACCTACCAGACGTTGCGCCTGCCGCTGGCCCCTGAGTTGCACCCGCGCCTCCAGGCTTTGGAAGCCGAGATACAAGCCGCGGCACAGGATGGGCCAGCTGCACTCCGGGCTTTGCCGCCAGCGCGCCTATGGCAGTGGCTCGGCAAAATGTTCTACGGAGTTTTCGCCGCCGAGCTGGTGCAGCAGCAGCAGCCGCTCATCAAGCCCCAGTATCCGCTGGCCGAGAATGTACAGTTGCTGCAGCGCTTCCGCCCTTTCTTTCAGTTATTGCAGGGCCTGCGCGTGCCCACTGACTACGCCGACTTTGTGCCCGGCTCGGTCTTCGTGCTTGAGGTCGATGACCAATATGGCGTGCCGAATTTTGAGTATGATGATGACCTGAATACCTTGGTTTTCAGTATTAAGCTTGGCCGAGCAGTGCTTGTTGCTACGCTAATTGATATTGGGTTTATCGAGCAGGCTATGCGCCAGGTCTACGCCGATGCACAACGGCCATTGCATCCCGCCCAAGTCGCCGAGTTTAAGGCGCGTACCTACTATGCGGCCTACTTGCTAGCGGCCGTACCCGATATCTACCCCCGTCGCCCTGGCCCACTCGACCCGGCCGGTGTCGAGCTAGTTCTCGATGCCCTGGTAGATGATGTGACAGCTACCATCTTCAATCCTTGGGACAACCTAACCTACGCGCACACCCTTACGGGTCTGTGGCGCCGCTGGGGCCTAACCGAGGAAACAATCATGCGTAACCCATTTCAGCCGCTCAGCTTACTCTACGATGCGCTGGGGCAGCCGCAGTCTGCGGCCGCCGCTGCCGAGCAACTGGCCGTATTGGCGTACAGTGGCTAGGCTAAGTACCCAAAAATAACCAGCTTCCGCCGAACGGCCACCCGGCCTCGACCGTATGCAAAGCCCCTGCTCTAGGTGAGCAGGGGCTTTTGTTTTCTATTCTCTCCTTAGATTATGTCCTTCTCCTATTCTTGGGCGGCCCCAGCGGCCGCTGTCACCTTTAGCGCCTTGCTAAGCGCTTGCAATAGTGGCCCTACCAGTGGTGACCAGGCTCGTGGCACCATTCCAGCCGACTCTACAGCTGCGCACGTTGCTGCGCCGGCACCTGCCAACTCGCCGCTAAGCCTCGTAGCCGAAATCAATGCTCCACAAATAACGGGGGTGGCCGTGGCGCCAGGCGGCAAAGTATTCGCCTTCTCACCGCGTTGGGACTACAATCCAACTTTCCCCGTAGCCCTAGTAGGTGCCAATAATACCCTAACGCCCTACCCCGATGCTGGCTGGTGCATGTGGAACGACTCGGTAAAAACTGAGCCTCAAAAACACTGGATTTCGCCACAAGCCGGCTACGTCGATAGCCAAGGCATGCTCTGGATACTGGACCCCGCTGCCCCAGGTCTCAAGTTTATCGTGCCTGGTGGCCCTAAGCTGGTCAAAACTGACCCTAGGACTAATAAAGTCCTGCAAACTATCAGCTTCCCTGAGAGCGTAGCCCCGCGCAAATCGTACCTCAACGACGTGCGTATTGACCTGCAAAATAATTACGCTTATATGACAGAGTCAGGCACCGGCTCGCTAGTCGTAACCGACCTTAAAACGGGCAAGTCGCGTAGCCTACTAGTTAAGCAGCCTTCCACGCTGCCTGACCCCGGCTTCATTACTAAAGCCAAAGGCCACGCGCTCTATGAGCCCAATGGCAAGCCTGGTGCCTTCAAGGCCGATGGTATTGCCTTGAGCACCGACAACCAATATCTCTATTACCGAGCACTGTCGGGGCACTCGCTCTATCGCATCAAAACCGCGGCACTACGCGATGCTACTCTAAGCACAGTACAAGTATCGGCCGCCGTCGAAAAGCTGCCCGATGCACCAGCTTGTGATGGGATGGAGCTTGACAGTAAGAATAACCTCTACCTTACTGGCTTCGAAAACGGCGAGATTCTGCGCCGTACGCCCGAGGGCAAAATTGAAACCGTAGTGAAAGAGGAGCGCTTGCAGTGGCCCGATACCTTTGCTTGGGACCCCGATGGCAAAGCAATATATTTCACAGACTCGCAACTAGACAAATCACCTAATTGGAATAAAGGTGTAGGTCAGCCTCACGTACCCTATCGCATTTACAAAATGGCCCTGACTAAGTAAGTGTGCGCTAGCTATCAAGCTGTTATTAGGATATTCTAAAATTATTTCTCACCATTCACCATACAATAGTGAGTGGTGGGAAACAATTTTAGGAAGGGTTACAGGCAGCCTATGCTAGGTCAAGCTAGCAGTGAAAGTCGCCTTTCTAGCTTAGATTGGCAGTAAAATACAATTAAGACAATAATAAGAGCAGCCTCAATGAGGTGATTAACAGGCTAATTTGCATAACCGCATATAGGTTTTTAGTTTGTAGTCAGGTACTTTATTTTTGCACTGCTTCAAGCCATCTTTTCAAATTCCCGCCATGGATACTTACTCCTATATTGCCAATGCTGATGCGGCGGCCATTGAAACGCTTTACCAAGCGTACCGACAAAACCCCGAATCTGTTGATTTTGGCTGGCGTAAGTTTTTCGAGGGATTTGATTTCTCACAGCAGTTCCCGGAAGGTGCTCCAATAGTGCCTGGCGCTGGTGGCGCTACTAATGGTAGTGCTTCTAAGACAGCTGCTGCTGCTCCGGGCCCCGTGCCGCAGCCCGATGGCTACGGTGTGCTTAGCACCACGGCATCGACTAATGATGCTGGCCCCTTAGCTAAAGGCGAACCTGCCAGCGACAAGGAAACTGCTGTACGCAATCTCATTCACGCCTTCCGCAGCCGCGGCCACTTGCGTGCCAAAACCAACCCTGTGCGCGAGCGCAAGGACCGCCAGGCACGCTTGAACCTGAGCGATTTTGGCTTGAGCGATGCAGACCTTGATACCAAGTTTCGCCAAGGCGAAGACCTAGGGCTGGGCCAGGGAGCTACCCTGCGCGAGATTGTAAACGCGCTTACCAGCATTTATGCGGGCACGGTGGGTTTTGAGTACACCTACATCCGCGACCCGCAGGTGCTCGACTGGTTTCAGCAAAAGACCGAGCACGATGCGCTAGCCTTCAACCCTGATGTAGAGTACAAAAAGCGTATTCTCAAGAAGTTGAATGAAGCAGTAGTATTCGAGAACTTCCTGCATACTAAGTTTCTAGGTCAGAAGCGCTTCTCGCTGGAAGGCGGCGAAACGGCCATTCCAGCCCTCGATGCCATTATCAACCGAGGCGCCGAACTAGGCGTGAAGGAAGTGATGATAGGCATGGCTCACCGCGGCCGCCTCAACGTGCTGGCTAATATCATGGGCAAGACCTATGAGCAGATTTTCAGCGAGTTTGAGGGTACTGCTACTCCTGACCTCACCATGGGTGATGGCGATGTGAAGTATCACATGGGCTACTCATCAGAAGTAGAGGCCGTAAACGGTAGCAAAGTCAACCTAAAGCTGGCGCCCAACCCCTCACACTTGGAGGCAGTGAACCCAGTAGTCGAAGGCTTTGTGCGAGCTAAAATCGAGCACCAGTACGACGGCGACTACCATCAGATTCTGCCCATTCTCATTCACGGAGATGCTGCGCTGGCGGGCCAGGGCATCGGCTACGAGCTGACGCAGATGTCACAACTCGAAGGCTACAAGACGGGCGGCACGATTCACTTCGTCATCAATAACCAAGTTGGTTTTACGACTGATTTTGAAGATGCCCGCTCATCTATCTACAGCACGGACCTAGCCAAGATTATTGACGCGCCAGTGATTCACGTCAATGGCGACGACCCGGAGGCAGTAGTGTTTGCCGTGCGCTTGGCTACTGAGTACCGGCAGCAATTCCACGCCGATATCTTTATCGATATGGTGTGCTACCGTCGCCATGGCCACAATGAGTCGGATGAGCCTAAGTTCACGCAGCCTACGCTCTACAACGTCATCTCGAAGCACCCCAACCCACGCGAGGTATACAATGCTACGCTGGTGAAGCGCGGTGACGTAGATGCCGAGCTGGCCAACCAGATGGATAAGGAGTTTCGCGATACGCTGCAAGCTCGCCTCGACCAGGTTAAGCAACAGCCGCTTCCTTATAAGTACCAGGCGCTCGAAAACGAGTGGCGTAACCTGCGCCGCAGCACCAACGAAGACTTCGACCAGTCGCCGGAAACCGGCATCAGCGAAGAGATTGTGGAGCGCGTAGCGAAGGCACTTACCACGATTCCTGAGAACTTTCGCCCCATCAAGCAGATTGACAACTTGCTGAAGGAGCGCCGTAAGATGTTCTACGAAACCCGTACGCTCAACTGGGCCGCGGGTGAACTGTTGGCCTACGGCTCCTTGATGAGCGAAAACCATATGGTGCGAGTGAGTGGCCAAGATGTGCAGCGTGGCACGTTCTCGCACCGCCACGCGGTGCTGCACGATGCCGAGACGTCGGCCCCTTACAACTCGCTGAACCACCTAGAAGGAGAGCATCAGCAGTTGAGCATCTTCAACTCGTTGTTGAGCGAGTATGCGGTGCTAGGCTTCGAGTTTGGCTACGCGATGGCTAACCCCACGGCACTAGTTATCTGGGAAGCGCAGTTTGGTGACTTCGCCAACGGCGCGCAAACCATGATTGACCAGTTCGTGGTGAGCTCCGAAAGCAAGTGGCAGCGCATGAACGGCATTGTGATGCAGCTGCCCCATGGCTACGAAGGCCAGGGCCCCGAGCACTCCAACGCCCGCCCCGAGCGCTTCTTGCAGCTCGCGGCCGAGAATAACATTGTGGTAGCCAATATCACAACGCCAGCTAACTTCTTCCACGCCCTGCGCCGCCAGCTCACCTGGAGCTTCCGCAAGCCACTGGTCGTAATGTCACCCAAGTCTATGCTGCGCAACCCGCTGTGCGTGTCGCCGGTCGAAGACTTCACGAGTGGCCGCTTCCAGGAGGTCCTAGGTGATAGTTTCGCGGAGGCTGGGCAAGTACAGAAAGTGCTGCTATGCTCGGGCAAAGTCTACTATGACCTACTCGACGAGCAGCAGAAATCTGACCGCAAGGACGTGGCCATCGTGCGCCTTGAGCAGCTGCACCCCTTCCCTAAAAAGCAGCTCGACGTAGAGCTCGCCAAGTATCCCGGCGCGAAAGTGTACTGGGTGCAGGAGGAGCCCGAGAATATGGGTTATTGGAACTACCTACTGCGCTTTATGCGCCGCGAACTCGAAGATGTAGTGGCTCGCAAGCCCTCCGCTTCGCCCGCCACCGGCTACAACAAAGTGCACGTGAAAGAGCAAAAGGAAATCGTGGCCCGCGCTTTTGGTGAGCGCCGCGAGGACGTAGCCGACGAGCAAATCAAGGAAACCAACGAAGTCGCCAAGACGCTCGACTAGCCATTTCAATTTGAGTTGATAGCGCTGCGGTAATCGCCGCAGCCTATCTCCCTTTTCATTTTTAGCAGTCGGCCATCTTTGCGTAGTGCCGTTTCCCTGCCCATTCTATTCTCTGCCATTCTCAAATGCCCACCGAAATCAAAATACCCGCTGTCGGCGAATCCATCACCGAAGTCACCATCGCTAAATGGCTTAAGGCCGATGGCGCAGCTGTGAAGCGCGACGAAGTTATTGCCGAGCTAGAGTCGGACAAAGCCACTTTCGAACTGCCAGCCGAAGCCGATGGTACGCTTAAGATTGTAGTGGCCGAAGGCGAAACTATTGGCATCGGCACAGTTATCGCGGAGCTAGATGGTTCTAACGCGGGCAATAGCCAAAGCGCTCCGGCGGCCCCCGCCCCGGCGACTGCCGACCCGTTGAGCAAAGGTGAAGAAACCCCTGAGGCCAGCGACCAGTCGGGCTACGGCGGCACGCCCGCTGGCCAGCCAGCCGGCGACCCTGCTACTCCTGGCGCACCCACTACTAGCCCAGCTCCCGCCAGCAGTTCCATCGAAATGAAGATTCCTGCAGTCGGGGAGTCTATCACGGAGGTAACAGTAGCCAAGTGGCTGAAGCCAGATGGCGCGCAGATAAGCCGCGATGAGGTAATTGCCGAGCTAGAGTCAGATAAAGCAACATTTGAGTTGCCTGCTGAAGCTAGCGGCACTTTACGCCACGCTGTGAGCGAAGGCGATACTATTAGCATCGGAGCAACTATTGCGCGCATCGAAGGTGGCAGCGGGGCACCTGCTGCTACGCCGGCCGCTAGTGCGCCCGCTACTGCTGCACCAGCGGCAGCCTCCCAGCCTGCTGCCAGTGGGGCTACTACTTACGTTACAGGCGTGCCTTCGCCAGCTGCTGGTAAGATACTAGGGGAGAAGGGTATCAATGCCGCCGATGTGGCTGGTACCGGCCGCGATGGGCGCATTACTAAAGAGGATGCCCAAAATGCCCAAGCTAAGCCTGCTGCAACTGCGGCGCCCGCACCCGCAGCGACCCCGGCTCCCGCTGCTGGCGCTACTAGCTCGGCACCAGCCGACAACCGTGGGCAGCGCCGCGAGCGCATGAGTAACCTCCGCAAGACGGTAGCTCGCCGCCTCGTGTCAGTGAAGAACGAAACGGCAATGCTAACCACTTTCAACGAGGTGAACATGCAGCCGATTATGGACTTGCGCAACAAGTTCAAGGACAAGTTCAAAGAAAAGCATGGTGTAGGTCTAGGCTTTATGTCCTTCTTCACCCGGGCCGTGTGCGTGGCGCTAAAAGAATGGCCTGCCGTGAATGCTCAGATTGATGGCGGTGACATTGTATACGCTGATTTCTGCGACATCAGCATTGCCGTATCTGCGCCCAAAGGCCTCGTAGTGCCCGTCATTCGCAATGCTGAGGAATTATCGTTCGATGGCATCGAAAAGGAAATAGGTCGCCTCGCCGGCCTAGCCCGCGACAATAAGCTCACCATCGAGCAGATGACTGGCGGTACGTTTACCATCACCAATGGTGGCGTATTTGGCTCTATGATGAGTACACCTATTATCAATGCGCCCCAGTCGGCCATCCTAGGTATGCACAATATCATTCAGCGCCCCATAGCCGAGAATGGGCAGGTCGTTATTCGGCCTATGATGTATCTAGCCTTGAGCTATGACCACCGCATTATTGACGGCCGCGAATCGGTTTCTTTCCTGGTACGCGTAAAAGAGCTACTAGAAGACCCAACGCGTCTGTTGTTAGGAGTTTAGTAGAATAAATATAATTTTAAAAAGCCTCGTTCTTATTATAAGAACGAGGCTTTTTATTTTGTATTGACATTGTGTGTTGATAATCAAGACCTAGTATGATAGTTATTGATAAAGCGCTTTCTTGTTATTTTTTAATTTTTTGATTAATACAGTAATTTTGATATGTCCGCTATATACTTACTATTATTAAATGCAACGTCTTATCAAACCAGAGTGCCAAACGTGCCCTCATCGGAAGAACGTGTTGATGAGCTGCTGCTCGCCGGAGGAATTAGAGTTGGTTAACGCCAATAAATCAACCCAGCACTATCGGAAGGGACAATTTATTTATCAGGAAGGCAGCCAAGCCCTAGGTTTATTTTGCGTCCATCAAGGGAAGGTAAAATTATCCAAGGCTGCAGGCGATAATAAAGAGCAGATTGTGCACCTGCTGCACGAAGGCGAAGTAGTAGGTTATCGGGCTCTAGTGGCTGGTACAAGGTATACCCACTCAGCAGTGGCACTCGAAGATTGTGTAGTGTGCTTCGTGCCTCGCCCCGATTTCCTTCGGCTGGTGCAGGCCAATCATCAATTTGCGATGGTTCTGATGCAGCTTCTTGCCCAAGCGCTGGGGTTGGCCGAGCAGCGTATGTTGCACCTAGCCTACAAGCCGGTGCGGGAGCGACTAGCCGGTGCGCTGGTGTTGGTGCAGCAAACCTTTCATCGGGAAGGTGATGCTTTGCCCTTCCGAATCGCGCTCGGGCGAGAAGACTTGGCAGCCCTAGTGGGCACAGCTAAAGAAACCGTTAGTCGACTGCTCTCTGAGTTTAAAGATGCTGGCATGATTGCTACGCGTGGCAGCCAGATTACTATTCTTAAGACAGCCCGCCTGCAGGAACTCGCTACTATGTACGACTAGGGGCTCTAGGTCAGTAAAGTACTTGATACTGAGGTAATGCTTTATATAGTTAGTTTAGACTTTATGTTGGCTTATAACGGTGACTAATTGGATAAAGCAGGTAGTTGCTGAATTATAGTTTTATTCATAAATTGCGTCAGTAATAAGAATAAAATATTTTTACTAAAATCATTATTAAAAATGATGTTAATCATTTTTCAAAACCCAGCATACTACGAGATTTGTCATAATCAAAAGGCAATATAAAGAGTGTTAATACTGAGTATATACATTGATAATAAGTAGTTTATAAAGAAGATATTTTGAGTTATGTTTACATTAGACAGTTATGCGAACAGAATATAGATTTCAACAACCTGAATTTAACTTATTCATGATTTAGTTGGCGATGAAGTAGCCCGGATAGTATGAATCTTCCATTTCTACGTCGTCTTCCAGGCTTGGGCAAGCGGCCCTTGCATCAGGTAGTGGCTAGTGCCGATGCTGTGGCTACGGGAGCAGAGTCCGCACTTCAATACTTGCTAGCCGAACTACCAGAATTACTGATAGCAGCAGCAATAGCTACAGACTCAGGAAAAGTGCTGGCGAGCTATGCCACCCAGCCGCACTTGTGGCCCAGCGCGGCTGCTCCTTTCTGGACAGCCGCGGTGCAGCAACTGCAAGCCAGTCAGGCTGCCCAAGGCTCAGAGCCTGAACAGCTAAAAGAAATATTAGTGACGCTGCCAACCCAGTTGCACTTATTACACCTGTCGCCAACCGGGCAGCACCTACTGTGCCTGGCAATAGCCGACGCTGATACCAACTTAGCCCTAGCCCGCGAAATTATGCGCCAGGCTAGTGCATTGATAAGTGAATCTAAGCTCTGATTAAAAGTTAGTTATTATTCATATTCCAGTTTATTCCTTTTCCTTTTCACCCTTTACATCCTGACCTCATGAAACTAACTGCTACTCCCTTCGATGCTAAAACCGGCGAGCTATTGCCTGTGTACCGCGATGCTTACTTGCGTGGTGACCTCGCTCGGTCGTCGGCTCAAGCTGTAGAAGACTACTTGCGCCGCGACGCTGGAGAAGCTTATTCGGTAGTGACGCGTTGGCATCATTTACAAGCGGACGAAAACACGGTGATGGCTCCCAACTGGGTAGGACGTCAGCTTCAGTCTATGCGCGAGCAGCCTCAGCGTTTTCGTCGTCGGGCCATGAGTTTCGTGATGATGGGTGCCCTATTGGCCGGTGCTACTATGGCCGCTAACCTGCCCGCTAGCAAGCTGCCGGCCAGCAACCTATCGGTGGCAACCGCTAGCCTATCCTTTGCAGCTGCTACTGAATCTTCTATTGCGCCTGAGGCTGCCATGCGCACAGTAGTGCTACACGGTCGAATTCTGGATGAAAAAGGTCATCCTTTGGCCGGCGCTACTGTGCTCCAAAAAGGCACCGCCTACGGTACTAGCACCGACGCCAATGGCAACTATAGCCTCCGCGTAGCAGCCGGTAGCCAAGCCACACTCCAATACGGTTACGGTGGCTACACCGAGCAAGAAGTAAAAGCTGCCAACGCTTCTACTAAGGCTGTGGTGCTACAGCCCAAGCAGAGCAAGCGCAGGCACTGGTTGTTCTTTTAGTCAGCTTTTGAAGGGTAAGTGCGCTAGGGCAAGAGATTTAAGAGCTTATTACCGGTGCGCTCCAGGCCCGCTTATCCCTTCGTGCTTCTACGCGAAAGTGAAGATTCATCGCAGACAACCTGCTAAAAAACAAAAGAGCGCGCCATTATCAGCAGTCGCTAATTCAACTTCCATCGATTCACATTCCAATAATACCTTAGTTTACAGTACCCTAGCCCAAATGGCATATTCTAAAAATAACCCCGCTGGCCAAACGGTCGAAGCCATCATTAATGACCTACCTGGCCTAGTAGCCGTAGCTGTAGTTGATGTTACCTCTGGTATGGCCCTGGCTTCGCACTCCAATTCACCTTCCATCAATCCGGAAACGGCTGCAGCCTACAATACGGAAGTAGTGAAGCAGAAGCAAAAGGCAATGAGTGCATTAAAACTCACGGGCGAGAACATCGAAGATATTCTCATTACGCTCACCAACCAGTTGCACCTTATTAAGCTGAACGCGGCGGGTAACAAGTTCATCTACTTGGTAGTGAACTCTCGCGAAACGAACCTAGCCATCGCCCGCGAAACACTGCGGTCGCACGCTGGGCAAATGAACTAGTCGGTGGCGACCCGACTACTGCGTCCACAAGCCCATCCGGTCTCGGGTGGGTTTTTGTGTGTTTGGGATAGGGGTTAATCAGCAAGCTCAGGTTTTGCGTACTACGACAGAATCCATACCTGACGTTTTTTCTGATGAAATCATCTTCCAAGCTACGTGGCGCCAAATTTTGGCCTGCACTAGGCTTTGCGGCCCTAGCGGGCTCGCGGGCCACTTCTGGGCCAGCTTTTCTGAGCCAGTTTTTATCGCAGCAAGCGCTGGCTCCTGGCTTAGCTAGCTCGCCACTGCGCTTCCTGGCTAAGCCGGGCGTATCAACAGCGTTAAAATTCTTGATTGCCGGCGAGGTCGTGGGCGACAAGTTGCCTAATACCCCCGACCGTATTGTGCCCCAGCAACTATCGACGCGCGCACTTTCGGGGGCGCTAGTAGGCGCTACGGTATATAAAACCAAGGGTGGCAGCCTTGTAAGTGGGGCGCTGGTAGGTGCCCTAGGGGCGGTAGCAGCTACCTACCTCACCTTCTACCTGCGCAAGGGTATTAGCGAAAAGGCTAACATCAGTACTTCACTCATAGGTGCGGGCGAAGATGCCTTGGTATTAGGGCTTGGTGCAGCGCTAGCTAAAAGCCAGAAGTAAGATAGCCCATGGAGCGGTAGCCCATTTAGCGTTGTGGCGCAGTGCCAACGCGACGTGGCGTCCATGATACGGAAATGAAGGGTCGCTTCAGTCCATGACGGTATCGCACATTCTCTAAGAGTTGTTTGTTGAAGACGCGGGTGTGGTGGGCAAGTAATTCGCCCGCTGCACCCGCGTATCTTTGCCAGGCTAGCCGGCTGGCTGGCCCCACCCGTTTTTTGCGATTATGAATCAATACGATGTCACCGTCATCGGCTCGGGCCCTGGCGGATATGTAGCCGCCATTCGCTGCGCTCAACTGGGCTTGAAAACCGCCCTCATCGAAAAGTACCCGACCCTAGGTGGTACCTGCCTCAACGTGGGTTGCATTCCAAGTAAGGCGCTGCTCGACTCTAGTGAGCATTACCATAATGCCCACACCGCCTTTGCGGACCACGGCATCGGCCTCGATAACCTGACGGTGGACATGAACCGCATGATTGACCGCAAGGCCGGTGTGGTAAAGGCTAATGTGGACGGCATTGCCTACCTAATGAAGAAAAATAAAATCGACGTGCTTAGCGGCGTCGGTTCGTTTGTTGATAAAAATCATATCAGCATCGCGCCTACCGAAGGTGGCGAAGCGCAGCAGATTGAAACTAAAAACGTCATCATCGCTACTGGCTCCAAGCCCACGGTGTTGCCGTTCATCAAGCAGGACAAGCAGCGCATTATTACCAGCACCGAGGCTCTGAACATTCGCGAAGTGCCCAAGCACATGATAGTGATTGGGGGCGGCGTGATTGGCCTCGAAATGGCGTCTGTGTACGCCCGCCTAGGTGCCAAAGTATCGGTAGTAGAGTTCATGGACAGTATCATCCCGACAATGGACCGCGGTCTGGGTAAGGAACTGCGCCGCGTGCTCGGCAAAATCGGTATCGAGTTCTTCTTTAACCACAAGGTAACTGGCGCTACCCGCGACGGCGACAACGTGACCGTGACGGCGACTAACGCCAAGGGTGAAGAAGTGAAATTTGAGGGTGACTACTGCCTCGTGGCCGTGGGCCGCGTGCCTTACACTGCTGGCCTTAACCTCGAAGCCGCTGGCGTGGAGATGGAAGAGCGCGGCCGCATCAAGGTCGATGAACACCTGCAAACCAACGTACCCGGCATTTACGCTATCGGCGATGTGATTCGTGGGGCTATGCTGGCTCATAAGGCCGAAGAAGAGGGTGTGTTCGTGGCCGAAACCATCGTGGGCCAGAAGCCACACATCAATTACCTGCTTATCCCCGGCGTGGTATACACTTGGCCCGAGGTGGCTGGGGTGGGCTATACTGAAGAGCAACTCAAGGAGCAAGGAAAAGCTTATAAGGTGGGTTCTTTCCCCTTCAAAGCCAGCGGCCGCGCCCGCGCTAGCGGTGATACCGATGGCTTCGTAAAAGTTCTGGCCGACAAAACCACTGACGAAATCCTAGGTGTGCACATGATAGGGCCGCGCATCGCTGACCTCATTGCCGAAGCCGTAACCGCCATGGAATTCCGCGCTTCTGCCGAGGATGTTGCCCGCATGAGCCACTCGCACCCTACCTACGCAGAGGCCATGAAGGAGGCTTGCCTCGCCGCTACGGAGAACCGGGCCATTCATATGTAATATACCGCCCTGCGGTAAAAACGCAAAAGAGACTGAAGCTCTTGCAGCTCCAGTCTCTTTTGCGTTTTTATATAGCACTTTTTAATTGATGGTGGCGTTACGGAGCCCGATACGCACGTAGTAGCTTGCCTACCTTTGAAGGAAGGATAGCGCTACTAAACGCTGACGTTAGAATAGGCTTGTGCAAGGTGCAGGAGTCCGCTGTGGTTTGCCGGAGGGCGAGGACGGCACCGCCCCTGCGGTTGACCGGGCAGGAGGTAACCAGTTGGTCTTCTCTGCCTATGTCTTTGCCCAAATTTGCCCCTTCGCGCTCGTTTCATGCCGAGTTGAAGCGCCGTACCGCGCAATATTTTCAAACTGAAGCCAAGCCTCAGACCGGCAACACTGCGCTCTTGACCAAGGCGGTGTTGCTGATAAGTAGCCTGATAGCGCTGTATGTGCACCTAGTGTTTTTCACGCCTGCTATAGGTTGGGCGATACTCGAATGTGTGCTCCTAGGTGGTGTTATTGCTTTGGTAGGCTTCAATGTGATGCACGACGGAGCACACGGAAGCTTTAGCCGCTATCCGTGGCTGAACCGCGTAGCCGCTTTTACCCTCAATGTAATGGGGGGCAGCAGTTATATGTGGGATGCCAAGCACAACACCGTGCACCACATGTACACCAACATAGACGGCGTCGATGATGACCTCGACATCCAGCCCTGGATGCGCATGACTCTCGACCAGAAGCGCTACCGTGCTCACCGCTTTCAGCACCTCTACTTCTGGTTCTTGTACTGCATGCTCTACATCTCCTGGGTGTTTGTGATGGACTACCAGAAGTACTTCACCCGTCGTATCGGTTCAGTAGCGCTTAAGCCTATGAGCCGCAACGACCACTTCATCTTTTGGGGATTTAAGGCCTTGAGCCTAGGTATCTTTATCGGGCTGCCGCTTTATATGGTAGGTTGGGCCAGCTGGCTCCTAGGGTTCCTCATAACCATGTGCGTAGCGGGCTTTACCCTGAGCATTGTTTTCCAACTGGCGCATACTGTAGAGCAAACGGCTTTCCCGATACCTCACGAGACAACTCGGAAGATGGAAGATGAGTGGGCAATTCATCAACTGCGCACTACGGCCAATTTTGCTACTAATAACCGGCTGATTAGCTGGCTGGTTGGTGGTCTCAACTTTCAGGTAGAGCACCACTTGTTCCCAAAGATTTCGCACGTACACTATCCACAGCTTAGCAAGATTATCAAGCAAACCTGTGCCGAGTTTGAGGTGCCTTACCAGGAGTATCCTAAGATGTGGCAAGCGATAGTGTCGCACATCCTGTTTCTGCGGCAGATGGGACGCGCCTAATCGGGGAGAAGGTAGCAGACCATTATGCTTGAAATACAAAAAGGCAGCCGCTGATTGAGCGGCTGCCTTTTTGTATAAAATAGTGTGCGCTTGAAGCGCTCTAGGAAGAAAGCTAAACGGAGGGGGCCATTTTTACGCGCACCGCCGTGGGGCCTTTTTGGCCGGGCTCTACCTCAAAAGTCACCTTGTTGCCCTCTTTGAGAGTAAGACCATTCAAGGCATTTGCATGCACAAAAATGCTTTCTTGCGAAACTTGGTCTTTGATAAAGCCATAACCTTTCGAGTCGTTGAAAAACGACACCGTGCCGGTGCGCAGCGTGTCTTCGGGCTCGCGGTCTTCCTGCTTAGGAACGGCCACCTGAATGCTTTCTAGGCTGATTTCCTTGCGCTTACGATTGGGGTCGGGCGGCGTCGCTGTGATGTTGCCATCCTCGTCTACGTATGCAAGCATATCCTCTAGGCTCTGACCCGAGGTAGCATTGGCTTGGCGCTCTTTGCGCTTTTCTTCCTTGTCGTTTTTCTTCTTTAGGCGCTTCTTCTCGTTTTCCTTTTTGCTAAAGGTTTCCTGTGCTCTTGCCATAGGTGCTTTGGTAGCGGTATCGTTGTGTTAGTGTCTTATACTTAAAAGGATAAAACAGCCAATTAGATTCCGCCGAAGATACGAAAAATAACTTAGTTGTCCACTTTTTTTAAGGAAATACCACAGCAGTGTCGGCTAACTCGCGCACCTGGCCAGGTAGCAAGTCGGCTAGGTGCCATGGCCCAATACGTACCCGCACAAGCCTTAGCGTAGGTAAGCCTACGGCGGCTGTCATCTTTCTGACTTGCCGAAACTTGCCCTCTGTCAGCGTGAGTGATAGCCAGCTAGTGGGGCCGTGTCGGTCGTCGCGTACTGGTCGGGCGCGAGGCGCAAGGGCAGGCGTCGTGTCCAGCGTATGGGCCGAGCAAGGGCTGGTATGGTAAAGTTTACCATGGATACTGATATCAACGCCTTGCTGCAACTGCCTTAGCGCGTCGTCGGTGACTAGGCCATCGACCTGGGCGTAATATTCCTTCTCCATATGGCGGCTGCGCACAGCCTCGCTCAGGCGGCCATCGGTGGTAAGCAGAAGGAGCCCTTCGCTGTCTTCATCGAGCCTGCCCACGGCCATAGTACCAAGCGGAAACTCATAAAACTCACCTAGGAAGCGCTTGATGCGCGCCTCGCGGGGGAAAGCACTGACGAACTGGCTAAGGTAACCAGCGGGTTTGTGCAGTAGAAAGTGGCGGTGCAGCTCACTAAGGTCTGTTGGAGGAAGTTCGATTGGCAAGGGATGTTAATAAAAAGCATCTTCAAAGAGCTCTAGGCGAAAGCCGCTGCTCAGTGGGGTAAGGGCTAAGATGTCGAAGCGAATGTCGCCGGTCCAACTCAGTTCTTCTTGTAGGTGCGTGGCGGCAAGCCGGAAAAGCTCTTTTTTACGATTAGATACAAAGGTTTCGGGTGGGCCGTAGTCGCTGCCCGACCTAGTTTTGACTTCTACAAATACGAGCAACTCTTGGCCGCGCTGCACTACGAGGTCTACTTCGGCCCGGCCGTGGCGGTAGCTGCGCGCCAGTACGGTGTACCCAGCTTGCTGGTAGAAAGTAGCCGCGGCAGCCTCGCCGGCCCGGCCTAGCTCATGGGCAGAGATAGTCATGTAAATTAAAAAAGTACTGGAGCAACTTGCCAGAATCCGTTTGCTCGGTCCCAAGCTAAAGCCTGCGGTAGGAAGTACCTTTGTGTAATTGCTCACCGCGCTTTAAACGCGCGCTTTGTCTCTGAAAGCTATGGATTTTTACTCGGCCTGCGCTACCCCCGTTGCTCTTAGTCCAGGCGAAAATACTCAGCCCGAGTTAGGACTTGGCACTAAACGCTTGGCGGTGCAGCGCTTGGGCCTCGTGCCCTACGTACCTACCTGGGACTTGCAGGAGCATTTACTAGCTGAAACGCTGGCCATTAAGGCGGCTAACCGCCAGGCCGAAGCTACCGGCCAGCCACTGCAACTTACACCCAACCACGTGCTTTGCTGCCAGCACCCACCTACTTACACCCTAGGCAAAAGCGGTAAGCCTGAACACCTGCTGCTCGACGAGGCTGCTCTAGCCGCGCACGGTGCAACCTTTCACCGCATCAACCGTGGGGGTGACATTACTTTTCATGGCCCTGGGCAACTAGTGGTATATCCGCTGCTGGACCTCGAAAACTTCCGGGCCGATATCCATTGGTATTTGCGGGCGCTCGAAGAGGCCGTGATTCAGACGCTCGTGCTGTACGGGCTGCGGCCGGGCCGCATTGCAGGCCTCACCGGCGTGTGGCTCGATTGGGAGGACGGAGCGCCTAACCCACGCAAAATATGTGCAATGGGTGTGCGGTGTAGCCGATGGGTTACGCTCCATGGCCTAGCACTTAATGTGAACACGGACCTCAGCTACTTCAGCTACATTGTGCCCTGCGGTATTACCGACAAGGCAGTGACGTCGCTTCAAGCCGAGCTGGGGCATGCAGTTGCTGTGGAAGAGGTGCAAGAGCAACTGCTGGAGCAGCTACGGATACAGCTGGGCGCCAGCTTTAGCTAAGCGCTAGCGCCACTATATCACCTAGGATAGATAAAGTTGAAATTTGCCAGGTTAGCTGCTGATAGGCAGATGGCTACGAAAAACAATATCAGATTAAATAGGCTAGTTGCAGCTTACTTTTAAGCGGGCGGCTATCACTAGTAATTAGTGATGGCTTTGCCCTATGCCGCCAGCCCTAGCTGTTCCATGAAACAAGATATTCCTTTTGAGCCCGTTGTGGGTGTTTCTGTTGCCATTGTGCCTGATGCTGACTCTTTAGAAGCTGCGATAGGCGAGACTGGCACAGCTACATGGCAGGTTTTTCTGCTAAATAATAATGAGTTTGCACTCGAAAATGTCCTCATTGCTTCAGAGGGCTACGGCAATCAGCCCGATGGCCAAGCCGTGCGGACTTCTACGCTACGCTACCATTTTCCGGAGGTAGCGGCGCATTCTGCTACCCTAATCGAGCTGATTGACCCCGCTGTGTTTCACCTCACCAATCAGTATTGGGTAAGCTACTACCGTGACGGCCAGATTTTCGACAAGAAGTTTGTGTTTGTTCCCGATTCTATTGTTGCTGCTAATCTCAGCCGCCTCGATTTGCTTGAGGGCCAAGCCGGAGTGTTACACAGCTAGAGTAAGAATGCCCTTACTCCAGCTCTAATGGTAGCTAATCCGCTGTTCCTGCTTTTGCCTATTATCCTTATCACTTCCGCGCTATGAACCACACTCTTAGTATTTATTTGGCGCTGGCCGCACTATGGGCATTACTGGTTGCCATGTTTGCGGTGCCCTCTATCATATTCATTGCACACCTCAAAAATCTGCTCGATACGCCTAATGGTCGCACAGTACACAAGTCTCTAACACCGCGGCTGGGTGGTGTAGCGATTTTCGCGGGCTTCATGTCAGCGCTCACAATTTTTGCCCCCCTAGGCAATGGTGTGCAGCAACTGTTAGCCGGTTGTATTATTCTCTTCTTTGTGGGGCTCAAAGATGATATGGTGACTATCTCAGTGATGAAGAAGTTCATCGGGCAGCTGTTGGCGACTGGGGTAGTGATGATAATGGCTGATGTGCGCATTACCAGTTTCCAAGGCATCCTAGGTATCGAAACGCTTCCTATGGGCTTCAGCTACGGCTTTACGTTCGTGGTTATCGTGGGCGTCACTAATGCCATTAATCTCATTGATGGCCTTGATGGCTTGGCAGGCACGATGGTGTTAATAATTAGTAGCACGTTTGGATATTACTTCTACCGCTACGGCGGAGCTGCCTTCAGCAACTACGCGTTCGTAGCCGTTTGCCTCATCGGAGGTATGCTAGGATTCCTTCGGTACAACTTTCATAAGGCCAGCATCTTCATGGGTGATACAGGCTCGCTGGTGTGCGGCTTTATTGTTTCGATACTAGCTATTCAATTTATAGAAATGGGTAATGGTACTGGCCAGCCCTTCGGCAACGTAGCCCCGGCTGTTACCCTAGGTATCCTATTTGTCCCTCTGTTTGACACACTACGAGTATTCACGTTGCGTGCGCTGGCTGGTAAGTCACCTTTCGCACCCGACAAAAACCATATTCACCATCGAATTATGGCCCTGGGCTTTTCTCAAATAAGCACTGTGCTATTACTAGGTCTGCTCAATGCAGTAGTTGTCTTATTTGTAATCAGCTTTACGCAGCTAGGTAATTTGGCCTTGATAGCAGCGCTAGTGGTGTTTGGGATATTGCTGAGTGTCTTCCTAGGGGTGTACCAAAGCCGGGTTGCCCGCCGCCAAGTCGCGTCTTCGTAGCGTGTGCAGACCGATAACAAGTCAGGTGCACCGGTTCGTGCAGCGGCTATTCCTGCTAATAGGTTGCTTGGGTTTAGCACTTGTCAGTCAAGCGGCAGAATATAGGCCCTTGCCACCGGCGTCCCCGCCTGGCCTCTCCGCCGATAGTTGGCTGCTACACGATGCGACGAATAACCGCTTGATTCTGTACCTGCCAGGCTATCATACGCCTGCTCACGCCTACTATCAATGGGTACGTTTGCGAGTAGGCCAACCTTGGCCTCTTTCCTTTGCAGCTCAGCCTGGGCTAAGTGTTTTTATTGATAATAAGCTCGTCTTTACAGCTAGTAAAGCGGGCGCTTATACAGTAGACCTAGCTCGCGGCATGCCCCGCCAAGCAGCGGCCGTACACTTGCTGGCCGTGTGGCAGCCCGATGGCTACCCAGCCCTAGGGTCATTTACTGCGGGGCCTACGCCCGAAACGGATATAAAAGACCACCCAGCCACTGCACCACCGGTAGCTGCATCTAGTCGGGCACGCCCTCAGCAAGCAGCCTTGCAGAGCCAGCCACTGCTACTAGGACTTTTGCTGGTAGGCCTACTTTATGGAGTAGTGCGCAGTGCTTATCCCGCAGGCTTAGCGCGAGTGCTGCAAGTAGCCGATTTATTTGGTACGTCTGCCGACTCTCCCGATTTTTTAGTGCGTCCAGCTTTCACGCTGTTGAATCTCGTACTTACGCTTCTATTTGCGCTCTCGCTTTCGCTGTTGCTAACGGCTTTGCACACCGACTTCAGCAGCTTGCCGCTAGTCAACCAATTACTCAAAGTACCGGAGTCCGCTACTCTATCGCGAGTGGGGTTATACGCCGGACTTATCGTAGCTTTTATAGTAGGTAAGTTCTTGATAGTCGAGGGATTGAGCTACATCTTCGACCTGCGCCATCTGGCCACTATTCACTACCGTGAGTTTCTGCGTACCACATTGCTTATTGGGCTGCTTGTGCCAGTAGTTTTGCTGCTGCTACTCAGCCTGAACGCTTACTGGCCACCCATTGTTAAAACAGCCAATAGCTTCGTGCTTGTTCTGCTTACTGTAACGGTATTGCGGGTGGCGCGCACCCTGCATCAGCGAGCGTCACTGTTTAATCTTCATTTGTTCGCGTACCTTTGTGCTACCGAAATATTGCCCTTAGCAGTACTACTCAAGCTCATTGTATTTACATACGTTGGCTGAAGTAGACTGTCGTAGTACCCAGCGTTTAGTCTATTGCTTTAGCGTTACCCTTATTTACTCTTATGGCCGAGAGCGCATCACAGCCGAGTCTGAACCGGCACGCCAAGCCTATCCGCAGCATTCTGGTTACCCAGCCTAAGCCCGCCACTGATGTTTCGCCTTACTCGCCTTTGGCCGAAAAGTATGGAATCCGGGTTGATTTTCGCGAATTCATTGATGTGCAGGCTGTGCCGTACAAAGAGTTTCGAAAGGAAAAGATTAATATTCTGGAGTATTCAGCGGTAATTTTTACTAGCCGCAATGCTGTCGACCACTTCTTTCGCATCTGTCAGGAAGCCAAGTTGGAGATGCCAGCTGAAATGAAATACTTCTGTATTTCGGACCAGACTGCTAATTACCTGCAGAAGTACATTGTATTGCGCAAGCGTAAACTTTTTGTGGGCCTACGTACTGCAGCTGACCTCTTTGACGTTATCAAGAAGCACAAAGGCGAGAAGTTCCTGTATCCTTGCTCTGATATCCGCAAAGATGACCTGCCTGAGTTTATGCGAGCCAATAACCTCAAGTTTACGGAAGCTGTCATTTATCGTACAGTAGCTAGTGACTTGTCGGACTTGTCTGACGTGAAGTATGATTGCCTGGCCTTCTTTAGTCCTTCCGGTATCAGCTCGCTGTTCGTAAACTTCCCCGACTTTGTGCAAGATGGTACCCGCATTGCAGCATTTGGCCCTACTACAGCCAAAGCCGTCCGTGATGCTGGGCTTATTCTTGATATTGAAGCCCCTATGCCCAATGCGCCTTCTATGACGGGTGCCATTGAGGCATATATCCGCCAGCATGCCTTAGCTCCTGGCGCTAGCGCCGACAAAGCAAAGGGAGGTAGCTAGCGAGGGTGTGGCTGCATAGCTAAGGGATAAGAACCGAACTACTTGCCTATTCTGCCGCGTATAGCGGTCATTTAGTAGTTACATTTGAAAGCGAGGTGGTTTCCTCGCTTTCTCTATGCTTGCCCCATCTTCTCCGTCTTCTCTCCTAATCTGTATGAAGGGAATTGTACTCGCTCCCTTGCTGCTATTGGCAGCAGCTGGTACTGCTATGGCCCAGCAGCAGCCGCAGTTTACACACTACGGCTTCAACGGTATGTACCTGAACCCGGCGTATGCCGGGATAAAGGGACAAACTGAAGTTACAGTAATTGGTCGCTACCAATACTTTAATCTCAGCAATACGCAGGGCGACGACAATGGCTCGCCTCGTACTGGAATGGCCTCCTTTTCGGTGCCCATCTTACCCATTAGTGGGGGTGTTGGCTTGGTAGTGTACTATGACCAGACCGGTCCAGTAAAAACGACAAATGGTGCGCTGTCTTACTCGCAGCATATCAAGCTTGGTAGCGGACAACTCGGCATCGGTATTCAGGGCACGTATACCTACTTGGGCAATGGTACGTATAGGGCCATCGACCCTAATGATATTAATGTGCCCGCCCAAGGTGCCTCCGACCATAAGTTTGACGCAGGAGCCGGTATCTGGTATGAAAGCCCAAAGTTTTATGCAGGGCTCAGTGCTAATAACCTGTTTCGTTCGCAGTACACCTTCCGTAGCAATGGCCTAACCGGTATTGCTAGTCAGTATTTGGGTGAGAATCATGCCTACTTTACCGCAGGCTACAATATCGAAGCATCATCTTCCGTTGTCGTAACTCCAACGATACTCGCAAAAGCAGTGTTGCCAGGTAGCTATGATACTAAGAGCAAATATGATAACCAGCATAATTATTCCTTCGAAGGGGGAGTGCGAGCTACCCTTGACGACCGATTCTGGGCTGGATTGAACTATCGGTACGACGAATCCATTGCCGGGCTGGTAGGTGCAAGCTTTGGCCCAGACAATCGGTTTCGTATCAGTTATGCATTTGACTTCATTGCTTTTCATCAAGATGCTTTGGCACTCAGTTCGCACGAAATCATGCTCTCCTTACGTATGCCTAAGGTTGGTTTAATTACTCGTCCTGCGATTCGAACCCCTCGCTACAGCTTTTAGTCCTATTTTGAGCTGAATGTTCAAATAAGATAAAATCTTTGTAAAGAAATATTTTCCTCACAAAAAAGGCCTTTTTAAGGCATTCTGAGCGTTTTCTGCGTTTTAAGGAACAAATAACCGCATTCGTATGTCCGGCCGATATTGCAGGTCGACTTGAAATAGTGTAGATTTGCCAGACAATAAGATACGCCCTGCTAACACCTGGATATACAATTAGACTTTTCTCTATTATGAAAAAAATTCTGGCACTACCCCTCCTGGCTCTTTCTGGGCTGCTCATGGGTGGGTGTTTTACAAAAAACTATCAGGGTGACTTGGTAGGCGCGGAAGACCGGCCGATTTTTAATCCACAAGACGTTCCGTTTGGTATGGTTCCCTGCCCAGGGGGTACGTTCCACATGGGTCAAACTGACCAAGATATTTCGGCTTCCATGGTAAACATGAACAAGCAGGTGACTATCGCTGGCTTCTACATGGATGAAACTGAAATCACGAACAACGAATACCGCCAGTTCGTGAGCGCTATTATGCAAGACTCAGTTGAGGCTCTAGGCGAAGATTACATCAAAACAGAATTGTATCCGGATACCACAGTATGGGTGCGTGACTTCACCTATCATATGGGTGACCCTTTGTTGGAATACTATTATTCGCACCCAGCATTTGATGACTATCCAGTAGTAGGTGTTGACTGGTTTGCAGCTAAGTACTTCTGTAACTGGCGTTCGAAGTATAAAAATGTAACTAATGAAGAGCGTGGCGAAGCTCCTTTGCCCAACTTCCGTCTGCCTTCGGAAGCTGAGTGGGAGTATGCTGCTCGTGGTGGTCGCGAAGGCGCTACCTTCCCTTGGGGTGGTCCTTATGTCCGTAATACCCGCGGCTGCATGTTAGCGAACTTTAAGCCAGGCCGTGGTGATTACGCTTCGGACGGTTTTGCTTACACTTCAGAAGTAGGTTCGTACTTCCCCAACGACTTCGGCCTTTATGATATGGCTGGCAACGTGTCGGAATGGTGCGACGATGCTTATATGGAGGCTTCAGTACCCGTAGTATGGGATTTGAACCCTACTAACCCTGACGATAACGAACCCCGCAAAGTAGTGCGTGGTGGTTCATGGAAAGATATTCAGTACTTCCTAGAAACAGGTACCCGTAACTTCGAATATCAGGATTCCTCGCGCTCTTATATCGGTTTCCGCTGCTCCATGATTCAGATTGGCATGGGCACCAATGGCAGCCTAAATCGGTAATTCGCTCCACTAGTATCACCACACCATTTCATTTATTTTTTAAAGTTTTACAATCACAATGGCAGCTAAAGGTAATTTTTTCTTCGATAAAGTAATGCCGATGGTCTACGGCATCGGAGCAGCGGTAGTAATCGTTGGTGCCCTATTCAAAATTCGTCACTTACCCGGTGCCGACCTTATGCTTACGGTTGGTCTATTAACCGAAGCCGCTATCTTCTTCCTAAGCTCATTCCAGCCTCACGCCAAGGAAACCGATTGGTCGCTGGTATATCCCGAACTGAGCGAAGGCTACGACCCAACTACCAACGATAACCGTTTCCGCGATGCTAAGACGCCCGCACCTAACGGTTTGACTGGTAAGCTTGACGATATGCTGAAAAATGCTAACGTTACGCCAGAAGCACTTACTAACCTGGGGCAAGGCTTGAACCGTCTAAGCGCTACTACGGCTCAACTCGGCCAGCTAGGCGAAGCTACCAACGTTACGGAAGAGTACACTAAGAAAGTACGTACTGCTGCTCAGTCGCTAGAGCGTATCAATGAGGCATACTCTAACACGGTAGAAGCTGTATCGGCTATGTCGAACGCTACTGGCGATGCTAAAGAATACCACCTACAGGTGCAAAACGTAACTAAAAACCTAGGTGCTCTTAACGCTGTGTACGAAATGGAACTACAAGATGCTAATACGCACTTGAAGTCAATGAACCAGTTCTACGGCACCCTAGGGAAAGCTATGGAGAACATGGTGCAAGCAGGCAAAGACACTGAGCAGATGCAAGCGCAGGTATCCGACCTTACTGGCAACCTCACTTCGCTCAACCGCGTGTACGGCAACATGCTGAACGCGATGCGCGCTGGCGCATCTAGCTAAACAATAGGAGTGGCTATCTCAATTAATTATCACTATAGAGAGAATATCTGATGGCATCAGCTAATGAAACGCCGCGGCAGAAGATGATTGGCATGATGTACCTCGTGCTGACTGCTCTCCTGGCGCTAAACGTTAACTCCGCGATTTTACAAAAATTTAAGCTTATCGATGACAGCTTGGTTGACGTCAACGCTAAAACCGATAAGGCTGCCGAAGGCACTATTAAAGGTATTCAGGAAGCGGTAGCTAAGAACCGCAACCAGGCTGCTGACCAGCAAGTGTTGAAGCAAAGCGAAGAAATTCGCGAGAAAACTAAGGAGATGGTCGCTTATATTGACCAGGTACGCGACAAGCTAATTGCTGCTACTGAAAACTCTAAAGCTGGCGAATTCCACAACATGGAAGCCACCGATAAAGTGGCTATTACAATGCTCGGCGGCGCCAAAAATGGTTTGGCGTACCCCCTGAAGGATAAGCTGAACAACTACTCTGATTACATCAAGCAGTACGTTCCCGAGGCTTCCCCGCTAGCCCTCGACGCCAAGGCTGACCCTAAGGTGCTGGATAAGGAGCAGAAGGGTAAAAACTTCGCCGAGTTCAACTTTGAGAATACCCCCGTAGTTGCCGCTTTGGCTGTACTCAGCCAGAAGGAAACTGAGGTGCTGAAGTACCAAGCCGACGCATTGCAGAAGCAAGCTGAGAAAGTAGGTGCCAAAACTATTGTATTCGATAAACTGGGCGCTTTTGCCTCAGCTGAGTCAAACACAGTAGCTGCTGGTACCAAATACAAAGCTGAGTTGTTCTTGACAGCTGCTGCTAGCGGCCTGAAGCAGAATATGACTTACAACGGTAGCCCACTTGCCGTTGACCCCAAGACTAACCACGGCAAGATTGAGTTTACCGCTCGTCCTGGCAACTTCGACGCGTCTGGCAATGCAAAGGCAAACTGGACTGGTTCGATTCGCATCAACCAGAACGGTCGCGATACTACCTTCCGCGTAACGGTACCTTATACTGTCACGAAGCCAGTAATGCAGATTCAATCCGCTTCGGTACAGGCGCTGTACTATAAGTGCGGTAACAAGCTGAGTGTGCAAGTTCCTGCCCTAGGTGCCCAGTATCAGCCTAGCTTCTCGGCTTCGGGGGCTTCGGTAATCACTGGTCAGAAAGGTGAAGTAACCCTAGTGCCTAACGCTCGTGAGGTAACTCTGAATGTAAGCAGTGGTGGCAATGCTATCGGCTCGCAAAACTTTAAAGTTCGTCCAATTCCGAACCCTACCATCGAATGTTATGTTGGGGGTAGCAAGGCAAACGAAAAGCAGGGTACGCCGGGCACAGCCATCCGCACCGTTACGATGAGAGCTATTCCTGACCCAGGCTTCGCTACCTTCTTGCCCGATGATGCTCGCTACCGCGTATCGCGTTTCACCGTAGTATTAGCTCGTGGTAAGCGTCCTGTGATTGGTCCAAAAACAATCAATGGCCCTCAAGGTGACATGAGCGATATGGTAAACGCTTATCGTGAAGGTGACCGCCTCAATATCGAAGTGCAGGGCGTACAGCGCAACAACTTCCAAGGCCAAGTGGAAGACGTGAATATGCCCACGCGTGTATTCAACATCCCGTTGCAATAAGCTTTTAGTTATTCTCTCTATTATGACCCGCTATTTCAAAATACTTCCTTTTACGCTCGCAGCGCTAACGGCGGCAGTAACAGCCCACGCGCAAGAGCAGGCTGCTGCTACTGCTACGACAGGTGCAGTTCGGGCCATCCCGGTATCTGACCAGATGTTTCGCAAGACAATCTGGAGAGCCATTGACCTGCGCGAGAAGCAAAACCTACCGATGTATTCGGATGGGAAGGAAATTGGCCGAGTCATCATAGATGCAGTGAAGCGCGGAGAGCTACAGGCGTATAGAAACGACTCTGTGACGTCGACTCTGACTGCTAAAGAGATGTCAGAGAATATGTCCTACGCTATCGAGGCACCTATTAGTGCAGATGGTGATGACTGGGGCGCTGGCGCTCCGCCCGCTAAAAGCACTAAAAAAGCTGCCGCTGCTGATGATGGTTGGGGTGCTCCAGTAGCTTCGCCTAAAAAGCCTTCGGCTACCAAGCGTGTAGCAGTGCTTGATAGCAAAGGCAAGCCAGTTAAGAAAAACGGCAAGACTGTTTATCGCACGGTGCCGGTGTCGTCAGTAGCAGTAGCTCCGCCGCCCCCACCAAAAACGACAGATGAGTACCGCCCGAAAGACCTCTACCAGATGGAGCTTTCGGAGGAGATGATATTCGACAAGAAGCGCTCGCGGATGTATCATCAGATTAAAACCATCTCGCTGAAATTGCCTTCAACACTAGCCCAGAATACATCAGGTCTAGAAAAGAACGTAGCAACTTTCAAGTATGCTGACTTGGTGAAAGTGTTCCGCAACAATCCGCAGACGGCCATCTGGTTTAATGCACAGAACGATGCTCAGCACAAGAACCTAGCTGATGCCTTCGAACTGTGGTTGTTTAACTCTTACATCACGAAAGTATCGAACCCTGCCGGTGATGACCTTGCTAGCCAGTACGGCGGTGAGCGCCAAGGCCTGCTAGCTTCGCAGCAGATTGCAGCTGACCTAGTAGAATACGAGTATAACTTGTGGTCTTTCTAAACAATAGATTGTAGCGGTTTTCACAGATACCGCTACTATTTGAACTGCCTAGAGACCTATCAGTAAGCAAAGAGCCCCGGCTATTTAGCCGGGGCTCTTTTATTATTTAGGGGTTTGCTAAGTGGTTTCTTGTTGGTCAAAATAGTTAAGTAATACTTTAGTCTTAGCCTTGCCAATTTCGGCTATCAGCTCGGCTTCTGTTAACTCTTTTATCTTTTTGACTGACTTAAACTTACCTAGGAGTTTATCAGCAGTGATTGGACCTAGTCCTTTTACATCGGTAAGCTCCGTCTTGAGTGTGGCAGCGTCTCGAGTATTACGGTGGAAGGTGATGCCAAAGCGGTGCACTTCGTCGCGCATGCGTTGAAACAGACGTAGGCTTTCGCTCTTTTTGTCGATGTAGAGTGGTAGCGGGTCGTTGGGAACATATATCTCTTCGAGACGCTTGGCGATGCCAATGACTGGAATCTGGCCCCATAGATTAAGGTCCTTCAACGCTTTTACCGCCATGCTAAGCTGGCCCTTTCCACCATCTACAATTACGAGCTGAGGCAGACTAGCGCCTTCATCAACGAGGCGGCGGTAGCGGCGCGTGATGACCTCGTACATGGTATCAAAGTCATTGGGCCCAACTACTGTCTTAACGTGGTAATGGCGGTAGTCTTTCTTACTGGGGCGTGCATTGCGAAAGCACACCATGGCCGACACTGGATTGTCGCCCTGGAAGTTGGAGTTGTCAAAGCATTCGATGTGCTTAGGTAGCTCTTTCAGGCGCAGGTCCTTCTTTATCTGCTCCATAATTCGTACCTCATTGACATCCTTACTCTTCTCGTTCATGCTCTCTTTCTCCTTGCGGAGATAAAGCACGTTTTTGATGCTCAGCTCTAAGAGTTTACGTTTATCTCCAATTTGGGGCTGCGCTACGGTTACGCCGGGAAGGGGCAAGTCGCCTACTGGCACGTTGGTAAGAATTTCTCTGGCTTCGCTCTCGTATTCCTGCCGAAGTTGCATAATGAGAGGAGCTAGTATTTCACCATCCGACTCGTCCAACTTCTTGGTTAGCTCCAGGTTTTGGGTAAGAATGATGCTACCATTCATCACCTTGAAATAGTTGACGAACGCAGCCTTCTCGTTGGAGGCGATACTGAATACGTCGATATTGGTTAGCGAGGCATTTACAATGGTGCTCTTGGCCTGGAATTCGTCGAGCTTATCGAGCTTTTGCTTGAACTGGTGCGCTAGCTCGTACTGCATTTCCTGGGCGGCTGCCGTCATCCTTTCACGGAAGTACTGCTTAGGCAAGCGCAAATCGCCGTTGAGAATCTGCCGAATTTGCTGGATATACTGGTTGTATGTAGCCTCATCTTCCTTATTCTCGCATGGACCCTTGCAATTGCCAATATGATACTCTAGGCACACCTTAAACTTGCCGGCTTCGATATTCTCGGGGCTTAGGTTGTATGTGCAGGTACGCAGCGGATATAGTGCCCGGATAAGCTCTAGCAGCACATTGAGGCCGCTCTGGTTTGCATAGGGGCCGAAGTAATGGCCGTCGCCGGGCTGCTTATTACGCGTGGGAATGAGACGCGGAAATCGCTCTTTAGTGAGCAGCAGGTAAGGATAGGTTTTGCCGTCCTTGAGTAGGATATTATACTTCGGCTGATGCTGCTTGATAAGATTGTTCTCCAGCAGAAACGCATCCGACTCCGAATTCACGATGGTGAACTCGATGCGCTTGATATTCTTGACCAGTTGCTGGGTCTTCTTGTTGTGGTCCTGCTTCGTGAAGTAGCTGCTCACTCGCTTGCGCAAGTCTACCGCTTTGCCCACGTAGATGATGCCTTCGTCGTCGAAATATCGATACACACCCGGCTGGTGGGGTAGCCGGTTTATTTGCTCTTGTAGCTCGGGTTTGGCTGCCATAGACCGCAGATTTAGCGGATTAAACGAATTGCACAGATACACTCCGCTACGCGGAAGTGACTCTGGTACGGGTAAACGGATATGCTGCTGGCGTGGCTGATTTTGGATACCTAGGGCCTGGTAGTAGGTATAGGTAGCAGCCTCGCTGTGGTATTTGAGGAACGCAAAACGGCCGGCAAAAGTAGCCGGCCGTTGCTTAATATCACTTTAAATCACCCGTTGGACAGTAGCAGCAAAATCGGGGACCAGACAGCTTACCCTTGCTGGTATAGCTGCGAAATCTGTTTAAGCCGTTGCAGCTTTGGTTTAGATGTCTTCCTTATTGAGGTCGTTAGCAGTAGGCTGCGCCATTTTTTGGTCGTACGGAATGGTATCACGCTGAGCACCGTAGTACTTCGAGCAATCAAGCTCGATATTGAGCGTGCTAGGTACCGGAAATGGCCCAGTGTTGATGTCAATGCTCTTGTCGGCGTACACTTTCTTCATGAAGATGCCGTAGAGCGGCAGTGCCAAGCGAGCGCCCTGCCCGTATGCCCCGTTGCGGAAGTGGATGCTACGGTCCTCGCCACCCACCCACATGCCACACACGAGGTCAGGGGTGATACCCATGAACCACGCATCGGAGTAATTAGAGGTAGTACCAGTTTTGGCGCCGATGGTAGTGTTGAACTTGAAGCCAGTGTGCAGAATGGTACTAGTGCCGCCCTGCTCAGTAGTGCTGGCTTCTAGCATATTAGTCATCACGTAGGCAGTTTCCTCGGTTAGCACATTTTTGGTGCGCGGGATGAACTCACGCAGCACGTTACTATTCTTGTCCTCAATACGCGTAACCATAATGGGCGAGGTCCAAACGCCTTTGTTCACGAACGTACCGTAGGCACCACATAGCTCGAAGATGCTGCAATCGGAGGCTCCAAAGCCCACAGCGGGCACCGCATCGATGGGCGATGTAATCCCTAAGAGCTTGGCGTATTCCACTATCTTCTCGGGCGTGAGCTGATAGACCAGCCAAGCTGTGATAGAGTTCATGGAGCGCGCTAGGGCCTGCCGTAGCGTAAAGGTGCGGCCCGAAAAATTGCCTTCGAAGTTGTGCGGCGTGTAGGGCGCCCGGCCTGCCGCGCCCGGGAAGGTAGTGGCCACGTCGGGACGAGGGAAGCAGGGCGAGTAGCCTTCAGCGATGGCGGCGGTGTACACGATAGGCTTGAAGGTAGAGCCCGGCTGACGCTTGCCTTGGCGCACGTGGTCAAACTTAAAGAACTTGTAATTCGGGCCACCTACCCACGCCTTTATCTGGCCATTGAGTGGGTTGACGGCCATGAAGCCAGCCCGCAGGTAGCGTTTGTAGTAGTCAAGCGAGTCCATCGGCGACAGCAACATTTCCTTCTCGCCCTGCCACGTAAACACTGGCATGCGGTACTTGCGGCGCAGGTAGTAGTTCACCGAGTCCTTATTGCCCTCGTAGCGCGTCATCAGCGACTTATAGCGCTGAGTGCGGCGCATCGCTGTAGTTAGGAAGTTAGGAATGACTCGGCCGTTCTCGTCGCGCCAAGGCTGCTGGCCCTTCCACTGCGCCGAAAACCACTTTTGCTGTAAGGCTAGGTGCTCGGCCACGGCTTTTTCGGCGTAGGCCTGCATGCGCGAATCAAGCGTCGTGTAGATTTTGAGACCATCGGCGTAGAGGTCGTGGTCGGTTTCCTTAGCCCAGGTTTGGAGGTACTTGGCTACTTCGGTGCGGAAGTAAGGTGCCAAGCCCTGCGTGGGGCTTTCCACGCTGTAGTGTAGCACAATGGCCTGCGCAGTGTCTTTTGCTAGCTCGGCAGCCGATAGGTAGCCGTACGTCTGCATTTGATGTAGCACCCAGTTGCGGCGGCGCTTGGAGCGGGCCGGGTGTAGGGCCGGACTAAAGCGTGAGGGCGCGTTGACGATGCCTACGAGCGTGGCGGCCTCGGGCGTGGTCAGGTCCTTCGGCTTTTTGTTGAAGAAGGTTTTGGCCGCCGTATTGATGCCGAACGCATTGGAGCCGTAGTCCACGGTGTTGAGATACATCCGCAGGATTTCGCGCTTAGTATAGTTGCGCTCTAAGCGGATAGCCAGCAGCCACTCCTTGGTTTTAGTAATGAGCAGGCCGAGCTTGCCTTCGCCATTGAGGGTACCATCATTGAGATTGCTCGCTTCGCCGGGGCGGGTTTTAAATAGCACCTTGGCTACTTGCTGCGAAAGGGTAGAGCCCCCGCCGCTACGCCCTAGGCCCGCCACCGCACGCATAATGCTCTTGAAGTCGATGCCCGAGTGCTGCTCGAAGCGCACATCTTCGGTCGCTACTAAAGCATCAACCAGGTTTTGGGGCAAGTCTTGGTAATCGGCAGGCGTGCGGTTTTCGCGGAAATACTTACCTAGGAGCACGCCATCGGCCGAGTAGACCTCAGAAGCCAGTTCGCTCTTGGGATTTTCGAGGGTGCGCAGGTTGGGCATGCGCCCAAACCAGCCCATGAAGTTGTAGTTCACGGCCCCTACATATAATATCAGCCCCACCAAGCCTCCTGCAAACAGCACCCACATGGTGCGAACGAAGGAATGGAAGCGCCCAGGCCGGGCCGCCGCGGGCTTGGGCCTGGGGCGTGAAGCGGGGCGAGCCGGTGAGGAGGGAGAAGTAGGCATTGTAAAAGGATAGAAACTAAGAACCAGTGCGCCGGTAAAAAGTAAGGTAGTAGCCCTGCTAGGAGCTAAGCCATCTGCACGGGGGCTTTATTCCTGATTTGTCTATTGGTAAACCTTCTGATAAAACTGCTGATAGCCGGCCACGTCGCCTGCCTCTTGCAGCAAGGTGAGGTTGGCTAGGCTGATGATGACGGCCTGGTAGCCCTGCCCGCGCAAGCGAGCTAAGGGCGACTGCGGCCCGCGCAGCTTAGTGGCATAGCTCTGGGCTACTTTGGCACCCGGCAAAGTCCGTACCACCACCACTTCTTGGTCGGGACCTAGGGGCTGCGCAGGCGACACTACAAGGTTGCCGGCCCGGAAGAACTTGCTATTGTAGGCTGTGAGCTGCGCTACCAGGTCGGCTGTTGGGGCCGTCCCTTTTGGGTACACTAAGGCTACGGCATGGGCCGCACTTAGCTGGGTGGTGTAGGCCACGGCAGGTGCGGCAGGGGCAACCGGCGCGGCGGTAGGTGGCGCCGTAGCCGTAGGCGCTGGCACTGTGGCCGCAGCAGGCGCTGGCGTAGTAGCAGCGGGCAGGCCTGCTGGGGCGGGCATATTCGCTGGCGTAGCCGCGCTGGTACTATCCTTAGGGGCGGCTAAGGGAGTACGTTTGCTAGGCGCCACGCGCGAACGGCGAGCTGCCGCCCGCTTAATAGGAGAGGAGGCCGCATTTGTAGCTGCCTCAGGCGCGGGCGTTGGGCTTGGGGTAGGGGAAACGGGCAGCGTAGTGGCTGCTGGAGCCACGACTGGTGGCGGTAGTTCTTCCTCTTCTATGCGGAGTCGATTATTAACCTCGCCCGGCCGGAAGATGGAAATCACGGGCTTGTCAGTGGAGGCTAGGGCACCTGCGAGCTGCCCCTCGGCCGCTTTCTTGTAGGAGTCAGCCAAGGCCTTCGCTAAAGGCACCAGCGGGCTGCTCGGGTAGTCGATATAAAACTGCTCGACGGCCGCGCGGGCCGTGAGGGGTGGCTGCGTGCGAATGGCTAGCAGCGTGCGCAAGTAGGCCATGCGGTCGTTGAGGTCGCTCTTGGGGTACTGGCGCTCGGTGCGCACTAGCACGGCTTTGGCCTTGGTAAAGTTTTGCTCCTTATAGAGGGTAAAAGCCGAGTCGAGCTGGACGGCTACGGCATTATGCAGGGCTAGCTCATGCTCGCGATAGCGCGGGTCAGCAATGAGCTTGGCATAGGTTGAGTTAGGAAACTCGCGTTGTAGCGCGCTGGCATACTGGGCAGTCTTTTCAGCGTCGGGCAGGGCTTTGTAGTATAAGTAAAGCAAATAGTACGCCTCGGGCGCATTGGCTCCGTGCGGGTAGCGAGTTACTTGCTTCGTATAGGTTTCGTAGCCGCGGGCGGGCTCTTTAAGTAGCTCTTTGTAGATGCCACCTAGCTCGTACATAGCAGCCTCAGTCTGTACGTTAGAAGCTTCTAGCTTGTCAGGCGTGCTGGGTAGGGCGGTGCGGTATTGTGCCACCAAGCTCTGCTGTTCGGCGGCGGGGTCGGGGGCGGCGGGCGTAGCAGCTCCGGTGGGCCCTAGGTCACCATTTACGCGGGTTTGGGTGTTGCCCGTGATGCTGGGCGGCACGCCGCCGTTTTGCTGGGTATTGGGCGAATTGCTGGGCTGGTTCACGGTGCGCCAGTTATCGCGCAGGCCACGGTCGCCCCACTTTCGAATAAAGTCGGCGCGGGCCGTGCTCAGCGAGGTTGGGTTGTCGAAATACCAGAGCGCGCCCGCCGCCACGGCGTTGTTGGGGTCAAAGGCGTTGGGGTTGCTGATGTCGCGTTGGTTGCCACTGAGGGCGCTTGGCGCGCCAGGCATGCCCTGGGCCTGGGCTTGCTGGGCCTTTAGTTGGGCTTTTTGGGCAGCTAAAGCTTTCTCGGCGGCTACGCGCTTGGCTTCTAGCTCGGCAGCGGCATACGTGGCTAGGCGCTGCTCAAGTTCACCAGCAGGCAGGCGCACCAGTGCTTGCAGGCTGTCCTGCGTTTCGATGATGGTGTACTGCTTGGCAAATTCCTTAAGAATGCCCGCCCGCTCCTGAATAGCCGCATAGGTGGGGTTGTCCTTGGGCATGGCCTGCGTGGTGCTGTCGTAGTAGGTGGCAGCCAAGCGATACTTCTGCAAGTTCTCGTAGTAGATGCGGCCTGCCAGCAGATAGGTATAGCCCTGCTGCGACTTGTTGGTGGTCGTGGCTTTGGCCGAGGTGCGAAGCAGACCTAGGGCGTCGGCGTAGTGCTGCTGGCGGTAGGCCAGCCGCGCCATCTCGTAGTATATTTTATCGCGGTATTCCTTGTTCTTAGGGTCTTTGAGTAGGCCCGCGAAGTACTTGTCAAGTCGCGCTTTGTTCTGGTTGCTCAACTCCGATACTTGCCCGAGCATCAGCTTAGCAAAGAAGTCTAGCTCGTAGGGTGGGTTGCGCTTGAGTATCTCGTTGAGCTGCGCGGTAGCCTCTTTGTCCTGGCCTTGCTCTTGGTAAAGCTGCGCTAAAATGTAGCGGGTGCGCGAGCGCTCGTTCTTGGCCGGTATCAGCGGCACGGCGCGCTCTAGCTGCTCAATGGCTGCTTTAGGCTCTTGCAACTGTAAGAAGTATTCGGCACGGGTCAGGAAAAGCTCGCGTGCGTCTTTGCGCAGGCCGATTTCACGGTCGAGCAGGTCCGACACAGCCTTGGCATTGTCCGTCTGCTTCAGGACCAAAAAGCTGCGCATCAGCCCAATGAGTGCTTCCTGCTTGGCAAATGGGTCCTTGCTGGTGCTGTTCACGTACTTAAACGTCAGCACCGCATCGTCGAACTCCATCTTGTAGAACCGTGCCCAGCCCACCAGTAGGTAGGCATCGTCGGTCCAGTCCGAGCCCGGCCGGTGCTGAATAGGCAGCGAGGCCTTTTTGATGATGTCGTTCAGGTCGGCCCGCGTAGCGCGCACCGTAGTGCTGTCGAGCGTTGGGAAGAGGGGCAGTACGCGGTTGTAGTCGTTCACCCGGCCTTTGTACAACGTCGCTTCGGTGGCCCACAGCTTTTCGCGGGCCAGAAAAAAGCCATTGTCGCGGGCAGCCACGTTGTTGAGCGTATGGCTCACCAGCGACTTGTCGGAGGCGCAGCCCGCTACGCTCAGGCCCACCAGCGCCACCAGCCAGCACCACGAAAGTCGGGAAAGGGAAACGAGTCGAGTCAAAGCCAAGGAAAAGCCAGGGAAGGGTACGTACTGCGCAACGCCGCGCCGGGGTCGGCAGGTTCGGCCGCCACCGGGCACAACGCCCGCTAACTTGTAAAATTACGCCTTGCCCCGCCGAAACTCAGCAAGGCCGCACGCGTAGCTTACCTGCCCACTCTTGTCCTTACCCTCATGGCTACCAACCCGCTGCCGCCCACCGGCGCCGACACTCCACCCGCCAACGACCGCCTGCGCTCGTTTGCCAAATATTCGGGCATCGCCTTCCAGATGCTGGCTACCATTGGCCTCAGCGCCTGGGCCGGCACTTGGCTCGACCATCATTACCAAAGCAAAAACCCTTGGTGGACCATCGGCCTGATGCTCTTCGGCGTGCTGGCCGCGCTCTACCAGGTTATCCGGGGCCTCACCAAGGGCAATTAGTTGGGCGTCTACCTATTTGAAGTACTGCGCGTACTGCGCTGGCATCGCTGCCAGGGGGCGTATCTTAATGTCTTTATAAAATACTTCGGCTGCTTCGCTTTGCAGCTGAATCTTGCCGGTAGTGAGGGGCTGGCGCTGGCCGTTGGCAACATAAGCCGAGTTGCCGACAGCCATCACCACGTGGCCATTTACTAGGTGGATGCTCTGGCCATTTACATTAAGAAGCTCGAGTTCGGTCCAGCCGTCGGTTGCTGGCTGGTAGCGCGCCGAAGCCTGGCAAAAACCAGAACTGCCATTGCCCATGCGCACAGCGGCCGCGGTGGGGCTGAACTTCAGCGTGTCCTTGGTTGCATTGTATTTGGCGCGAATGTCGGCCGATGAATTGGCGATGCACCAGAAGTCGCCCATCGCGTTGGCGTTATCTACTTCCGATACTTGAAATTCCTGGCTGAGCATCCAACTGTGCCAGTAGTCTACTCCTGCCTCGCCTTGGCTGTTGTAGAGAATGCCGCTGTCGCGAGGCTCGTTGAGGCGGGGGTTCCACTTCTGAGTGCCCCACTTCACCTTGAGCTTGAGGTCATAGTTCGTGTAATCCTGCTTGGTAAAGAGACAGCCGTAGATTTCGCCGCTGATGCGCAGCACTGGCTGGCCTTGCTGCTGCACCACCGAAAACACGTTGGCCTCATTTTTATCGTAGCCGATGGGGGGCAAGGCTTTGCCTTGCGCATCAGTAGGCGGCAGGCCTCTATCACCGAGCACGTGCCGGTGGCTTTCATACATACGCCATTTGCTCAGGTTCTTATCCAAGAGCGGTGTCCAGTCGGCGGGGGCAGTACCGGGTAGGGGAGTGGATGACGCGGTAGTGACAAGCAGCGCGGTGCTCAGGGCCAAGGGTAGCCAGTTCTTCATGCAGTGGGTGAAAGAGATTGGGAGCCATAAAGCTACTCGTTTTTAGGCTCCTAGGGTAGTTCTGAAGTGATGTATGGTCACGAGGTGTAAGGCTACACCAGGCAGTTAGCTCGGCAGCGGCTGCCTAAAAGCTACTGCGTTTCTACACACTGGTCGCTGAGTTATAGAATTCTTATCTGGTGCGGTTGCTAGTGCGATTTCGTAGTATTAGCGCCTAGGCCATGACAACCGGCCTAGGCGCCGAGATAGAAAAGCTGAAACATTTTCTCATTGATTAATGTATGTACATTAAATGTCGATACATTAGTGTATATTTGTGTATCGGATCAGTCTTCGCTACTTAGCCTCGTCTCTAACCTCATACCCATGAATACGCACTTTTTCCCCGCTGGCGACCGCGGCCTCAAGGATATCGGCTGGTTGCAAAGCCACCTCACGTTCAGCTTTGGCCCCTACGCCAACCCAGAGCGCAATGGTTTCGGCTTGCTAAAAGTCTTTAACGATGACTTTGTGGCGCCCGAAAAAGGCTTTGGTCTGCACGCGCACGCCAACATGGAAATCATCTCGGTGCTGTTGGCTGGTACCATGAACCACAAGGACTCCCTAGGGTACTCAGAGGTCATTCCGGCCGGGGGGGTGCAGATAATGAGTGCGGGCTCGGGCCTGCGGCACGAGGAATACAACGTGGGCGACGACGAGGTAAACTTCTTGCAAATCTGGATTGAGCCCAAGCTTCAAAACGTGACACCGCGCTACCAGCGCCGCCAGTTTCCGGAAGAAAAACGGGCCAACCAGCTCACTACTATTGTCAGCAATGAGGAGGGCACTGCCCACTGCTGGATAAACCAAAACGCCAAGCTGTCGCTGGGCTATTACACCGAGGCACAGAGCCTCGACTACAGCTTCGCGCCCGCCAATAAGATGCTGTACGTGTTCGTCATCAGTGGCACGGTACGCATCAACGATGAGGTACTAGGTCGCCGCGACGCCCTAGGTATTTGGAATACCCATGGCCCCGTGCACCTCGACTGTGCTGCCGACACGCGCTTCCTACTCATCGAGGCGCCCATCAATCACTAAGCCTATCCTCTGCAAAACTTCCGCGCTCTCCGCGGTAAACTATTCAGTACTCATGGAAAACCACATCCTAGGCCTGCACCACATCACGGCCATCGCCAGCGACGCTCAACGTAATTTTAACTTCTACACGAAGGTGTTAGGCTTGCGTTTTTTGAAGCGCACTGTCAACTTCGACGCGCCCGATACCTATCACTTTTATTTTGGCGATGAGGTAGGGTCAGCGGGCACCATTCTCACGTTCTTTCCCTGGGGCCAGATGACACCCGGCCGCCGCGGCCCCGGCCAAGCCACCGAAATCGGCTACGCAGTGCCCCAAGGCAGCCTCGATTTTTGGCAAAAGCGCTTCGAAGAAAAGGGCGTGATTTATAATAAGCCGAGCGAGAAATTTGGTGAGCGCTACCTCACCTTCCTTGACCCCGACGGCCTTAAGCTGGAACTGACCGAGGTAGCTAACGACCCGCGCACGCCCTGGACCACCACTGAGGTTGGCGCCGAGGTAGCCACCCGCGGCTTTCACCACATTACGCTCACGCTTAGCGATGTGAAAGCCACGGCCGCCGTACTCACCGACGTATTTGGCTATAAGCTGGTGGCCCAGCACGTCAACCGCTTCCGTTACGCCACCGATGCCCTAGGTACCGCCAATATTGTGGAACTGGTAGCTGCTCCTGGCGAGGGCCGCGGCCACGTGGCCGCTGGCTCGGTGCACCATGTAGCCTTCCGGGTGAAGGACGACGCGACGCAGCTTTACTTCCGCGACCTGTTGATTAAGAAAGGTTTTCAGGTCACGCCTCAGATTGACCGGCAGTATTTTCACGCCATGTACTTCCGCGAGCCGGGTGGCGTGCTCTTCGAGGTAGCCACCGACAACCCTGGTTTCATGGTCGATGAGCCGCTGGCCGAGTTGGGTACGCACCTCATGCTGCCGCCCCAGTACGAAAGCCAGCGCGCTGCCATCGAGGCGCACTTGCCAGTATTGGGCTAGTAGCATAGCTAATTAATTTCAAGTTAGAAAAGCCCGGATTCGTTGCGAGTCCGGGCTTTTTTTAGGTGGTAAACTCACCAAGCAAATGGGCTTCGGGATGAAGTAACACCTCGCCTTGCTAGGGGAGGGAGGGGGCTCATAACGAGCTAAGCAGCAATATTGCGCGCCTATGCGCCACCCGTTGTTATCTCGCCCGCTGGCCTCTTGGCTGCTCTTCCTGTTTGGTGCTAGCTGCCTAGGTGCCCTAGGGTGCCAGGGGCAGCCGCAAGCCGCTCGCCCCTCGACACTGACTACGGCCGCTGTGGTGGTGCTGCGCAATACGGGCAACCTGCTACCGCTACAACGCCTAGATACCCTGCGGCTGGCCACGGTGAAAGCTCGGGCGCAGCCAGGGCGCGAACCAGTAGACTTCAGCTGGTACCTGCCGCACGATGTGGAGGACTATGCGCCGACCATCACGGTAGTCGGACCTAGGCCAGTCGACCTGGCACCGCTGCGCAAGCGCAACCTGCTGCTAGTGGCCCTGCCCGAAGGCGGTACCCACGACCAAGCCGTGCTACGCCAGTTGCTGGCGCTGCGCAAAAAATTAGTGGTATTGGTATTCGATAGCGCAGTGCTGGCCACGCTGCCCGAACTGCGCCAAGCTGCGGCGGTGGTATTAGTAAAAGAGCGCAGCATAAAAGCCTGCAACCAAGCAGTGCAAGTAGTATTCGGCGGTATGGGCACCGCTGGGCAGGTGCCGTCGGCATTGGCAGCGGCTGGCTGGGGGGTACCTGCGCAGCCCATGCAGGGTGGGCTACGCCTGGCCTATGCCTCGCCGCAAGCCGCGGGCCTGCGCCCCAACTTGCCCGAGCTAGTCGATTCGCTGATGAAGCAGGCGCTGGAAGCGGGTGCATTCCCCGGCGGGCAGGTCATTGTGGCGCGGCATGGGGTGGTAGCCCTCAACCGCAGCTACGGGGTGCAGCAGGCGGCCTCCAGCACTCAGCCCATACCAGTGCTCAATAGCACGCTCTACGATTTTGCCTCGCTGACTAAGATAATAGCCGCTCTACCGGCCCTTATGCGCCTGCAAGACCTAGGGCTCTTTGGGCCCGACTACACAATGGGCGCGCTGTTCGATTTTTTGCAAGGGTCTGATAAGCAAGGGTTGCGCTTGCGTAATGTTTTGGCGCACCAGGCGCGGCTCAAGCCGTTTATTCCCTTCTGGCAACATTATGTGCAGCCCAATGGCCGCTTGCAGCCGCAGTTCTTCCGGCCCGATTCGTCGGCGCAGTTTCCGTTGCCGGTAGGGCGGGGGCTGTGGGGTAGCCGGGCGCTGCCGGGGCGCATCTACCGAGGGGTGGCCACCTCGGCGCTCAATGCCCAGCCGGGCTACGTGTACTCTGATTTTTCCTTCATGCTGTACCCGTACTACGTGCAGCGGGCCACGGGCCAGCCGTTCGACCAGTTTCTGGAGCAAGAAATCTACGGCCCCCTAGGAGCAGCTACACTGTGCTTTAACCCACTGCGGCGCTTTCCGCTAAGCCAAATCGCACCCACCGAATACGACTCGATTTTTCGTAAGAAGCTGGTGCATGGCACGGTGCACGACGAAAACGCGGCCATGCTGGGCGGCGTGAGCGGCCACGCCGGGCTTTTTGGCACCGCTAACGACCTAGCCAAACTGGTGCAGCTATTCTTGTGGCAGGGGCGCTACGGTGGGAAGCAACTCATCCGGCGCGAAACGCTGGCCGAATACACGAGTTGTCAGTTTTGCCCTGACAACCGCCGCGCCCTAGGCTTCGACAAGCCCGACCCCAAGAACCCGGCCCCTAATGCGGCGCGCAGCGCCAGCCCGCGCAGCTACGGCCACACGGGCTTCACGGGTACTTACTTCTGGGTCGAGCCCGACCAAGATTTATTCGTGATTCTGCTCACCAACCGCGTTAATCCCACCCGCCGCAATGGCAAGCTTGGCGAGCTGGGCCTGCGCTCAGCGCTGCTCCAGGTAGCTATCGAGAGTGCTTTGCCCGGGCAGTAGCCAGATGGCCACTACTCATCTACATGCCCTGTAGTACGGCTGTGCGACTCGGTATTTACTAATGGCGCCCGGCGCTACCTGCGTACCACCTACACAGTCGCCAAATAGGCTGCGGTTGGCTCATTTGCGGTCAAATAAGAAATAAATGGATTAAAAAGCCTCATTAGCACTAGTCAATGAAGCTTTTGTGCGGATTCCCGGCTAGTTATGCCGACCTTTGCGCCCCGTTTTGCTCTGGCTTAGCTAAATCCACCCCTATGACGCGCTCGTTTTTGACGCAGTTCGCAGCTCTTGTGCTGGCTAGCTTCGCCGTGCTGTTTGCACTGCGTGCAGCCCTAGGGGCAATAGTGGTGCACCCATGGGCACCTTATGTGCTCGGTGGGTTGCTAGCAGTCACGCTGCTCACTTACTGGCTCACAGCTCACTTCGTAACGCGCTCTGCCGACAACTTTCTCGGCGCCTATTTTGGGGGCGTCGTGTTACGGCTGATGCTGTCACTGGTTATCGTATTAGTATATTTTTATCAGGGCGGCGCCCGCGAAGGACGGGGCACTTGGGCCTTCCTAGGAGTGTTCTTCGTGAGCTACTTTCTGGGCGCTGGCTTTGAAATTTGGGCTATTTTTAGTAACTTGCGCCCGTTTTCCAAGAAGCAAGTCCCGGAAGAATAGCAATTTATCAACGGACTCGCATTTTAATTAGTTTTTAATGAAGCGGTTACTAACTCTACTTTTCTGCCTTTGCACGTTTGCCGGCTTTGCGGCCGAGCCCACCGAAGGGGGCCAAAAAGAGGAGGTGTTCAACCCCGGCGAGATGATTCTGCACCACATCGGCGATTCGCACGAGTGGCACTGGTTCTCGACGGACGACAACCACTTCACCTCTTACCTGCCCATCATAGCCTATCGGCCCGGCCAAGGCTTCTCGGTTTTTTCTTCTAAAAAACTGGCTGCTGAACCCCATCCAGCCAGGGAAGAGTCACCTTCGCGCAAGCGGGCAGCTGGCGGTTCGCACAGCGAAGGGCCTGAGTATGATGGCCTCATGTTGCGCGAAGGAAAGCTGGTGACAGTTGATGGTAGCAAGGTCTACGACCTGTCCATCACTAAGAACGCTATTGCTCTCCTAGGTAGCGCTGTGTTGATGCTGGTTGTATTCACTAGCGTAGCGGCTGGTTACAAGAAGAACAAAGGGCGGGCCCCCAAAGGCATCCAGTCGTTTTTTGAGCCTATCATCATCTTCATTCGTGATGAGATAGCTAAAAAATCAATTGGACCGAAGTATGAGCGCTACATGCCCTACTTGCTCACTGTTTTCTTCTTCATTTGGTTTAACAACCTATTAGGCCTCACGCCTGGTGCCGCCAACCTCACCGGTAATATTGCAGTGACGGCTACTCTAGCTATTATGACGCTAGTAATCACGTTGTTTAGTGCCAATAAAAACTACTGGGCACACATATTCGCTACGCCAGGCGTGCCGAAGTTGCTGCTACCCATCATGATTCCGGTTGAATTGATTGGCGCTTTCCTGGTTAAGCCCGTTTCGCTCACCATCCGTTTGTTTGCCAACATCACGGCCGGCCACATTGTGATTCTGAGCTTTATTAGCTTGATTTTCATCTTCCGTTCGCCCGCTGTAGCTCCTATTTCACTTGCATTCGGCTTGTTTATCAACGTACTCGAATTGCTGGTTGCTATTCTGCAAGCCTACATCTTTACGCTACTAACGGCGATGTATATAGGTGGCGCCGTCGAGGAACATCACCACGACGAGGAGCACTCGCTGGATATGCAAACCGGGCCCGCCGGTAGCGTTATCCCTAACCCAGCAGCTCACTAGCATTTCTAAATTGCTTTTTTACCGGGTAGTTAATTGACTGCCCTCCCATTGTTTTTTCATTCCTCACACTTTCCCTCTTTTTTTATGTTGCTCTCTCTGTTACTGCAGATTGCTAATGCCACTGGTTTGGCTGTATTTGGTGCTGCTATTGGTGCTGGTCTGGTAGCCCTAGGCGCTGGTCTTGGCATTGGCCGCATCGGTGGCCAGGCTATGGAAGCTATTGGCCGTCAGCCAGAAGCTTCGGGCAAAATCCAAACGGCCATGCTGATTGTGGCTGCCCTTATCGAAGGTCTGGCCCTGTTCGCAGTAGTAGTCTGCCTGCTGATTTCGTTCAAGCTCTAAGAATAGAGATGGCACAAAGCAGCCCGCTGCGCGTCGCTTCGGCGTAGGGCGCGGCGGGCTGTTTGCGTGAAGGTAGCCGGTTGAAAATGAGTGATATGTGAAAATGTAAGAATTTGAAAAGTATGAAAATCGGAAGCATAATGCTTCGCTCATTTTTACACTTATCCTATTCGAGACAGCTGACACATGCTTTCATATTTCCACATTTACCCCGATAGTTAATCTCTATTCAATATGGACATTGTAACCCCCGAGTTAGGACTTATTTTCTGGCAGCTGGTCATCTTCCTGCTGGTTCTTTTCCTGCTAGCCAAGTTTGCTTGGAAGCCGATTCTAGTTGCCTTGCGTGACCGCGAAGAGAGCATCGACCAAGCATTGCGCATGGCCGAGCAAGCCAAGCTGGAAATGCAGAATCTGAAAGCTGGCAACGAAAAATTGCTGGCCGATGCTCGCCATGAGCGCGACCAGATGATGAAAGAAGGTCAGAATATCGCTAATCAAATCGTTGAGAAGGCTAAGACTGATGCTACTGAAGAAGCTAACCGCATTGCTCAGCAAGCGCGTGAGTCGATTCAACAGGAGAAAAATCAAGCCTTAGCTGAGGTGCGTAACACCGCTGCTCAACTTAGCGTCGATATTGCCGAGCGTTTGCTTCGCCGCGAGCTAGCTGACCCTGCTGCCCAGCAAAAGCTAGTAGACGAGTATCTCAAAGACGTTAAGCTTAATTAGTTGTCAGTTGTCAGTTGCTAATGCCGGGTTCTCACAGAGAGCCGTTAGGCTTATCAACTGACAACGAACAACTGACAACTAACCTAAAAATGGCCAACCAACAAGTAGCCGCCCGCTATGCCAAGTCCTTGCTGGACCTGGCTCAGGAGCAGGGCACCTTGGCAACGATTAAAGAGGACATGGACCTGCTGGCCACTACCATGGCCGGTAGCCGAGACCTGCGGTTGCTTCTGCGTAACCCTATTGTAAAGCACGACAAGAAACTAAGCATCCTCAATGCCGTGTTCAAGGGCAAGGTATCGGATATGCTGCTGCGTTTCTTTCAAATCGTGACAAGCAAAAACCGTGAGGACACGCTTGAGTATATCGGTAGCGAGTTTCTCACGCAGTACAATGTGCTGATGGGTGTACAGGTAGCTGAAGTAACGTCAGCTGTTCCCTTGACCCCAGCTACCCGAGCCGAGATTGAAAAGATGGTGACTCGCCAAACTGGTCTCACGCAGATTTCGCTCACCGAGAAGGTGGATGCTTCGCTGATAGGCGGCTTCGTGCTGCGCGTTGGCGACCAGCAAATAGATGATTCGGTACGTGGGGGCCTACGCCGCTTGCGCACCTCGCTTACTGACAAGACTTATACTCCCAGCTTAAACTAATATTCTCATGGCAGAAGTACGCCCGGACGAAGTTTCCGCCATTTTGCGGCAGCAACTGTCCAATTTCAAATCGGCCGCCGAGCTGGAAGAAGTCGGCACTGTGCTGCAAGTTGGTGACGGCGTGGCCCGCATCTACGGCCTGTCGCATGCCCAGTCGGGCGAACTAATTGAGTTTGAAAACGGTCTGCAAGGACTCGTGCTCAACCTTGAGGAAGATAACGTAGGTGCCGTATTGCTCGGTGACTATGCCGAAATTCGGGAAGGCGACACGGTACGTCGTACCAACAAGATTGCTGCTATTCAAGTAGGTGAGGGTATCGTAGGCCGCGTGGTAAATACCCTAGGTCAGCCCATCGACGGCCGTGGCCCTATCCAGGGTCAGACCTACGAGATGCCCCTTGAGCGTAAGGCTCCTGGTGTAATCTTCCGTCAGCCTGTAACAGAGCCACTACAGACGGGCATCAAGGCTATTGACGCTATGATTCCGATTGGCCGTGGTCAGCGTGAGCTTATCATTGGTGACCGTCAGACTGGCAAGTCGACAGTAGCACTTGATGCTATCCTCAACCAGCGCGAATTTTACGACCGCGGTGAGCCTGTATTCTGCATCTACGTAGCCGTAGGCCAGAAGGCATCTACGGTAGCCCAAGTAGTAAACTCCCTTACCAAGGGCGGCGCAATGGACTATACAGTTGTGGTGTCAGCTTCGGCTTCGGACCCTGCTCCTATGCAGTTCTACGCTCCCTTTACGGGTGCTGCCATCGGCGAATACTTCCGTGATACGGGTCGCCCGGCACTGGTAGTGTACGATGACTTGTCGAAGCAGGCTGTGGCTTACCGTGAGGTATCGCTGCTGTTGCGTCGTCCTCCCGGACGTGAGGCCTATCCCGGCGACGTATTTTATCTGCACAGCCGCCTGTTGGAGCGTGCCGCTAAAATCAACGCCTCGGACGAGATTGCGCGCAACATGAACGACTTGCCCGAAAGCCTAAAGCCGCTGGTAAAAGGTGGTGGTTCGCTAACGGCACTGCCGCTCATCGAAACGCAGGCTGGTGACGTATCGGCTTATATTCCGACCAACGTGATTTCGATTACAGACGGTCAGATTTTCCTCGAGACCAACCTCTTCAACTCCGGTGTTCGCCCCGCTATCAACGTGGGTATCTCGGTAAGCCGCGTAGGTGGTAATGCCCAGATTAAGTCGATGAAGAAGGTATCGGGTACGCTGAAGCTTGACCAAGCGCAGTTCCGCGAACTGGAAGCTTTCGCTAAATTCGGCTCCGACCTAGATGCTTCGACTAAGCTTACTATCGAGCGGGGTCGTCGTAACCTAGAGATTCTGAAGCAGCCGCAGTTTTCGCCAGTAAAGGTGGAAGACCAAGTAGCTATTATCTACGCGGCTACCAATGGCTTGCTCGACACCGTACCCGTGAACCGCGTACGTGAGTTTGAGAAAGAGTTTACTCAAACACTGAATGCTCGCCACCCCGATGCCCTCAAAGCGCTGAAGGCCGGTAAGCTTGACGACTCAGTAACGGGTGCGCTTCGCCAGACTGCTAAAGACGTAGCTGCCAGCTACGCTGCCTAATACAAGCTACTAGTTGCTGGCTATTAGCTGGTCGCGCTCCTTCGGGAGGGCTCAGCTAATAGCCAGCACTTTTTACGCTATTTGAAAACTACTTTCCTGTGGAAGAGCAACCAACGGTTCTGGCTTCTAATCGCAAGAAATTGCTACGGCGTATTCTGCTGCTGACGCTAGTAAGCTACAGTGCTTTTACTCACCATGCTGATATCAAAAGTGGTTGGCAAGACGGCTGGGCTGGCACCTATAACCCGCCAGCTGTGCTGCCGCAGAAACAGTAAGTTTTCTCTTAATTACTTCAGTTACTCCATTCAATACGCTAACAGCTAACCGCTACTAGCTAACAGCTCCACCCAATGGCTAGCTTAAAAGAAGTTCGCTCGCGCATCCAATCGGTTTCGAGCACGCAGCAGATTACCAAAGCCATGAAAATGGTGGCGGCGGCCAAGCTGCGCCGGGCCCAGGACAACATCATCCGGATGCGCCCTTATGCCCAGCGGCTAACCAGCATCTTGGCTAACCTGACGCGCACGACCACTGACGAGATGGTGAGCGAATATGGCGAGGTGCGCGACGTGCGCCGGGTGCTGATTATCGCTATTACCTCTGACCGCGGCCTGGCTGGTGCTTTCAATGCCAACGTATTTAAAGGGGTAAATGCACTCATTGCGGCTCGGTATGCGAGCTTGCCCGTAGGCAACATTTCGGTGATGGCCATTGGCAAGAAGGCGCACGACTATTACGGCCGCCGCAATATGCTAGTGGGTAACTACACTCACATATTTACCAAACTATCGTTCGACACGGTGCGCGTAGCTGCTGAGGAAGCTATGCGTGGCTTTACCGAAGGCACTTACGACGAGGTAGTGATGGTATACAACGAGTTTAAGAACGTGGCCACGCAAGTGGTGCAGGCTGAACAGTTGTTGCCGCTAGTACCTACGGAGGTGCCCGCTGACACACCTAGTGCTAACGAACCGACTAATAGCATCGACTATATCTTCGAGCCGAGCAAGGAAGAAATTATTAAATCACTCATTCCGCAGAGCCTAAAGATTCAACTCTATAAGGCAGTGCTGGAAAGCAATGCTTCGGAGCACGGTGCCCGCATGACGGCAATGGACAAAGCCACCGATAACGCCGGCGAGCTTTTGAAGTCGCTTAAACTGACATATAACCGCACACGTCAGGCTGCCATTACAACCGAGATTCTCGAGATTGTAGGTGGAGCAGAAGCCCTTGCTTCTGGGCGTTAGCCTATCTCCCTAGTACCAAGCAAAAAGGCGCAGTGGCTTATAAGCCACTGCGCCTTTTTGCTTGGTACTAGGTATGAGGATATACTACATGTAGTGTTAGATAGCTTGCGTACGCACTGTCTAGCGTGAAGGCGCCTAAAAGCGCCAGTTCACTGCCACTAAGGCAATGAACTGGCGCTTTTAAATTATACCGTTGTGCATCTGTGGCGTCGAGCTTTGTATATGGTGTGCGTACAACATATGATTATGTATATCAAATACTTATAAATGACGTTCGCGTGAAGTATTACTAGACTAAAGTGAGTTATCAATCATACCTAGGGCTAGCTATCCTATAGCATGTAACCATAATAGGCATACCTATCGTATCGGCTGGCAGATACAACAGGAATATAATTAAGAAAACGTATACGAGAGCTTTATGCACTTTGGTAAGAAGCTTTGTTGCTATTACTTTTGTCGAACACGCTCTTCTCACTATGAAATCAAACCTTTCTAAGCAAACTGCTATCTCTGCAGCTAATACTCTAGCTGCTCGACAACGAGAAGTGGAAAATGCGTTATTAGTGCAGGCCTTGTGTGGGCGCCAGCCTAGCCCTGCAGTAAAAGCTCAATTGCGTCGTTACGAAGCTGGGGAGCTGCCGCGCGAGTTGGCCTTCGCTGGCCTTTATGCAGGGCACAAGTAGAAATAATACCTAGACTGAGTAGGCTTGAAAGGTGCCATATAAGCCCCTTCTAGCATGGCCAATTACATTATCAGGCTACGGCAAGTAAGTACTAACTAGAGACCGAATAAGGCGCATACAGCAAACTATATGACCTAGTTTGCTAACTGATACCACACATCAGCTTAGGCGGTACTTTTGTGCGGTAATGCGCTATTTCATCCATTTTGCCTACGATGGCACGGCCTATTGCGGCTGGCAGGTTCAGCCCGGTGTGCCCACAGTGCAGGCGGCTCTCGACAAAGCACTAAGCCAAGTACTGCGCCAGCCCATACATACCCTAGGGAGTGGTCGCACCGATACGGGCGTGCACGCTAGCCACCAAGTGGCGCACTTTGAGGCCCAAATGCCGGAAGGCATGACGTTCGACTTGCTACGTTACCGCGTCAACCGCGCTTTGCCGCCCGATGTGCAGGCGTTTCGCATTCATGAGGTAGGGCTCCAGGACCACGCTCGCTTTTCGGCCGAGGCACGCACCTACGAGTATTTTGTAAGCTTACGGCCTGACCCTTTTCGGCGCGACCAGGCACTATACCTCGACCGCGCCCCCGACGTGGCCGCGATGAATGAAGCAGCCAACTACTTGATAGGCCAGTTTGATTTCACTACCTTTTCAAAGGTGAAGGGTGGCGAGAATCATTACATCTGCTACTTGTACGAGGCTATTTGGCACTCTGACCCACGCCATGCCGATGGGCTGGTCTTTCGTATTCGAGCTAACCGATTTGTACGGGGCATGGTGCGGCTAGTAGTGGGTACGCTACTTGATGTAGGTCGGGGCAAGCTTACCCCCGCCGAATTTCAGCAAGTGCTGCATCGGCAGCAGCGAGTGGCCGCCAGCGGCGCAGCACCCGCTAAAGGTCTGTACTTAAGCAAAGTAGAGTATAGCCCAGGTGTTATACCGAATTAGTGGTGTTCTCCTAGGTCCTCTGTTTTAGTACAAAAAAGCTTGTTTAGTTTCCTTGCCATTTCTACCCTGTGTTTTTCAAGCACAAAAAGGTTGAAAAAGCACTGAGTTTTTAGGGGCTGGCTTAGCACGTAGATGCTGCTAAAATCAGCTCTGAGGTAGGTTGCTGTGTTGTGAGCTAAGCAAAAGGCCGGGCCGTAGACATTACGTGCCCGACCTTTGTTAGTACCCTAACGACTATGGACCCAACTTCTGCTACCAAAACCGGCCAGGTATTCGACTGGCAGGTGCTGCGCCGCCTGCTCACCTACGTGCAGCCCTACCGAGGGGCTTTTATCGGCCTGATTTTTTTGACTGTGGCCGCGGCGGTGCTTGGCACCGTGCGCCCGGCGCTCATTCAGCGCATGGTCGATGTGGATATCAGCAACAATGACTGGGCCGGCCTCAACCGCTCGACGCTGTGGCTGCTAGCCTTGCTAGTGGTAAATACCCTAGTGAGCTACCTCCAGACGTACTACGGCGGTTGGCTAGGCCAGTATATCGTGCGCGACATCCGCACTGACCTGTACCGTCATTTGCTCAGCCTCAAGCTTAGCTTCTTCGACCGCACACCTATTGGGGTGCTCGTGACGCGCAATATCTCCGATGTAGAAACCCTGGCCGACGTGTTCAGCGAGGGCTTGGCCGCGATGGTGGGCGACCTGCTCCAAATCGTGTTCTTGATGATTTTTATGTTCTGGACCAATTGGCAGTTGGCACTCATCAGCCTGTCGGTTATTCCGCCGCTGCTCTTCAGTACTTACGTATTCAAGGAGAAGGTAAAAGGCAGTTTTCAGGAAGTGCGCAATGCCGTAGCCAAGCTTAATTCGTTTGTGCAGGAGCACCTGACGGGCATGAACGTGGTGCAGATTTTCAACAACGAGGACCGCGAGTACCGGAAGTTTGAGGCCATCAACCAGGAGCATACTAAGGCCAACATCAAGTCGGTGCTTTATTACAGCATCTACTTTCCGGTGGCGGAGGTCCTAGGTGCCATCGGGGTGGGCCTGCTAGTGTGGTATGCCGCCCAAGGCCAGATTGAGGGTACTATCTCGAAAGGCGCCCTTATCGCCTTTATCATGTATAACTCATTGTTCTTCCGGCCTATCCGGCAGATTGCTGACCGCTTCAATACGCTTCAGTTGGGTTTGGTAAGTACCGAGCGCTTGCTCAAACTGCTCGATAACAAAGACCTAGTAGCTACCTCGGGCACGAAGCCTGTGCCGCAGCTACAGGGTGAAGTACAGTTTGACCACGTGTGGTTTGCCTATAACGAGCCCGAGTGGGTGCTAAAGGATATCAGCTTCCACGTAAAGCCTGGCCAAACCATTGCCTTTGTGGGGGCCACCGGTGCGGGCAAAACCAGTATTATCAACTTGCTTTCGCGCTTCTACGACATTCAAAAGGGAAATATCCTGGTTGATGGCCAAGACCTGCGCGAGTACGACCTCAGCCAACTGCGCCGCCAGATTGGGGTAGTGCTACAAGACGTGTTCTTATTTGCTGGCTCCATCCGCGATAATATTACCCTAGGCAACCGCGCTATTGGCGATGCCCAGATAATGGAGGCCGCTGCGCTAGTGGGCGCCCAGCGCTTTATCGAGCGCCTGCCAGGCGGCCTCGACTACCCCGTGATGGAGCGCGGCGCCACGCTCTCGGTGGGGCAGCGCCAGCTCATCAGCTTTGTGCGGGCACTGGTATACGAGCCTCGTGTCATTGTGCTTGATGAGGCTACCTCTTCGGTCGATTCGGAAACGGAAGAGCTCATCCAGGAGGCCATCGACAAGCTCATGGAAGGCCGCACGGCCTTAGTTATTGCGCACCGCCTCAGCACTATTCAGAAGGCCGACCGCATTATCGTGCTCGACCGCGGCGAAATCAAGGAAACTGGCACCCACGATGAGCTGCTGCGCCAAAACGGCTACTACGCTCAGCTCTACCGCATGCAGTATGCCAGCAGCGAGCAGCTAGCCACAAGCAATGAGCAGTTGCCACCAGGTGACAAGGCCAGCAGCTAGCCCTAAGACTGTTGGTTTTCAACTGCCCATCTTCAAGTGTTTACTGTGCGTTATTTATTTCCCATTGTCTTGGTCGTGACGGCCATCGCCCTAAGCTTTTACGCCTACCTAGGCGGCTTGCGCACGCCCACCGTGGCACTCGCGACCACCACCGCGCCCATGTTGCTAGCCGGCCAGGTATACACCGGCAAAGTGCAGGGGCAGCGCTTTGGCGAGTTGTTCAGAGAAGCCAAAACCACTCAGGAAAATGGCTCCATAGGGTCAGGATTGGCGCTGGCCAATATCTATTACAACAACCCTGAAACCGCCCACGATACCATTCAGGCCTTTATCGGGCTGGCTATGGCTGATACGACCCATACCCTGCCAGCGGGCTGGCGCTACCGCGTAGTGCCGGCCGGCCAGCGCATTATGCGCGCTAGCATCAAGGGCGTAAGCTTTTTGCTAGCACCCGATAAGCTGTACCCCGCTGCTACCGAGGCCATCAAGGCGCAGAAGCTCACGCAACGCGGAAATTTCTACCTAGAGCGCTTCGGCGCCGATGAAATTTCGGAAATGTGGATAGGCGTCAAATAGGCTGGGCTGCTTGAGTGTGAGTGTGCCAGAGTGTGAATGCGATACTAGTGAAAGAAAGCGCGAAAGAAGCTGCGCCGTACACTTCCTAAAATAAAGGTATTGCTTTACTGATTAGCTAGTTAGCCAACCTTTGTAGGGCTGAGTAAGTACAAAACGAAAGCATTGCGTGCTGCCTTGAGTCTTAAACCTAGGACCCAAAGCACTGCGCAGCGCTACTGTATCGCTCTAACTATAAAGGAACATTCGCATGCTAGCAATGGAATATCGCGGCCCAAAACGCATCCGGGCCACTCAAAAACCGATGCCCGAAATTCTGCACCCCGAGGATGCGATTGTACGGGTAACGCGTTCGTGCATCTGCGGCTCCGACCTACACCTATACAATGGTAATGTGCCCGATACGCGTGTAGGCCAGACCTTTGGACACGAGTTTACGGGGGTAGTCGAAGAAATTGGCTCTGAGGTAACCAAGCTCAAAGTGGGTGATAATGTGCTGGTGCCGTTTAATATTGCGTGCGGCAAGTGCATTTTCTGCAAGCAAGGCTTATTTGGCAATTGCCACGAGGCAGCCTCACAGGCTTCGGCTGCGGGGGGCTTCTTTGGCTACTCACACATCACGGGTGGTTACGATGGCGGGCAAGCCGAGTACGTACGCGTGCCCTACGCCAACGTGAGCCCCACCGTCATTCCGCCCGGCATGGACATTGAAGATGCCGTGCTACTAACCGACGTGGTGCCCACCGGCTACCAAGCTGCCGAAATGGGCGGTATCCAGACCGGCGATACAGTCGTGGTGTTTGGCGCCGGTCCCGTAGGTATTATGGCCGCGCGTTGCGCCTGGCTATTTGGCGCCGGCCGCGTTATCATCATTGATAAAGAGGATTACCGCCTAGAGTTTGCCCGCAACTACTCGAAGTGCGAGGCCTATAACTTCCAGGAAATTGGCGACCCAGTAGTATTCATTAAAAAGCAAACCGACTGGATAGGCGCCGATGTTTGCATCGACGCCGTAGGGGCTGAGGCCGCCGGCAACGCGCTGCAAACCATCACTGGCCGCAAAACGCTGTTGCAAGCTGGCTCGGCCACGGCCGTACACTGGGCTATTAACTCGGTGCGTAAGGGCGGCGTGGTATCCATCGTGGGCGTGTATGGCCCCACCGATAACCTAGTGCCCATTGGCAACGTGCTCAACAAAGGCATTACCATCCGAGCTAACCAAACGGCTGTGAAGCGCCATTTGCCGCGCCTCATCGAGCATGTGCAGAATGGTGTGCTCAACCCCAAGGGCCTTATCACCCACCGCTTGGCGCTGGAAGACGTAGCCGATGGCTACCGCATGTTCTCAGCTAAGCTCGACAACTGCATCAAAACTGTCTTAATTCCTTCCACTGCCGGAATGTAACGCATTGCTATCATGGAACCTATCACCCACAATCCGTCGCAGCTTCCGGGCTGGAACATCGACAACGACCCCGAAAACGACCCCACGTACCCGATGCGCACGCGCATCCCGGACGACCACAAGGGGTATAGCTGGGAGCGTCCCACGCAGCAGCCTATCAACATTGAGGTACTGCACTCCATCGAGCGCCCTAATATCACTGCCGTATTTGGTACCTCGGTACCTCCTAGCGGCCTGAGTGGCGTTATCCGGCGTTTTGCTTTTAAGTACAGCGAAAACAGCTACTTACACTGGTTGCCACTCTTGCTAGCCGACCGCGTAAACGTAGTAGAAGGCGTACTCGACGACCTAGTGCACGGCCAGGTCCCCAATATCTTCGCCGAAAAAGGCTATCCTGTTGAGTGGAAATATGACCGCAAAGGATTGATAATCAAACTGGCTACTGTGGCCGCCATCGCAGGCGGCGTAGTAGTGTTGCTTTCCAGCAAAGACAAAGGAGGTAAGAAAGCCAAGATTCGCTCCGCTAACAGGTAATTAGCATCCGCGCCTAAAAAGACCTAGGGCCGTTGAGTAGCTACTCAACGGCCCTAGGTCTTTTTAGGCGCGGATGCAGGTTGCTTAGCTATTTACCAAAATAATAGGCAGCGCCTAATTGAATATTCTGTAGGCTAAATCCGAAATCAATGCTATGCGAATCATCGAAATTGCTGCTGTATGATAAACCACGAAGTGAGGCCTCGAGACCAAAGCGAGGGATAGGAAAGAAGGCTAGCCCGGGTGCAATGTTTACGTACCCAAGGTTCGGGCCGGCGCTATAATGAGTGTACCCCAAGCTGCCTTGTCCATATAGCGCAAACTTATCGCTACCGCCTACAAACCGATAGTAGCGGGCGAAAGGCCCTACTGAATAGATAGTTTGGTCAAAGTAGTTAGCGTTGCCACCCAGTGCCTGCAGGTTGCCATTAATACCAAGCGCTAGGTTATCAGCCACGAAGTAGCCAACCGTAGGTGCGAAGTTGAATACGTCTTGGCTCTCCCTACCAAAATACTTATCCGAGCGGTAGCCAATGCTGCCCGAAAGTAGCCCGCGGCCCTTTGTGAGCGGCGTTGTTTGAGCGTGGGCGATACCGATGCTCAGACCTAAGAAGGCCAGGGCGAAAGCTTGTTCATGAAAATAAAAAGAAGGTTGTCCCAGTAGCGGGCGCGTCCCTCCGATAAATTCTATGCCATTTTCACAGAAAATGGAACTTTTTTAACTCTTCCAATTCAAAGCTCGGCCGAGTATTAAGACTAAGCTGCTCAAGGGTAAAAAGAAAAGGCCCTTTGCTTCTTTAAGAAGCAAAGGGCCTTTGTAATATCAGTCGGGGTGGCAGGATTCGAACCTACGGCCTCGTCGTCCCGAACGACGCGCGCTACCGGGCTGCGCTACACCCCGAAAATTAGCGATATCGATGGGGCGATGCCGCGTCGGGAAGCTCCAATTCCTTCACAAAACTGCCTAAAAAAGCCCCCGACCCGAAGGTCGGGGGCTTTTTCGTGGGGCAATTAGACCCTCGGTCGGAGTGGCAGGATTCGAACCTACGACCTCCAGCACCCCATGCTGGCGCGATACCAGGCTACGCTACACCCCGAGGGAATTGGAGGCACAAAGGTAGCAGAAAAATTTAAAATCCCGCAGGTCAGACAAGTTTTTTTTCAACTATTACTGCCCTAGGTACCGCGGCTGGCAAGGTTTTAGTGTGTTAAATCGGTCAAGGCCAGGTCGAAAAAAAAGCGGCCCGTTGTACCTTTAACCCACTGAAAAACCATTTATCCCTGAGTGTCATGAAAGTATTCTTTACCTGCGCCGGGGCGCTGCTGTTGGCGTCGCTCGCGGGCCATGCCCAAACGACGCCGGCACCAGCCGCAACGCCTGCGCCGACTACGGTGGCTACCGACCCCGCGGCCCCTACCACGCCAACGCCTATTGCCTTGGCGCCTGTGACTCCGGCGGCTGACCCTAACGCGCTCAAAATCAAAACCGAAATCAACCCCATTACGCACAAGCTTACTGTGCGCTGCGATGCCGTTGGGCCTACTCGCGTTGAAATCAACGACAAGGAGGGCCGCCCGGTGCTCACCAAAACGATGATGGCCGGCACAACGCCCGTTACGCTCAATACGGCCAAGCTGCCAGCTGGCCCCTATGTGGTGCGCTGCACTGCTGGCGAAAAAACCGGTATGCGCCGGGTGATGCTTGGCGAATAGAAGCTAGGTAAAAGAAGAAGGCGGGTAAGAAGAAGGAAAAGCTTTTCCCTCTTCTTACCCGCCTTCTTCTTTTACTTGATTTACTCGTTGACGGATTCGGTCTGCAACTGCCGCTCGTAGAGCGCCCGGTAGAGCCCCTCGGCCTCGGCCATGAGGGCGGCGTGGGTGCCGTGCTGTACGATTTGGCCATCGTCGAGCACCAGAATCTGGTCGGCCAGCTTCACCGACGATACGCGGTGCGAGATGATGAGGCTAGTACGGTTCTTCATCACGCGCTGGAGGCTGTCTAGGATGGCATTCTCGGTCTTGGTATCAACAGCCGACAGGGAGTCGTCTAGAATCAAAATCTTGGGCTCTTTTACGAGGGCGCGGGCAATGCTTACGCGCTGCTTCTGGCCACCGGAGAGTGTGATGCCGCGTTCGCCCACCTTCGTATCGAAGCCCTCGGGAAAGCGAATGATATTCTCGTACACGTCGGCGTCGCGGGCTGCCTGGGCCATGCGCTCCTCATCAGGTTCGTTGAGGCCGAAATTGATGTTGTTGCGGATGTTGTCGGAAAACAGAAACACGTCCTGCGGCACGTAGCCAATCTGCTCGCGCAACGACGCGAGCGAGTAGTCGCGTACGTCTACCCCATCAACCTGAATATCACCACTCGTGACGTCGTAGAGGCGGCAGAGCAGCGCGGCTACGGTGCTCTTGCCCGAGCCCGTGTTGCCGATGATGGCCAGCGTATGACCCGGCTTGATGCGGAAGCTCACATCGCGTAGGGCCTTGATACCCGTGTCGGGGTAGGTAAAGGTCACGTGGTCGAACACAATGTCGCCTTGGATATCCTGGCTCACGTTGCGGCGCGATATAATGTCAGTTTTCTCATCCAGAAACTCGTTGATGCGCGCCTGCGAAGCTTCGGCCCGCTGCACCAGTGAGGAGGTCCACCCTAGGGCCGTAACGGGCCATGTAAGTAGGTTGACGTAGATGATGAACTCGGCGATGGTGCCCGTGGTGATGGTGCCATTGATGACCTCTTGCCCGCCAATCCAGACCGTGACCACGGTGCTAATGCCCACCAAAAACATGATGAGCGGAAAAAATAACGAATTGACAAAGTTGAGACTGAGCGACTTGTCCTTGTACTCGTTGGTGGCCGCCGTAAACTGCTCTAGGGAGTCTTGCTGCCGCACAAACGACTTGAGCACCCGGATACCCGAAAAAGCCTCCTGCGTGAACGTAGTCATGTTGGCCAGGGCCTTTTGAATATCATCCGACTTCTTCTCAATCAAATTATTGATATAGAAGATAGTAACCGACAAAATGGGCAGTGGTAAAATCGTGAGCAGCGTGAGCCGCACATTAACCATGAGCATGAGCGGCACCACTAGGATAAATAGTACCACGAGCTGCAAAAAATACATGATGCCCGGCCCTAGGTACATGCGCACGCGCCCCACATCCTCAGAAATGCGCGACATGAGGTCGCCGGTGCTGTGGCGGCGGTAAAAGCTGAGCGGGAGCGACTGGTAATGCTGAAATATCTGATTTTTCTGGTCGTTCTCAATCAGGCGCGACATCACGATGAGCGTCTGGCGCATGAAGAACAGAAAAATGCCCCGCAGCAGGGCTAGGGCAATAATTAACATGCCGTAAAACAGCACGTTGCGTCCAAATAACTGGTACACGCCTGCCTGCGCCTGGGTGCCTGCAAAGAGGTGGTAGAGGTCAATGCCCTCATTCACCAAATCGAAAGAGTAACGCACCAGCTGCGCCGGAAAAATAGTTAGTAACGTGCTGAGCACCACAAATAGTACGCCACCCAGAAAGTGCCACTTGTAGCGGAAGATGTGGAAGTTGACGGCGGCGAGCGAGCGGGTTGGCATAGAAGCAGGGTAGGAGCTGGAAGCGGGGCCGGAACCGGAAAAAAACGGGTACTTTTGCAGTCCCAAACGGCCAACTGGTCGGCCTGGTGAGCAAGCCGTACAGCTATCTAACAAAGTTACGGCCTACTCTTCCCGGCCCGCGCCGCGCGGGAGCGGCAAAACCAGCCGAATTAATTGCGCCCCTTTGACTGTTAGCGGTCAGTTCCATCTTAACCGCTCTAGCCGCTTGCCGCGGCTACTTATTAACCGATACGTACGTACCTAAAATGCTAAACCGCCGCCTACTCAGAATCAAGGTCATGCAAGCCCTCTACGCCTACCAGCAGGCCGTAGCTGCCGACTTGCAGCTGGCCCAGGACCGCATTGCGGCGGCGTTTGAGCCCGACCTCACCGCCGACGTAGCCCCCGACCGCCGCCTGCTCGAAGGCCAGCGCAAGCTGGGCGAGGCGCAGCTACGTGAGTGGCACCGCACTGGCGAGCTACCCGAAACTGGCTCCGACGATAAAGAAGTAGCCGCTGCCCTCAACGCTGCCATCGACTACTACCAAAAGCTAGTACAAAAGGAAGGCACCTTCTACGGCGGGCAGCTGCTGCACGGCGCCGAAAGCATCCACGACCAGTACCTGCACCTGCTAAACCTACCGCAGGCGCTACTCGAAATCATCACCGAAGACAACGAGCGCGAAGCGCGCCGCTTCACTGGCCCTAGGTTTGAAGCGGAGGCTACCGCACGGCTCTTCGGCAACGCCGCATTTGCTAAGCTCAAGGAAAACGAGCAACTGCTCCAAACCACCATCAAGCGCAAGCTGCAGTGGACTGGCTCGGAAGAAATAGAGGCTCTGCGCGAGGCGTGGCAAAAGGAGATGAAGCCCGATGAGGCCGTGCAGGCTTACCTAGGTGGCAAGAACACGGGTCTGGTCGAGACGGACTACGAAACCGATATGGAGCTTGTGCGCCATATCTACAAAGACTTCGTGTTTAAAGGCGAAGCGCTGCCCCGCTATCTCGAAGCCAACGACCTGAACTGGGAAGAAAATCGTCCCATTGTGCGCAACCTGGTACTCAAGACCCTGAAGATGCTGCCCTACGAGGCCGATGAAAAGCAGGAGCTGATGAACCTGAGCGCCAACTGGCAGGACGACCGCGACTTTGCCGAGACACTGTATAACCAAACGCTGCAAGACGACGCGAAGTCCGAAAAGCTCATCGCCGAGTCGGTGCAGAACTGGGACGTGGAGCGCGTGGCCCTGCTCGATAAGATTATTCTGAAAATGGCCCTCTGCGAAATGCAGCTTTTCCGGGGCATCCCGGTGAAGGTGACCATCAACGAGTATATCGAAATCAGCAAGCTCTATAGTACCCCTAAGAGCAAGCAATTCGTAAACGGTATTTTGGATAAGCTGGCGCAGGACCTGGCCGCAAGCGGCGAGATTCGCAAGTCGGGCCGCGGCCTGCTAGACAATCAATAGCCTACCTAGGGCGTTTGGTTGGCTGGTAGTTCAGCTTAGCTGCGACACCTTCTCCCTTTATTCTTTTCCTTCACCCTACTTCCGACCCACTCACATGGCTAGTAAAACCACCACCGGCCTGCTTTGCTTCACGGGCGGCGCCCTTGCCGGCGCTGCCATTGGCTTGCTTTACGCGCCCGAAACCGGCCGCGAAACCCGCTCGTTTCTGAGCTACCAGCTGGAAAAATACCGCTCGGTGCTGGCCGACCTCACCGAGAGCCTCGTGACCAGCCGCGACAATACGCCGTCGTCGGCCAAGAGCGAAGGGCAGCGCGTGATACAGGATGCCAAGACCAAGGCCGAGCAGCTGCTCGGCGATGTAGACCAGCTCATTAGTCAAATCAATTCGCGCCGCGCTATCAACTAAGTGCCCGGTGAGGTAGGGACTTGGCGATTCAGTGGCGTAGTTTGTACTGGCGTATCTGGCTGGCTGAGCCCCTACTTTGCCTCCCGATTGCGCTGCCCACACACCCTACCTCATCACCACTTTTATGCACCTCGTAACGCTAATCCCCGGCGACGGCATTGGACCCGAAATCACCCAATCCATCGTCGATATCTTTGCTGCCGCCCAAGTTCCCGTGCAGTGGGAAACCCACAATGCCGGTGAAACGGCCCTGGCCGAGAGCGGCAGCCTGCTGCCCCAGCCGCTGTACGACTCGCTGGAGCGCACCAAAGTAGGCCTCAAAGGCCCCGTTACGACGCCCGTTGGCAAAGGCTTCAAAAGCGTGAACATCACGCTGCGCCAGAAGTACGACCTGTACCAGAACGTGCGCCCGGCTAAAACCACTGCCGGTATTAATACGCGCTTCGAAGGTATTGACCTAGTGCTGTTTCGCGAGAACACCGAGGGCCTGTACGCTGGCCTGGAGGTGTATGACGAGCGCCTAGGTATCGCCGACTCCATTAGCCGCGTGACGGTGGAGGGCTGCCGCAAAATCTGCCAGGCAGCATTTGCCTATGCCTCTAAGCACGGCCGCAAGCACGTGACTATGGCCCACAAGGGCAACATCCTTAAGAATGCCGGTAAGCTGATGCTCGACGCCGCGCGCGAGGCTGCTGCTCAGTACCCCGAGGTGACGTTTTACGACGACCGCATCATCGACAACATGTGCATGCAGCTGGTGGGCAAGCCTGAGCAGTTCGACGTGATTGTGACCACCAACCTGTTTGGCGATATCCTGTCGGACCTCTGCGCTGGCCTTGTAGGCGGCCTGGGCGTCGTGAGCGGTGCCAATATTGGCGACAACATGGCCATCTTCGAGGCTGTGCACGGCTCGGCTCCCGACATCGCGGGCCAAGGCAAAGCCAACCCCACTGCCCTGCTGCGCTCGGCTTTGATGATGCTGGAGCACCTAGGAGAAAAGGAGCATGCCGTTCGCATCGAAAAGGCGCTCAACGAGACCTTCCTGCACAAGGAGCAGTGCACCGGTGACCTAGGCGGCAAAGCCTCGACCAAAGAATTTACGCAGTTTATTATTGACAAGCTGTAGGAACGCACCATTGGGCGCGCAGCGTTCGGAGGGCAACTCTCCCACGAGCGGATTTCTAAACGCATGAAGAAGATTAGCATACTTTTAGCCGTCGGCCTGCTGGCCGCCAGCTGCAACCGCGACAAACCCACTGAGGCCGGTACCCAAGGCATGAATGCCGCCGCCGCCGATGCCGATGCGAAGGCCAACCCGACCATCGACAACCCCAATGTGGCCAGCGATACCGAGGCTCCAAACCCCGACGCGCCGGTGATGACGTTTGCTGAGTCGCAGTTCGACTTTGGCGACATCAAGCCTGATAGCAAGGTGGCGCACACGTTCACCTTCACCAACACCGGCAAGACGCCGCTGCTCATCGCCGATGCCACCGCCTCGTGCGGCTGCACCACGCCCAACTGGACCAAAGAGCCCGTAGCGCCCGGCGCCAAAGGCACGCTCGATGTGCAGTTTGACAGCCGTGGCAAGCAGGGTCTCATCAGCAAACAGGTGAGTGTGCGGGCCAATACCCAGCCCAGCATGACCGTTATTTACATCAAAGGCAACGTACTCACCAAGTAGTGCGTGGGCAATAAGGCGAGAGGGTAAAAGGCAGCTACCTATAAGTAAGCTGTAGTTTTGCCCTCTCGCTTTTTTCCTTTCTCACCCTCACCCATGACTTTCCTTACCCTTCTCCTCCAAACTTCGACCAGCGGCGGCATCATGCAGCTGGTGTTTCCGGTAGCCATTGGCCTGGTGCTGTATTTCTTTATGATTCGGCCGCAGCAGCGCAAAACGTCGGAGGCTAAGGCCTTTCGCGAGTCGCTGGTGAAGGGCACGCGCGTGGTCACGATAGGCGGCCTGCACGGCCTGCTGGTGGAGGTAGGCCCCGAAACTGTGCTGCTCGAAGTAGAGCGTGGCCAGCGCCTGCGCTTCGACCGCTCGGCTATTGCGCGCGTGGCGGGCAGCCCCACTGCCGCGAGCGAAACTGTAGCAACCACGGCCTAAGATGGCTGCCCTGGCGCCTCGCCTCCTTGCGCGCTTGCTGCGCCCGTTGGCGGGGCATCAGGCCAGCTTTTACCAGGCAGTGCTGGCGTGCTTTATCATTGCTGGCACCTTGTGGATGCTGCGGGCGCTTAATAGCAGCCACGTAGCAGCCCTCGATTATCCCATCATCTGGCGCTACAATTCCCAGCGCTACCACCCGGCCCGGCCTCTGCCTACATCGGTGCGAGTAGAGGTGCGCGGCAATGGGTGGCGCCTACTGAGCCGGTCCCTGCACTTTCATTTGCCGCCCGCTGAGGTGCGCCTGCGCCTGGCCGGTACGCCGCCGCCGCGTTCGCCTCTGCGCCCACCCTTGCGCCGGGCCCTAGGTACCCTGCGGCTAGTATCGTTGCCTACCGATTCGGCTACCTTCTACCTCGTGCCGGGCGCTGATTCGGTGCGAATACCATAAGTTGAAATTTGACCAGGCACAGCCGCCGTTTTTAATTCACAGTTTTTAATTCCCAATTAAAAATGCTGCGCATTGGCATTACCGGCGGTATTGGCTCGGGCAAGAGCATCGTAGCGCGACTCTTTGCCACCCTAGGGGTGCCTGTGTACGACTCGGATAGCCGAGCGAAGGCCATTATGGTCAGCGACTTAGTGCTGCGCGAACAGCTGTTGGCCGCTTTCGGGGCCGAAACCTACTCGCCTGAGGGCTTGCTCAATCGCACACATCTGGCGCAACGCGTTTTTGGCGATGCGGCGCAGGTAGCGCTGCTCAACTCGCTGGTACACCCGCGCGTGGGTGCCGATTTTGAGGCGTGGGTAGCCGCACAGGCCGCTACTGGCCAGCCCTACATTCTAAAAGAAGCGGCCTTGCTCTATGAGTCGGGTGCCTACCGGCAGCTCGACCGCATCATCACCGTGTTTGCGCCGCCTGCGGTGCGCCACGCCCGCGTGCTGCACCGCGACGCCCACCGCTCGGCGGCCGATGTAGAGGCTATTATGCGCCAGCAGCTTAGCGATGAGGAAAAGCTGGAGCGGGCTGATTATGTGGTGTACAACGATGACTCGCAGTTGGTACTGCCCCAAGTGCTGGCTCTAGACGAGACGTTCAGGCTGGGCTAATAAAAAGACAAGCGCTAGGAATGCTCCTAGCGCTTGTCTTTTTTGCCATATGCTACCTCATCGAATAATGGGGTAGCGCTCGAATGGGCGGTCGACGAATAGCTTGCGGTAGGTGGCGTGGGTCTTAATGATTTTGGACCCAATGCTACGCGTAACTACGAGCATACGCGGATTGAAATCGCCAATCCAGTTCATCTCGATGTCGGTATAGCCTGCTCTCAGGAAAGAGTACTGCGTCGACATGATAAGCGCATTTTCGACGCCCTTGCCTTGGTGCTCAGGTACTACGCCGTAAATGATACCTAGGATTTTCTTGTTGGGGCGCTGGGTGTAGCGCCACTGCTCCCACACAAAGCGCAACTTGCCAAGCAGGTCGAGCCGCTTGCCCACGTGCTTGAAAATCTGGTTTAGCTCCGGGATGTTGATGAAAAACGCAACCGGCTCATCATTGTAATAAGCAAAGGCCAGCACGCGCTCATCGAGCACGGGCTTCATTTCTTGCACGATGGTACGCGCCTGGTCGAGGGTCATCGGCTTCACGCCGGCGTGCTTGCCCCAGGCTAGGTTATAGACGTGGTGAAAGTCTTGGGCCAGCTTTTCGGGCTCGGCCTTGCGGGCGTGCGTAAAGAGATAGCCCGCCGCAATCAGCTCGTTCAGCTTCTTGTCGAAGCTGGGGTGCAGCTTCTGCGCCACCGGGCGGTAGCAGGTATACTGCTTGAAGTAAAGCTGAAAGCCATATGCCTCCAGCAAGCGCTGGTAATAGGCTGGGTGCCAAAACATGCCGTAGTTGGGCTCGTGGTCGAAGCCGTCGATGAGCACGCCCCAAAACCGGTCACGGTCGCCGAAGTTGATGGGCCCATCCACCGCTAGCATGCCACGCGCTTGCAGCCACTGGCAAGCCACATCGAGGAGTTGGTTGGCCGCCGCCTGGTCGTCGATGCACTCAAAGAAACCTAGGCCGCCAGTGGGCAGCGTGGGGTCGGTAACCGTGGCGGTGAGCGGGTTGACGAACGCTGCAATGCGCCCGATTACTAGCCCGCTGGCATCGGTGAGCAGCCAGCGGCAGGCCGTACCACCCGCCTCAAATAGCTTGTTCTTGGCCGGGTCAAACACGGCTTCCAGCTCATTGTCGAGCGGATTGATAAACACCGGCACGGCCTGGTGCAGGCGGCGCGGCAGGTCGCAGAACTGCTGCTGCTGCGCGGCGGAGAGGACTTCGAGAAGAGGCATTTCCACAAAGATAAGTTGACCTCGGCCGGCTGGGCGGGCTTTAGGCCTGCCCTAGGTGAGTAAGCTCGGCTGCGGCCAGCCAGCGCCTGGCGGTTGCTCGTGCGCTAGCTTACTCGTTTTCTTCTGGGGGAAGTTGGCGCTGAAAATGCTGCTGCAAAATGGTATCGACCTTGGCGCGCGTCAGGGGTTTGCTAACCCAGTCGGCTACGGGCAGCTTGGCCATGCGGGCCTGGTCGCGCGCGTGCACCGACGTAGTAAGCACAATGACAACCGGCGGTGGACTAGGCGGTTGCATATAAGCTTCCAAGAACTCAATGCCATCCATCACTGGCATGTGCACATCAAGTAGCACTAGCGCCGGGCAGGCGCTGTCGGGCAGCGAGTTTTCAGCTAGCATGGCCAGGGCGTCGGCGCCATTTTCGGCTACCAGGCAGAGGTCGGTCACGCCTAGGCTCAACAGTAGCTGCTCGTGCAGGAAGTTCGTAGTAGGGTCGTCGTCGACCAACAAAATGCTAGAAAGCTTTTGCATGCTCCTGCGAAATAAAAGGTTGGGAATTCTTAGGCGGGAAAAGTAACAGTGAAGGTAGAGCCAACGTCAGGTTCGCTCTGCACCGTGATAGTGCCACCTGCGTTTTCAACCATCCGCTTGACCATGTAGAGCCCTACCCCCGAGCCGGCTACATGGTCGTGCATGCGCCGGAACATGGTAAATAGCTTGCGCTGCTGGTCAGGGGTCAGGCCCAGGCCATTATCCTGCACTTCGAGCACGGCAGTGGGGCCCTGGTGGTAGCAGCGGAGCTGCACTACGGGCGGCCGGGTGGGGTGCCGATACTTGATAGCATTGCTGAGCAGGTTGTAGATGAGACTGCGCAGGTGCTGCGGCGCAAACGACACCGTGGCACAGCTAGTGAGGTCTACTACCAGCTTGGCCTGAGCCTCCTCCAGCAGCGGAGACAAGTCGAGGCGCACAGCCTCAACCACGGCAGCCAGGTCTACTTCTTCGGCGGGCTGGGTATGGGCGTGCTGTAGCTTGGCTAGGTCGGTGAGTTGCGCAATAGTGAGCTGAAAGCGCTCGATAGCGCCCTGCATCATGGTGAGTACGCGAGGTACCAAACCTGCTTGCCGAGCCTCGTCGGGCAGCTGCTTGCGCAGCAGTAGCAGCAGGCCCTCGATGTTGGCAATGGGGGCCTTTAGGTCGTGCGAGGCCGTGTAAATGAAATTGTCGAGGTCCGTGTTGGTGCGCGTGAGCTGCTCATTGGCCGTCAGCAGGCGCTGGGCCATAGCCTGGGCCTGCTGGGCGCTCTGCACCACGGATTGCCGGGCACATACCTGCTCGGTCACATCGTAGGCAAAGACGGAAATACCTCGTGGCTGGCCTTCTTCTAGGTAGGCCTGGTAGGTAAATTTGAAGTATACCTTCTTAGAAGTGATACCATCGGGCTCTAAGATGTCGAAGGGCAAGGCAGTGCCGTGAAAAGGCTCGCTGGTGCTGTACACGCGGTCGAGTAGGGGTATCACGCCTTGAGCAACTAGTTCGGGCAGGCCGTCGGCGAGGGGCTGATGTAGTAACAGGCGGTCCGGAAAGAGTTGCTGAAAAGCAGGATTGACGTACTCAAACCGGTGCTCGGGCCCCCACATAAGGGCCACGAGCGCCGAAGTCTGCTCGAATACCTGGTAGAAGGTTTCGTGTTCCTGCACTTGGCGCTGCATGGTGGCCAGTACCTCGGCTTGCAGCTTTTCGGCGCGCCGGTGGGCCACTATCTGCTCGGTGATATTGAGCATAAACATGAGCACCCCGTCGATGCGGCCTTGCTCGTCGTAGCGCGCCTGCTGCACGTAGTGCAGATAAAAGTCTTCCAGCGGCCCGCCCTCCTTGCGCGATACGGCCACGCGTACCCCAATCTCCTCGTGGGTCTCGCCGGTTTGGTACACCTGCTGCAAGGTTTGCCAGGTGAGGCTGCCGGCCAGTTCGGGCAAGGCTTCCAGTAAGGGGCGGCCCAGCAGCTGGCGGCCGGGCAGCAGCCGCTGGTAATCGGAGTTTACGAGCTCATACACCATGTTGGGGCCGTCGAAAACGCAAATGGCGGCCGGCACCTGCTGAAAAAAATTGGCCAGGCGGCGGCGCTGGCCTTCGGCTTCGTCGCGGGCCAGCGCCGCCGCCCGCACGCCCGCCGCCACGCGGGTTTCCAGCTCTTGGTTGAGCAGCCACAGCTGCTGCTGGGCCCGCACAAGCTCTTCGTTGTTGGCGTGTAGCTCCTCGTTGGCTGCTAGCAGCTCTTCATTGAGTATGCTAAGCTCGGCATTGAGCCCCTGCACCCGGTAGCGGTCGTGTAGCTGCGAGCTTATGTCGAGGGCTACCACAGCGATACCCGTCACTTGGCCGTCGGGTTCGCGCAGGGGGTGGTAGCCAAAGCTCCAGTAGCCTTTGTATGTAGGAATGCCCTCGGCAGGACCTAGGCGCTCGTGAGTGAGGCGCGATTTGCCGGTGGCCAGCACCTCGGCGAGCAAGATTTTGATGTACGGGGCTGCGGTCCGGGGCAAGGCCTCAAACAAGGGCAGCTCGAGGACCTGCCCGGCTGGCTGGTTCCAAAGAGCGCACATGGCAGGGTTAGCCAGTTCAATAATGTGCAGTGGCCCGCGCAGCACCGCAATAGCCACCGGAGCCTGCTCAAACAGGCGCTGCCACTCGGCTCGTTGGCGCTCGCGCTGCTCACGGGCCAGCACCTGCCGGGTTACGTCTTGGGCAGTAAGGGAGATGTGGGTGGTTTGGCCATTCTCCTGATAAGCTTGGTACCGAAAATTAAAGTAGCTCCACTGGGCAGGCTGGTCGGCAGTGAGGGACTGAGCCAGCCGCACATCGGGCCCGGTGAAGGAGCCGCCCACCTGGCTTAAGCGGGCAAGCAAGGTAGCTAGGTCGTGCTGCGGCAACTCGGGTAGCGCGTCGGCTACCGAGCAGCCAATGAGCTGGCGCCCCGGAAACAGCTTTTCAAATGCTGGGTTTGCGTAAGTAATGTCGTAGTGCGGGCCGCGCAGCAGGCACACCGCCGTGGAGGTTTGCCCGAGTATTTGCTGGGCTATGTCTGGTGCTAGCAGCGCCGCGACACTAGTGGTGGCGGCTGGCGAGGGCACTAGCTCGGTAAGGCTAACTATCAGCTCTTGCCCTAAGCGCTGGGCCGCCACGTGCAAGACAAGGTAGGGGCCTTGCGGCAGCTGGTGGTGGTAGTCGTAGTGGCCGGCTTGCCCCGACGCAAAGGTGGCGCGGCAAAAGGCCAGCAGCCCGGTAGCCTGAGGAGCCAGTGCGGCCAGCGTGCCAGCCGGATACTCTGACAGCCCAAGTAGGCGTTGCGCGGCTGGGTTAAGGCGCCCATAGGCAAAGTCAACCACTTCGGCCGGGGGAGGGCCAGCGGCATACACGGGCTGCAAGTGCACGATGCCCGTAGGCGAAGCGTCTAGCAATGTCTGCAAGAGCGCGTTCGGGGCAGGTCTCTCGTTCAAGGGCTAGGTAGGAACGCGCATATATAAGCACGCGCACCCAGCTACATACGTAGAAAAAGTTTAGTAGGGTTGAGCTAGTTACTAAGGTGCGGTCATTAATTTCTGCCGCTTCCTGTCATGCTTTATGCCGGCTGGGCGCCGAGCCGCTTGGCCTGTTAGGGCTACTTCACGGTCACTTGCAGCGGCGAAGCTAAGCGTTGAGCAAAGGAAGCCAGGTAGGCGTCCCAATCTGCGGCCGAGCTAAACTGCCCGCTCTTTTGCCACCCAAAGCCCGCGTAAAACACGACCGTGCCTTGAGCGGGTTTGGTTACCATATACAGTTGGCTTTGGTCTTTTTCGGCGCTGCGGTGGTCTTGGTAATCGGTGAGGTACCTAGGTGCTACCACTACCCCCGTGCCTAGGTAGGAGTCGTCGACTTTTTCCCAGTAGCGGCACCAGCCGGCTGGGCGGTCAGCCTTCACTTCGCCCTTGGCCTCGTGCAGCGTCAGGCCGATGGTGCAGTTGGGCAGGGGCTTGTCGGCGGCCAGCTGCTCTTCGTAGCGCGTCAGGTTCGAGCCGAGGTCCAGGCTGATGGTTTTCTTCTCCGTCACCGTTCGGCCGTTGGCATCCCAGGGCGCGTAGGTTAGCTCAAACACCGTGCGAATGGGCCCGGTAGCCAATACTTTGTACGAAGTAAAGTTCTTGGAAACGTAGAGCTTACCGGCGTCGAGCACGCCGGTGCCGCCCACGCCGCGGCTGGTGCCCACGTGGTAGGGGTCGTAGCCCTCGCCGATGTCATTGTGATAAGCAAAAGGCTTTTCGTGCACGTGCCGCCCGTACCACTTGTCGATGATGGGGTAGGGCACTCGCTTCAGCCAGCAGTCCATGCCACTACTGAGCGTGCCGTTGGGGTCTTTCTTGTCGAAAAGCTGCTCGGCCACCGGCCCGTAAGTGCGAAAGGCCACGCGCTCGTTTTCCCAGGCAAAGTCGTCGGTGCGCTCGGGCACGAAGCGCGCAAACGTGGTGGGCCCTTGGGCGGGCACGGGGGCCGGCACACCCGCTGCCAGCACAAACTGCCGGGTGCCCTTGGCCGGCATAGCGGCCTGAAAAAGTAGCTCGTCGGGCTGTCCATCGGCGTTGCTGTCCAGCAGCTGGCTCACGAGTACGGCGTTGGTTTGGGCATCCTTTACTACTATGCCGCGCAGGCCAGTGGGTCCTAGGGCCTTTAATTGACTTAGTGGTAAGCTGATGGTTTCGGCGGGGCGGGCCACGTTTAGGCGGTTGCGCACCGTCACGACCGAGGGGGTGGGGGCGGGCTTGTGGGCAGTTAGCCCGCCCGCCAGGGGCAGGACTGCGGCAAGAAACAGCGCTTTCTTCATAAGTCTACTGATACTGAAAGCCAAGGCAGCTACCTAGGTAGCTGAGCAAGCTCTTGTTGGGTGATGCGCAGCACGGTGCCGTGGCGGGTGCCGGCCGGAAACTGCACGCGGTCCGATTCGTCGGTCCAGTGCGTGAGGTCGGTCGAGGAGACCATGCCGTACTTGTGCTCGGTGTATTTGTCGAAGTATACCAGCCACTTGCCACCCAGCTGAATAGCGGTTGGCCCCTCAGCCCAGTACTTGCCCGTGATGGGCGCCGAGGGCGGGCCGTAGGGGCCCGCAGCCTGGTTGGCGAAGGCCACGCGCAGGTTCTTTTGAACTGGCTCCTTGGTTTCGTCTTTCAAGAACATCACGAAGCGCTTGCCAGTGGGCTGGATGGTGGCGTCGATGACATTGAAACCCTGGTCGTAGAGTACCTTGGCGGGTGAGTAGGTCTTGAAATCCTTGGTGCTGACGTAGTAGATGCGGTGGTTATTACCGCCTTCTACCGTCGTTTCGCCCGCCGCAAACCGGCCCGGAATGGTGGTGGCCCAATAGATAAGGTACTGGTCGTTTTTTGCGTCGTAGGTGATTTCGGGCGCCCAGCAGTTTTTGGCCGTCGGCTCGGGCGCCATCACGGGCACTTCTTGCTGCAGGCTCCAGTGCACCAGGTCTTTCGACGACGCGTAGCCGATGCTACGGTCGTGCCAGCTCGTGGTCCAGACCATGTGAAACTGCCCATCCTTGCCTCGAATGATGCAGGGGTCGCGCATGAGCTTGTCGGCGCTCACGGTGGGCGTCAGCAGCGACTGGCCCTGGTTGAGGGCCGTCCACTGCAAGCCGTCAGGGCTGGTAGCCAGGTGCAGGCCGTCCTCGCCGTTGCCCTTAAAGTAGGCAAACACGAGCGCCTCTTCTTTTTTGAGCGGCTTTTGGGCGTGGGCGGCGAGGGTGGAGAGGACAAGGGCGCTGGCGCAGAATAGACGGATGAACAGCATAGTAATATGAGTAGGGAAGTTTGTCATTGCGAGCGCCGCGAAGCAATCGCACCTAAGCGGTGCCCGGCGAGCGACCTGAACAGGTGCGATTGCTTCGCTGCGCTCGCAATGACAGTTTTTATATAATGTTCTTATAGCGCATGGTCGAGTTTTACATCCTGGCCCGACCAGATGCGGCGGGCGGTCCAGTCTTGCGCTGGGCTGCTCCAGAAAGCGTGGTTTGGGGCGAGCCCTAGGGGCAAGAAAGCCGTGGTGCAGAGGTAGAGGCTGCCCGTCGAAATGTACCCTTCGCCAATGCCCGGCTGGTGGCCGCACAGCCCAATCTGGAGCCAGCCTTGCGCATCAAAAGTGCCTTTGGGCTCTATAGTGCGCCGGATAACGGCCGTGAGGGCACTGCGCACCTGGCCGGGCCCTAGGTCATCGGGTAGCAGCCCTTGCAAGCTGCACTGCGCCAGGTGCTGAAAGGCCCCACACCGATACGCCAGCGACCGCCCAAAGGCCGCAAAGGAGCCATCGGGCCCGATAAGGCGCTCCTGCACCGCGGCGTAGCGCCGGGCGCGGGCGCGCAGGGTCTCGAGTAGCTCGGGGCGCTCCTTGCCGGCGGCTACCAGCGTGCCCACCACATCGAGCAGCATGGGCTGAATGACGTAGCTGTTATAGTAGTCCCAGTGGAAGTCGGGGCCATCGCCATAGGTGCCGTCGCCCTTGTACCAAGTTTGGTGTTCCTTGATGGCGTAGTCCATTCGCATCAGGTCGCCGCTGCCCGTAAACTTGAGCAGCGCCGCCTCGATGATACCGCTGAACAGCAGCCAGTTGCTATACACTGGCTTGATAACGCGGGTGCTTTGCAGCGCCTGCACCAGCTGCGCCTGGGTGGCGGCCGGCAGCTTGCCCCACAGCTGGGTGGGCGCCCGCAGCAGCGCGTGGGCCAGAAAGGCGGCATCTACCACGGGCTGCCCCCCCTGGTTGAAATTCAGAAAATCGGGCGATTGTGGATTTACGCCGTGGGCAATGGCCTGGCGGGCCAACTCGGCGTAGCGGGTTTGGCGAGCTAGCTCGGCGGGCGTCGCGTCGGGCAGCTCTAGCCACGGCGCCAAGCCCGCCAGCGTGCGGCCCAGAGCCTCTAGGTGCGTGACTTGGCGGCGGCCGTTTTGCTGGCCAGGTGCCGCCTCCACGGGCATGGTGGCTTTGAGCCGACCCTGCGCCGCGGCGGCCAGCATTGGGTCTACAATGCGCAGCACGGTGGATAGCCAGTAATCGCGGTCGGAGGGGCGCGGGGCAGCGGGCGCGGCCCCTAGGTCGTGCCCGGCTACGGGTATGGCGGCCAGCGCGGCCAAGCCCGACAAGCCAGTAGCCGCTTGGCTTACAAAAGAACGTCTTTTCATGCTCCTTATTTAAGCTTCAGTACTTCGGAGCCGGCCAGCAGAAACGCGCCGGTACCGTACACTTCCCAGCTATCAGCCGAGAAGTCGCGCCTAGGGTCGGCCCCAATGGGCTGCACCCAGCCCACGCGCCCCTCCGGCGACACCACGGTGGTGAGGGCCGCCCAGGCCTTTTGAACCGGACCTAGGTAGGTGGCCCGGTCCAAAAGGCCTTGGTTGAGGCCCCAGGCCATGGCGTAGCAGTCGAAGCCCGAGCCCGACGTTTCGCCGCCGGGGTAGGCCGCCGGGTCGAGCAGGCTAGAGCGCCACAGCCCATCGGGCTGCTGGAGCTGCACCAGGCAGGCGCTCATTTCTTTAAACAAGCTGACGTAGAACGGCCGGCTGGGGTGGCTGGCGGGTAGCTCTTGCAGTAGTTGCACTAGACCGCCCATTACCCAGCCATTGCCCCGGCTCCAAAAAATGCGCTGGCCGTTGCTTTCCTTTTTGCCCTGGCCAGTGGCGTCGAGCAGGTACGAGGCATCGCGCGAGAACAGGTGCTCTTGGTGGTTGAAGAGTCGCCGATACGTCTGCTGATACAGCGTGTCGTTGAAGGCCAGGTAGTGGGGCTGGTTGGCGATAGCGGCCACTTTCGCCAACACCGGCGGGCCCATAAAGAGTGCGTCGCACCACCACCACGTGATACCGTGCTCTTGCACTTCCCGGCCGGGCGTGGTGCGTACTTTCTCCACCACAGCCAAGGTAGGTTCTAGCATGCGCCGGTCCTTCTTGAGCCGGTATAGGTTGAGGTAGGTTTGGCAAATGGCGATGTCGTCGGCGTGGTCGTAGCGCGGGCCGGGCTGCCAGTGCGTGCGCTCGCCCAGGGCCATAAGCGAGTCCAGAATCAGCTTCGACTTGGTAGCTTGGTAAGCGGCAAACACGCCCGAGTAGAAGGCGCCGTTGGTCCAGTCGGTGGGCGCATGCTTAGGGTGGGTCAGCTGCCACTTGGTGGCTTTGAGCAGCTGTTCTTTAACATACTTGGGCTTGAACAGTGCGGCAGCGGGCGTAGTAGATTGGGCGCGGGCGGGAAGACCCAGGCCGACCGCTAGCAGCAAGCCGCCGAGTAGCCCGGCAGTCCGGAAAGAACGGAGCATAGCAAAAACTGGGTGGGAAAAGCAGATAAAGTAGCCAATAGGCAGGGCCCTGGCTGGCTACAAAACCCCGCTGCAATACTAGCCCCTAATGCGCGAGCCGGCCGGGCTATTCTCGGACATTACAGGGGCCGTTTTCAGGTAAGCCCAGGGCGAGCTGAGCTATAAATGCTGATAATTTGCTAGGAGTAAAGCGACTAGTCAGTAATCCTAGGTCTTGCTTGCCTGGCCGCCTACTCTGCGTCGGCTGGGGCTGCGGTGCGCCCAATGCGGTGCTGCTTGGCGTACTCGGAGGGCGTGAGACTGTAGATTTTTTGGAAGGCCTTGCGGAAGTACTTGGCGTCTTCGATGCCCACCTCAAAGGCTATTTCCGACACGCGCATGGTGGTTTGGGCCAGCAGCTGAGCCGCGCGCTTGAGGCGCACATCGCGGATAAACTCCACGGCCGTTTGGCCCGTGATGCTCTTGATGCGGCGGTAGAACACCGACTGGCTCATGGCCATTTCGCGGGCCAGCACCTGCACACTGAACTCGCCATCGCCTAGGTGCCGCTCCACGGTACTCATGGCTTGCTCCAAGAACTCACGGTCGGCATCGGCCACCACTATTTCGGTGGGCTGGAGCAGGATGTGGCGCTGGTAAAACTCGTGCAGCTTGCGGCGATTGCGCAGCAGGGCGTCGGCTTTGGCGTGCAGCAAGGTCGGGTTGAAGGGCTTGCTCACGTAGTCGTCGGCGCCCGTACCTAGGCCCTCTAGCTCGTGGGTCTCGGCCGTGCGAGCCGTGAGCAGCAGTATCGGAATGTGGCTGGTTTTGGGGTGCTGCTTGAGGCGCTGGCACAGCTCCAGGCCATCGGAGCGCGGCATCATCACATCCGAAATAATGAGGTCGGGCAGTTGGGCCAGGGCTTTTTCCCAGCCCACCAGCCCATCCTCAGCAGTCAGTACCGTGTAGTCGGCCTCAAACAGCTGCGTCAGGTACTGGCGCACTTCATCGTTGTCTTCTACCACCAGCAGGCGCGGTGGCCCGGCCGGCACGGGCGCCGGGGGCAAGGTGGCGGGCTCATCTTCGGCAAATAGCTCACCCTCACCAGTAGCTGAGTCGGTACTGGGCTCTTCGGGCTGTATATCCTCGGGCCGCAAGTGCTGCTGGCCAAAGGGCAGGCGCAGCTCGAAAGTGGTGCCGGTGCCGCGTAGGCTGGCCACCGTGAGCTGCCCGCCATGGCGCTGCGCAAACTGCCGAGCCAAAGACAGCCCAATGCCGGTGCCACCCATCCGCAGCGTGTCGGTGTGCGAGGCTTGGTAGTAGGGGTCAAAAATGCGGTCTAGCTCGTGCGGACTAATGCCTACGCCAGTATCAGAAATCGTGATTTTAAGATAATTGCCGGTTAGCTGCTCATCCGAATACACGGCTGGGCTACTAGCACTACCGATGGCGGTCGCCGTTAGCTCCACCCGGCCTTTGTCGCGGGTATATTTAAAAGCATTCGCGAGCAGGTTGGTCACAATGATTTCCAGCTTGCCGCGGTCGAAGTATAGCCGCACGGGCTCGGACGGCACGTCGAGTTGGTACGTTATGCCCCGCTCCTGGGCTTTGAGCTGGAAGCTGCCGTACTGCTCACCTAGGAAAGCCACGGCGTCGGTGTAGGTAGCGCGCAGCGGCACGTTGCCGGTTTCGACCTTGCGGAAGTCGAGGAGCTGGTTTACCAGCTCCAGCAGCTTGCGAGCCTGCCGGTGCATCATCTCCACCTTGCCCGCTAGGTTGGCTACGGGGCCGGGGCTGCGCATAATCTCTTCTATTGGCCCCAGGATAAGGGTGAGCGGCGTGCGCAACTCGTGGCTGACATTGGTAAAAAATCCCAGCTTGAGATTGGTAAGCTCCTTCTCCTTCTCGGTCTGAAACTGCTCTAGAACAAGCTTGTTTTTCAGTTCTTGCTGGGTCATCTCAAAGCGCCGGTACAGCATAATACTGCCCCCTAGGGCCAGGGCGTAGAGCAGGTAGGCCCAGCCGGTTTTGTGCCACGGCGCCAGCACCTCAAACTGCATGGTGGCGGGGCGGGCGCTCCAGCCACCCTCGCCGTTGCTGGCTTTCACGTGCAGGGTGTAGTGCCCGGGCGGCAGGTTGGCAAAGCTGGCGGTGCGCTGGCCGGGCTGGGGGTATACCCAGTCGGGGTTGTAGCCATCGAGCCGGTAGGCGTACTGGTTTTTCTGCGGGTTGGCGTAGTTCAGGCCCACAAACTCCACCGAAAAGTCGTTTTCCCAGGGCCTTATCGTTACGGTCTGGGGCACCGATAGCGGCCGGGCCAGCAGCACGCGGCCCCCAAAGGGCTGGCCCACAGCTACCGGCTGATTGGCAATACGCAAGCCCGTGAGCTGCACCACCGGCGCGTAGGGGTTGGGCTGAATGGTAGAGGGCTGGAAATAATTGGTGCCATTGATACCCCCGAAGTACAGCGTGCCATCGGCCCCGCGGGCGGCGGCCCCAATCTTGAAGGAATTGCTTTGTAGGCCGTCGGCTACGTCGTAGCGCAGGTACTGGCGGGTGCGGGGCGTGAAGCGATAAAGGCCCGTGCCGCCTATCCAGAGGTTGCCCGCGTCGTCGGTGAGGAGGCTTTCGACGTCGCTTTCGGGCAGCCAGCGCTCGTAGCTGCGCACGGTGTCGCGGCCCTGGGCATCGGTAGTCAACTGGTGCAGCCCGCCCCCGATGGTGCCAATCCAGAGGGTGCCTTGCCGGTCGAGTACCAATGGCCATACGTAGTTGACACGCAGGCCATCGGCGGCGCTGCGCACGTAGCTAAACTGCCGCAGCAGGCGCACCGAGTCGGGCGTGACGCGCAGCTTGAGCAAGCCCGCATCGTTGGTGCTGGCCCATAGCACCTCGCGGCGTGGGTCGAGGAGTAGGAACGTAAAGTTGCTGCTAGGTAGCCCATGGGTGCCGGCCTGGTAGCTGCCCAGTAGCTGCCCATCGGCCCCAAAGCGCAGAAGGCCTTGGCTGAAGGTAGCTACCCATAGGGTGCCATAGTGGTCCTCCACGATGCGCTCGATGCTAGTGTTGGTCAGGCGCTGCCCGTTTGGCAACTCATTAAAGGTCGTGAGCTCTTCGCGCCCCTGGTGGCGCACCAGGCGCACCAGCCCGCGGCCCCTGGTCCCAAACCACAGTGTGCCAGCCCGCGTCTGGCAAATAGCCGATACATCGATGCCGCGCGTGGCGCCCCCGTCGCTCTGGTTGAGGTAGTTGCGGTACGTTTGGCGGCCTAGGTCATAGGCGGCCACCCCATTGCGCGAGCCCAGCCAGAGGGTGTTGGTGGCATCTTCTTTATAAACGGCATTGATATAGTTGTTGGGCAGCGTGGCCTGGCCCGCCAGCTGGCGCCGGAGCCGGCCGAACAGCTTTTGCCGCAGGTCTACCCGGTTGAGACCACCAGCTGAGGCGCACAGCCACATCACTTGCGTGCGGTCTTCAAACAGTTGATGCACCCGTTCCGAGTTGATACTGTAGGGCTCGCCATCGGTGGGCAGCAGCAGGGTGGGGGGGGCGGCGCGCAGCGGGGGCACCGTGCCCGTGGCGGTGCCCGCCTCCCACACGTAGAGCCCGTAGATGGTACCTACCCACAGCCGCCCAAACGAGTCGAGCAGTAGCGATTGCAGCTTGGGGTAGGCCAGTGGCTGCGGGTGCGCCGTAAGCTGGCGCACGGCGCGCCGGTTGGCCGCGCTCACCCACAGCACCTGCTGGGTAGTGCCTATCCAGAGGTCGCCGCGGCGGTCGAGGCACAGGGCGCGCACGGGCTCAACCACGGAAGTTGCCTCAGCTACCAGCGGGGTAGTATCGGCCCGCACCAGGCGCAGGCCGCGGTTGAAGGTGCCTATCCAAATATTGCCTTCGGCATCGGCAGCCAAGCTACTCACGCGGTAGGGCTCGGCAGACTGGCTGCTGGGCAGGAGCTGGCTGATGGCGCTCAGCTTGCCTAGGCGGTCAAATGACAGCAGCAGCACGCCATCTTGCTCGGTGCCCACCCACAGGCGGCCCTGTTGGTCAGAGGCCAGTGCCATGATATTAGTAGTAGCCAACTGCTGCAAGAGCGGCTGGCTCGCCGAAGGCAGGGCCGTACTGGCCAGCGGCCTAAGCTGGTCGGTGGCCGCGTCGTAAAAGCTAAGGCCCGCCCGCTCAGCGCCCACCCACAAGCGGCCGCCGGGAGTAGTATGCAGCACCGCGATGCGATTGCCGGAAATGCCCTTGCGGGTAATCGGCAGCATATAGTGCTTGAGGGTATAGCCATCGTAGCGGTCGAGGCCCCGGTTGGTACCTACCCAAATGAAGCCAGCCTTATCCTGCGCCACGGTCATGGCATCGCTGTGCGAAAGGCCCTGGTCTACGGTGAGGTGCTCAAAGCGAAACTCGCTAGGTGCTGTGTCCTGCGCCCGGGCAGGCCAAGCCAGTAGCCCCCCCAGCAACACCAGGCAAAAAAGCAGCCGTTGAGAGATAAGAAGCATCGAAAAAGGAGAGGGGAATAGGGGGCGCGGGGGCAGGCCGCCGGTCAGATAGCTACTAGTCTGAACTAGTGTTTGCTAAACTCGCTCGAAGCAGGACATAAGCGGCGGCTCTGCAAGATAATAAACGTGCTTTGGTTGGCGAAGGGCCTCTGCTGACCTCCTAGGCCTAAGAAGCACCAATTTGTCCCGGTTCTCAGGCGAAAATCACCCCCTAGGTGGGGTGAGGGCGCTGGTAGTTTTGTAGCGTCGACGCTAGCTGCCTTGGGCAGTACCCAGTTCGGCCCGCAGCGACTAGTTGTCTTCCCACCCAGCGCGTCCTTTTAGGCTTTTGGCATCAGGCCCACCGGGGCCTACCTAAGTGCCAGGCCTCCCACCCAGCCATGACCAAACCCCTTTTGTTTGCCGCGCTGCTGGCGTTGGCCGGCGCCGCTCAGGGCCAGAAGCGCACGGCATTTATGCCCGGCCAACCGTGGCCCGATAACAAAGGCACCCACCTCAACGCGCACGGCGCGGGTGTGCTCTACGACAAGGGGCGCTACTACCTCTTTGGCGAGCACAAAATAGCCGGCCCCAAAGGCAACAGCGCCCAGGTGGGCGTGCATTGCTACTCTTCCAAGGACCTCTACAACTGGCAAGATGAGGGCATTGCCTTCGCCGTGGTACCCGAGGGCTCGGGCTCCGAAGTAGAAAAGGGCTGCGTGCTGGAGCGCCCCAAGGTGGTATTCAATAAGAAGACCGGCCAGTACGTGATGTGGTTTCACCTCGAGCTGAAGGGCAAAGGCTACGAAGCGGCTCGCACCGCCGTGGCCGTGGCCAGCCAGCCCACTGGCCCCTACAAGTACGTGCGCTCGTACCGGCCCGGCGCCGGCCAGTGGCCCCTAGGGTTCAAAGACGAATGGAAACAGCCCACGCCCGGCGAGAAAGACCTGAAATGGTGGACGCCCGAGTGGCGGCAAGCTGTAACGGAAGGCCTGTTTGTGCGGCGCGATTTTGTGCCCGGCCAAATGGCACGCGACATGACCATCTTCGTCGATGACGACGGCAAGGCCTATAATATCCACTCCTCAGAAGAAAACCTAACGCTGCACGTCGCCGAGCTTACCGACGACTACCAAGGCTTTACGGGCAAGTGGAACACCATCGCGCCGGCCGGCCACAATGAGGCCCCGGCCATCTGCAAGCGCGGCGGCAAGTACTACCTCCTCACGTCGGGTTGCACCGGCTGGGCCCCCAATGCGGCGCGCTCGTTCGTGGCCTCGTCCATCTGGGGGCCTTGGCAGCAGCTCGATAATCCCGCCACCGGCGCCCAAGCCGACATCACCTACAATTCGCAAAGTACCTACCTGCTACCAGTAGCGGGTAAGAAGGATGCCTTCATCTTTATGGCTGACCGCTGGACTCCTCAAAACCCCATCGACGGGGGCTACATATGGCTGCCGTTGCGCTTCGAGGGCGACCAGCCCCGCCTGCGCTGGGCCGACCGCTGGGCCCTCAGTGCCTTCGACCAGCCCCAGCCCAAAGCCGTGGTAGTGCCCTAGGGCAGAATAAATAATTTTGACATATATGATTGATTAGTAGTGTAATGACTTAGTGGGTCTGGGAAATGGATGAGGGGAGAAAAGCGCAAGAGCGTGAATTAACCCCTCTTCTTTCCTGAAAATAACCCTCCCTCTCGCTAGCTACAGCCGATAATTTTGGCTAGGCCAAGCATCACTGCGGGCCGCCCTATTAGGCTAGGGCACATAGGCTGTTTTCTCGGGCCTAGCACAGCATCACTCAAAGCTGGTGCGCTCTCCACGTTGGCGCTACAGTTTCTATTTCCCACCCTGGCCGCTTCTGCGACCACTTATTCGTTTCTATGCAGGCAAAGTCTATACTCCTGTGCGGAGCCTTGCTGCCTCTGACGGTAGCAGCAGCCCCGCTTGCTCGCGTAACCAGCCCCGATTGGGCGCTGCGCACACTACCCCCACTTACGGCCGACGTCACCATTACGGGTACGATACTCGATGAAAAAGGCGACGGCATGCCTGGGGCTACCGTAGTGCTGAAGGGTACCTCTCTCGGTACGAATACAGACGCCGACGGCAAGTTCACGCTGCGCATTCCGGAGGGTACGGCCACGCCCACGCTCGTTATCTCGTCGGTAGGCTACGTTAAGCAGGAAGTTACGGTGGGTGACCGCACTGCGTTCTCCATCAAGCTAATAGCCAATGCCCAAGACCTCAACGAGGTGGTGGTAGTAGGCTACGGCACCCAGAAGCGCTCCGACGTGACTGGCTCCGTGGTTTCGGTGCCACAAGACCGGCTTGATAAAATCCCGGTTTCGAACGTAGCGCAGGCGCTGGCCGGTGCGGTGGCGGGCGTTAACATCACTACCGGCTCGGCGGTACCGGGGGCGCAGCCCAGCATCAACATCCGGGGCGTGCGCTCGATTACGGCCAACACTGACCCTTACATCATCGTGGACGGGCTGCCGTTTTCGCCGGGCAACCTCAACGATATCAATCCCAACGACATTGCCTCGATTGAGATTCTGAAAGATGCCAGCTCGACGGCCATCTATGGCACGCGCGGTTCCAACGGGGTCATTCTTATTTCGACCAAGCGCGGCAAAACCGGTAAGCCCGAGATTCGCTACAACGGCTACGCTGGCCCCGAGTACCTGGTGAAGAGGCTGACCCCGCTCGATGGGCCTGCCTACGCCCAGAAATATCAGGATTTTGCATCCCAGCGGGGCTTCACGCCCACCCAGCCGCTGCCCAATTCGAGCGAGGTAGCCAACCTACAGGCTGGCCGCACGGTAGACTGGATGAAGGAAATCGGCCAGCAAGGCGTCATTCAGGACCATAACCTGTCTGTTTCGGGTGGCACCGACAACGTGAAGTATTTCGTGTCGGGCGAGTTTTTCAATCAGCGTGGCACGGTCAAGGGCTTCCAGTTTCAGCGCGTCAGCTTGCGCTCGAACATTGATGCTACCCTCACGCCCTGGTTGCGGGTGGGTACCTCGGCGTTTTTCTCAACCAGCAACGACGACGGCGGCCGCGCCTCGCTCACGCTGGCCCAGGTAGTGAGCCCCTACGGTAACATCTACAATGCCGATGGTACGCTGGCCATCTACCCCGAGCCACCCGAGCTGTTTTACATCAACCCGCTGCTGGCCACTACCACTACCCGCCAGAATCGCACCAACCAACTCACGGGTACTGGCTACGCCGAAGTGGCGCCTACCTTCCTGAGCGGCCTCAAGTACCGCCTCAACGCCACGTATGCGTACCGGCCTTACCGCCTCTCCACCTACCAGGGACGGGCCTACGGCGACCTCTATGGCACAGCGCAACTGCTCAATGATGAGCGGATGAACTATACCATCGAAAACATCCTGAGCTACAACAAGGACTTCGGGAAGCACCACGTGGACGTGACGGCGCTCTACAGCGCCCAGCAGAACACCTACTTCACCACGACCGAAAACGGCCGGGGCTTCATCAACGACCAGACAGGGTTCAGTAACATTGGCTCGGGCTCGATTACGCCCACCATCAGCTCGTATGGCGAGCGCCGGGCACTGCTCTCGCAGATGGCCCGCGTCAACTACAACTACGATAGCCGCTACCTGCTGACGCTGACAGCCCGGCGCGACGGCTCGACGGTGTTTGGGTCGAATACCGACAAGTACAACATCTTCCCTTCTTTCGCCCTAGGGTGGAACGTAGCCAACGAAGAGTTTTTGCGCAACAACAGCGTGCTGAACGTGCTGAAGCTGCGCTTCTCGTACGGCATCACTGGCAACGAGGCCATTCCCCCCTATGGCACCATAACGGGCTTGGCCCAACTGCAATATGCCTATGCCGGTGTGACGGCCGTGGGCCTGCGGGCTGACCGCCTCGGCAACGCTAACCTGAAGTGGGAGCAGACCAGCAGCACCAACTACGCCGTGGACTTTGGGGTACTCAAAAACCGCATTACCGGTACACTGGAGTACTACGACGCCAAAACTACCGACTTGCTGCTCCGCCGCCAGATTCCGATTATATCAGGTTACGGCTCCATCCTCGATAACGTAGGTTCGGTGCGCAACCAGGGCATTGAACTGTCCCTGACCACGGCCAACGTGCAGACGCCCAACTTCACCTGGGAAACGACCCTCAACTTCTCGGCCGTGCGCAACCGCGTGCTGCAGATATACGGCACTGGGGGCGATGATATCAACAACCGCCTCTTCATCGGCAAGCCGCTGCGGGGCTTATACGACTACGTGAAAACCGGCGTGTGGCAGCCGGGCGAAGATGCCAGCTCGCTCGACCCCGGTGCCAAGGCCGGCGACCTCAAGTTTGCGGACCTCAACGGTGATGGCCGCATCACCAGCCTCGACCGCACCTACCTAGGGTCGGCCATTCCGGACTGGCAGGGCGGTATTACCAATACCTTCAGCTATAAGGGGCTGAGCCTGCGCGTGTTCTTCCAGACCGTGCAGGGCGTGCTGCGCAACAACGATAACCTGAATTTTCTGGACCTAGGGGGGCGCGCCAACCTGCCGCGCGAAGTAGGCTACTGGACTCCTCAGAACATGAGCCAGGACCGCCCCGGCCTCAGCTACACCAACCCCCGTGGCTACGGCTACCCCAGCAACGGCAAGTTTACGCGCCTCAAGGATGTGACGCTCAACTACACCTTCCCCGCCGCCCTGGCCGAGAAGCTGCGCGTGGGCACTCTGTCGGTGTACGTGAGCGGCCGCAACCTCTACACCTGGACGCCCTGGGTGGGCTGGGACCCCGAGCAGAACTACGCACAGGGCTCGGGTGCCGGCGACGCATCCACCAACGGTGGTACCGTCAACTTCCCCAATGTGCGCACCATCGTGGCCGGGCTCAACATCAGCCTGCGCTAGGTGCTTGGCTGTTGGTAGCCGGCTAGTAGTTTCTTGACTAAGAGGCTACTAGGCCGTGGCTAGCGGCTAATTGCACAAAAACTTCCCACCCGATTTTAGTAGCCTGATTATGAAACGTATTATTCTAGCTTGTGTGGGTCTGCTGGGCACGGCCCATTTGCTTAGCTCCTGCAAAAAGGATTACCTAGACGAAAACCCACCCTCTCTCTACGCCCCGCAAACGGTGCTCGTAGACTCGCTTGGCTTTGAAGCCGCCATGGGCGGCCTGCAAGCGGTGGTGCGCGAGCAGTACACCCGCCCCGACGAGCAGGGCCTGCTGGGCTGCATGCAGGAAGGCACCGACGTGGCTATTCCGGGCCAGGTGCAGGGCGTGGAAGTGCCCTACTACAACTACAACTTGCTCAATTCGCAGGACCAGTTTGCGGCCGTGATGTGGAGCTGGGCCTACCGCACCATCAACAACGCCAACCAGATTATTGCGGGGGCGGCGACCGCGCCCGCCTCGCTGCGCCAGGGCTACAAAAACCGCATCTCGGCCGAGGCCCGCTTCTACCGGGCTTATGCCTACGACTTTCTGGTGACCCTCTATGGCGATGTGCCCCTGCTAGACGCACCGCTGACTTCGCCGCGCACCGACTTTACCCGCACGCCAGTGGCCACGGTCAACGACTTTATCGTGAACGACCTGACCACGGCCATCCCTAGCCTCTTCAATGCTAGTAGAGCTACTTCGGGGCGCATCACGCAGGGGGCAGCTCAGCAGCTGCTGGGGCAGGTGTATCTGCGCACAGGCAAGAATGACCTAGCCCAAGTGCAGCTGCAAAATCTGATTACCGGTGGGCAGTACAAGCTGATTTCGGCCCGCTACGGCGTGCGCGCCGGCCAGCCGGGCGACTACTTCTCCGACATGTTTATTGTGGGCAACCAGCGCCGCAACCAAGGTAACACCGAGCTGATTTGGGGTATTGAGCAGCAATTGCTCGTGCCCGGCGGCGAAACCAGCGCCCAGCACCGGCGCATGTGGGTGCCGGGCTACTACAACATAAAGGGTATGGTTATCGCCGACTCGCTAGGTGGCCGGGGTATCGGGCGCATGCGCCTCAGCAACTGGGTGGATTATCGCCTGTATCCCGCCAATGAGAACGCCGACATGCGCAACTCGCGCTACAACCTCAAGCGACGCTTCTACTACAACGACCCTTCGCAAACGGCGTTGTTTGGCAAGCGTGTGACTGGCCTCAAGGGCACGGATACTATCTTTTTTATCACGCCCTACACTACCAAGTGGAACCAGTATAATCCGGCCGATGCCTTCGGCTTCGGTACCATAAAAGACCTGCCCATGATGCGTCTGGGCGAAACCTACCTGCTGCTGGCCGAGGCCCAGTTCAAGCAAGGCAACACGGCCGGGGCCGCTGCTAGCATCAATGTGCTGCGTACTCGCGCCAAAGCGGCGCAGGTAACGGCCAGTCAGATTGACCTCAATTTCATCCTCGATGAGCGCGTGCGCGAGCTGATAGGTGAGGAGCAGCGCCGCCTCACGCTGGTGCGCACCGGCACGCTCGTCGAGCGTACCCTGCGCCTGAACGGCGCCTCGGTGCAGGGCCTCACCGCTCAGAAAGCACTCCTACCGATTCCGCAGACTTCTATTGACTTGAATACCAACGGGTCATTAACGCAAAACCCGGGATACTAGCTGGTGGGCTAGTTACCGGTCGAGCCGGGGCTACCTTGTGGAGAGGGTGGGCCTCGGCTCCTTGTGTTTACACCCTATTACGAAGCCACTATGAAATCATTTCCGCTGCTGGGTTGGGTGTTGGCCGCCTTACCCCCCAGCTTGGCCCTAGGGCAGGCTACGCCGCCGCCCACCGCACCGTTTACCACCGCGGTGGTGCGCCCCGCTACCAAGCTGCCGCTTTTCGAGGTTAAAAACCCGGATAAGAAGCTGAGCCCTTATACCGGCATGACGCGCAAGCACTGGCAAGATGCGGCGCGCTACCTGCTCAGCGGTGCCTTCAGCTACGTGCGGACGCTGGACGACCCCATGCAGTTTCCGAAGCAGCCGGGCAAGAGCTACCCGCGCACCGCCAGCCAGGTGCCTACCGAGAAGCTCGAAGGGCTGTGTCGCACGCTGTTTATGGCCGCGCCGCTGCTCAAAGAAGACCCTAGCCTCACGCTGAACGGCGTGAAAGTGGGCGACTACTACCGCCACCAGCTAGCACTGCTCGTAGACCCGGCCAGCCCCACCTACATCGCGCCTCGCGCCGCCAACGGCGGCCCCAGCCAAAACCTGGTGGAATTTGGTGGGCTGAGCGTAGCGCTGTTTGCCGCCCCCGAAATACTATGGGACCCGCTGCCCGAGGCCACCAAAAAAGCCCTGGCCGCCACCATGCTCAGCTACGGCGACGGACCCACGGTGCCCCAAAACTGGCGTTACTTCAACATCTTCATCCTCAGCTTTTATAAGAGCCGGGGCTACCAGGTCAATGAAAAGCTGCTCGAAGAATACCTGCAAAAGCAGCTAACCCATTACAAGGGCGAGGGCTGGTACGACGATGCACCGAGCTTCGACTACTACAGCATGTGGGCCTTCCAGATGTACGGTCGGCTCTGGAGTGAGTACTACGGGCGCCAGCACTACCCCCAGGTAGCCGCGCAGCTCACCGCCAATTTTGCTCCGCTCAAAAACACCTACCCCTACCAGTTTGGGCGCGATGGCACCATGATACTATGGGGCCGTAGCAGCACATATCGCTTTGCGGCGGCGGTGCCGTTTCCGCTCATGGGGTTGCAGCCCGAGGCGGGCACCAACTTCGGCTGGATGCGGCGCATTGCCTCCGGAGCCATGCTTCAGTTTTTGCAGAACCCTGACTTTTTGCAGGATAATATTCCAACCCTAGGGTTCTACGGGGCTTTTGAGTCGGCCATTCAGCAGTACCAGCTGCCGAGGCAGCGTGTTTTGGATGGCCAAAGCCTTCCTTGGGCTGCTGGTGCCGGCCGACAGCCCGTTCTGGACCGCGACCGAAAACGAGGGGCCGTGGGGCAAGGAGTTTAAGCCCGGCACGGTAGCCAACAAGTTTGAGGCGGGCCCCAACATGCTCGTGACCGACTACCCCGACCTAGGGGCGGCCGAAATCAGGGATGCGCCGCATCAGCCCGCCAGCGACCCCTACCGCGGCGACGAAAACTACAACCGCCTGAGCTACAACAGCGCCTTCCCGTGGCAGGCCGATGGCCCCAACGGCGAGGTGGCCATGAATTATGTCTTCCGAAATAAAAACCGGCAGTGGGAGCCACTGCGCCTCTATACCTTCCAGAAATACCAAGACGGTGTGTACTACCGCGACGCCGAGCTGGAAACCAACAAGAACATCAAGCTGCACCTGGCAGAACTGCCCTTGCCCAATGGCATCCTGCGTGTGGACCAAAACGCCAGCACCGAAGCCACCGATTTGCGTCTAGGTCACTACGCCCTGCCCAACCTCACGGGCACTATCAAGCGCACCACCCGCAAGGTAAAAGGCCACGTGGTGCACCTGCTCGACAATGGCACCTACCAGCTAGCGCTGGTGTCGCTCAGCGGCTTCGGCCAAGTAGAAGCTGTGGATGCCACCGGCCTGCACCCCGCCGCCAAGGCCAGCACCGTACTCAATGCCCTAGGTACTACCGCGCCGGCCGCCCACCCCACCCTCTACGCCACGCTGCTGCTTTGGAAAAAATCGGGCCCTACCTTCACCGACGCCGAACTGCTACCCGTGCAGCAGGTGCGGCCCACCGCCACGGGCGGCGCCACGGTAGTGCTAGCCGACGGCAGCCGCAAACAATTGAAATACAGTAAATAGCCAAGAACATGCGCGTAAGCACTTTCCTCATGGCCGCCCTGCTACTAGGCGGAGCCACCCTCACCAGCCACGCCCAGAAGACCCTAGGTGCCGACACGCTGCATGCGCTGCCACCCGCCCTGCCCGGCCCCAATGCCGACCCGCACATTGCCGCCTTCGGCGATACCTACTACCTATATCCCACCACCGACGGTATTGAAGGCTGGGGCGCCAAGTCATTCAGCGCCTGGTCGTCCAAGGACTTGAAGACGTGGAAAAACGAGGGCGTCATTCTGGATTTGCCGCGCGACCTCACGTGGGCCAACCGCAATGCCTGGGCCCCAGCCATGGCCACCAAAAACGGCAAATACTACTTCTACTACACGGCCGCCCAGAGCGTGGGCGTGGCCGTAGCGCCTAGCCCCACTGGCCCTTTTAAAGACCCTCTAGGGCACGCGCTGGTGGCCAAAGATGCCTACCGCGGCCAAGCCATCGACCCCATGGTGTTCGTCGATGACGATGGTAGCGCCTACCTCTACTGGGGCCAGGGCCAATGCCACGTAGTGAAGCTGAACGCCGACATGACCAGCTACGACCCCACCACGGTAGTTGAGTTCAAGCCCGAGGGCTATAACGAGGGCCCGTTTGTGCTCAAGCGCCAGGGCAAGTACTACCTCATGTGGAGCGAATACGACACCCGCGACCCCCGCTACTCGGTAGCCTACGCCACCTCTAGCTCGCCAATGGGGCCGTGGGTGAAGGCCAGTGGCCCGCCCGTACTGCACGGCCGCGGCGTGGTAAAAGGCGCCGGCCACCACTCGGTGGCGCAGGTGCCGGGCACCGACCAGTGGGTGATTGCCTACCATCGCTTCATCATCCCCGGCGGCGACGGTTTCAACCGCGAAACCTGCGTGTCGCCCATGCGCTTCGACCAGGCGGGCAATATTTTGCCGGTCAATGTTTTTGAGCCGGTGAAGCCCACCAAAATCCGTCGGCCCGCAAAGGGACAGCGCCCCTAGGGTTAGCCATAGGCTCCGAACCAAGGATTATAGACAGGAGCCATAGCATAAATCTGAGACAAATGCACAAACGATTGTGTAACTTGCCTGCGCTAGTATTGCCACATATGCGGCAACTGCTTGGTGTATCCTAGGATTAACTCGCTCTAATCCAGGACTTCATATTTTTCTTTTCCCACCCGCTTTGACGTACCTCGCCACCCGCTTCCTGCCATTAGTTGGCCTGGGCCTACTGCTCACGCCCGCCGCCACCCACGCCCAACAGTACCAACCCACTGCTACCGGCCTGCGGGTCAGTACCGATTCGCTCACGGTGGAGGTGCAGTTTTACTCGCCCGAGATAGTGCGCGTGCTAAAGCAGCCCAAGAGCATGGATGCGGCGAAAAAGAGTCTGGTCGTGGTGCAAGCGCCCGCGCCGGGCAAGTTGAAGTACAGCGCCAAAAACGGCCAGGTGACCATTAGCAGCCCCACTACCCAGGTGGTGGTGAATGAGAAAACGGGGCAGGTGAGCTTTCGCACGGCGAAGGGACAGCCGCTGCTGAGCGAGCAGGCCCTAGGGTCGCGCTTTACCCCCAAGAAGGACCTAGGCACTGCCACCTACCGCGTGCGGCAGCTGTTTCAGCTGGCGCCGGGCGAGGCGGTGTATGGCCTGGGCCAGCACCAAGATGGCCACCTCAACTACCGGGGCCAAAAGGTGCTGATGAAGCAGAAAAGCCTGGACATCGCGGTGCCCGTGCTGCACTCGAGCAAGGGCTACGGCGTGCTCTGGGACAACTACTCGACCACCAATTTCAGCGACGCGGCCGCCGGTACGGTCTTCGATTCGGAGATTGGCGACTGCGTCGATTACTACCTCTTGAACGGCCAGGGTACGGCCGATGGCGTGGTGGCCCGCTACCGCCAGCTTACGGGGCAGGCGCCCATGTTTCCGCGCTGGACGCTGGGCTTTTGGCAAAGTAAGGAGCGCTACAAAAGCCAGGATGAAACCGTGGGGGTGGTCGAAAAATACCGCGCCCTGGGCGTGCCGCTCGATGGCATTGTGCAGGACTGGCAGTACTGGGGCGAGGACAACGACCTCTGGAACGACATGGCCTTCAACAACCCCAAGTTTCCTAATCCGCAGGCCATGGTAGACCGCGTGCACGCGCTGCACGCCCACCAGATGATTTCGGTGTGGCCCTCGTTTGGCAAGAAAAGCAAGCCTTATCAGGAGTTGGCCAGCAAGGACATGCTCTTCGACTTCATCACCTGGCCGCGCACGCCGCACGTGAAGGTGTACGACGCCTTCGACCCCGCCGCCCGCGACATCTACTGGAAATACTTGAATCAGGGCATCTTCAAGCTCGGTATGGATGCCTGGTGGATGGATGCCACCGAGCCCGACCAACTCCAGCCCTTCGACACCGACGACGACAATGAAACGGCCCTAGGGAGCTTCCGCCGCGTGCGCAACGCCTACCCGCTCGTGGCCACCAGCGGCGTGTACGAGCATCAGCGCCAGGCTACTGCCGATAAGCGCGTGTTCATCCTCACGCGCTCAGCCTTTGCTGGGCAGCAGCGCTACGGTACTATGGTGTGGTCGAGCGACGTAGACTCGCGCTGGGACGTGCTGGCCAAGCAAATCCCGGCTGCCCTCAACCTCAGCCTGACTGGCTTTCCGTACTGGAACAGCGACATCGGCGGCTTTTTCCCCAGCGGGCAGTACCCCAAGGGCGTGAAAGACCCGGCTTTTCAGGAGTTGTACACGCGCTGGCAGCAGTTTGCGGCCCTCACGCCCATGATGCGCAGCCACGGCGAGTTTACGCCCCGCGAAATCTACCAGTTTGGCGAGCGCGGCACCTGGGCCTTCGATTCGCAAGCCAAGTTTATTGACCTGCGCTACCGCCTGCAACCCTACCTCTACTCGCTGATGTGGCAGGTGACGCACCAGGCCGGCACGCCCATGCGCGCCCTAGCGATGGACTTCGCCAACGACCCGAAGGTGAGCGACATGAGTACCGAGTATATGTTTGGCTCCGCCTTTTTGGTGCGCCCCGTTACGGAATCGCAGTACGTGAACCGGCCCGATAAAAACGTGCCCGTGCCGCCCGACTTCTCCAAAACGAAAGGTGTGGAGGTGTACCTGCCAGCCGGCGCCAGCTGGTTCGACTTCTGGACCGGCAAGCGCCAGGCAGGCGGCAGCACCGTGCAGCGCGAAACGCCCATCGACGTCATGCCGCTTTACGTGCGCGCCGGCTCGGTGCTGCCCCTAGGTCCGCACCAGCAGTACACCGGCGAGAAGGAAGGCGCCCCGCTGGAAATCCGGGTGTACCCCGGCGCCAATGGCGAGTTCACGCTTTACGAAGACGAAAACGACAACTATAACTACGAAAAGGGCGCCTTTGCCACCATCCGCATGCGCTGGGACGATAAGGCTCGGCAGCTCACCTTCGACAACCGCACCGGCAGCTTTCCAGGCATGCAGGCCGCGCGCACCTTCCGTGTGGTGCTGGTCGATGAGCAGCACGGCACCGGGATAGGGGCCGACGACGCCCCCGCCAAAGAAGTGAAATACGCCGGCCAGAAAACGACAGTAAAGCTCTAAGTAAAAGGTGTTAACGAAAGTCGTCTGTCATGCAGAGTGCAGCGAAGCATCTCGCATGGCGCAGTAATCGATAACGTTCGCAAACGTCAGCACACGAGATGCTTCGCTGCGCTCTGCATGACCAACGGCCTTATAACGAAACATCTATGAGTTAAAGAGCAGGCCCTGCAACCTGCTCTTATTTCAACCTATCCACTTGATGAAACGTCCTCTTCGCCTATTCTTCTTGTTGCTGAGTGTCCTAGGTGCCCTGGCCGCGCCGGCCGCCGCTCGCCCACTTAAGGCCGACCCGTACAGCGCCTACCTCTTCGCCTACTTCACGGGCAATGACATTAAGGAAGAAGCTATCCGCTTCGCGCTCAGCACCGATGGCTACCACTACCGCGCCCTCAATGGTAACCAGCCGGTCGTTAGCTCGACCACCATCAGCGAGACGGGCGGCGTGCGCGACCCGCACATCGTGCGCGGGGCCGATGGCAAGACCTTCTACATGGTGGCCACCGACATGGTGTCGGCCAAGGGCTGGAGCTCGAACCGCGGCATGGTGCTGCTCAAGTCGAAGGACTTGGTGAATTGGACGCACAGCGCTATCAATTTTCAGAAGCGCTACGCCGGCCAGGAAAACCTAAAGCGGGTGTGGGCGCCGCAAACTATCTACGACCCCCAGGCCAAGAAGTACCTGGTTTACTTCTCGTTGCAGCACGGTTCGGAGCCCGACAAAATCTGCTACGCCTACGCCAATAAGGATTTTACCGACCTAGAGGGCGAGCCCAAGCAGCTGTTCTTTTCGCCCACCAACGGCTCGTGCATCGACGGCGACATCGTGGCCAAAGACGGCCTGTACTACCTGTTCTTCAAGACCGAAGGCAACGGCAACGGCATCAAAATCGCCGTGTCGGACAAGCTCACCAGCGGCTACGTGCTGCGCGACAACTACGTGCAGCAAACCAAAGACCCAGTAGAGGGCGCCGGCACCTTCAAGCTCAACAACTCGAACGACTACATCCTGATGTACGACCTCTACACCAAGGGCAAGTACCAGTTTACCCGCTCCAGCGACCTACAGCACTTCGCGGTGGTAGACAAGGACATCAGCATGGATTTTCACCCGCGGCACGGCACCGTAATGCCCATCACGGCCGCCGAGGCAGCGCGCCTCGCCAAGCGCTGGCCTAGCGCCGGCGGCCTAGGGTCGGCTCCGACCAAAAAGGCCGACGTACTGGCGCTCCTGACCAAAGTGAACGACCACTGGCAGGCCACGCACACGCCCCAGGTGCGCTCATTTTGGGACGAGGCCGCCTACCAGACCGGCAACATGGCCGCCTTCGCTGTGACCAAAAACAAGAAGTACCGCCAGTATGCCGAGGACTGGGCCATGCACAATAAGTGGCAGGGCGCCACCTCGAACGACCGCGACGAGTGGAAGTACACCTATGGCGAAACGCCTGACCACGTGTTGTTTGGCGACTGGCAGATTTGCTTTCAGACCTACGCCGACCTCTATAAGCTCAAGCGGGAGCCCATTCGCATTGCCCGGGCCCGCCAAGTGATGGAGTACGAAATGAGCACTACACGCAGCGACTACTGGTGGTGGGCCGACGGCCTCTACATGGTGATGCCCGTGATGACCAAGCTCTACAACATCACCCAAAACCCGCAGTACCTCGACAAGCTGCACCAGTACTTCGGCTACGCCAACAGCATCATGTACGACGCCGAAACCGGCCTCTACTACCGCGACGCCAAATACGTGTACCCGCAGCACAAGTCGGCCAACGGCCAGAAGGACTTTTGGGCGCGCGGCGACGGCTGGGTGTTCGCCGGCCTGGCCAAAGTGCTGGCCGACCTGCCGGCCACCGACCCGCACCGCGCCGAGTACCTCACCAAGTACCTAGGCCTGGCCGCCGCCCTCAAAAAAGCCCAGCAGCCCGAGGGCTATTGGACGCGCAGCCTGCTCGACCCCGCCCACGCCCCCGGCCCCGAAACCAGCGGCACCGCCTTCAACACCTACGCCTACCTCTGGGGTATCAACCACGGCGTGCTCGACAAACAGGAGTACCTACCCACGGCCATGAAAGGCTGGCAGTACCTTACCACCACCGCCGTGCAGCCCGACGGCACCGTGGGCTACGTGCAGCCTATCGGCGAGAAAGCCATTCCGGGCCAGGTCGTGGACAAGAACTCGACCTCCAACTTCGGAGTAGGTGCTTTCTTGCTGGCGGCCAGTGAAATGTACTACTTCACCGCTAAAAAGTAAGCCGTTGACCACTCTTCTACCTTCCCTGCGGTCGTTGCTGTGCGCGGCCGTACTGGCTACGCCGCTGCTAGCGGCGGGCCAGGCCAAACCCACCGCCAAAGCCATCAGCCCCGACTTGTTCGGCATCTTCTTCGAGGATATCAACTACGCGGCCGATGGCGGGTTGTACGGCGAGTTGGTGCAAAACCGCTCCTTCGAGTACACGCCCAGCGACCACGGCGGCTGGCACCCGCTCACCAGCTGGGACTACCTGCACGAGGGCTACGCCATGGGTAGCGTATCGGTAGAAAGCGCCGCTCCACTGCACGCTAATAACCCGCACTATGTACAGCTGCGCGTCGAAAACCCCTTGCAAAAAGGCCTAGGTCTGAAAAACGCCGGCTTCGACGGCATCGCTCTGAAAGCGGGGGAGAAATACGATTTTTCGCTGTGGGCGCGGGTAAAATCGGGCGCGGCTGTGCCGCTGCTGGTGCAGCTGCGTGATAAGAAGGACAAGGTGCTGGCCGAAACCACGCTGCCTGTGCAAACTGCCAATTGGCAGCAGTACCACGCCACCTTCACGCCCACGGTCGCCGACCCCGAGGCTAGCCTAGTGGTGCTGGTCACCGGCAAGGGCGTGGTAGATTTAGACATGGTGTCGCTGTTTCCGCAGAAGACTTTCCACAATCGTCCCAATGGTCTGCGCGCTGACCTAGCCCAGGTCATTGGCGACCTCAAGCCCAAGTTCGTGCGCTTTCCGGGCGGCTGCTTGGCCCATGGCGATGGCCTCGACAACCTCTATGACTGGAAGAAAACCGTGGGGCCAGTGGAGCAGCGCGTGGCCCAGCGCAATATCTGGAACTACCATCAAACGGCCGGCCTAGGGTACTTCGAGTACTTCCAGTTTTGCGAAGACATCGGGGCCAAGCCCTTGCCTGTGGTGGCGGCCGGCGTGAGCTGCCAAAACTCGGGCGGCACCTGGAAGATTGGCGGTACCGGCCAGCAATGCGTGCCCCTAGCTGACATGGCCGCCTACACCCAAGACGTGCTCGACCTAGTGGAGTACGCCAACGGCCCGGCTACCTCCACCTGGGGCGCCAAGCGAGCCGCAGCCGGCCACCCCGCGCCCTTCAACCTAGAGTACGTCGGCATCGGCAACGAAGATAAAATCACGCCCGAATTCGAGGAGCGCTTCAAAATGATTTACGCGGCGGTGCATGCCAAGTACCCCAAGATGCAGGTAATCGGCACCGTGGGGCCTTCGCCCAAAGGCGAGGACTACGACAAAGGCTGGGCGCTGGCCAGCCAACTCAACGTGCCGCTCGTGGACGAGCACTACTACGAAAAGCCCAAGTGGTTTTTGACCAACAACCGGCGCTACGACACCTACGACCGCAAAAGGCCCAAGGTGTACCTAGGCGAGTACGCCTCGTGGGGCAACACCCTCTTCAACGCCGTGGCCGAGGCCGCCTACATGACTTCGCTAGAGCGCAACGGCGACGTGGTGCGCCTAGCCAGCTACGCGCCGCTGCTGGCCAAGGAAGGCCACACCCAGTGGAACCCCGACCTCATCTACTTCAACAACAGTACGGTAGTACCCACCGTGAACTACTACGTGCAGCAGCTATTCGGCCAAAACCAGGGTACCGAGTACGTGGCGGGCGTGGTAGCGCCACCCGCCGGCGCCGTGGCCGACACCACCGTGGCCGCCTCATGCGTGCGCGACGCCAAAACCGGCGACGTCATCTTGAAGCTGGTAAACGCGAGCGCCACCGCCCAGCCATTCCAAGTCGATTTATCGGGCTTGAAGGGGCTGAATTTGGCGGCCACGCGCACCATTTTTACCGGCGATAAGGACGCCAAAAACACCTTCGCTAGCCCCCGCACAGTGATGCCGAAAACCGCCGCTTATAAAGTGAAGTCGCACTTTGCCTACGAGGCGCAACCCTACTCGCTGACGGTAATTCGACTGCGTGGCAAGCGCTAATTAAAAACTCTCTCTGTCATGCAGAGCGTAGCATCTCGCGTGCTGACGTCTGCTAGCGTTAGAGATTACTGCGCCACGCGAGATGCTTCGTCTCTGCTTGATGCGCAGAATGCTCTGCATGACCTTTCATTATTGTTTTCAATCTCCACATCCACTCCCCACCTATGCCCACTTCTTCTTTTCGTCGGCTTACTCTAGCCGCGCTTGGCTTGGCCGCCCCACTGGCAGCTGCCGCCCAAACCGTGCAGCTCACCGTGCAGCCCGGCGACCCCAAACTCATTGTTAGCAAGCACATTCAGGGGCAGTTTGCCGAGCACCTAGGGCGCTGTATCTACGATGGCTTTTGGGTCGAGCCTGGCCTGAACGTGCCTAAGCAAGGCCGCATCCGCATGGACATTGTAGACGCGCTCAAGAAGATTCACGTACCCAACCTGCGGTGGCCCGGCGGCTGTTTTGCCGACACCTACCATTGGCACGATGGGGTAGGGCCCGCCGCCCAGCGCCCCAAGATGCTGAACCTCTGGTGGGGCAATACCCTAGAAGACAATAGCTTCGGTACACACGAATTTCTGGAGCTGTGCGGCCTGCTCGGCACCGAGCCCTACCTAGCGGCCAACGTAGGCAGCGGCACCGTGCAGGAAATGAGCAACTGGATGGAGTACCTCAACTCGAACGAGGACACGCCCATGGTGCAAGAGCGCAAGAAAAACGGCCACGCCGAGCCTTACAAAGTGTCGTGGTGGGGCATCGGTAACGAAAGCTGGGGCTGCGGCGGCAACATGACCGCCCAGTACTACACCGACGTGTACAAGCGCTACGCCACCTTCGCCCACGACTACCCCGGCACCCGGCTGAAGAAAATCGTGAGTGGGGCCAACGGCGACGACGCCAACTGGACCGAAACCTGCATGAAGAACATCCCACTCAACCAGATGTGGGGCCTCACGCTGCACCAATACACGCTGCCCACCGGCAGCTGGACCGGCAGCAAGGGCAAGGCCACCGGCTTCGGCGAGCAGGAGTATTTCAACACCATGCGCAACGGCCTACGTATGGACGCGATAGTGGCCAAGCACGCCGCCATCATGGATAAGTACGACAAAGACAAAAAGGTGGCGCTGCTCGTAGATGAGTGGGGCATCTGGACCGACGTGGAGCCCGGTACCAACCCCGGCCACCTCTACCAGCAAAACACGCTGCGCGATGCCCTGCTAGCCGGCACCACCCTTAACATCTTCAACAACCACTGCGACCGGGTAAAGGGCGCCAACCTCGCCCAGGCTATCAACGTGCTGCAAGCCTTGGTGCTGACCGACAAGGAGAAGATGCTGCTCACGCCTACCTACCACGTGTTTGACCTCTACCAGGTGCACCAGGATGCGCAGTACATGCCCATGCAGTTCAGCAGCCCCGACTACACCCTAGGCGGCGAGAAAATCCCGGCCCTGAACGCCTCGGCCTCGAAGGACAAGAACGGCGCAGTACACATTTCGCTGGTTAACCTCGACCCAAAAAAGGCGCTGACTCTTGAAGCCGCCCTCCCCGGCGTGAGCTTCAAAACCGTGACCGGCCGCGTGCTGACCTCGGCCAGCGTGAGCGACTACAATACCTTCGACAAGCCCAACAACATCAAGCTGGCTGACTTCAAAGGCGCCAAAAAGAAAGGCGATAAGCTGGCCGTGACCCTGCCGCCCAAGTCGGTAGTAGTAGTGGAGCTGAAGTAGATGGTGCCTAGGGCAGTTGAGAAATACATAGGTCCTTAACTGCCTGTCGCGTCTGTCATTGCGAGCGCGGCGAAGCAATCGCACCCGAGCGGCTCTTCTTGGTGCGATTGCTTTGCTGCGCTCGCAATGACATTTAATAGTAGGCTTGACGGTAAAACTTGTTGAATAGCTTCTCCTGAATCATGCGTTTTTCTACACTGCTAGCGGCCGGTTGGCTGGCCTTGGTTAGCCTTGCCCCCGCGCAGGCCCAGCGCCGCGCGGCCGCCAAAACCAAGTCTGCCGCTGCACCCACGGAGCGCACCTGGCTGCCCGACAATGGCAACGGCACCTTCACCAACCCGCTGTTCTACGACGAGTTTTCGGACCCCGACCTGATACGGGTAGGCAACGAGTTCTACCTGACCGGCACCACTATGCACGCCATGCCCGGCCTGCCGGTGCTGCACTCCAAGGACCTCGTAAACTGGGAGCTGCTGAGCTACGCCGCCGACAAGCTAGACTTTGGCCCCCCTTACCGGCTAGAGGAAGGCAAGAGCGTGTATGGTCAGGGCATCTGGGCACCATCATTTCGCTACGCGCGGGGTAAGTTTTACATTTTCACCAACGTGAACGGCCGCAAAACCCAGCTCTACACCGCCACCGACCCTAGGGGGCCCTGGACGCACACCGAGCTGAAAAAGTCGTTTCACGACCTAGGCGTGCTCTTCGACGACGATGGCCGGGCGTACGTGATTTGGGGCTACGATGAAATCCGCATCGCCGAGCTCACCGACGACCTGACCGATACCAAGCCTGGCTCCGAGCGCGTGCTCATACCTAGGGGTAGCGGTGTAGGGGAGGGGTCGCACATGTATAAGATTAACGGCGAGTACATTATCACCAATACCAACTACGACCCGGTGGGCTACATGGTGTGCGCCCGCGCCAAGCACCTGACCGACCCCTTTGAGATAGCCGTTATCAGCGCCGAAGAGGCCCTAGGGGTGGGAGTGGGCTACCGTCTGGGCCGCGGCACCAAAGACGAACCGTTTCCGCTCATCCAGCCTGAAAAGACCTTCGCCGGTGCCAACCCGCTGCACCAGGGCGGCTTGGTGCAAACGCCCACCGGCGAGTGGTGGGGCTTTTCGATGATGGACCACAACTCGGTGGGCCGCCTGCTGTGCCTCTCGCCCGTGACCTGGACCAACGGCTGGCCCTACTTTGGCCTGCCCGGCAACCTCAAGCGCTCGCCCCAAACCTGGGTGAAGCCCAACGTGGGACCCATTGGCAAGGTGGAGCCCACCGCGCCCTTCAAGCGGGGCGACGAGTTTGGCGACCCCGCCCTTAACCCGCTCTGGCAGTGGAACCATCTGCCCGACGATACGAAGTGGTCGCTGCGTGAGCGCCGGGGCTACTTGCGCCTGCACACGCTGCCGGCTACTGACTTCTGGCAGGCCCGCAACTCGCTCACGCAACGTGCCATCGGCCCCGAATCGACGCCCACTACCGTGCTCGACCTCAAGGGCCTGAAGACCGGCGACGTGGCTGGGCTCGCCCTGCTCAACTATCCCTACGCCTGGCTGGGCGTGGCCCGCACCGCCCAGGGCCTGGAGGTGCAGCAGTACGACCAGCGCACTGGCCGCACCGTGCGCCAGCCTCTTACGGCCCCTAGGGTGTGGCTGCGAGCCCATTGCGACTTCGACAACGAAAAAGCGCAGTTTGAGCTGAGCACCGACGGTACCACTTTCCGCCCGGTGGGCGAGGAGGTGAAGATGATATTTCAGCTGCGCACGTTTCAGGGCGTGCGCTACACGCTATTTGCCTACAACACGGGCGGCGCGGCGGGCGGCTACGCCGACTTCGACCGCTTCGGGGTAGACCAGCCGCGGGCCAGTGGCTTGCCACAGGCCATTCCGGTGGGCAAGACCATCATGCTGACTAGCCTGGCTGACAGCACGGTGCTCGTCAACTGGCGCGGCTTTGTGCGGCCGGTGCCGCGCAACAGCCCACTGGCCCAGGGCCCCGCCAGCCGCTTCCGGGTGCTCGACCGCGGCCAGGGACGCATCGCGCTAGAGTCGGCCGGCGGCGAAGAATCGACGGGCGGCCTAGTGACGGTCGAGAACCTAGGCGGCATGGGCGAGGTACGCATTGGGCGCAATGGCAGCGCCGAGGCCACCACCTTCCAGTGGCAAGACATGCTGCGCGGCGACCTCATGCTGATGTCGCTAATCAACCATCGCTATCTGCTGGCCCAGCCGCACGCCCGCAGTCTAGGGGCCGCCGATGCGCCCGGCACCACACCCGACCGCCTCAATGGGACGTGCTTTCGGTGGCAAGTGGTGCCAGAGAAGTAGCCCAGCCGGCGTCTGCGCTGTAAAAAATACATGAAGCAGCTCTAGGATTAATGAGCTAGTGGCATTGCTTAACTACGGTTAAAATGGCATTGGAGTAAGTGGCTATTAGCTTATTGCAAGTAGTTTGGGTTCTGCTTGCAGCAAAGTCAGGTTGAGTATGCCCCCTTATTTCTCTGAAAATGGCCCCGCCGCGGGCGCTTGCGCGCGAGTAGTATTGCCTTAGCGTTGGCCAGTTCCTTAAACGGCGCTGCCAGGCTTCCCAAGTTGTCTTTTCCCGCCCCTCTTTCTATGTCCGATTTCCGTTTGCCGTTTGTGGCGCTGTTGCTCGCCAGTGGCGTGGCCGCCGCCCAGGCTCCCGACCCCGCCGAGTGGCAAAACCCGCAGCTGACCCAGCAGGGCCAAGAGGCGCCCCGCGCCAGCTTCCAGCTCTACGAGCAGCCCGCCGATGTGGCCGCCGACGACTACGCCCGCTCGCCCTGGCACCAGAGCCTGAACGGCACCTGGAAATTCAACTACGTGGCCCGGCCCGCCGACCGGCCGATGGATTTTTTCCAGCCCAGCTTCAGCGACGCCAGCTGGAAAACCATCCAGGTGCCCAGCAACTGGGAAATCCAAGGCTTCGGTATTCCGATTTACACTAACATCACCTACCCCTTCCCGCGCAACCAACCCTTCATCGACCCTAGCAACAACCCGGTGGGCACCTACCGGCGCAGCTTCACGGTGCCGGCCGGCTGGGCGGGGCGCGAGGTAGTGCTGCACTTCGGGGCTATTTCGGGCTGCGCGTTTGTGTATGTGAATGGGCAGCGCGTCGGCATCAGCAAGGCAGCTAAGTCGCCGGCCGAGTTCGACATCACGAAATACCTCAAGCCCGGCGACAACCAGCTGGCGGTGCAAGTGCTGCGCTGGCACGACGGCTCGTACCTCGAAGACCAGGATTTTTGGCGCCTCTCGGGCCTCGACCGCGACGTGTTCCTCACGGCGCTACCTAAGCACACGATTTGGGACTTCTTTGCCCACGCCGACCTCGACCCGAGCTACAAAAATGGTCAGTTCAGCACCGAGGTGACCGTGCGCAGCTTTGGCAGCGCGCCTGCCGCCCGCCTCACGGCCGAGGTTCTCGACCCCAGCGGCAAAGTGGTGCTGCGCCAGCAGCAGGCCGTGGCCGCGCCCGCCGGCGCCGGCACGCAGGAGGTAAAGCTCAGCGGCAGCATCAAAAACGTGCGCCCCTGGAGCGCCGAGATACCCACGCTCTACCAACTGCGCCTCACGCTGGCCGATGCCCAGGGCAAAGCGCTCGCCGTAACGGGCACCAAAATCGGCTTCCGCAAGGTCGAAATCAAGAATGCCCAGCTAATGGTGAATGGCGTGCCCGTGGAGGTGCACGGCGTGAACCGCCACGAACTGGAGCCTACCACCGGCCGCGTGGTCACGGATGCTGGCATGCGCCGCGACCTAGAGCTGATGAAGCAGCATAACATCAACGCCATCCGCAGCTGCCACTACCCCGACGACGAGCGCTGGCTGCGCCTCTGCGACGAGCTGGGCTTTTACCTCGTAGACGAAGCCAACATCGAAACCCACGGCTACGGCGCCGAATTTCAGGGCTACCTCGACAAAAGCAAGCACCCCGCCTACCTGCCCGAGTGGAAGGCCGCCCACCGCGACCGCATCAGCCGGCTGGTCGAGCGCGACAAAAACCACGCCTCCGTCATCATCTGGAGCATGGGCAACGAGTGCGGCAACGGGCCGGTTTTCCACGAAGCCTACACGTGGATTAAGCAGCGTGACCCCAGCCGCCCCGTGTCGTTTGAGCAGGCCGGCGAAGATGTCGATACCGACATCGTGGCGCCCATGTACCCCGGTATGGACCACATGCGCAAGTACGCCGAGGCCACCGACAAAACCCGCCCCTTCATCATGTGCGAGTATTCGCACGCCATGGGCAACAGCAGCGGTAATTTTCAGGAGTACTGGGATTTGATTCGGGCGCACCCCCACATGCAGGGCGGCTTTATCTGGGATTGGGTTGACCAAGGCCTAGCCACCAAAACCCCCGATGGTCGCCCGTTCTTCGCCTACGGCGGCGACCTAGGCGGCTACCACCTCCAAAACGACGAGAACTTCTGCGCCAACGGCCTCGTGGCCGCCGACCGCACCCCGCACCCCGGCCTGCTCGAAGTCAAGAAGGTGTACCAGGATATTCGCTTCTCAGCCGCCCAGCCTGCCAGCGGGCGCGTGACGGTTCTCAATGGATTTTCCTTCAAAAGCCTCGACGACTACACCCTCCGCTGGGAGCTGCTGCGCAACGGCGCGGTGACGAAAACCGGCACCTTCGCGGTGGGCAAGCTCGGCCCGCGCCAGCAAAAAGAAGTGAAGCTGGCCCTACCTACTCTCAAGCAAGAAGCTGGCGCCGAGTACGTACTCAACGTTTTTGCCGTCACCAAAGCGGCCGCGCCGCTGGTGCCAGCTGGCCACGAGGTGGCCCGCGAGCAGTTTGTACTTACGCCGGTCCCGGCCTACTTTGCTGCCGCGCCAGCCGCGGCGGGCACGCTCGAAGTCAAGCGCGAAGGCGACAAACTAACCTGGACGGCCGGCGCGGTGCGCGGTGAGTTCAATACCAAACAGGGCCGCCTCACCGACTACCGCCGCGGCGAGCAGCGCATGCCCGGCGCCTTCCCCGAACCCTACTTCTGGCGCGCCCCTACCGACAATGACTTTGGCAGCAACATGCCCCAAAACCTAGGCGTGTGGCGCACTGCCCACGCCAACCGCCCGGTGCAACGCGTACGGTGGGCGAGCAGTCGGCCGCCGGCCTGCCCATCACGGTCGAGTATCGGCTGGCCGACCTAGGCGTGCCCTACACCGTGGCCTACCTGGTGCAGCCCGATGGCGCCGTGCGCGTCACGGCTAGTATTGATTTAAAAGACAAAACTTTACCTGAGCTGCCGCGCTTCGGTATGCGCCTGGAAGTACCTAAGCGCTTTGACCAGCTGCGCTACTACGGTCGCGGCCCCCACGAAAACTACGCCGACCGCAACTCGGCGGCGCTGCTCGGCACCTACCAGGACTCGGTGCGGCGCTCGTTTCCGGGCACCTACATCCGGCCGCAGGAGTATGGCTACCATACCGACGTGCGCTGGTTAACCCTGACCGATGCTGCCGGCCAAGGCCTGCGCGTAGAGGGTGCTGGCCAGCCCATCTGCTTCAGCGCCCTGCCCTTCCGCACCGAGGACCTAGACCCTGGCCTGAGCAAAAAGCAGCAGCACCCCACCGACCTCAAGGCGCACAGCCAAACCTGGCTGCACCTCGACCTGGCCCAGCGCGGCGTGGGCGGCGACAATAGCTGGGGCGCCCTGCCCCACGACCAGTACCGCCTGCTAGCTAAGCAGTACAGCTACAGCTACACGATGCGGCTGGTGGGCGCCGAGCCGGCAAAATAGCTTGAGGCCTAGGGTGTCAACCAAGTACAATGACAGTGGCAGGCTAGTAGCGCCGTTTGCCACTGTCATTGTCTTTAGTTGCGTATAATGGGCCTTGTAAGGTCATTGATACGAAATAGGTTACTAAAAAATAGTTGCTGCATGAAAGGCCTAGGTTGGGTTACACTGCTCTGCTTCTGTTGTGCTGCGTATGGTGCGCGGGCGCAGCAGGCCTTGACCAAGCAGCAGGAGAAAAACATGGTGGCCTTTGCTCGCATTTTTGGGTATGTGCGCTACTTCCACCCTTCCGATGAAGCCCAGACTATTGCCTGGCCCATGCTGGCGGCCCAGGGCAGCCGCCGCATGCTGGCCGCGCCAAACGACGCCGCGCTGCTACGGGAGCTAAACAGCTTGTTTCAGCCGTTGGGGCCCACCATCCGCATCTTTCCAACCAGCCAGCCAGTGGCCTTCGACTCGGCCACGCTGCGGCCAGCGCCTGGGCCGGCTACCAAGGTCGTTTCCTGGCAGCACAAGGGTCTTTACACAGGTACGGTGCAAGCATTTCACAACGTGCGACTCAACCGGCCCGCCGCCGAGGTCACCAGTGGAAGGACAATGCAATTCAATTTGCTGAAGAACATTGACGTAAGCCGCTTCGCGGGCCTGCCCTACGAAATAAGGCTTACCCTAAGCGGGCAGGATAAAAGCAAAAACCAAAACATTAACCTGGAGCTGCGCCAGAAAATAGCCGGCGCGGTGGATAGCAACGCCACCCAGCGGTTTCTGAATCAGCCGCTAACCGCGGCCGGCCAACAGTACACCTTTACTGGCAAGCTGGGTGCCGCTGCCAAAAGTCTGGATGTGGTATTAATCGTGCCCGACAATGGTAGCATGCCCGCGAATGTCGACGCGAAGGTTTTTGTTGTGGTGGCTGGCAAACCTGTTGCCCTGCCTACCGCCACCTACGCGCCTAAGACCTGGGCCGACCGGCAATTCATTGAGTTGGTTTTCAGCTCGGCCCAGCAGCTAGCCGAGCCGCTGTTTGCAGCGCAGCTACAGTTGGGCGACCACCTGACCCGCGAAGTGGTGCCGGGTATCAGCTGCCTCATTCCGCTGGCGCTGGCCGGCGATGCCACGCACACGTACCCAGTGGGCGACTCACTCAGCCTCAAGCGGCTGCGTACGCAGCTAGCCGACCCGGCCGAGCAGGCCCGCTACCGGAGTGCGGGCAGTATCGGGCAGCCCGACGTGCGGCTGGCGGCCATCGTGGAGGGCTGGAATGCGCTGCGCCACGGCTACGCCTACTGGTCTAGCGCCTCCTTGCCCCCCGATGCGCTGCTGCGCCAAGCGCTGCGCACGGCCTACCAAGACACTACAGCGCAGGCTTTTTCGCGCACCTTGCAGCGCTTGCTGGTACCCTTAAACGATGGGCACGGCTTTGTTGTCAGTTCCTCGCCCCAGGCCGACAGCCTGAGCGTGCCGCTCTACTTCGGAAAAGCAGAAAACCGCGTTGTGATAACGCACGTGCTGGACCCTGCCCTGCGCTCGCAGGTGCTGCCGGGTGATATTTTGCTTGCCATTAATGGAGTATCAGCCAAGAAAATACTGCGGCAGCGGGCTAGCCTTGTCTCTGGTTCGCCCCAAAATAAAGAAGGTCGGGCGCTGCAGCAGTTGGCGAACGGCCCGGCCAGCCAGCCGCTCGACCTGACGCTGCGCCGGGCACGCGCTACCCAGCACGTGCGGCTCGCGCGCACGGCCAAGGCGGGTAGCCAAACCCCGGCGCCGCGGGCCAGCGGCTGGCTGGCACCGGGCATCTACTACTTTAACCTGGCCACGATGCACGGTGCCCTCAGCCCAGCCGACTACCAGACCCTAGCCCAAGCTAAGGCCATTATTTTCGATGTCCGCTGCTATCCCGAGCCCGGTTTTTCCTCCCTGCTTCCGATGCTCATGCGAGAGCCAGGGCAAGTAAGCCATGTAAGCAGTCTCCAGATGCTCCGGCCCGACCAAGAAGACGTGCGCTACGACCCGGACGTCGCGTATTTACAGCCTGGGTTGCAGCACCTGTCTGGCAAGGCTTACTTTCTGACGGACGCCGTTACGCAAAGTGCGCCCGAAGGCTTCTTGAACACAGTACGGGGCCTGCAACTAGGTACACTGGTAGGCCGCCCTACCTCGGGGGCCAATGGCGTAGTGAATATGATGCCGCTGCCCAGCGGCTTCACCATTACCTACAGCGGCTCGCGGGCTACCAACGCCGATGGTAGCCGCCACCATGCCATTGGCATTCAGCCCGACGTATTAGTAAAACCGACGTTGAAATCCATTCAGCAGGGCCAGGACCTGATTCTGGAAACAGCGCTGCGACTAGCTCAAGCCAGCCACTAACTTAAAAACCGCCCTGCGCCCGCCTGGTGCGCCGCCTCCCATCCCATGCACTCTGTGAGAAACAACTTATTACCTGTTCTCCGTCTCTGCAGCAGTACTACGGCCAAACATGGCGGCGACAACAGCTGGGGCGCCCTGCCCCACGACCAATACCGCCTGCTGACCAAGCAATACAGTTACAGCTATACGATGCGGCTGGTGAGCAACGAGAAACCGCAGCCCTAGGTATCGTTTTAACGTTCTGGTGTTCAGGTTAGGCTGAGCTCATTGAAGCAACGCTATCGCACTGTAGAATGAAGCGCTAGTGCTGCTTCGGTAAGCCCAGCCTGATGGATGTAGTTTTAGTGTCTTCTACTTCAAGAACAAGCCCATAACTGTATGCGCCCTCAACAGATTATTCCGCTACTGACCGTCGCTGGCTGCCTTGTTGGGCACCTAGGGTGGGCTCAGCAGGCAGCCTTGGCGCCCCTAGCGCCAGCAACTCCCATAGTAGCCCCACCTAGGTTGGAGGTAGGAGCCGAACTTCAAACCAAGCAGTCGGCTGCCCAGGCGCCCCTGGCCACCGCACCACATCAAAATCGGCTCGTTTTTCTAGAGCCGGCAGTCATCCTAAACGGGCGCTACCTCACAAGTACGAACGCATTAGGGGCTATAAATCCACAGCAAATAGATAAGGTTGAAATCTATAAGGCAGGTAGTGGTCCAGTGCAGTGGCGCAGCCTAACCACGCCCGGCATCATCAGTTTCACGCTGAAAACCAAGCCTCGGCTGAAGGTGAAAGCCAGGTCGTTGGCGGCCATCAAACGCGGGCTGGGGCTGCATGGCCCAGTCCGGTTCGAGTTTAACGGCGCTCCTATCCAAGATGAGTCGCTACAAATAGTCGCCGACGCAATCGCAGGACTTGAGGTGACCCACGCCGCGCCGGGCACCGCAGAAAAGACCGTCGTCAATATCCACCTAGTGCCTTCCAAACCAATAGTGCACCCGCCTGGCACCATCATGATTCGCGGCCTGGCCAAACAGTAATTCGCAGTTTTATAATGCTCCTACGTCACCTTTCACGGTATTTGCTGCTCGTCCTCGTTACTGGCGCCCTAGGTGCCCGTGCCCAAACGCCAGTGGGCCTGGGCTGGGCCAAAAACAACGTGAACGGCGCGATTTTTCGCAAAAACTCGGTGGTGAGCCAGGGTCAAAACCAGTATGTGGCCTACTACGACTCGGCGGGCTACGTGACCCTAGGTAAGCGCCGCCTCCCCACCGGGCCCTGGCAGGTACAACGCACGCCCTACCAAGGCAATGTCAAGGATGCGCACAATATCATCAGCCTCATGGCCGATGGCGCGGGCTACCTGCACCTGAGCTTCGACCACCACAACAACCCCCTGCACTACTGCCGCAGCACCGCGCCGGGCTCGCTCGACATGGGGGCGCTGGAGCCCATGACCGGCCAGCAGGAGCAGAAAGTCAGCTACCCCGAGTTTCACCGCTATCCTAACGGCGACCTGCTCTTTATGTACCGCGACGGCGGCTCGGGCAACGGCAACCTCGTGCTAAATCGCTACGACCAGAAAACCCGGAAATGGACGCGCTTGCACGACGTGCTCATCGACGGCGAGGGCCAGCGCAATGCCTACTGGCAGGCCTGCATCGACCCTAGAGGTACTATTCACGTGTCGTGGGTGTGGCGCGAAAGTCCCAACGTGGCCTCCAACCACGACATGGCCTACGCCCGCTCGCTCGACGGTGGCAAGACCTGGCAAAAAAGCACCGGCGAGGCCTATAAGCTGCCCATCACGGCGGGCACGGCCGAGTACGCCGCCCGCATCCCGCAAAACTCGGAGCTCATCAACCAAACCGCCATCACGACCGATGCGGCGGGCGCGCCCTACATCGCTACCTACTGGCGGTCCCAGGGCACCCAGGTGCCGCAGTACCAGCTTATTTATTTGAAAGACAAGCAGTGGCGCACTACTCAAATCAGCCAGCGCACCACGCCCTTTAGCTTGAGCGGGGTGGGCACTAAGAAGATTCCGATTTCGCGCCCGCAGCTGCTAGTGGCTACCCAAAGGGGCCGTACGGCCGCCTACCTGCTCTTCCGCGATGCCGAGCGCCAGGACCGCGCATCCGTGTTGCAATGCCCCAACCTAGGCCAGAGCACTTGGGCTGCCGCAGACCTCACTACCACCACCGTGGGCAACTGGGAGCCCAGTTACGATACCGAGCGCTGGAAGAAAGAGGGCGTGCTCAGCCTCTTCGTGCAGCGCACCGGCCAGGGCGACGGCGAGACTCTCGAAAACTTGCCCGCCCAGCCCGTGTATGTGCTAGAGTGGCAGCCGGGCCAGCCCACACGCCCCGCTACCCTAGGTGCCGTGCTGCCGCCAACCGGCGTGCAAGACCGGCCCGCGCCCGCTTCTACCCAAGGCTGGAGGCTGGTGTGGTCCGACGAATTCAATAAAAATGGCCAGCCCGACCCGGCGAACTGGCAGTTCGAAACCGGCTTTGTGCGCAACCACGAGTTGCAATGGTACCAGCCCGAAAATGCGCGCTGCAAAAAGGGATTCCTGGTGATTGAAGCCAGAAAGGAAAATCGTCCTAACCCAACCTACCAGCCCGGCAGCTCAGACTGGAAGACCAGTCGCCCCACCATCGCGTACACCGCTGCCAGCCTCAATACCAGAGGCCGGCACCAGTGGCAATATGGCCGCTTCGAAATGCGTGGGCGCATCGACGCCCGCTCTGGCCTGTGGCCCGCCTTCTGGACCCTCGGGGTGGAAAAGCCCTGGCCCAGCAACGGTGAAATCGATATTATGGAGTATTACCAAGGCAAGATTTTGGCCAACGTAGCCAGCGGTACTGCCAAGCCCTTTACCGCCAAGTGGCACTCCGAAACCAAGCCCGTGGCTAGCTTCACCGACCCGGCGTGGGCTAGTAAGTTCCACGTCTGGCGCATGGACTGGGACGCCACGGCCATCCGCCTCTACGTCGACGACCTGCTGCTGAACGAGACACCTTTAAGCCAAACTGTAAACCTGGACGGTACCAATTTTAACCCTATGCAGCAGCCACACTACGTGCTGCTCAACCTAGCCCTAGGTGGCGACAATGGCGGCGAACTGGCCACTACGACACTACCTAGCCGCTACGAAATCGACTACGTGCGTGTGTACCAGCAGTAGAGTCATTTTGACTATGGTACTAGGGCGTTGACCCCATTCGCGGTCCTCTGCCTTCGGCAGTAGGGAGCCAGACGTTCGCTTACGTCTGAGAACGATAGGCCGCCTTCTCCCAGCCGAGAGGGGCTGCTGTAGGGTAGCACGAGCGGTGAATGGGTGTAATTTGGCTTGTCCAACTGCAGTCGTGCGGTTGGGACTGTTATCTTTTCTGCCATGCCCACCCGCCGTCACTTTCTTACTGGTTCGCTCACCGGTTTAGCCCTGCTTGCTATGCGTCAGCCACTTGCCGCGGCTGCCGCTCGTACTTACACCAACCCTGTGCTGGCCGGTAATTTTCCGGACCCTTTCGTCTTGAAGCACGGCAAGCACTACTACGCCTTCGGTACCACTGGGCGCGGGCGCACCCCGGATGGCCGCATTTTTACGCTACTACAATCGGAAAACTTGGTCGATTGGCGACCCCTAGGTGGGGCGCTTTTGCCACCAGCTGGCAGCGAAGAGTTTGATTTTTGGGCACCCGAGGTGGTGCAGCACGAGGGCACGTTTTATATGTACTACTCGCGGGGCGGTGGGGCCATTGGGGCTACCGTGGGGCACCAGCTGCATGTGGCCACTAGTTCGCGGCCCGAAGGCCCTTACACTGAAGTAGCTGCCCTGCCGGTGCCCGATAGCCAGTTTACCATCGACGCCCACGCGTTTAAAGACACTGACGGGCAGTGGTATTTGTTCTACGCCCGCGACTTCATCGACACCAACGATGGCTACTACCCTGGCACTGGCCTGGTGGTAGACCGCCTCGTCAGCATGACCAAGCTGGCCAACGCGCCCCGCACCGTCATTCGGGCCCGCCACAGCTGGACGCTCTTCGAGGCCAACCGCCTGATGCCGCTCTACGGCAACCGCACCTTTGCGCAATGGCACACCCTGGAAGGCCCCTTTGTGCGCCGCCACCAGGGCAAGTACTACTGCTTTTTCAGCGGGGCCAACTTCCTCACCGACCGCTACGGTGTCGATTACTGCGTAGCCGAGCACGTGCTCGGACCCTATGTCGACTCAGGCTCCGATGCTGGGGCGCGGGTATTGCACTCGGTGCCCGGCCACGTGCGCGGCCCCGGCCACCACTGCCACACCATGAGCCCCGACGGCCGCACCGAGTACCTGGTGTACCACGCCTGGAACGCCGCTATGACCGCCCGCGAGCTTTGCATCGACCCCCTGGCTTGGACCGCTAATGGCCCTAGGTGCCTCGGGCCGACCTACACCCCACAACCCCTGCCGCGGTAGGAGTTGTGGGGTGTAGATTATAGGTATCTAATTAATTTACAGTTAGCTTAGCGCGTTGCTGGCCGCACTGCACCACGTAGAAGCCCGGCGCAAGGCCGGTCACTGGTAGGGTGGCGCGGCCACTGGCTGCTACTACTGTGCTCGCTATTAGCTGTCCGCGCATGTTCAGTACATGCACGCGGGCACCGGCTGAGCCTTCTACCACTACTAGCTCGTGGGGTTGGGCTGGGTTGGGGTAGAGTGGCAGGGAAGGCAAGGCGGCCAGCGCCTTAGTGCCAAGTGTGGCGGTAGAGGTGAGAACGCGTAGGGGCGAGTACGTTACTTTGCCGTTGGTATCTACCTGCTGCAAACGATAGTACACGGTGCCAGCCGCTGTGCTTACCAGGGTAGTATCGCTATACTGGTAAGTATGAGCTAGTATGGTCGTGCCGCGCCCAGCTACCAGAGCCAAGCGCTTGAAAGCCACCCCGTCGGTGCTGCCTTCAACAACGAAGTGGGCGTTGCTTTGCTCCGAGGCAGTGCGCCAGCTTAGTAGGGCGGCGCGGCCGGCCCGCACGGCTGTGAACTCGGTGAGTACCACGGGTAGAGGAGCAGTTTTCGACTCAATTGCACCAATATTGCTCGGGTCGGTCATGTCCGGTGTGGGGTTGCCTACAAAGTCCTGCGGACCCGGGCTGATATTAAACTCGGCCCGTAGGTTGAGGCCTGAGCCCTGAATGGGCGAGTCGGACATGGGCGGGAGCGTGGGGTCGGCGCTGGGCAGCTGTGGGTCGGCGCTCACGCCCGTGGCCCGGCCATCGACCAGCTGCTCTTGGCCCGTGGCGGCTCGCCACTGCGTCAGGTCGGTGTAAGTAGTGCCGCCCCAATTGATAACCAGTTGGGTAGCATTCCAGTAACAGTTACCCTCCAGGCGCAGGTTAGTGGTGCTGACAGTGGTGAGAACCGCTAGTCTACCCGTGGTAACCAAGACGTTGTTCCGGACTACTAGGTCGTTAAACGCGCCGCTCACAATGTAGAGGGCTTTGGGTTGCGAGCCATCGGCGGGCGGTGTTACCAAAACGGTATTATTGTGAATGAGTGCACGCTCAATACCGCCGCTTGCCCCCGACGACCAAACAGCGATGCCACCCTGGTTGTACTGGCGGGCGTCGTTTTCGCTCACATTGTAGCGTATTGTTAGGTCGTGCATGGGTGGGGCATCCACATACTGGGCCAGCAGGTAGCCCGGCCCTCCGTTGTCGTGCGAGTAGTTGTATTGCATTGTCGAGTTGGTGCAGCCTCCATCCAAGTCAAAGCCGCCGCCATCGTGGGCAGTACCCGAACTGTTGTGATGCGCTTCACAATGCTGAATCACTAAATTATTGCAGCAGTAACCCCAAATACCCACTGGGCCGCCTCCTGGATTGGCATTGAGCCAGCCGTTGTGATAGGCCTCGCAGTTCTCAATTAGCGCACCATCGATGCCCGACAGCACAATCCCACTGCCTGTGTTAGTATACGTGACACTAGGCAAGCCACTGTTGTCGAACGCCTGACAATTGCCCACGTACCAGTTGTGATGAGCCGCTAGGGACTCCGAGTAGGAAAATATGCCGCTTTCCCCATTTGCGTGCGTCTGGCAGTTGGTGATGCGCACATCAGAGTAGCCGCTGGCGCCGTTCCAGCTGCCTACTACAATACCTTTGTGCATATAGCCACTCACATCTAGGCTATCGAAGCGCAAATACTGCAGTTGCGTATCAGTCGCGTCCATATAAAAACTTACGCCACTCTCCGTATTGGTACGCACGCCAGCACCGCGAAAAACCAGACGGCGCACCTCGATGCCCGCCACGTTGTAGGCAGATAAGCCAGACGAAGTGCCGCTAGCGATAATGGCTGCCTGCCTGCCATAAGAGCTTATTACCAAAGGCGCGGCTGCTGTGCCAGCATTGTTACCTAGTTTGATGGTGCCCATGAAGGTTTGTCCACCTTCAAATAGAACGCGGTCGCCGGGCTTGAAGGCTGCTGCGTTCACCCGGTCGAGGGTGCGCCAAGCGGTAGCCACTGTTGTGCCAGCCTGCGCATCATCGCCCCGAGGGCTTACATAATAAGTAAGCGCCGTTGCGGGTGAACTGTAGCTGAGTACTATAAATTGGAAAAATATAATTAGATAACGCATAGCTATTCATCCTTAATGGATAGCTACAAAGTTATAATTTATCGCTTCTATAAAAATAGTACTATAAAGCCAAATATTTTATAATTATTACAGAAAAACTCTGTTCAAAATCTGAGCTTTCGCTAATGCTTATAAATTATATAACTTTTCCTTTTTTATGAAGAAGTGCAATTTATGGTACTTGTCCAATATGTTTCTGATAAGGAGTTTATATTAAGTAGAAGCTACTGATTTTCGTAATCTGATTTACGGGCAAGGAACAGCAGTGTTAAACTAGTGGTGCAGCCTTCTCTACTAGCTAGGTACTTGGCTACACTGATGCCGAACAGTGTAAGACATACGTCGCCTTAATATTCTTAACTTCAACTCTTCGCTAAATCCACCTCTTTCTTTAGCAATCGTTATGGACTCTCAGCCAAACTGGAAGGATGCGCACTATTTGGCGGCGGGCACCAGCCGACAGCGCCGCACCTACGCCGTATTGAAAGAATTAGGCATTATAACCACCCTCGGCGCCTTCGACCCTGTTGTAGCTGGTACCATTCCGTTGGATATCGAGTTGCCAGGTAGTGACGTTGACATTATTTGCGAAGTAGCTTTAGGAGATAGTCAGTCGTTTGTGCACCTGCTGCAGAGCCACTACGGGCACCTACCCACCTTCCGGTCTAGGCGCGTGGTAAGCGGCTCGCAGCCGGCGCTTGTGAGCAGCTTTTGCTACGCGCAAGTCGAGATAGAAGTATTTGGCCAAGACTTGCCTACGGTGCAGCAATACGCCTTCCGGCACTTGGTAGTAGAGCACGCGGTGCTGCGTGCCGGGGGCGCCCCCTGGCGCACCGCAGTGCGCCGCCTCAAAGAGCAGGGGCTAAAAACGGAGCCAGCGTTCGCCACCCTGCTCCAATTGCCGGGCAATCCTTACGAAGCCTTACTAACGCTGGAAAGCTTATCGCCAGCCGAAGTAGCCGCTATGCTAGCCCAGACTCCCTTGCCTGGTGGTCAGGGCTGAGGCCAGGACCTAGGAGCCGAGGAGGCCAGTGAGGCCTGGCAAGTAGCTACTAACGAATACGGTGCTCGCAGCTGAAAAAAGCTTAACATGGCAAATTACAGTTTGAGCATGGATAAGTCGTACTATTGCGGTTAAAATGCGGGCCCTGTATGAGGAGCCGTAATTAACTTGTAAAGAATAGGTTGCTTAGTAGCACCGCAGGCCCAATGGCCTAAAGTGCCTCTCCTTTCAGCCCTCTCCCCACCTACTATGAGTAAAGCTAAAAAAGCCCTAACCGACCACCTAGCCGCGGCGGTAGTGCCCCACCTAGGTGCCGAAGCTACTGGTAGCGAGCCATCCAAAGCCGTAACCAAAACCCTGCGCAAGCTAGCTAAGCAGTTGCTGAAGAAGCAGAAGCCTGCGAAGGCCGCTAAACCCACGAAGCAAAAGCAGCCTGCTGCCCCCGCCGCACCTACCGCCAAGCGCGTGCGCAAAGCGCTAACCGGCGAACTCACCGGCGCCCTTCAACCTTACCTGAGCCCGGAAGGGAAGGAAGCTGAAGCGCCGACCAAAGCCATCAGCAAGCTCATTCAGCGCCTCTCCAAGAAGCTGGTGAAGCAGCGTGGCAAGCAAGCCAAGCAGTCGGCCAAAGCCGAAAAAGCAGCCACCAAGACTCCCTCCAACAAAGCAAAAAATGCTAAGGTGAGTCCTGCTAAAGTGGTCCCGGCCGTAGCCCCGGTACCCCGGGCCGCTCGCCCGCAGCCCGCTCGCCCCGCGGCCGTGGTAGCCCCGCGCCGGGCTGCCGCCCCCAAGCGCCGCCCCAGCGAAGCTAAACCTGTACCTGAGACCAACGCTCCGGCAGCGACCGCTCCGCAAGAGTAAGCGCTGCCGCAATTCCGTGCCCCGCCCGCTACCTAGGGCCGCCACCTCGTCTATAATGGGAAAGGTGGCGGCCCTAGGTAGCGGGCGGGGCCGTTTGCGCCTATTGCCTCCCTACAAGTAATACTCGTTCAAAGTAGGCTAATCTCCTGAATTTATTTCATAATACCGGCATCATACTGCCACAATGAGCCGCCGATAGCTTTGACGCTTTAACCTAGTTGTGGCGTCTATGCACCTAAACTTTTCCGCACTCCTTCCGGCTACTCTATTGCTTGGCATGGCTGCCAGGACCGCCCACGCCCAAGCACCCACCATCACCTGGCCTAGTGCTACGCGCACGGTTGCCGAAAACGTGGGGTCGATTAGTATTCCGCTCAGCATTGCCAATCCTGGCACAGCGGCCAGTACGGTACAGGTGGCCGTGCAAGCCTTCGGCACGGCCACAGCGGGGCAGGATTTTACGTACGCCGCGACCCAAACCGTGACCTTCCCAGCCGGCGGCACGGGCCCCCAGACGCTCACCATTCCTATCCTCGACGATGCCACGGCCGAGGAAACAGAATATTTCGTGGTGCGGTTACTCAACCCAACCAACGCCACAGTGTCAGCTACGGCCAACGACATCCTTATCTACATTAAGGATAATGACACGCCGACCCCGGCGCGGGCCAATAGTCTTGCCCTAGGTCTGTTGCAGAGCTATCAAGCGGCCATACCCTTCAGCGGTAACAACCAAATTAATTCGGCTGAAATCTCGGCATTCGACCCTACTACCAAGCGCTTATACGTGGCCAATTCTATTGGCGGTAGGCTCGAAATTATAAATCTGGCTAACCCGGCCGCGATGGCGGCGGTAGCGTCTATCGATATCAAAAGCTACGGCGGCCTAAATTCGGTGGCCGTGCGGGGTGGGGTAGTGGCCTGCGCTATTGAAAACAGCAGCCCGCAGCAGAATGGTAGCGTCGTATTCTTCGACCAAAACGGCGTATTAATCAAGCAGGTGGCTGTGGGTGCCATGCCCGATATGATTACCTTCTCGCCCGATGGTCGCTACGTGCTCACGGCCAATGAGGGCGAGCCCAACGCGGCCTACACCACCGACCCCGAAGGCAGCGTGTCGGTGATTGACCTTTCGGGCGGTATCGCCGGCCTCACCCAGGCCAACGTGACGACCGCTACCTTCACAGCCTTCAATGACCAAGCTGTTGCCTTGCGGGCGCAGGGCATCCGCCTCTACGGCGGGCTAGCCGCCTCGCCCAGCACAGTGGCGCAAGACCTAGAGCCCGAATACATTGCGGTGAGCACCAATTCGCAAACGGCCTATATCACGCTCCAGGAAAACAACGCCATTGCAGTACTTGACTTGGCCACCAAGCAGATAACCGCCCTGCGGCCGGTGGGCTATAGCGACCACCGTCAGCCCGGCCGCAGCCTCGATGTCTCCGACCGCACGACCGAAATACTCATGGCCAACTGGCCTATCAAAGGCATGCGCCAGCCCGATGCTATCAATTTGTTTGAAGTAAATGGCACTAGCTACCTACTCACGGCCAATGAGGGCGACTCGCGCGACTACTCTGGCTTTAGCGAGGTGGTGCGCCTAGGTGCCAATAGCTACGCGCTCGACGCCACAGCCTTTCCCAATGCTAGCTTATTGAAAGATAACAACGTACTGGGCCGCCTCAACGTGACCAACAAAACGGGCGACACCGACGGCGATGGTGACTTTGACGAGATTTATGTCTTTGGCGGGCGCTCTTTCAGCATCTACAATGCCGCCACCGGCGCCGAGGTGCACGATAGCGGCAACCTACTCGAGCGCGTGACCGCCGCCGATGCCACCTACGGCACCATCTTCAACGCCAGCAATAGCTTCGGCGAAGCGCCCACCCTCAAAAACCGCTCAGACGACAAAGGTCCTGAGCCGGAGGGCGTGGCCACCGGCCGCATCGGCAATAACTTGTACGCTTTCGTATCGCTGGAGCGCGTGGGCGGCGTTATGGTGTTCAATATCAACAATCCCGCCGCCCCAGTGCTCGAAACCTACGTCAACAACCGCAATGTCGCGGGCACTACTACCACCGGCGACCTAGGGCCCGAAGGCATCGTCTTTATCTCGGCCGCCGACAGCCCCACCGGTCAGCCACTACTACTGCTGGCCAATGAAGTAAGCAGTACTATTGCCGTGTACGGCATCCAGGCTAGCACGCCCACGGCTACCCGCCCGGGGCAAGCGGCCGAGCCGCTGGCCGCTTACCCCAACCCCAGCCAGGGCGCGCCCGTGCACCTGAGCCGGGCCGTGTCGGGCACCCTGCACGACCTGGCTGGCCGGCCCGTGCGCCAGCTGCGCGCCACCAACCGCCTCGAAACGAGCGGCCTCGCCGCCGGTGTATACTTGCTGCGTGCCGACGATGGCGCTGCTACCAAGCTGATAGTAAACTAGGTGCCGTGGCGCAGCCGCAATAGGCTTGCGCCCCGATTTTTTCTGCGAATGTTCTCTTCTTACCTCCTTGCCACCAGCCTGCTCCTGAGTAGCTCAGCGCTGCTGGCCCAAACCCGCCCCACGCCCAAGTTGCTAGTAGGCATCATGGTCGACCAAATGCGGCCCGACTACCTCACCCGCTTCAGCTCCGAGTTTGGGCCCGATGGCTTCAACCGGCTGCTGCGCGAGGGATTTCAGTGCCGCAACACGCACTACAACTACATCCCGACTGTGACCGGGCCAGGGCACTCCAGCGTGTACACCGGCACCACGCCACGCTACCACGGCATCGTGGGCAACTCGTGGTACGACCGCCGCCTGCGCCACGACGTGTACTGCACCGATGACACCACCGTGCAGCTCGTGGGCACCACCAGCAAGACCCTCGGCGTATCGGCGCGCAACCAGCTCAGTACCACCCTAGGCGACGAGCTCAAGATGACCTACGGCGGCCGTAGCAAGGTGCTGTCGTTGTCCCTGAAAGACCGGGCCTCGGCCCTGCCCGCTGGCCACATGGCCGACGGTGCTTACTGGTTCGATACCAACACCGGCGACTTCATTTCGAGCACCTACTACGTGCCCAAGTTGCCGGCTTGGGTCAATGAATTTAACGCGCAAAAGAAAGCTGACGCCTACCGCCAGCAAACGTGGTCGCCCTTGAAACCAGCCTCGGCCTACCTCAACAGCATCGCCGATTCGAACCGCTACGAGCGCATCTTTAAGGGCAAAACGGCCGCCACCTTCCCCTACGACCTCGCCAAGCTGGCCCCGCTCAACGCGCCGCCCGCCTACGAGAGCATGTACACCTCGCCCTTCGGCGACAACCTAGTAACGGACCTTGCCCTGGCCGCCCTCAAAAACACCGACCTAGGGCGCGACGACGTGCCCGATTTGCTGGCCATCAGTTACTCGAGCCCCGACGCGGTGGGCCACACCTTCGGGCCGCTGTCCAAGGAGGAAAACGACCTTTATCTGCGCCTTGACCTCGAAATAGCCCGCCTACTAAAGGCCTTGGACCAGACCGTGGGCAAGGGCAACTACACCATCTTCCTGACTGCCGACCATGGTGCCAGCGAGGTAACGCGCTACCTCGCCGACCACCAACTGCCCGTGGGCACCTTCGACCGGCGCGGCACCTACCAGGCTGCCGGCACTTACCTAGCCGCGCAGTTTGGCCCCGGCCAGTGGCTCGAAAAGGAAATCAATAACTCGTATCACCTCAACCGCCCCCTACTGGCCCAGCGCAAAATCGAGTTGGCCCATGCGCAGCAAGTGCTAGCTGAGTTCTTGCGCGACCAGCCCGGTATCACGCAGGTCAGCACCACCACGCAGCTCCTCAATGGTGGCTACACTACCGGCCCCGAGGCCCGGCTGGTAGCTGGCCTGTACTACCCGCGCTTTGGCGATGTGCGCTACGAGTTGCTGCCCGGCTGGACCGGCGACATCGGCGTGGGTGCCAGCCACGGCACCGGCTACGCCTACGATACCCACGTGCCGCTGCTATGGTGGGGCATGGGGATTCCGGCGGGTGTCAGCTACGAGCCCCATACCATCACCGACATTGCCCCCACCGCAGCCATGATTGTGAACAGCAAGCTGCCCAGTGCCTGCACCGGCCAGCCCATCGTAGAGGTGCTAGGCGCCAGCCTCAAGCCCACTAGCTCGGCACGCCGCAAGTAAGCCCCTAGGTCAGTCGGACAAAGCGCCCGCGTTTTGTGCAGCCCCAGCTTTCACCCGAAGGCTGGGGCTGTTTTGCTATAGAAGCTCTTAAACTTCAAGAGTGAGGCGAAAAAATGAAATTAAATATTCTGTTTGTCAGAATATTAGGTAGGTATTATTAAAATAAATTGTGCACAATTAAACATTGCAAAATCGGTCATGTTAATTTTGCAACACGCTAAAAGAAATTTCTGCCTTTTACACAGCTGCTCCCGGCTTTAGAAGGGTTAGAAAATTTCTGATATGCTTCTGGCCCTGGCAGTCTTTGCCAAGCCAAGCTTGCTTCGCCTCTCTCAGTTCATTTTATAAACAACCTCATGAAAATCAACAAAATCTTCACCGCGCAGGCTAAGGCCATCGGCGGCCGCGACGGCCACGTTACTTCGGACAACCAAGTGCTCGACCTCACCCTGAGCACGCCCAAGGAAATGGGCGGCCCCGGCAAAGCTGGCGCTACCAACCCCGAGCAGCTCTTCGCTGCGGGCTACGCTGCTTGCTTTGAGGGCGCGCTGGGCGTGGCTGCTCGCCAAGCCAAAGTGAAGCTCGAAAAAGTATCGATAGAAGCCTTCATCGGCTTCGGCCAAGCCGAAGACGGCGGCTACGGTATCTCGGCCGACCTGCACGTAAACCTGCCCGGCTTCGAGCAGGCTCAAGCTGAGGCGTTGGTAGAAGCCGCCCACGGCATCTGCCCCTACTCGCGTGCCACCAAAGGCAATATCGAGGTAAGCCTCACCACGACCACCAACGCCGCCTAGGTACTGGCGAATGCCCAACTAAAGAAGGGTCAGGCCACACGGCCTGACCCTTCTTTAGTTGGGCAGTTAGTAGCGCGGCTCAATCGTCGTCATCGTCGTGCTTGGGGGCGGCGCGCAGAAAAGCCCCGCGCCTAGGTGCCGGCACCACAGCGTCTTCGCCCTTGATGGCTTTCCAAACTACTTCGGTTAGGTCGAGGTCGGGGGTAGCGTCTTCTTTGGCGAGGTTGAAGTGCGATGAGCGCTCGGCGCTGCGGTTCCAGGCCGTGTTGCGGGTGTCGAGGCCCACTTGGGCGGCCTTGGCCTGGTAGGGTGTGAGAGTAGGCGTGGCCTGGAAGCAGCCGAAGAGCGGCTTGGCTGCCGCATCGTACTGGCTCATGGGCGGTAACCCCAGTACCAACTCGAGGGTGCGCAGCACGCCGGCCGTGGTGTACAGCGTGTGGTTGACGGAGCCGCGCCGGGTGTAGGGGCTGATGACAAAGGCTGGCGAGCGGTGGGCATCCACGTGGTCGGGGCCGTTTTGGGCGTCGTCTTCGACCACGAAAATCACCGACTCCTTCCAGATGGCACTGTGCGAAATATGCTCTACCAGTTGACCTAGGGCCAGGTCGTTGTCGGCCACGGCAGCCGTAGGCGAGATTTTACCTAACTTCTGGCCGCTGGTGTGGTCGTTACTGATGCGGATGGTGCTGAGCTGCGGCACCGCCCCGCGGGTCAGCAGCGAGTCGAAGTCCTGCGCCCAGATGCGCACGCGGTCCACGTCTTTCACGTCCATGTCGAAGCCCGGCGACTTTGGGCACACGTGCCCGCGCAGCGATTTGAGGTCGGTCTTGCCGTTGTCGGCAAACTCGCCGTAGGTGCGGTAGCGTAGGCCAGCGCGCTGGCAGTAGTCCCACAAGAAGCCATCGCGCGGGTAGGCCACCAGGCGGCTGCCCTCGTAGTCGTAGGTGCCGCCGCGGCCGCCGTAGCTGATGGGCCAGGTTTTCTCCACGTAGTCGGTGGCGTAGGCGGCGGTGCTCCAATTATGGCCGTCGGCGCTCACCTCGGCATTCACATAAAAGTTGTCGAGCAGCACAAACTCGCTGGCCAGGGCGTGGTGATTGGGCGTCACTTTCTGCGGAAAAATGCAGAGCACCGAGTCGCCATTGCCCTGAGGCATATCGCCCAGTATCTGGTCGTAGGTACGGTTTTCCTTGATAACGTAGAAGACGTACTTGATAGGGGAGGCCTCGCCCTTGCGGCGCGGAATGGGGTTGCCGGCCTCGCCTAGGGCTTCTTTCTCGGAGGTTTTGGTGAACGGCGTGTTGGCGTACACCTGCCGCGAGTAGGCGGTCAGTCGGGCCACGCTGGGCGTAGCAATAAAAGAGAGCGTGCCTTTAAACAGACCACCGATATACTCTACCGGCCCGTCGTCTAGCGTGTTGCCGGTGTGGTGGCCGCTGTGGTCGTTTTTCTTCAGCGGCTGCGGCCCGCGCGGGTTGGGCAGCGACGAAAAGCCCTTGCCATTGGCCACCAAGATTTTCTTACCTAGGGTGCGCACGCAGGTCGGGTACCAGCCCGTTGGGATAAAACCCTTAGCGGCACTCTTGCCCGGCGTGGCCACGTCGAATACGGCCAGACAGTTGTTGTCGGCGTTGGCGATGTACAGCGTTTTCTCGTCAGCGCTCAGGGCCAAGCCGTTGGTAGTCGAGCCCGCAAGCTTGGTAGGGTAGAGGGCAGTCGAGATGGTTTCGAGCACGCGCCAGCTCTTCGTATCCACCACCGATACCGAGTTGTCGTTGGCATTGGCTATGAACACGTAGCGCCCGTTTTTACTTTGAATCAGCTCGTTGGGGTGGCTCTCGGTAGGTAGGCGCTTGGTAATGCGGCCAGTGGCGATGTCATACGCTAGCAACTCCTGCCCACCCCACAGCGTGATGTAAAGCGTGCGGCCATCGGCCGCGAGCAGGCAGCCGTAGGCCTCGTGCCCGAGGTCGAGCCGGCTCAGCGTGCGCTTGGTCTTGAGGTCGAGCACGTACAGCGCATTGTCCTCCTTAGTCACGGTGTAGAGGCGCTGCCGGGGCGCATCCACGGCCAATCCCACTGGGCTGATTTTGGTGGGCCAAGCCTTACCTAGGCGCAGCGTATCGGGCTGGCCAAACTTCTGCTTCGCTACTGGGTAAGCTAGGATGATGTTGTCGTTGCCGCCCGACACGTAGAGGCGGTCGGCCGCCGGGCTCCAGGCCAGCCCGTACCACGATTTGGCAATGACCTTCTCATCGAGCAACTTTTCGGTAGCGGGGTCGATGAGCTGTACCCTCTGGGTGCTCTGGCCGTTGTTGGTAACGGCTAGCAGCCGGCCGCCGGGCGCGAGCTGCATGTTGAGCGGCAAGTCGCCGAGGGGCAGTGACGTGCCGGCCGGCGTCAGGCTCCAGCCGTTGGGCAGCAGGACGGAAGAGGCTTTGGGGTCGTTGGTCGGCACTTGGGCCACCGCCGAGCCAGCGGCCAGCAGCCCAAGGGCAACTGCCACGCGGGCAACTAGATACTTCATGAGAGTAGGCTTAGAGTGGCCCATTGCCCACGCGAAATACGCAGGCAACGAGTTGCACTTAACCGCAAATATCTGGTACTCCTGGCGCACCTCTAGGTTAAGCTTTTGCTACCAACGCCAGCGCTACGCCTTCGAGCCAGCCGCCGCCTTAAACTTCGCAATAGCCTGCCGGGTAAAATCGGACAGCACCAGCCGCCCACTGATAGCAGCGCGCTCACTCAATAAGCTGTCCCAGTGCTCGGTGCCTGCCCAGATGACTTGTTTCATAGCGGCCAGCGCCCCGGGGTTGTAGTCCGCCAGCTTTGCGGCAAAGGCCTGCACGGCCGCGTCTAGTTCCGCAGTGGTTTCGAGCACTTCGGCATACAGCCCGCGCGCCTGTGCCCAAGCGGCCGAACGGAATTCGCGCGCATCCAGCGCCAACTGCGCGAAGGCCGCCCGGCCAATTTTCAACTCCACCACCGGCCCCACCACGAAGGGCCCAATGCCCACCACCAGTTCGCTGAGTTTGATAGATGCCTGCGCCGTGGCAAAGCAATAATCGGTAGCCGCTGCCACGCCCACGCCGCCTCCTATGGCCCTGCCCTGTACCCGGCCGATAATGACTTTCGAGCACGTGCGGCAAGCATTAATCACCTGCGCAAAGCCCGAGAAAAACTGCTGTCCCTGTGCTTCATCTTCAAGGGCTACCAGCTCATCAAAGCTCGCGCCAGCGCAAAACGTGCGTTCGCCCTCACTTTTGAGGATGATGACTTTGGTTGTATCAGCCTGGCCGACGGCCGTGATAGTGGCCGCCAGCTGGCGTAGCAATTGCCCAGGCAGCGAGTTATGCGACGGGTGAAAAAATGAGATGGTAGCAATGCCTAGGGCATCGGTAGTAGTGGCTACGTGGCCGGCGGTGAGGGTACTCATGGGGTGTAGTTAAACTGTATTAGATGCATCCGTCATGCTGAGCTTGCCGAAGCATCTTTGCCGCATCGTTGAACAGCTTGGAGGAAGCGGTAGAGATGCTTCGGCAAGCTCAGCATGACGGGTGCGAGCGGCCTTACTCCTGATTTTTCTTCTTCACCATCGTCAGAATCGTAGCTACGGCCACGGTATCGCCGGTTTGGTCAGTCACTTCCACCAACCAGCGCACGATGCCTTTGGCCACGTCTTCTGCATCACGCTTCTCCTGGCCGATTTTCTCCTTTACGGTCAACGTCACACCGATAGTAGTGCCAGGGTACACGGGCTTGGTGAAGCGGCACTCATCGAGGCCGTAGTTCAGCAGCACTGGACCTTTGCGTGGGTCCACAAACATACCGGCCGCCTTGCTTAGGATGTAGTAGCCGTGGGCTACGCGGCCTGTGAAGAGCGTGCCTTCCAGCGATGTAGCATCGACGTGGGCGTAGAAATTATCGCCCGATACCTGGGCAAAATTCGTGATATCGGCCTCCGTGACGGTGTGCTTGTGCGTGGTATAGGTCTGCCCAATTTCCAACTCCTCGAAGTAGTGCTGGAAGGGGTGCTTGTCCTTCTCAATCTGCTTGGCCTTGGGCTGATACACCTCCGTGATGGCCGTAATCATGCTCGGCGAGCCTTGCAGGGCCACGCGCTGCATGAAGTGCTCGACGCCCCGAATGCCACCCATTTCCTGGCCGCCGCCGGCCCTACCCGGTCCACCGTGCACAAGTTGCGGTAGCGGCGAGCCGTGGCCGGTGCTTTCCTTGGCCATATCATTATTAATAACCAGGATGCGGCCGTGATGCGTGGCCGCGCCCAACACAAATTCTTGGGCTGCGTGCGGGTCGTTGGTGGCCAGCGAGCACACCAGCGAGCCCTTGCCGAGGTTAGCCAGCTTCACGGCTTCGCCTAGGTCGTGGTAAGGCATCAGCGTGACTACCGGACCAAAAGCTTCGAGTTCGTGCGAGTCGAGGTGCTCGAAGGGCCGCTCATTGAGCAGCACGATGGGCGAGATGAAAGCACCTTTGGCCGCATCGGCGCCGCGCTCCTTACCTAGGATTTCTACGTTTTCGAGGTCGCCGTACACGATGGGCGTGTTTTTCGCCAACCGCCGCACCTGCTCGCGCAAGCGCTCGGCTTGCTCCCGGCCTGCTAGCGCGCCCATGCGCACGCCATCGGCCTGCGGGTGGCCGATGGTAGTTTGAGCCAACGCCTTACCTAAGGCAATCTGGACGTCTTCGAGCAAATTATCAGGCACGATGGCGCGGCGGATGGCGGTGCATTTCTGTCCGCACTTAGCCGTCATTTCCTTGCGTACTTCTTTGATAAACAAGTCGAACTCCGGCGTGCCGGGTACGGCATCCGGCCCCAGCACCGCGGCATTGAGCGAGTCGGCTTCTAGCGTGAACGGCACCGCCTCGCTGATGATGCGCGGATGCGCCCGCAGCTTGGCGCCAGTCGCGGCCGAGCCGGTGAATGTCACCACATCCTGGTACGTGACGTGGTCGAGGATGCCTTGGCCTGAGCCTACAACTAATTGCAGTGCGCCCTCGGGCAGGATGCCGCTGGCGATAATCTCGCGCACCACGGCCTCGGTGAGGTACGCCGCGGGCACAGCGGGTTTCACCACGGCGGGCATGCCGGCCAGCAGGTTCACCGCAATTTTTTCCAGCATTCCCCAGATGGGGAAGTTGTAAGCGTTAATATGGACGGCTACCCCCTCGCGGGGCACGAGCAGGTGCTGGGCCATGAAGGTGCCGCCCTTCGACAACCCTACTGGCTCGCCCTCCACGTAAAATGGCTTGTCGGGAAACTTGCGCCGCAGCGAGGCATTGGCAAATAAGTTGCCGATGCCACCCTCGATGTCAATCCACGAGTCGGCCCGCGTAGCGCCCGAGCGGTAGCTCAATTCGTAGAAGATTTCCTTCTTTTCCTGCAAGTGAAAGGCCAGCGCCTTCAGCATCCGTCCGCGCTCGTGGAAAGTCATTTTGCGCAGCGCGGGGTTGCCTACGCGGCGACCATAGTCGAGAATTTGGGCAAAATCGAAGCCTTCGGTATTGGCCAGGGCGATGACTTCACCAGTGCTAGCGTCGAGAAGTTCGTGCGGGTCGGTGGCGCCGGCGGCCCAGCGGCCTAGGGTGTAATTTTCGAGGGTGGGAGTCATAGGTTATATTAGATTAAGAGTACAAAGAATCACGTCCGTCATGCAGAGCGCAGCGAAGCATCTCGCGTGTTTACACATGCGAACGCCGGGGATTACTGCACCACGCGAGATGCTTCGCTGCGCTCTGCATGACGGACGTGATTTGTAGGCATGTCAAACTACACGCGCTCAATGACCACGGCGTAGCCCTGGCCTACCCCTATACACATTGTCACTAAGGCGTAGCGTTTCTGCTGCTCATGCAGCTCCAGGGCGGCCGTGTTCAGCAAGCGGGCGCCACTCATGCCTAGGGGGTGGCCTAGGGCAATTGCCCCGCCGTTGGGGTTGATGCGTGGGTCATTGTCAGCCAGACCTAGGGCGCGGACGCAGGCCAGCGATTGGGCAGCAAATGCCTCGTTTAACTCAATAATGTCGATATCGTTCAGGGTCAGGCCGGCTTTTTTGAGGGCTTGCTGGGTGGCCGGCACCGGGCCAATGCCCATGATGCGCGGCTCCACGCCGGCTACGCCCATGCTTACGATGCGGGCCTTGGGAGTGAGGTTGTGCTGCTTGATGCCATCCTCCGAAGCCAGCAGCAGCGCGGCGGCCCCGTCGTTGAGGCCGGAGGCGTTGCCAGCCGTGACGGTGCCGGTTTTGCGGAAGGCAGGGCGTAGCTTGGCTAGGCCGTCGAGCGTGGTGGTCGGCTTCAAAAACTCATCTTCGGCGAAGAATACTGGCTCGCCCTTGCGCTGTGGAATGGGCACAGGCGCTAGCTCCTGCGCGAAGCGGCCACGCTGCTGGGCTGCGGCGGCTTTCTGCTGCGAGGCGTGGGCAAAAGCGTCCTGGTCGTCGCGGCTGATGTGGTACTGGTCCACCAGGTTTTCAGCGGTTTCGCCCATCGCGTCGGTGCCGTACTGGGCCTGTAGCTCGGAATTGATGAAGCGCCAGCCGAAGCTGGAATCGTGCATCTGGGAGTCGGTGCCGAAAGCCTTCGAAGGTTTGGACATGACGAACGGGGCGCGGGTCATGTTCTCTACCCCGCCTGCCACAAACAAGTCGCCATCGCCGCTCTGGATGGCGCGGGCTGCGGCGATACCCGCCGACAAGCCGCTGGCGCAAAGTCGGTTCACCGTTTCGCCGGGCACGCTATGGGGTAGGCCGGCTAGCAGCGCGGCCATGCGGGCCACATTGCGATTGTCTTCGCCGGCTTGGTTGGCGCAGCCCAGAATGACGTCAGCCACGGCGGCGGGGTCGGCGCCGGGGTTGCGCTTTAGCAGCTCGCGAATGGTGTGAGCGGCTAGGTCGTCGGGGCGCACGGCGGCGAGTGTGCCGCCAAAGTTGCCGATGGGCGTGCGCACGCCGTCGATGATATAGGCTTGGTCCATGTTGTTATAAATCGTTGTCATGCAGAGCGCAGCGAAGCATCTCGCTTACTGGCAGCAGGGGTAGTAATCCACCGAAGCGAGCGAGATGCTTCGCTACGCTCTGCATGACGGACGTTAATAAATGCCTTCTTACAAAATCTCGTTGCTCGTGCGGTAGGCCGTGCCCTTGAATAAGGCCAGCACTACCCCCTTCTGATTGACGACGCGTACCTGGTACACGCCAACTTTATGCTTGAGACTCTCTTCGCGGGCTTCCACTGTGATGATGTCGCCGAGCTTGCCCGCTTCTAGGTAATCGACGGTTACGGTGAGGCCTACGCTCTGGCGGCCGTGGCTGTTGCAGGCAAAGGCGAACGCCGTATCGGCCGCCGAAAACGTGGCGCCGCCGTGCAGCGAGCCGAAGCCGTTGAGCATGTCGGGCCGCACCACGAAGTGCAAACGGCAGTAGCCGGGGCCAACTTCTTCGACCTCTAACCCCAGCAATTGGCTGAAGGTATCTTGCTGAAGCATCAACTCTTTCACGGCTTCGGCCGGATGGTTATTGGCGGACGGCAGCGGGTTCATTCGACAGGAAAAATTGGTGATTGCGCCCCAAGCGGCGAAGCAGCGGGCTGGCGCGGTAACGGTCGTCGTGGTACTCGGCGTAGAGTTCATCGAGAGTAGCCAGCACTTGCAGTGGGCCTAGCTCGTCAGCCCAAGCCAGCAGGCCCTTGGGGTAGTTGACGCCGGTGGTCATAGCCAGTTCTAAGTCGGAGGCCGAGGCCACGCGCAGGTACAGGGCGTCGGCGGCCTCGTTGATGAGCATGGCCAGCACGCGGTTCAGAATAGTGTGGCCTAGACTCTCGTCCTTGGTGGGACCCGGCGGCACGGCGCCCGGCGCGTAGTCGTAGAAGCCGCGGCCCGTTTTGCGTCCTAGGTAGCCAGCCTCGAAAAGACGCTTTTGGGTGAAGGATGGCCGGTAGCGCGGGTCATAGAAAAAGGCCGTGAACACCGATTCGGTGACGCGGTAATTCACGTCGTGGCCGATAAAATCCATCAGCGCGAAGGGGCCCATACGGAAGCCGCCTAGGTCGGTCAGGGCCCAGTCGATGGTGGCGATGTCGGCGATGCCTTCCTCCAAAATGCGAATGGCCTCGCTGTAAAACGGCCGCGCTACGCGGTTCACGATGAAGCCGGGCGTATCTTGGGCCAGCACTGGGCGCTTGCCCCAGCTGGCTACCAACGCCTTCACCTCCTCGGCCAGCCCGGCGCGGGTTTGCACCGCTGGAATGACCTCAACCAACTGCATCAGCGGAGCCGGGTTGAAGAAGTGGATGCCCACAAACCGCTCGGGCCGCTGGCACGCCGCTGCAATGGCCGTGATGGAGAGCGAGGAAGTATTGCTCGCCAGCCAGCATTCAGCCGACACGATGGCCTCTACCCCCCTAAAAACTTGCTGCTTCACCCCTAGGTCCTCTACAATGGCCTCGATAACCAAGCCGCAATCGGCAAAGTCGGCCATCGTCTCGGTGGGGTGCAGGCGGGCTACGGCGGCTTCAGCGGCCTCAGTAGTCAGCTTGCCTTTCTCGGCTAGTCGGCGCAGGCTGGCGGCAATGCTAGAAGTAGCTTTTTCGAGGGCCGCCGCGTTTTGGTCGAGTAGGCGCACGGGGTGGCCGGCGGTGGCTACCACTTGCGCGATGCCCGCGCCCATTGCGCCACTACCGATGATGCCGATGGTTATCTGTTGCATAGTTGAAGAGTGTAGCTTGGATTTTGTAGTCCGAGCGCGAGCATAGCTCGCACCCGCATTAGGCCAAATTATCCTGACGTTTTCAAGCGCAGATGCGAGCTATGCTTGCGCTCGGACTACAAAATCCAAGCTACTTATTGCTTTACTGGCCGGTGAAGGTGGGTTGGCGCTTTTCCATGAAGGCCGCCACGCCCTCGCGGTAGTCGGCGGTGTGGCCGGCGCGCAGCTGGTAGTCGCCCTCGGCGCGTAGCTGCTGGGCCACGTCGTTGCCGAAGGTGCTGTTGAGCAGATGTTTGGTGTAAGCCAGGCCTTTGGTGGGCATGGCGGCTAGTTTGCGGGCCAGCGCGGCTACTTCCTGGTCGAAGGCTTCGTCGGGGAAGCTCTTGTAAATCATGCCCATTTGCACAGCGTCGGCGGCGCTCACTTTGTCGCCGAGCATCATGAGGGCGCTGGCGCGCTGCATGCCCACGAGGCGGGGTAGGAAGTACGTGCCGCCACTGTCGGGCACCAGGCCTATCTTGCTGAATGCCTGAATAAACGAGGCCGATTCCTTCGCCACCACAATATCGCAGGCCAGGGCTAGGTTGGCCCCCGCACCGGCAGCTACGCCATTCACGGCGGCTATCACGGGCTTGTCGAGCTCGCGAATGAGCAGCACGATGGGGTTGTAGAGCTTCTCCACGATTTCGGCCACGTCGGGGGCGTTGGGGCCGGTTATTTCGGCTAGGTCTTGTCCGGCGCAAAAGGCTTTGCCCGTGCCTGTTAGCACCACGGCCCGCACGCTAGTATCGGCTTGGCACTCGCGCAAGTGCTGCTGCAGGCCTAGGGCCACTTCGCGGTTGACGCTATTGAAAACGGCGGGCCGGTTGAAGGTCAGCGTAGCGACGCCGTCGGCGAGGGAGAAAAGCAGGGACTGGGAATCGGACATGGAGAAGAATAGAAAATACGATTGTCATGCAGAGCGCAGCGAAGCATCTCGCGTGCTGACGTTAGCGAACGTCATTGATTACTGCGCCATGCGAGATGCTTCGCTGCGCTCTGCATGACAATCGTACTGAATTGAGCTTATAGTTAGATTAGTGACACTTGAAGTAATCGAAGGGCTCGTGGCAGTCGTTGCACTGGTAAGACGCCTTGCAGGCCGTAGACCCGAACTGACTGACCAAGCGCGTGTTATCGGACTTGCAATTGGGGCAGCGCACGGCCGTGTCCTGCCCAAAAAGGTTGAGCATGTGGCCCGTCGCCGTGCCATCCACGGGCGGCGCGATGCCGTAGGCTTCCAGCTTTTCGCGGCCGGCGGGGGTCATCCAATCGGTGGTCCAGGCCGGGCTGAGCTGGTTGTGAATCGTGACTTGCGTAATGCCCTCGGCCAGCAGCCGCAGGCGGATGTCGGTGGCGATGGTGTTCATGGCCGGGCAGCCCGAGTAGGTGGGCGTGATGTGCACCGTCACCTGCTCGCCAGCCACTTGCACGCCGCGCACAATGCCCAGGTCCAGAATGCTGAGCACCGGCACCTCGGGGTCGAGTACCTCGTCGAGCAGCTCCCAGATGCGGGCTTCGGTGAGAGCGGTGGCTACCATGTCAGGCCGGGGTAGGCGCGCTGCACGTATTGCAGCTCGGTGAGAATGTACCCTAGGTGCTCGCTGTGCCGCCCCTCCTTGCCGCCCGCCAGCCCAAAGGCGGTAGCGGCAGGGGTAGGCAGAGTGGCTTCTTCTAGCACGCGGGCCACGTGGGCCGCCATGGCGGGTTGCAACGCGGCGTAATCGGGGATGATGCCGGCTTCTTGCAGGGCCTTTTCGGTGGCGGTGGGGGTAGTCAGCTCGGCGGCGTAGCGCCAGAGGCTAGCGATAGCTTTTTCGACGCGCTGCCGGCTTTCGGGGGTGCCGTCGCCGAGGCGGATTATCCATTCCGAGCTCCACTTGAGGTGGTAGGCGGCTTCCTTCACGGCTTTTTCGGCAATGCCGGCTAGGCGCTCGTCGGGGCTACTTTTGAGCTGTTGCAGAAAGGGATAGTGGAAGTTATCGAACAAAAACTGCCGCACAATGGTGTGCGCAAAGTCGCCGTTGGGCTGCTCGACTAGCAGCGGGTGGCGGTACTCCACGGCCGAGCGCAGGTAGGCTAGGTCGTCTTCGGTGCGGCCTTTGCCTTCGAGCTCGGCAGCGTATTGGTAGAGGCTGCGGGTTTCGCCCAGCAGGTCGAGGGCGATGTTAGCCATCGCTAGGTCTTGCTCCAGGATGGGGCCGTGGCCGCACCACTCGCTTAGGCGGTGGCCTAGGATGAGGCTGGTATCAGCCAGTTGCACCACGTAGGTAAATAGCAGCTGCCGCACCTCCGCGGAGTAGGTAGCCAGGGCAGCAGATTCGGAAGGGGCAGCTTGCATAGGTGGCAGCATTACATGTGTTTAATGGAATCCGGCACGTCGTAGAACGTGGGGTGCCGGTACACTTTGTCGGCCGCCGGGTCGAAGAAGGCTTCGGCATCGTCGGGGTTGGAGGCGTGGATGTGCGTGGACTCGACCACCCAAATGCTCACGCCTTCGAGGCGGCGCGTGTACACGTCGCGCGCGTTTTGGATGGCCATCGTGGCATCGGCGGCGTGCAGGCTACCCACGTGCTTGTGGTCGAGACCCTGCTTGCTGCGGATAAAGACCTCCCAAAGAGGCCATTCGGCTTGGTTCATATAGTTTTGCAAATCGTTGTCATGCAGAGCGTAGCGAAGCATCTCGCGTGCTGACGTCTGCGAACGTAAAGGATTACTGCGCCACGCGAGATGCTTCGCTACGCTCTGCATGACAAACGTTAAGGTTTAAGCCCCTACCCCCTCCCGCGCCTTACGCTTCGCGGCGTGCGCGTTGGCCGCCTCGCGCACCCAGGCGCCCTCTTCGTGCGCTTGCACGCGGGCTTGCAGGCGGTCAGCATTGCAAAGGCCGTTGCCTTTTACCACTTGCCAGAACTCCTCCCAGTTCACCTCGCCGAAGTCGTAAGCCTTACGCTCCTCATTCCATTTCAGGGCTGGGTCGGGCACGGTGAGACCTAGGAACTCCGCCTGGGGCACCATCATGTCCACGAATTTCTGGCGTAGCTCGTCGTTGGTGAAGCGCTTGATGCGCCACTTCATCGACTGCTCGGTGTTGGGCGACTCCGAGTCTTTGGGGCCGAACATCATCAGCGTGGGCCACCACCAGCGGTTGAGGGCTTCCTGGGCCATTTCCTTCTGGGTGGGTGCGCCTTCGCAGAGCGTCTGCATCACCTCGAAGCCCTGGCGCTGGTGGAAGCTTTCTTCCTTACATACCCGCACCATGGCCCGCGCATACGGCCCGTAGCTGGTGCGACACAGCGGCACTTGGTTGAGGATGGCGGCGCCATCAACCAGCCAGCCCACACACCCCATATCGGCCCAGCTCAGGGTGGGGTAGTTGAAGATACTGCTGTATTTAGCTTTGCCTGAGTGCAGGTCGGCCAGCATCTGGTCGCGGCTGGTACCTAGGGTTTCGGCGGCGCTGTAGAGGTAGAGGCCGTGGCCGGCTTCGTCCTGCACCTTCGAGAGCAGAATGGATTTGCGCTTGAGCGACGGGGCGCGGGTTATCCAGTTGCCTTCGGGCAGCATACCCACCAGCTCGGAGTGCGCGTGCTGCGAAATCTGCCGAATCAGGGTTTTGCGGTAGGCCTCGGGCATCCAGTCCTTGGGCTCGATGCGCACGTCGGCGTCGATGCGGGCTTGGAACTGTTCTTCCTGCGTGAGGGCGGGCTTCTCTAGCGTTTCCATACTGCTTATTAGATTAAAGTTTAACGCTTTGTAAAAACGTCTGTCATGCAAAGCGCAGCGAAGTATCTCGCATGGCGCAGTACTCAATACGTAAGCAACGAAGCGAGCGAGATGCTTCGCTGCGCGCTGCATGACAACGATTTATCATTGGTCAAAATCTACAGTTACTTGCTCCGTCACGGGCCGGGCTTGGCAGGTGAGCACGTAGCCCTTAGCCACCTCCGCTTCGGAAAGCGAGTAGTTTACATCCATTTCTACGCGACCTTCGGTCACGCGGGCAAGGCAAGTGCTGCACATGCCGTTTTTGCAGGAATATGGGGCGTCGATGCCGCTCTCCAGCGCCGCGTCGAGGATGGTATTGCCGTAATACGACATTTCCAGCAGCCGGGCGCCACCATCCAGCTTCAGCGTTACTAGGCTCTTCTTATCGTCTTCGCCCACGGGCGGCAGCTTGGCTTTGGCCGCGCCGGCTTTGCCTGCATTGGCCGAGCCAAATAGCTCGAAGTGAATCTTCTCGGGCGCCACGCCGGCACTGGTCAGCGCCGTGCGTACGCCGTTTACCATGTCCTCGGGGCCACACAAGAAGCACTCGTCAATCTGGCTGGCTGGCACCACTTTTTCGAGAAACTGCTGGGCCTTCTGCTCATCGATGCGGCCAAAAAGCAAGTCGGCGTCGCCCTGCTCGCGGCTTAGGATGTGGTACACGCTCAGGCGGTGCAAGAACTTGTTTTTGAGCGCTTCTAGAGCTTCTTTGAAGATGATAGAGTTGCGGCCCCGGTTGCCGTACACTAGCGTCACGCGGCTATTTGGCTCGGTCAGCAGCACCGTTTTCACGATGCTAAAAATGGGTGTGATGCCGCTACCCGCCGCAAACGCCACGTAGTGCTTGGCCTGCGTGGGGTGCAGCGCGGTGTGAAAGTGCCCAGCGGGTGGCATCACGTCAAGTTCCTCACCAATGCGCAGGCCATCCACAGCTAGCGACGAAAAGCGACCTTCCGGCACTTTCTTAATGGCTACCTGCCACTCATTATCGAGCGGACTGCTGCAAATGGAGTACGAGCGGCGCAACTCCTCGCCGTTGTGGATGCGCCGAAACGTGAGGTACTGCCCCTGTGTGAAGCGGAATGCCTCGCGCAGGTCGGCGGGTACGTCGAGCGTCACGCGTACGCAGTCGGGCGTTTCGCGGGCAATGTGCTTGATTTTGAGTTTGTGAAAGCGGCTCATACGGTAGGTTTTTTCAGCCCGTCGAGGAGCATGGTAAGAAGGTCGGCCTCTAGGTCGGCGGCCGACAAATTGCGCCCGGGCCGGTACCACAGTTCGACCCAGCGCACCGCCGAGAGCAGCGTAAACAAGGCCACCGACACATTCACGGCCTGCAACTCGCCCGCCACAATACCTTGTTCAATCAGCGCCGCAAAGCCTTTCTCATAACGTTTGCGGGCTTGCTTAAATTCGGTCAGGCGCGGCTCGGTCAGGGCCTTCCATTCGTTGTTGGCCACCGATACGGCGGCGCCATCCTTGGTCATCAGGCGCACGTGCCGCCGCAGCAGCTCGGTGATTTTTTCGAGGTAAGTCGCCTCCATCTGCTCTACCTCGGTCAGCTGCGCGATGTAGGTGTCCGACACCTGGAAGCAGATAATTTCCAAAATCTCGTCCTTCGACTTGATATGGTTGTACATACTGGCCGCGTCGAGACCCACCCGCGCCCCTAGGTCGCGCATCGACGAGCTGCCGAAGCCGCGCTCTTTGAAGAGACGAGCAGCTTCATCCAGGATGAGCTGGCGCTGCTGGGGTCGACGCTTTTTTACTAGCCGCACCGCGCCCGTAGCGGGCGGCGTGGCCGTCGAGGCGGGGCTAGTGGCGGTTTTGGGAGGCATATTTTAATTTATTTCGTATTCATTCGGTCATGCAGAGCGTAGCGAAGCATCTCGCGTGGCGCAGTATTCAATACGTCAGCAACGAAGCGAGCGAGATGCTTCGCTGCGCTCTGCATGACAACATTATCGTCAGGCCAGCGTCCGCAAGTCGCGCACGCGGTTGAGCTTGCCGCCCTCGCTGCGTGGCAGTGTGCCGAATCCGAGCAGCGTCACCTTCATGCTTAGTCCAATATTGTCCTTGATTTTCTTGGCAAACGAGCCTTGCAGCGCCTGTAAGCAGTCGTGCTGCTGCACGGTGTCAGCGGTAACGGTTTCCAGGCCCAGGTCGCGCATGAGGTCTTCGGCAATTTCTACGCTCACTTCTACCTCATCCATGCTGCCGCGGCGCGAGGCCACCACTTGGTAATACGGGCTTACCTGGGGTAGGCCGCTGAGAATGTCCTCGACCTGCGTGTGAAAGAAATTGACCCCACGAATGATGAGCATGTCGTCGGCCCGGCCACGGATAGGACCCATCTTCACGTGCGTCCGGCTTTCGGAGTGGTCGTAGGTAAGGTTCGTGATGTCGTTGGTCCAATACCTCAGAATGGGCATGGCCTTCTTGGTCAAGGTTGTGAATACCAGCACGCCCAGCTCGCCTTCGGCCACTGGCTCGCCGGTATGCTTGTCCACTATTTCGGGATAGAAATGGTCTTCCCAGACGTAGCTGCCGGTGCCGCGCTCGTTCACATCTTCCTGCGATACGCCAGGACCTATGATTTCACTGAGGCCGTAGATGTTGGTGGCCTTCACGCGTAAACCGGCCTCCACCTGCTGGCGAATGGTGTCGGTCCAGGGCTCGGCGCCCAACACGGCATACTGTAGATTAACAGCCTCGGGGCTGATGCCGCGCCGCTTGATTTCCTCAGCCAGCACCTGCGCATAAGAGGGAGTAGCGCAGATAATTTCGGGCCGAAAATCTTGGAGTAATTGTAGCTGCCGGTCGGTGCTACCCCCCGATACAGGAATAACTGTCAGCCCCAGCTTCTCAGCGCCGTAGTGGATACCTAGGCCGCCGGTGAAGAGGCCGTAGCCATACGCATTCTGAAGCTTCATGCCGGGCCGGCAACCAGCAGCAGCCAGCGAGCGCGCAACTACTTCGGCGAAGATGTCGAGGTCGTGGGCCGTGTAGCCAACCACCGTAGCTTTGCCCGTAGTGCCGCTGGAGCAATGCAGCCGTGCCACCTCGTTTTCGGGCACTGCAAACAGACCGAAGGGGTAGTTATCCCGAAAATCCGTCTTCTTGGTAAAGCCCAGCTTCCCTAGGTCCTCCAATCCCCGAAAGGTGCTAGGGTGGATACCTAGGGTATCAAACTTCTGCCGGTAGAACGGCACCCGGTCGTACACATACGCCACCTGCTCCTTGAGCCGAGCGTTTTGTAGGGCGCGCAGTTGGGGCAGCGGCAGGCGCTCGATTTCGGGGTTGAACAGCATGGGAAGGGCTGTTGGTGGGTGGGAGTAGCGCTAGAACGGTCGGTGGGGGCTGGCCGTTTGTTTCAAATACAAATAAACACAAACAAATGTTTGTTTAGAAATCAGGTTTTGAAAAGACCTATTAATGCGTCCGGCTTTTAGGGCTGACAATGTTTTTGAAGATGGTTGGTTAGGTGCGCCACTTCCTTGCCATATGCTGCGCATAGAACAGCAATGCGGCGAAGCATTGCACTTAGCATACTAACTTCTAATGCCAGTAATGAAGCGATAGAGGTGCTTCGGCAAGTTCAGAATGATGGGCGTGAGCCATGCTGTTAGTGCCATCACGAAGCTGACTGGCCACACCTAGAGACCTAGGCCCATAGCTAGATAGGCCAAAAACAAAACAGCCACCTAGTGCTACTAGGTGGCTGTTTAGTGTTGTGGGAGATACTGGGTTCGAACCAGTGACCCTCTGCTTGTAAGGCAGATGCTCTGAACCAGCTGAGCTAATCTCCCTTTTCCCAGAGGCCTTGTGGCCGTTTGGGAGTACAAAGATGGGAGGATTTTTTGGAACAGCCAAACGCTGTTATAAAATAATGTCCTTAAAAAGGCCTGGTAGGGGCTTTTGCTAAGCTAAGATTTTCAGTTTCAGGCTTAAATTTTTTTCGAAAAAATGCATGTCCTGCGCAAAGACAACGCAAATGCCCGGTACTCGTTAGGCGTTAACTAGACGTGCCTAGGTACGCAGACTTCTTTTTTGACCTTTTCTTTCTTTCATAATGGAAACGCAACTGCTCCAGAACTATTCGGAAGCCGAAAAAACCGCTTACCTCAGTGCCATTGCTGCCTTGGCTACGGCCGACCGCCAGGCCTCAGAGCCTGAGCAGGAATTTTTGCAGCGCTTAGCGCAGCAGGCTGGCCTGTCGTCAGGCTCAGCGCAGCAAGTGCTGGCAGCCGCTCAGGGCTCCGACAACCAAAGTATTCAACAGAGCCTCGACCAACTAAAGGGAAGTGACCTGCGCTTTTCGCTGGTTACCGACCTCATCAGCTTTGCCCGTGCCGACGGTGCCTACTCGAACGATGAAGAGGCGATGGTAAGCAAGATGGCCGCCTACCTAGGGGTGAATGAGGAGCAAAAAGCGACGCTCGAAAATGTAGTTGACCAAGCGGCCAATGTGCCGCACGATGCTCAAGACCCCGGCAAGCAAGGCTTCTTGGGCGGCATCGGCGATAAGCTTAGCAGCGTAGGCATCCCGAAAGGGGCGCTGATGGCCGGCTTGCTCGGTGTAGTGGCCCCCATGGTTATTTCACGGGTGATGGGTGGCGGAGGCCAAAACCAAGGCCAGCCTAGTGGCAACATGGGCGGCATGCTAGGCGGCCTGCTAGGTGGCGGCCAGGGGGGCGGTAGCTCCATGGGCGGCCTGCTCGGTGGCCTGCTGGGTGGCGGTTTGCTCAGCGGGGTGCTGGGCGGCAACAACAATGCTGCCTCGGCCTACCCGCAGCAAGGCTCCATGGGTAGTGGTGGCCTAGGTTCTATCATGTCGGTGCTGGGTGGCCTAGGTGGCCAGCCCAACTCGCAGCCCCGGAGCGCGGGCGGCGGCGGCATCATGGGTAGCGGCATGGGTAGCCTGCTAGGCGGGCTGTTTGGCGGCCGGTAAGAAAGCGGCCTTTCGGAAATAAAAGCGCGGCTGCTTTCCACTTGGGAAGCAGCCACGCTTTTGCGTTAGGAGCGGTAGGGTGTTGAAAAGTACCCTAGGCACTTTTAGCGCTAGGCGCTAGGCTGGTGCTGGCAAAAGCACCGCCTTCCTTCTCTACCACCTCCACAATGCGGTAGTTGAGGTCTTCCTTGGCGTCGAGGTACTCGTCGTAATTAGTAGTTTCTACAAAATACTGAACAGTGACTTCTTTGCCGTTGGGCGTCAACGCATTGAATTTCATTTGCACATCGGGCAAAACCAGTGGGTGCTGCTGAATGGCGGTCACTGCCCCATCGATAATGGCTCGCAGCTGGGTGCTAGTTGTCTTTTGGTCAAAAATGAGCGTAAAGCCGACCCGCCGCGACGTGCGCAGGCTAAGGTTATCTAGCGGCTTGTCAATCATGCTTTTATTGGGCACTGTGAGAAAGCTCTTCTCGGCTGTGCGCAGGCGGGTACTGCGAAAACCGATTTTCTCGACCGTGCCGCTTACCTCGCCCGCCGACACGAGGTCGCCCACCCCAAAGGGCTGGTCTAGGAAAATAGTGAAGGAAGCCAGCAGGTTTTCAATGCTCTCCTTGGCCGCAAACGCGACGGCTAGCCCTCCAATGCCGAGCGTGCCCACAAAACCCACCACATTTACCCCAAATACCCGGCCTAGTATCACCATGAGCCCAATAAGCAGCACAAATACCTTGAGTAAATCTTTGGCAAAAGGTAAAAACTGATTGTCGAGCCGTTGCGAACCTGGGGTGGCCGTAAGCTCGGCCCGCCGCTGCAGCATCAGCAAGGCAAAGTCAACCACGCGTAGTACGACCCATACAATGGTTACAATAATTCCTAGATGAAATAAGTTAAGGAGTGCAACCTTTGGCCACGGTTCTACTCCTTTTATAGCCGTAGCTGGCAAGGGGTAGCGCAGGACGCTAAAGGATAAGTAAAAAGTGCAGAGGAAAAGGAGCGTGCTTAGTGGTTGGATAAATAGGTCGTGCAGTTCCTGCTCCGTGATACCCGCCGTATAGCGCTTGGTGAGCCGAAAGAGTACACGGCTAAGCAGCCGCGTTAACAGCCGGTTGAGGCCGGCGCCTAGGCCCAAAATCACGAGGGCGAAAATGTAATCTAATAACTCATTGCCTAGCACCTCGCGGTGCAAAAAAGGAGGTATTTCCATCTAATGCGTGGTTCTTGTAAAGAAAAAAGCTTTGCCGCCGATACGCGCTTCCAACCCCGCCAGTTGGCTATTGCTGAGCCTAATCGTGGTAACAAAGCTGCCAACTTCGCTAATAGCACTTTTAGAATAACCGCTGCCGTAGAGCGACTTAAGCGCGCAAAAGGCCGGCCAGTATAATATTTCCGCGAGAGGATTGCTAAAATAATTATTTAAAAACCTCTTTGTCTGGAAATTGTTAAGTCTGCACTAATGCAATATAGCCGATTGATTAACAATGTATAAATTAAAGCATTAAGTATTTAAGAACTAATTTTCTTACCCAAGCGTAATATAAACAGGTACGTTTTTTCCATCTCTACAATCCTCAATGAAACCACTGCACTCGCGCGTCGAAACGCAACAGCTGGACCGCGCTGCCGCTATGCTGAAAGTTCTGTCTCACCCCAAGCGTCTGGCGATTGTCGACCTCCTGGGTAAGCTCAAGGGCAGCAAAGACCAGCAAATGTCCGTTACAGAAATCTATCAGGCTCTGGATTTACCTCAAGCCATTGCCTCGCAGCACCTCATTACTCTTAAAGACCGTGGTGTGCTGAAATCGAACAAGATTGGTACCAAAATCTATTACGCGCTGGCGGTACCACAGCTAATGAAAGTGATTGATACCCTGGAGGATTACTCCGCCCGCATCTGATAAAACTTAGGTAAGCAGCTAGTGCTGCTTACCCGCTATGAAAACGCTTTCCGGCTACTTAACTAGCCGGAAACCTGAAAAAAAGGGCCGCTTATGCAAGCGGCCCTTTTCATTTGTGTGCTATCGCAAGTCGTGGTGCCGGTAAGGCGGCGCGGGGTACCTAGGCCGGTACTGACTGGCCCTCTAGGTCAAAAATATCGGTAAGCAGTGGAAGTAGCTGCTCGGCTTCATCGCGGCGGCAAGCGGCTTTTAAGTGTAGCACATGCTGCTTGAGAACCTTCTGCATAAAGGCACGCGTGGCCTCGTCGAGCAGCTTTACTTCGGCGGGCGTGGCTTTTTTCTGGAAGCGGTCGAGCTCTTGCTGGCGCAGCTGCTCTAGGCTAGCTTTCATGCGCTGAATAAGGGGCGACACCAGCATCTCGCGGCTCCAATCGGCAAAGTCTAGCAGGCTAGCGTCGATGAGGCTGCGCACTTGGGGCACGGCAGCTAAGCGCTGCTCTAGTGCCGCCGAAGCCTTGCTCTCGATGGCATCGACATTGTAAACCAATACGCCAGGCACTTGCTCTACATCGGCAGCTACTGAGCGCGGCACCGACAAGTCGATGAAGAACTTATAGCTTAGCACATCGAGGTTGGCCACCAGCTCACGGGTGAAAAACGGCTCAGCGCGGTTGATAGACGAGATAATGACATCAGCCTCGCGCAGCGCAGGGGTGAGGTCTTCAAAATTGACAACCTGTAGCTTGCCAGGCGCAAACTCAGCGGCAAGCTCTTCGGCCCGGGCGCGGGTGCGGTTGCACAGCGTTACGCTAGCAAAAGCTTTGCTATCGGCCAGGTGGCGACACACATCCGAGCCAATCTCACCTAGGCCCACTACCAGCACCCGGGGGCTAGCTACGTCGGCAGTCAGCTCTTCTACTAGTTCCAGCGCCGCGTAGCTCATGCTGGCGGCACCGTCGCGGAAGCTAGTCTCTTGCTGCACGCGCTTATTGGTAAAGAAGATAGTGTGCAGCAGGCGGTGCAGGAAGGGGCCCGCTACGTCGGCATCGGCGGCCCACTGATAAGCCAGCTTTACCTGATTGATAATCTGCAAGTCCCCAACTACCTGGGCGTCGAGGCCAATGGCTACTTCAAAAAGGTGGCGCGTGGCGGTTTCGGCTTCGTTATAGCAGTCGAAGTAAGGGGCAAAGTTGCCAATATCGGCGCGGTGCTTGAGCTGGCCTAGGGCCTGAATAATAGCGGCCGACTGGTCGTCGTCGTGGGCGTAGTACACTTCCGTGCGGTTGCAGGTGCTAAGCACCAGCAGGTCGCTGAGGTGCAGCTCGGTATGGAGCTGCTGCAAGAAGCGACGACACGCTGGCTCGTCTAGGGCCAACAGTTCGCGGATGGCGAGCGGGGCTTTCTTAAAAGATAGACTAACCGCTTTAAAAGAATGAGACATAGCACGGGACGGCCCAAGGCCGGCCTGCAAAATTACGGTATAAATAATAGCTTTAGAAACAGCGGTACGAAGTATCCGGTTCGAGTAAATGGATGTAAAACAGGCTATGTGCGCATAATCGCACTAACTTGGAATAGTTCTAAATAGGCTTTGATGCACGCTATCTCTCAAAATCCTGACCTACGCCCGACCTTTACGGCTGTATGCTGATTCCTTTGTACGACCAAAAATCCCGCATCAAGCTAATCGTGCTTGTGCTGGCGCTGCTTATCGGGGCCGCTACTATGCTGTACACGAATGCATTGGTGCAGAAGCTATCGGAGCAAGAACAGCACCAGATAGACCTCTACGCCAAAACGCTGCGCCACATGATTAGCACGGAGGAAACGTATAGCCTGCCTTTTTTGCAAGACCAGATAATAGATGCTAACACAACCATCCCTGTTATTCTGACCGATGGAGAAAATATCATCGATACCAAAAACCTAAACCTAGGAAAAAATATTACGACGCCCGATTCGCTGCGGCAGGTAAGGCAGCTATTGCTGAAAATGCAGCAGCGGCATCCGCCCATCCCGATAGAGCTGCCAGGCAACACCCACAATTATATTTTCTACCAAGACTCGGCCTCGCTGAGTCAACTGCGCACCTACCCTAGGGTGCAGCTGGCGGTTATCGCCTCGCTGGCTATGCTGGCTTACCTCAGCTTTAGCTATTCGCGCCGAGCCGAGCAAAACCGCGTATGGGTGGGCTTGGCCAAGGAAACCGCACACCAACTGGGCACGCCGCTGAGCAGCCTAGTGGGCTGGCAGAGCTACTTACGCGAGTCGGAGCGCTTTCGCGACGAACCCATTGTGGAGGAGTTGGGTAAGGATATTAAGCGCCTGGAAATCATCACGGAGCGCTTTAGTAATATTGGTTCGGTGCCGGTGCTCAAGGCCGAAAACTTGTACCTGACCACGCGCAATGCCATTGCCTACCTAGAGGCCCGGGTATCGCGCAAAGTCAAGTTCAGTATTGAAACTGACTTGCCTCTCGATACGCCCGCCTGTCTCAACGTACCGCTGTTTGACTGGGTAGTCGAAAATATCTGTAAGAATGCGGTGGACGCCATGGATGGCCGGGGCAGCATTACGCTGCGCCTGCGCCGCGTGCGCCCCCGCCGCCGCTGGTGGACACGGCGGCCGTCGCCTCCGCAGGTAGCCATCGACATTACTGATACGGGCAAGGGTATTCCTAAGAACAAGCTGGAAAGTGTATTCCTGCCTGGCTACACCACCAAAAAGCGCGGCTGGGGCCTAGGGTTGGCACTGGCCCGTCGCATTATCGAGAACTATCACCAAGGCCGCCTTTTTGTGAAGTGGAGCGAGGTAGGCAAGGGCACAACTTTCCGGCTGGTGCTTAATCAGTAGAGGCCAAAACCGCGCCCTTGTCGGCTTGACCTTTACAAGTTGTATTTCTAAGGTCTCTCGTTATGCTTATGAGCACACGTGCTAATTGGCCTTCAAATAGAAAGAGGCTGCCTTCCTAGGCAGCCTCTGTGTTATAATCATGCTCAAAGCTCGACCAATTAGTCGTTCCGACTTACTCGCCTATTACCAATTGTTCGGGCAGGTGCAGCAGGTAGTCGCCGTAGCCGCTCTTGCGTAGGGGCTCAGCAATTTTGCGAAGCTGCTCAGCGTTGATAAAGCCTTGACGATAAGCAGCTTCCTCGATAGAACCCACTTTCAGGCCCTGGCGCTGCTCTAGCACGCGCACAAACTCGCCAGCCTGCATGAGGCTTTCGAAGGTGCCCGTATCGAGCCAGGCGGTACCGCGGCCTAGGATGCCTACTTTCAGCTTGCCCCGGCGCAGGTACTCACGGTTGACGTCCGTGATTTCATATTCGCCGCGCGGGCTGGGTTCTAGGTTCTTCGCAATTTCTACTACGCCGTTGTCGTAGAAGTACAGGCCCGGCACGGCGTAGTTGCTCTTGGGCTGCTCAGGTTTTTCCTCGATGCTGAGCGCCACTTTGTTGTCGTCGAACTCGACCACACCGTAGCGCTCCGGGTCGTGCACGTGGTAGGCGTACACTACGCCCCCTTCCGGGTCATTATTCGCCTTAAGAAGAGCTTCCAAGCCCTCGCCATGGAAGATGTTGTCGCCCAGCACCAACGCTACCTTATCCTGGCCAATAAAATCGGCACCGAGCACGAAGGCTTGCGCCAAGCCGTTGGGCAGCTCCTGTACTACATATTGAAAATTACAGCCTAGGTTTTGGCCATCGCCCAGTAGCTTTTTAAACTGCGCCTGGTCGTGAGGGGTGGTGATGATAAGGATATCACGGATGCCCGCTGTCATGAGTAGCGACAAGGGGTAATACACCATTGGCTTGTCGTAAACGGGCATGAGCTGTTTCGACACGGCCAGCGTGAGCGGGTGCAAGCGAGTGCCGGAGCCGCCGGCAAGAATGATACCTTTCATCTAATTAAAATAGGTGGGTTATGGTTGAATGCGCTGCTCGTAAAATAAATAAATTTCTAAATAACAGATGATTAGTTGCGCTCCTTGATAAACTCCTGATTGGTGCCAAACCAGCTGAGAGTTTGCTTCAGGCCCTCGCGAATGCGCACCTGCGGTGCGTACCCTAGGCGAGTTTCTGCTTTGCTGATGTCAGCCAGCGAATCACGAATATCGCCCGCGCGGTTAGGACCGAATTTAGGCTCTAATGTTGACCCCGCTTCTTCGCGCAGGATGTCATACATCTGCACTAGCGAAGTACGGTCGCCCACGGCGATGTTGTACACCTGATTGACTGCCTCGGGGTTGTCGGTAAGAGCCGCCCGAATGTTGGCCTGCACGCAGTTTTCTACGAAGGTAAAATCGCGGGTCTGGCCACCATCGCCATTGAGCGTGGGTGGGTTTTCCTGCAAAATCGCGTCAATAAAGAGCGGAATTACGGCGGCGTAGGCTCCACCGGGGTCTTGGCGCGGCCCAAAGATGTTGAAGTAGCGCAGGCCAATGATTTCCATGCCGTAGGTGCGAGCAAACACATCGGCGTAGAGCTCATTGGCGTATTTGGTTACCGCATAGGGCGAAAGCGGCTTTCCAATACGGTCTTCTACTTTGGGCAGCCCTGGGTGGTCGCCGTAGGTAGAAGAAGAAGCCGCGTACACGAAGCGCTTGATACCAGCCTCCTTGGCAGCGTACAGCATTTTTACAAAGCCGCCTACGTTTACCTCGTCCGTCGTAACAGGGTCGTTGATAGAGCGCGGTACCGACCCTAGGGCAGCTTGGTGCAGTACTACGTCGATGCCCTCGCAGGCGCGGGCGCAAGCCTCGCGGTCGCGGATGTCACCCTCCTGCACTTCCAGCGCCGCATTATCCTCAAACAAGCGCAGGTTTTTGCGGAAGCCATTGGAAAAGTTATCCAATACCCGCACTTTTTTAGCGCCGTACTTTAATAGGTATTCGACAAGGTTAGAGCCGATAAAACCGGCCCCGCCCGTTACGAGAAAAGACGTATCGCTGAGCGGCTGGTTATGGAAGGGGAAATCGTACACGTTGATTTTAATTAGGAGTTATGAATCATGAGCTATGAATCGAGGCCGCCGGAATAGCGTATTGTGCCCCAACTCATAACTCATAATCTATAATTAAGCACCGTATTGCTTGGTGTTGTACTCTTGGTAGGCACCGCTGGTCACGTGGTCGAGCCACTCTTGGTTGGCTAGGTACCAGTCCACAGTTTGGCTCAAGCCCTGCTCAAAGGTGACGCTGGGTTTCCAGCCGAGCTCGTTCATGATTTTTGAAGAGTCGATGGCGTAGCGCATGTCGTGGCCGGCGCGGTCAGTCACAAACTTGATGAGCTTGCGCGACGTGCCCACTTCCTGGCCCGTCTTCTCGTCTACCACATCGCATAGTAGCTGAATGAGCTTCAGGTTTTGCCACTCATTCACCCCGCCGATGTTGTAGGTGTCGCCCAGCTTGCCTTGGTGAAAAACTGCGTCGATGGCCGTGGCATGGTCTTTCACAAAAAGCCAGTCGCGCACGTTCTCACCTTTTCCGTACACGGGCACCGGCTGGCCGGTGCGCAAGCGGTGAATGGCCAGCGGTATGAGCTTCTCCGGAAAGTGATTGGGTCCGTAGTTGTTCGAGCAGTTGCTCACCTTCACGGGCAGGCCGTAGGTGTGGTGCCAAGCCCGCACAAAGTGGTCCGACGATGCCTTCGAAGCCGAATAAGGCGAGCGGGGGTCGTAAGACGTTTCTTCGGTGAACATCTCGGGGCCAAAGTCTAGCGAGCCGTACACCTCATCGGTGCTCACGTGGTAGAAGGTATGGCCCTCGTAGCCGCCAGGCTGCCACAGGTTCTTGGCTGCGCTCAGCAGGTACACAGTACCTAGGACGTTGGTACGCACAAAAGCCAGCGGGTCGGTGATGCTACGGTCGACGTGGCTCTCGGCCGCCAAATGGATGACAGAATCGGGCTCCTCTTTGGCAAAAAGCTCGTTTACAAAGGCTTGGTCAGCAATGTCGCCCTTGATAAACCGGTAGTTAGGTGCAGTCTCGATATCGCGCAGGTTCTCCAAGTTGCCAGCGTAGGTCAGGGCATCAAGGTTGAGAATCTGGTACTCGGGATATTTAGTAACGAAGAGCCGCACCACATGCGAGCCAATGAAACCGGCCCCGCCGGTAATGAGGATTTTCATCTTGTGGAGCTACTAGCTGGTGGCTAGTAGCTGTTTAGAAATAGATAATAACAAAAAAAGGAGCTAACAGCCAGTAGCTTACTTAAGCGTCTGCTGCCACTTCCAGGCACTGGCCAGGGCGTCGGAGAGAGAGGTTTCGGTTTTAAAGCCTAGTACCTCGGCTGCCTTGGTAGCATCGGCATAAATGGCTGGTACATCGCCCACGCGGCGCGGGCCGATGGCATAATTGAGCTTCTGGCCGCTGGCCTGCTCAAAGGTGGTTACTACTTCGAGTACCGTATTGCCGTGGCCCGTCCCAATATTGAAAGTCTCAACGGGTTCGGTAGCCTTGCGGTCGAGCAGGCGCTGCACTGCCACGATGTGCGCTTTGGCCAAATCCACGACGTAGATATAGTCCCGGATGTTAGTGCCATCGGGGGTGTCGTAGTCGTTGCCGAAGATGGTCAGCTTCTCGCGCAAGCCAGCGGCCGTTTGCGTGATGAACGGCACCAGGTTATTGGGGACACCTAGGGGCAACTCGCCAATTCTGGCCGAGGGATGGGCCCCGATAGGATTGAAGTAGCGCAGTAGAATGGTACGCAGCTTGTTGTTGTCTGCCGCCGCCACATCATGCACGATGTCTTCGCACATCTGCTTGGTGCGGCCGTAGGGGGAGGATGCGGGCTTGGTAGGCGTCGCCTCCGTCACGGGTAGCTGGTCGGGCACACCGTACACCGTGCACGACGATGAGAACACCAGGTTCTCAACGCCGACCTCGTTCATCACCTCTATCAATGTCAGCAGTGAGCCTACGTTGTTTTGGAAGTAAGCGAGCGGCTTTTGCACCGATTCGCCCACGGCCTTGAAGGCAGCAAAGTGAATGACGCCTTGCACATTGCCTTCCTTCCTGAAAACTTCGCGTAGCGCATCAGCATTGCCGCAGTCGATGTGGTGGCAGGTCACATCGCGCCCTAGGATATCTTGTAGCCCGGCTAGCACCGACTCCTTCGAATTACTAAAGTCGTCGACGATGATGGGCTCGTAGCCCGCCTGCACCAGCTCTACTACTGCATGGGAGCCAATGTAGCCGGCCCCGCCGGTAACGAGAATCTTTGTCATATATCAGTGCTTAGTGCTTGGTTTTCAGTGTCTATTGCCTCGTTTTTAGTGCCTAGCGACTAAGCACTAAAAACGAAGCACTAACTTACAGGCTCCAGTAGTGTAGCTCTTCCATAGGCTGGGCGCGGTACAGGCCCTTGATATCGACCAGCACCGCATTGTCGGCCGTAATCGACTGGAAGTAGGCCTCATTCTTCTCTAGGTAGGGCTTGTGACTCACGGCCACAATAACGGCATCGTAGTCGGTGCGCACCTTGTCGGGGGTAGTAAGGCGGAAGCCATACTCGTGGTGCAGCTCGTCGGAGCTGGCATGTGGGTCCACGATATCGACGTTTACGGAGAAGTTTTTGAGCTCCTGAATCACGTCGGCCACCTTCGAGTTGCGAATGTCTTCCACGTTTTCTTTGAAGGTAGCGCCCATTACGAGCACGCGGCTTTTGGCTACGTCCTTGCCACGCTTAATCATCATTTGCACCGTTTTGCGGGCGATGTAGGCTCCCATGTTATCGTTGGTAGTGCGGCCGCTCAAGATGACTTTGGCATCGTAGCCGAGCTCCTTGGCTTTGTAGGTCAAGTAGTAGGGGTCTACACCGATGCAGTGGCCGCCCACCAAGCCGGGGCTAAACTTGAGGAAGTTCCACTTAGTGCCGGCCGCTTCGAGCACCTCGTAGGTGTTGATGTTCATGCGGTCAAAAATCATCGACAGCTCGTTCATCAACGCGATGTTGACGTCGCGCTGGGTATTCTCGATAATCTTGGCAGCTTCGGCCACCCGGATGCTGCTGGCGCGGTGCACGCCGGCATCTACCACTAGCTCATAAACCTTAGCGATAGTGTCAAGGCTTTCTGCATCGCAGCCACTCACCACTTTCACAATGCGGCGTAGCGTGTGCTCCTTGTCGCCGGGGTTGATGCGCTCGGGCGAATAGCCCACCTTGAAGTCGCCTTGGGTAAAGCCCAGGCCCGACAGGCGTTCCATCACCGGAATGCAGTCTTCCTCGGTGCAGCCGGGGTATACGGTGCTCTCAAATACTACGTAGTCGCCCTTCTTGAGCACTTTGCCTACCGAGCCAGAGGCACCTAGTAGGGGCTTAAGGTCGGGCTGGGCGTGCTCGTCGATGGGGGTAGGCACGGCCACAATGAAAAAGCGTGCCTCGCGCAGCACATCGAGCGAATCGGTAAACGTGATGTCGCAGCCCTCAAAAGCCGCAGTATCTAGTTCGCCGCTTGGGTCCTGGTGGTTGCGCATCATCTCCACACGGCCGGCATTGATGTCGAAACCGATAACCGAGAGTTGCTTAGCAAATTCGAGAGCAATGGGCAAGCCCACGTAGCCGAGGCCAATCACGGCCAGCTTGGCTTCTTTACGGAGGAGTTCGTCGTACACGTTATTATAGATTATGAATTATGAGTTGGCACAATTGATACAGGAGTTTCATCCATAGGGGTTACTGCTGTTTGGTCAGCACTCAGCTGGTACTGCTTGCCGCTTTCGGGGCAGGTAGCCTGGCCCGCGGCATCGAATGATAGGCGATGGCCGTGGGTGCTCATCCAGCCGTGCTGCCGGGCGGGGTTGCCATACACTAAGGCAAAGGCAGGTATGTCATTCGTGACTACGCTGCCGGCCCCCACAAATGCGTAGCGCCCTAGGTGCACGCCGCACACGATAGTGGCATTGGCCCCGATGCTAACGCCCTGTTCGAGGTAGGTGGGCTGGTAGTGGTCCGCTCCTCGGCGCGGGACGGCGCTACGTGGGTTTTTCACGTTAGTAAACACCACCGAAGGACCCAGGAACACGTCATCTTCGCATACCACGCCGCTGTAGAGGCTCACATTGTTCTGCACCTTTACATTGCGGCCTAGGGTCACCCCATCGGCCACAAACACGTTTTGGCCAAGTGAGCAGCTTTCGCCGAGTATAGCACCTGCCGCCACATGGCAAAAGTGCCAGATATGGCTGCCCGCCCCTACGTAGCAACCGGCATCGAGCACGGCGCTGGGATGAGCGTAGAAATCGGCAGCTAGGTCGGCCACGGAGCGAAAACGGGTGTTGACACCCGCAAAGGTAACAGCACAAGGGCCGTCGCAAGGAACGCAGCTAGTGCCTACGTAGTGATACGTTATGTACAAAAGAGAAAACGCAGTATGAAGCGGCTTTTGTAAGCAGGTTTCCTTGGGCCTAGGAGTAGCGTTTTGCAGCCGTGCGCGTGCCGTTAGAGCCGGAATATTCACTAGCTTGATAAAGCAGGGACCGTGCGGTATTGCCCCTACAGCCATGGCCCGCGTTGGGCTCTCCCACGCAAGAGCCGACCCGCAGGCGGGCTGCTTTTGAAAAGCGTGACCCTAATTTCGCGGTCAATCGTCTTTCCTTTCTTCGTTTTTACATGTCAAGCATCTCATTGCGTCAGCCGGCACGCCTGCTGCGCCTGGCCATCGGCGGTACGCTTTTGCTAGGGGCTGCTGCATGCTCAACAAGCACGAAGAAGGAGGAGACACCAGCTAACCTGGTAACCAAAAACGATTTTGAATCTGTAGAGGGCTGGGGCGTATCTTCTACCTCCTTAACGACTGCTAAAGCTCGTTCAGGCCGTTACTCGATTAAAGTTGACCCCGAAATAGAGTACAGCATTGGCTACCGCAATACGCTACTGCGCATATCCGACGTGCGCATAAAAAAACTGCATGTGCATGGGTGGGTACAGGTCAGCAGCTTCAAGGCCAAGGCAGTGATAGTCGTCCAGGTTTCTGACCCAGCCAAGGGGGGCGAGCAGGTGTATTGGCAGGCCTTGGATGTGCGCAACGAGGTGAAAACTATCAATCGCTGGACGCAAGTAGACCAGGACTTTGAATTGCCGGCTACGGTAAGTGGTAACCAAGAGCTGCGAGTGTATATGTGGCGCACTGGCCCCGAAGACACTACCTACCTAGACGACCTAGAAATAACTAAAGAGTAACCTACCCGCCTCTAGGTAAGGCCCAAGCCCTACCTCATTTCTCACTATGAAGTGGCGCGATAGCCCTACGCCCTAGCTGCTCATGTCATACTCTTTCCCTTTTCCGGCATGAGTTCTTCCACCAGTAGTAGCCCCAAGCGGCAAGCCCTAGCATGGGCCGTACTTGTACTTGCGGTGTTGGAGGCTTTCCAATTCACCTTTTACCGCAATCGGCTGGGTGACTATGCCAGTGCTGTCGTGCTTTACTTGACAGCGGTCGCGCTTTGTATTGTTGCGGGGATGGCGGTGCGGCACCGCGTGTGGCCCGCGCAGCTCCGCGCGCAGCCTTGGGGCCGTGGCCGGTGGTGGCCGGTGGCCCTGGCTGCTATAGGTGGTATTTGGCTGTGCGTGCCATTACTCAAATCGCGCTTTGCGGGTACTCATCCACAAGATTACTCCGATATTATTCCGGCCATCACGGTGTACTGCCAGCGGCTGCTGGCTGGCGAAGTAGTGCATCAGCCCCTCACCGAAAACCTAGGCTATTTCCTCGAGCCGGGTTACTTGCCCGCTACTTGGTTTCCTTTTGTGGTGCCCGAGCTTCTTCGATTTGACTACCGCTGGATGAGCTGCTTAAGCTTACTGGTGGGTTTAATAGGCTATTGGGTAGTAGTGCAGCGGCTGCAGCGGCCACCAGTAGTGGCGTTTGGGCTGAGCGTATTGCCATCGCTGTTGGTGTATAGCATACTCTACACCAACGGCGATATCTTCGCTATCACGGTTGAGCCGCTTATTGTTGGCTACTATCTGCTGCTGGTAGCAGGGGTGCTGCTGCCTTCGCGGCCGTTGCAGGCAGTAGCCTTGGTACTGTGCTTGCTCTCTCGCTTCTCGCTGGTGTTTTGGGTGCCGCTGTACCTAGGGCTGCTCTACGTAGGCGAATCACGCCGGTGGGCGTGGAGCTTGGCGGGGCTAGGGGCCGCTGGGGTGCTGCTGCTGTACGTGCTGCCGGTGCTTTCGCACGACTGGGGCTTGTTTATGCGGGTGCAGAAAGTGTACACCGAAACTACCCTAGGTGAGTGGCGGCACCTAGACGAGCGGGGCCTGCCGCTGCACCTGTACAACGGTATTGGGCTCACCAATCTTTTCTACCACTTCGTGCCCGGTGATGTCCTAGCCCGGCTCAAGCTGGCTAAGCTCGTGCACATGGCGGCGCTGCTGGCACTGGTAGGTAGCACCGCGTTTGCCTACTGGCGGCAACAGCTGCCGCGCACCGACTACCGCCTCTACGCCGTGATAGTGCTGAAGCTGTACCTAGCCACCTTTTACGCACTTCTGCAAGTGCCTTATGCTTACCTAGCAATGGTGAGCTTCTTCGTATCCTGCTATCTGGTAGTACTAGCAGTAGGCCCAGCCTCGGCCGTTGCGCCGAGCGCAACGGCCGAGGCTGGGCCTGTTTCGTGAGCCCAAATGTTCTGCTAACGGTAGCTGCCCGTGCTGATGATATCGCCCATATATATCACACCACTAGCTACACTTAGTGCCAGGGCCACCAGTAATACACCGCGCTGCACGCGGCTGTCGGGGGTAGTAGGGCGCCAGTTTAAGGCGCTGATGGCTACTACCCAATACAGCAAGTGGTTGGCAGCTACTACTTGCCACACAAAATTGCCGTGGCCAGACCGTTCGCCAGTCTCATACACGAGCATAAATTGGATGAAGGCAAAAAACGTCCCAAGGACTGCTAATTGATGTATTGGCTGCCGCAGCCAGGTGGGCCGGATAAGGTACGCTAGCAGCGGCAGCGTAAATGAACCTATGCCCAGCACAGAGCTTTGCCAAGTAGTTAAGCCCGGCATAAACTTGAGCCACCCGGCGGGTAAGCCCAGCGCAAAGGTCGTTTTGCCGGTAATCATAACTTCGGGATGCCGTTCAATCCACCAGGTTTGACCCAGGATAAGCAGTAACACGGGCAGCACCGCCAACGTCAAGCCTACTACTAGGCGCTGAAAAGAATGTTGGCGCAGTCGCGCTAGGCGCAGCAAGCCATAAGCGGGCACAAACACAAAGGCGTAGCTAGGCTTACACAGCGCCCCAGCCACCAGGACCCCGCCGAGTAGGGCATCTACCTTGTAGGTGCAGGGGCTGCCCGCGCGCAACTGGCGCAGGGCTAAGCCAAATGCCACAATCGAAAAGGGAAGCGCCGCCAGGATGGTGGAATTATGGTATACGTTGGGCGGGAGTAGGCCTAGGTAGGTGCCAGGCAAACCCGTAAGGATGCTCACCGCGGGCGGAAACATAAAGCAGGCTGCCACCGCAGCTGCCACGGGCGTGGCCCACTTCCGCCAGTTGCCCATCCCTGAGCGAACGTCCGCCTTTGAGCGTTCGCCTAGCACCTCTTGGCCAACCCAACTGCTGAGGTAGACGGAGGCACCCCAGCAAATACCTAGCACAAAGGTGGCAGCCCGTAGCAGCGCCTCGCTATCGCAGGCTAGCCCCGACGCTAGCCACACCAGCCAATGAAACCCAGTGTTTGGAGGCCAAGCGTAGCCCTGGGCGCACACGAGGGTAATGTACTGGATATGAACCTGAACATCGGTGTCGACATGCTTTTCGATGAGCATGACCCAGTAGTAGCGTGTCATGCCTGCCGCCACTACCATGCTGATGACCAGCCATAACCAGGGAAGTCGGGTTTGGGTTGGGGGGTGGTGCGTGACAGGGGTAGTAGAAACTTGCATTGCAGTTTAAGGATAAATAGGATAGAAGTAGCGCCCTAGGTGGGTGAAGGAGGGTGGGCTCCACGCTGACCCGTTAGAAAATGGAAAAGCTCAAAAACAAGCGAATATTATTGACCTAGCAAGCCGTACTTCAGGATGCAATAGATAGCCCGGAAGCCATCGCGCCAGCCTATCTTTTTGCCCTCGGCGTAGGTGCGGCCGTAGTAGCTGATGCCCACTTCGTAAATGCGCACGCCCGGCACGCGAGCCACTTTCGCGGTTACTTCGGGCTCGAAGCCGAAGCGATTTTCTTCTAGTCGTAGCCCCTGAAGAATATCGCGGCGAAACATTTTATAGCACGTCTCCATATCGGTCAGGTTCAGGTCGGTCATCATGTTTGACAGAAACGTGAGTACCTGATTGCCGATGCTATGCCAAAAGAACAAGATGCGGTGCGGATTGCCACCCATAAAACGTGAGCCAAAAACCACGTCAGCAAACCCTTTCAAGACGGGTTTTATCAGAAGATTATATTCCTCTGGGTCATACTCCAGGTCAGCATCCTGGATAACAATATAGTCGCCGGTAGCTTCGCGAATACCCGTGTGCAGGGCGGCTCCCTTGCCTTTGTTTACGGAATGCTCTAGCAGCCGCAAGCCCATGCCGGGGTAGCGGGCGGCGTAGGCCCGAATGGTAGCGGCTGAGGCATCGGTCGAGCAGTCATTTACCAGAATAATCTCCTTGCTAATGTTATTAACAAGGTGAAGCTCACGCAACAAATCCAGAATCCGGTGGATGGTAGGGGCCTCGTTATAAACGGGCATAACGATGGAAAGCGTATCGAATTTGACCAATGTCGGAAGCAGGTTGGGTCAGCCAAAGATAGCCGCAGGCGCTCCACGCAGGGTAGCCAGCCTGCCAATCGGGCTTACATTTGGCCCAGTGTGTGCCGCCCATAGGGGCAGCTCTTTTCTGCTTTTGCTATGTCTGCTCGCTTGCTGGCTACTACTACCGTACGGGCCCCTTGGTCGCTGGGAACACTGCTAGTACTGTTCCTTCTCATGGTGCAAGCCCGCCTGTGGATGCCCGCCTGGGACACGCACAATGTGCTGGCAATTATCAGCTGGGATTCGATGGGGTACTATCTCTACCTGCCCGCCCACTTCATTTACCATGACCTGAGCCACCAGACTTTCGCGGCCGATATCATGCGGGAGTACGGGCCCAGCAGCTCGTTTTACCAGGCATTTCAGGTGCCGGGCGCCCCGGCCGGGCAGCTCGTGATGAAGTACCCCATGGGCCTGGCGGTATTGGAAGCTCCCTTTTTCGCCCTAGGGCACTGGGCGGCCGGCTGGCTAGGCTACAAGCAGGATGGCTTTTCGCCGCCCTACCAAGTGGCCATTGCGGCGAGTGGTATGCTGTACACGCTGCTGGGACTGGGCGTGCTGCGCCGAGTACTACTGCGCTATTTTACCGATGTGGCCACGGCCTTAGTGCTGGTGACCCTGCTCCTAGGTAGCAATTTTTTGGAATACGCGGTGTACGACGTAGCTATGTCGCACAACTACCTATTTGCCGGCTACGCCGTGTTGCTGTGGCTAACGGCGCGCTGGCACGAGCGGCCCACGCGGCTCGGGGCCTTTGCCATTGGGTTGCTGCTAGGGTTGCTAGTGCTCATCCGGCCCTCGGAAGCGGTGGCGGCGGTGGTGCCCGTGCTGTGGGGCGTGGGCAGCGTAGCCGCCGCGCGCGACAAGCTGCAACTGCTGCGCAAGCGCTGGCTCGATGTGGGGCTGCTGCTAGTGGGCGGCGTGCTGGGTGTGCTGCCGCAGGGGCTGTACTGGCACTGGGCCACCGGGCACTGGCTGTTTTACAGCTACGGCGACCAGCACTTTAGCTTTGCGCACCCGCACTTGCGGCAGGTGTTGTTTAGCTTCCGCAAGGGCTGGCTGGTGTACTCGCCGCTGCTACTCTTGGTGCTGGCGGGCTTCGTGCCGCTGTGGCGGCGGCACCGGGGCCTGGCAGTGCCCGCGCTGGTGTACTTTGTGCTCAACCTCTGGATAGTATCGGCTTGGGACATTTGGTGGTACGGGGGCAGCCTAGGGCAGCGCGCCCTGGTGCAGAGCTATGCCGTGCTGGCATTGCCCTGGGGCGCGGCCGTGACCTGGGTGCTGGCACCCGGCCGGGCGCGGCTGGTGGCTGCCGCCGCGGCCGTCGTCGTAGTGGCGCTCATTGACCTCAACCTGTTTCAGCACTGGCAGTTACAGCACTCCATCATCCATGCGGAGGAGATGAATCGGCCGTACTACTTCGCCGTGTTTGGCAATGCCACGCCCACGCAGGCCGACTATGCCTTGCTCGACGTGCCCACCCGCTTGCCCCGCAGCGAGCGCCACTACCGCCCCCGCAAGTTTGGGGAATTGAAATTCGACCAATTGCCAGTGGAGGCTGCTACGGGCATCAGTGCCGAGCGCGGCTACTACAGTCCGCAGTCATACCACGCTGAGGCTAGCCGCCCCTACGGCCCGGCCCTGACGCTGCCCCTAGGGGGCACCGGCATAAAGCCCGGCGACTACGTGCGGGCCTCGTGCCGGGTGTTTTCGGACTACGGCGCCTGGGGCAATAAGCTGGTGCTGACCATCGAGCGAGACGGCAAAAACTTGCTGTGGAATGGCGTGCGCCTGCAAAATGCCGGTTCGCAGAACCTTACGTGGAACCTCATCTACTTCGATGCCTTGGTGCCCGCCGACGTCCAGCCCACCGATACGCTAAAGCTGTACGTGCTGAGCGAGAGCGGCGCCGGCTGCTTTGTCGACGACCTAGAAGTGGCGGCAATGGAGCCAGTATGGTAAGACCGGGCCGGCTGCTGTGCTATAAGCTGCCCGTGCGGCCGCCATCTACTGGCAGGCTGGTGCCCGTGATGTAGCCCGCCGCGGGCGAAGCCAGAAATGCCACCGCTGCCGCCAACTCACGGGCCTGCCCGAAGCGGTGCGCCGGAATTTGCTGCAACATGGCAGCTTCGACCTGCTCCCTAGGTTGGCCAGTTTCGGCTATTTTCTTTTCGATAAGCGACTCGTGGCGCTGCGTGATGGTGGCGCCCGGCAGTACATTATTTACGGTGATGCCTTGGCCGGCTACCTCATTAGCTAAGGTTTTGGCCCAGCTGGCTACCGCGCCCCGAATGGTGTTGCTCACGCCCAATCCTGGCAGCGGCACCTTCACGGAAGTGCTGATAATATTGATGATGCGGCCGTAGCCTGCCGCCGCCATGCCCGGCACCAGCGCCTGCGCCAGCAGTTGGTTGCAGATAACGTGCTGGGCAAATGCGCGCTCAAAATCGGCAGGCGTGGCGGCTAGCAGCAGACCGGCGGGCGGCCCACCCGTGTTATTGACGAGAATCTGAAAGCCTGCTGGGTGCACGCCTAGGTAGCCCGCAACGGCTGCGGCCACTTGAGCTGGCTGGGCAAAGTCGGCTACTAAGTAGTCGTGTACCTGGCCAGCGGGCCTAGGCAACGCGGCGGCCACCTCGCGCAAGGCCGCTTCATTGCGGGCAATGAGCGTGACGGCGGCACCTGCTTCGGCTAAGGCCTCCGCCACGGCTCGGCCGATGCCCTGGGTACTGCCGCCTACTAGGGCGTGGTAAGAAGAAAGAGTCATAAGAGGAGAGGTAAAGGAGTTGAGCGAGCGGTTGCCCTTGCGAGAAGGAATGGCGACGCACCCTTTCCTTTACGCCCAGCAAACGTATGTCTACGTATGGTGCCGCCGAGGAAAGGTTGCCTCTGTCTAAGGCGTAGCATGTCGCTCTCCTGGCAAGGGCAGGCGCTTACCTCCTTACCTTCTCTCTTAACTCGTTATGATTTCTCGTCCTTTCAACTTTCAGAAGTGGGTAGCCGAACATCGGCACCTACTCAAGCCGCCGGTGGGCAACCAGCAGGTTTTCAAAGACAATAAAGACTTTATTGTAATGGTAGTAGGCGGCCCCAACGCTCGTAAAGACTACCATGTAGACGAAGGCGAGGAGCTATTCTGGCAGCTCGAAGGCGAAATGACCGTCAAAATTATCGAGGACGGCCAGCCAGTAGATATAGTCATTGGGCCCGGCGATATGTTCTTGCTGCCGCCCGGTGTGCCGCACTCGCCGCGCCGGCCAGCCGGCACCGTAGGCTTGGTGCTGGAGCGCTACCGCACGGCCGGCGAATTCGACGGCTTCCAGTGGTACTGCGAAAACTGCGGCAACAAGCTCTACGAGGAGTATGCCGAGATTACCGACATCGTGGCCCAGCTGCCACCCATCATGGACCGCTTTTGGGCCAACGACGACCTGCGCACCTGCAAGGTGTGCGGCACCTATATGGAGGCGCCGGCCAAGCCGGCCGCTGAGCCAGCTTAATCACACTACTACTGGTATTCTTGCTAGGCTATGCTGGCGAAGGAAACGTGGCCTAGCAAGAATACCAGCACTAATGTGATTTAGACGTTGAGCGATTCCTTAGTGCCTTGTAGGGTGCAGAAGGCTGCGTCGGCTAGTCTCTTGCAGCCGCATCAAGTGAGACCTAGGCGACAATTGCCGCTCGGGTGCAGTTTGCTCGGAGGCGAGCGGGGCGTGCGCCACTAGCTGCCCCTTCGGAGTGGCTGCTCGAGAAAACAAGCTAGCCAAGGCCTCCTGGAAGCGCCGCTTACTGCGCACGGGCTTCGGGTCGAGCGCCAGTACTTGCTGCGTGCCACTAACGGGACCTAGGAGTATGGTCGGGCTATCCTCTAGGGTATACACGGGGTGGTTGCCGGTAGTCGCGTCTTGGCGGTATTCCACTACGCGGGCGTAGTAGGTGCGCTGCGGGTCGAGGGGTGGCAGCCAGGCGCTGGTGCCTTGCTCAATGGCTACCACGCGTGTGCCATCGGCTAGGGCGCTAGCCATAGCGTAGGTAGTTCCATCTACAGGAAAGGTGGTGCTGGGGCTGTCGGCTTTGAGTAGCACCAGCCGGTGGGTGCCCGAGCCGGCCGCCCAAGTCAGTTGGGTAAGGCTCGCCGACCGTAGGCTAGCTTGTACAGCGCTGGCGGCTTGCTCGGGGGCAAACAAGTCGTGTGCCGGCCAGTGGGTAGTGCCCTTCTGCCATTGCCTGCCTAGCGCAGCCAGCTCCTGCCAAAACTGTCCCGAACTGTTATTGGTATTGAGCAAGATAGCCCAAGTGTAGCCATCGGCTGTGCGCATCATATGGCAGGCCGTACCATCGAGGCAGCCAGTGTGCCACCAGTTGCCGCCGTTTACCATCCACCCTTTGGCATAGTAGGCATTCATGGCCGAAGGCTGCGTCATGCTGCGGCGAGTGTCCTCGGCAAGTAGGGCAGGCCGCGAGGCTAGGCCGTTGGTAGCCACCAGCAGCCGCACTAGGTCGCGCGCCGAAAAAAGCCAGCCCCCGTGCGCATTCATGGCTTCTAGCTGATAGCCTCCGTCGGCGGCAGGTACTTGCTGCGTCGGATTGTAGCACGAGGGCATGCGGTAGGCACTTTGGTAGCCGCTCTCGCGCTCTAGGCGTGCGGTGGGCAGGTTGCGGCCTAGGTGGGCTTCGCGCACGCCGCTGGGCTGCAGCACATGCTGGCGCACCCAGGCTTCGTAGGGTTGGTGCGTCACGGCCTCGATTACCTTGCCTAGGACCAGATAGCCGGTATTGGAATAGGCAAACCGCGTTCCGGGCTCAAAATTGAGCCCTTGCCGCAGCATATACCGAATCAAGGTCGAATCGCCGACCGGATTCGCGACGCCCATTACGGCGGCTACGTGGGTCGGAAATTCGACGGGGTCGCAGCTGCCATAGCCATCGCAGCCGATACTGCGGTCCCAGCCAGCGGTGTGCTCTAGCAATTGCTGCACGGTAATGCGGTAGAGGCGCGCATCGCGGATTTCCTGGGTGTAGGCGGCCGCTCCTAGGTACCCTTCTGGGCCAAACACCGGGTGCGACAGGCTAAGCTGCCCTTCCTCTACCAGTTTCATGACGGCCAGCGCCGTCACGCTTTTAGAGAGGCTGGCCACGCGCAGCAGGTGATAGGGCTGCATGGGCGTAGTACGCCCCACATCGGCGTAGCCGAAGGCGCGCTCGTACACCAGCTTCCCATCTTTGGCCAGCGCCACGGAGGCTCCCAGCACCTTCCAGCGCTGCATAAACTGCTGCACAGTGGCGTCGCAATGCGCTAGGGCGGGCACCACCACCCCAGTTTGGGCAAAGCTGCGCAGACCTAGCAATCCCAGCAAAAAGGTAAAGAGTAGTTTCAAGCGAAAATCTGTTATCCCAATCCCCGATTTCGCTAGGCTAGCTCCTCAGTTTGGCAATAGCAAATTTATTGTATTAAACTAAGTATAAAAATGTAACTTTGAGACATAATATTTGATTTATCAAAGTTATCGTGTTTCAGGTGTTTTAAGTATAGTTCTATAAATAATATGATAATAGGCCATAGGGGCGTTGCTTATTAATTAAATGCTATAATAGCACGAGTGCTTATATATAATTTATCTAAATGTGCTAGATTTGAAGATGTATAGTATATTGTATTATTTTAGTTGAAAATACGCTGTGGTTATCATCTTTTAGCTTAATCGACAAGGGTCTTTTGCAAGCTCGCTAGTTGACGCGTATCGCTCCCTTTGCTAGTGACCCAACGTAACTCAGACTAATTGTTGGCTCGGTGCATTCGCGCCACACGGCTCGTGACGTGAGCGAGGGTCTAGGTGACCATTTGACCGCGAGAGAAGCTTAGCGGCACATCGTTAAAGCTACCATAATGCAGTGCCGTGCAGCCGAAATAAGCAGTCCGGTATCTTTGTCGGCCTGTTCTCACGGTTTACTGCATGAAAAAAATACTGTTGTTGTCGTTGCTCGCGCTGCCGGCGCTGGCCCAGAAGAAGGGCGCGGCCCTCGAGCGCCCCAAGCTGGTAGTAGGCATTGTGGTCGACCAAATGCGCTACGACTATCTCTACCGCTATTGGAATAAGTTCGGCAGCGACGGCTTCCGGCGCTTGCTAGGAGAGGGGTTTAGCTATGAAAGCTGCCACTACAACTACGTGCCCACCTACACCGGGCCGGGCCACGCTAGCGTGTACACGGGTACCACGCCTGCCAACCACGGCATCGTGGGCAACAACTGGTTTGAGCGCGAAGTAGGCAAGGGCACCTACGTGACCGACGACAAAACCGTGCAAGCCGTAGGAGGCTCGGCAGCAGCCGGGCAAATGTCGCCTGCGCATATGCTCACCACTACCATCACCGATGAGCTGCGCCTGGCCACCAACTTCCAGAGCAAGGTAATCGGGCTGAGCATGAAGGACCGGGGCAGTATCTTGCCCGCTGGCCACGCCGCCAACGGTGCCTACTGGTACGACGGCGCCAATGGGGCCTTCATGAGCAGTACGTTCTATACCAAAGAGTTGCCGGCGTGGGTGCAGAAGTTTAACGCCGCTGGCCACGCGGCTGAGTACCTCAGCAAGCCCTGGACCACGTTGCTACCCATCGCCGAGTATACCGAGAGCACGCCCGACGACGTGGCCTGGGAATCGGCTTACAAAGGCGAGGCCAAGCCCGTATTTCCGCACGACCTGCCGGTGCTGAGCGGCGCCACGCCCACGGCCGTGGCCGCCACCATGCGCGCCGCCGGCGAAAAGCCCGCCAAGGCCAGCTCCCAAAACCTGGACCTTATCCGGTCCACGCCATTCGGCAACTCACTCACCGCTGACTTTGCCCTCGAAGCCCTGCGCGCCGAGCAAATGGGCCTAGGTAGCCAAACCGACTTTCTGGCCGTTAGCTTCAGCAGCACCGACTACGTGGGCCACCAGTTTGGCACCACCGCTATCGAAACCGAGGATACCTACCTGCGCCTCGACCGCGACCTAGCCCGCCTGCTGGCTGGTATCGATAAGCAAGTAGGCAAGGGCAACGCCCTCGTGTTCCTCACCGCCGACCACGCCGCCGACCAAGCCCCGGGCTTCTTGCAAGCGCACCGGCTGCCCGGCGGCGGCGTGGGCCCGGCCATTGTGCGCGACACCGTGCAGCGGGTGCTAGCGCGCCAGCACGGCCCCGGCCAGTGGGTACTGAGCTATGAAAACCAGCAGGTCTACCTCAATCGCCCACTCATCGCCCAGAAAAAACTGAACCTAGCTCAAGTGCAGGAAGAGGTGGCCGACATCTTGCGGGCGCAGCCGCATATTACGGAGGCCATCACGGCCCACGACCTGCTGCACGGCAGCTGGAACGAGGGCTTGGGCATGTACCAGCAAAACGGTTTCTACTCATCGCGCTCGGGCGATGTGCTGGCCGTGCTGGCGCCCGGCTGGCTCGAAGCCTACGGCTACCCCGTGGTGAAAGGCACTACGCACGGCGCCTCGTGGGCTTACGATACCCACGTGCCGCTGCTGTTCTGGGGCTGGCGTGTGCGCCACGGCGAGTCGGCGAAAGAGGTTAAAATCGTGGATATTGCCCCCACGGTGGCGCGCTACCTGCACATTCAGGAGCCCAGCGGCTGCACCGGTGTGCCGCTGACCGAAGTAATGAAATAGAATAAATGCATTTAATAGGTAAGAAAAAGTTGGCTGCTACTGAGGTAGATAGCAGCCGTGCCCGCTTTTTTCGGCCTAGCGCTGCATCCGTCGCATCTTTGTCACGTAATTGCCAGCCCATTTCCCACCTGCCATATCACTCACCCTTCTCATTTTAACATAACGTGGCCCATTTTAACCCCTGGCACGACGTATCGCGCGGCGATAACCTTCCCGAAACCGTGACCGGTATTATCGAAATTCCGAAAGGCAGCAAGGGCAAGTACGAGCTCGACAAAGAAAGCGGCCTGCTCAAGCTCGACCGCGTGCTGTTTTCGGCCGTGCACTACCCCGCCGCCTACGGCTTTATTCCGCGCACGTACTGCGACGACAAAGACCCGCTCGACATCCTGGTGCTGTGCTCGGTTGACATTCCGCACATGTGCGTAGTGGAGGCCAAAGTCATTGGCGTGATGCAAATGCTCGACCAAGACGAGGAAGACGATAAAATCATTGCAGTAGCCGCCCACGACGTGAGCGTAAACCACTACAACGAGCTGGCTGACCTGCCGCCCTACATGATGCTCGAAATGCAGCGCTTCTTCGAAGACTACAAGGCCCTCGAAAAGAAGCACGTAGAAGTAAAGCAGTTCCTAGGTCGTGAAGATGCCTACCGCATCATCAACGAGAGCGTGAAGCTCTACGAAGAAACCTTCGGTGCCGAGCACCCGCAAGCGTAAGCGTTGCCCTGCTCCGCTTGAACGTCAGGCCGCCCGGTTTTGCCCGGGTGGCCTGACGTTCTTTCGTTAGGCTAGTTTGTTTGCGTATGCTGCCCCGCCGTGCCCTCCTCCTGCGCCTGCTCGATGCCCTGCTTTACAGCAGTGTGTGGCTAGCTGCTGCCGCTGCCGCCCAAACGGCGGGAGTGCTGCACGAGCTGCTGGGAGGCTTTGTGGGCGCTGGGTGGCAGGCAGTAGCCTTGGTATTTGCCGTCACGCTGCTCACCTATAACCTCGACGCGGCGCTTCCATTTAAGCACCGGCAGCCGGTGGGCACTTCGGGGCGCAAGGCCTGGCAGCACCGCCACCGATGGGGCTTGGCCACGCTGGCGGGCCTCGCAGCCCTAGGTGGTGCCTGGCTGCTGCTAGTGGGCGGCTGGCTGCACTACCTGCCGCTCCTGCTGCCGCTGGCGGCGCTGGCCCTCGGCTACTCACTGCCGCTGCTGCCTTGGCGCGGGCGCTGGTGGGCGGTGCGCGAGGTACCGCTGCTCAAAGTATTCCTGATTGGGGGGGTGTGGGCGGCCGTGACGGTGGGCCTGCCCGCACTAGCGCTGCACCGGCCACTGGCCCCGCTGGCGGCCTTGCTAGCCCAGCGGTTTTGCCTAGTATCGGCGCTGGCTATTGTGTTTGATATTCGCGACTTTAGCCGCGACCGGCTCACCAACTTGCGCACTATGCCCGTGGTGTTGGGCCTAGGTGGCGCCAAGACTGTAGCACTGGTGCTGCTCGGTATTTCGGTAGCTATTGGCCTGGGGCGCGGTGCGCCGCCGCTGGTAGTGCTGCTGCCTGCTGCGCTAGCTGCCTGGGTGATTGCCGTTTCGCGCGACACGCGGAGCGACTACTTCTTCGCCCTCATAGCCGATGGCGTGCTGCTGGTGCAGGCGGCCACCGTGTTTTTGCTATAGGCCGCAAGCAAGGCGTTGGGGACCACCCCCGCGCCTTGCTGCGCCAGTATTAGAGGGCTACGCCTAGCTTGAAGCCAGCCGGAAAATAAACGCCTTGGTGCGCATAGTCAGAGGGCCCACTCTGGAACTGGCTTTCGCCAAACGTTGACCATGAGTGGCTTTTGCGGATACCCACCCCGGCGTACACATCGAGCAGCGCCCAGCTAGCCAGCGCTAGCTGGTAGCCTGCCTGCGCTGCTAGGCCGTAGCGCAGCACTGTTTCGCGGTAGCGCAGGGGGCCGTACACCAGGTAGGGCAAGCCGCCCGGACCAGTTTCCTCGTGCCACTGGTCGTTGCGGCTAAAGTGCAGCCGAAAGTATTGAATTTGTGGGCTGTAACCCACATAAAAGCCCGTGACAAACGCCTGGCCGGCCCTAGGTGCCGATAGGTAGAAGCGGTGCTGCCCTTGCAGTCCCGCGCCTCGCACCAGCTCATTGTAGTAGTGGCGTGCAGGGTCATAAGCTGCATCGGGCCGGCCCGCCGGCCCCCAGTACAGCTGCGGGCCCAGGGTAAGCGTCTGTCGCGGGTGGCTGGCTCGGGTGTGTTCGGCTTCGAGCCAATACCCGCTCAGCACCAGGTGCTGGGGCGTGGCCTTGATGGCCCAGCCCCCGAGTACTTGGCCCTGCGCCCGCCCGCCCAGCAGCCCTAGGGCTAGGCAGCCCAGCCAGCGGGCGCCCGCTGGCTGGCGTAACATATACCGTACCTGCATGCTACAGGGTAGGCGAAACTGGAAGCATGCTCACTTGCTGCAGGCTTGGGCCCGCGATGCGATACTGATAAAGACCACCCGGCCCGATGGCCAATAAATAATCCCCATTAGGAATAACATCGGTGATGGTGGTAGTAAAGTGCTGCAGCTGCGTCAGGGCTGGCGCCTGGCTGGTATCAAACATTTTGAGGCCATCGTCGCAGACGTAGAGGCGGTTATTCTCGGCACCTAGGCCGCCGGGGCTGGTCATGGGATAAGAGCGAACCAAGGTGGGCCGGCTAAGGTTGTCCAAATCAATGACTTCAAGCACGTTGGCAATGCCGCCGCCGCAGGTGCGACCCGTGCGCAGGGTCACGTAGGCGTAGCGGCCATCTACCACCACGGGGTCGCAGCTTATCATGTGTTGGTAGAAGGCTACGCGCTGTGGGGCAGCGGGCGTGGCCACATCGTAGATGTACATGCCCGACTGCGTACCTAGGAACAAGTAATGGTCTTGCGGAAATATCGTTTCGATGCCAAACCCGAGCGGTATCTGCTTGCCGGCCACCGGGGCAGCCGGGTCTTGCAGGTCAAACACGCGTAGGCTACTCTCGTCTACTGTGTAAAGGGTCTGGCCTAGGATGGCAAAGCGCGCTAGCGAACCACCTTTGCCAGTAGCAGCGCCCGGCGCCGTGCTAGAAGTATTGGCCGTCGTGGTGGCGTAGTAAGGGCCCCAGTTTCGGTAGGTTACCCGGTAGGGGACTACTTCGTTGGCGGCTAGCTTGCGCCAGCCTACTATCACGGCATCGGCGGGGCGCTTGTTAAACTGGTAAGCTTCTTCTAGGGGGCCAGATTCGGGCATGGGCAAGTCGCGGAAGGCATTGCGCACGCGGCCGGTGGGCTTGGCCTGAGCGGGGTCGCTGATGTCAATGGTGACCAGGTCGGGGCCGTTGTCGGCGTACAGCAGATTGCCGCGCACGGCCAAGTCCACATTGCCCGGAATCCGTAGAAAGCTCACGGGCCTAGGGTTGGCCGGGTCGCGGTTATCGATGATGTGAATGCCCTCGTATTTCTCATTCACAAATACGTAGGCGCCACGCAGGTAAATCTTGCCGGTGTTGTGCAGCGGCTGGGGCGCCACGGCGGCCACCGAGCTTTCGAGGGTAGCTCTAGTTAGGAGCAGCGGCCGGTAGCTGGCGTACACCAAATAAGAGGTGATATTATCAGGCTCGGGGTCTTGGCGGGTACAGGCAAGCAGGCTGAGTAGCCCTAGCAGCAGGGCCCAACTCGACGAACGAAGTAGTAGTCGGTTCATGTGGCAATCAGGTTAGGGAAAAGTAAGCAGTGCAGGCCCGCCCAGCCGCGGGGTACTTAGCAGAGCCTGTTTGGCTGCCAGTGGGTTGCACCTATAAAGCTTTTATTCCCTATATTCTGAAATTACCAGTTATTACACCGAGCCAGTAGCTCGAACTACAACGTCCGAGCTACTGCGATACTACTCAATTTATCCCGCCTCTAGCTCCCGCAATGCGGGGCCGATGTGCTGCACTAAGTCGCCGGCTAGTAGGCCAGCCTCACCGGTTTGGGCGGCGGCTAGGTCGCCGGCACGGCCGTGGGCCAGCACAGCCAGGCGCGTGGCCAGCAGCGGGTCGAGGCGCTGGTCGGCGCGCAGGGCCAGGAGCAAGCCGGTGAGCACGTCGCCGCTGCCGCCGGTGCCCATGCCAGGGTTGCCGGTGCCATTGAAGTACACCTGCCCATCGGGCGCGGCCGTGGCCGTGTAGGCGCCTTTCAATACCACCAAGCAGCGGTGCCGCTGGGCAAAATCGCGCAGCAAATCGAGGCGATGGTAGTCGTCCTTGGTCTTCTCGGTGAGGCGTGCAAACTCGCCTAGGTGGGGCGTGAGCACCGTGTTTTCGGGTAGTAAGTCGAGCAGCTCGCGGTGGGTACCTAGGAGGTTGAGCGCATCGGCGTCGATAACGAGCGGCACTTTCGCTTCGCGTAGCAGCTTTTCGAGCACGGCGCGGCTGGCGTCGGCCTGCCCCAGGCCGGGGCCAATGGCGATGGCTTGGTAGGGTTGCAAGTCGGGCAGCTCGCTGATGAAGTCGGCCTGCGGGTCGGCGAGGCACATAGCTTCGGGTCGGGTCGTCTGGATAATGTCGTAGCCACAGCCGGGCACGGCTACCGTTAGCAGCCCCACGCCGCCGCGCAGGCACGCCCCGCTACTGAGCACGGCAGCGCCTACTTTGCCCCGGCTGCCCGCCAGCAGTAGCCCATGGCCGAAGGTGTTTTTATAAGCAAACTTATTGCGCTTAGGTAGTTGCAGCTCGGGATGCGGCACGGCCCAGCCATCGGGCTGCGGCTTGGCATACCTCGTGAAGTGCCAAGGCGTATCGGTGTGGTCAATAAACTGCTGGCTTAGGCGAATATCTTCTAGGTGCCACTCGCCCACGTATTCAGCATTTTGCGGCAGCAGGAAAGCCAGCTTGGGCAGGCCAAAGCTGATGGTGTGAGTGGCGCGCACTACGGGCGCCGCTGGGTCGGGCTGGGGTGCATCGGCCAGCAAGCCGCTGGGCAGGTCGATGGCCACTACGCGGGCGTGGCTGGCGTTGAGGTGGCGTACCACGTCGGCGGGCAGCCCGGTGAGTGGGCACGTGAGGCCGGTACCAAACAGGGCGTCGATAACCAGCGTAGTGGGCTGAATGTCGGGCAGCGCCTCAGGGGCCAGCTCCTGCACCGGAATGATTTTGGGCAGCACGTGGTGGTTGTGCTGGTAGTCGTCGGAGTACTTACTAGCGGGTAGCAGGGCCAGGCGCACGGCGTAGCCGGCATAGTAGAGCAGGCGGGCCAGGGCTAGGCCATCGCCGCCGTTGTTGCCGGGGCCACACAGCAACAGCACGTCGGTAGCCACGTGCGGGTCGTAGTGCCGCAGCAGCCAGTCGGCCACGGCGGTAGCGGCGCGCTCCATCAGCTCGGTAGAGGTAGTGCGCTGCTCGCGAATGGTGGCTTGGTCGAGCTCGCGGATTTGGGCGGCGGAGAGGAGTTTCATGAGGAAGATTGTACGCAGCAGTTAGCCAAAAGCTACTTTTGGCCATGCAAAGAACCACCCGATTTTTTATCGTGCCGGGCCTCGGCAACTCGGGCCCCGACCACTGGCAGACCTACTTCGAGGGTGTACACCCTGAGTTTACGCGTATTGCGCAGCGCGAATGGGACGCGCCCGACCGCGCCGAATGGGTGGCCACCATCGAGCAGGCGCTGGTGGGCCAAGACCTGGCCAGTGTGGTACTCATTGCGCATAGCCTAGGGTGCGCCACGGTGGCGCACTGGGCCGCCACGTATGGTCACCGCATCAAAGGGGCGCTGCTGGTGGCGCCGAGCGATGTCGAAACGCCGCATTACGCCGCATTTCCTACCACCGGCTTTGGGCCTATGCCTTTGCAGCGGCTGCCCTTTCCAAGCAAAGTAGTGACTAGCACCACCGACCAGTGGGTGAGCGAGGCTCGCGCCCGGCAGTTTGCCGAGGCCTGGGGCAGCGAGCTGGTCGTGCTAGGTGGTGCTGGCCACATCAATGCGGCCAGTGGCCACGGCAACTGGCCCGAAGGCTTGGCGCTGCTGCGCGATTGGGCCTAATGGCTCGGCTTGAACTCTGCGCCGCCTCCTGCGTTTTACTTAAGTATATCCCCTGCTACTAAACCAAACCATAATGCAAACCTGGAACGACGTTATTCGCCTGGCCAACCACGGTGCCCCCGAGCCGCCCCGCCGCGTAGAAAAAACCAATGCCGAGTGGAAAGCCCAGCTTACATCCGAGCAATACCACGTTACGCGTGAGCACGGCACTGAGCGCGCCTTCACGGGCGAGTACTGCGAAGCTCACGAGGCCGGTCTGTACGCCTGCGTGTGCTGCGGCACCCCACTCTACGACTCGCGTACCAAGTTTGAGAGCGGCACCGGCTGGCCGAGCTTTACGCAGCCTGTCGAGGAAAATGCTATTCGCTATAAGAAGGATACAAGCTACGGCATGGTACGCGTAGAGGTACTTTGCAATGTGTGCGACGCTCACCAAGGCCACGTTTTCCCCGATGGCCCGGCGCCAAGCGGCTTGCGCTTGTGCATCAACTCAGCCAGTATCAAGCTGGTTACGGCTAAGGAGCCAGCATAGCTTGCTATATAGCGAGCTAGCAGCGTAGCTTGAGCGCGAATTGGCGGAATAACCCGCTGATTCGCGCTTTTTTATGCCCGGCATGACCCATGAGGCCTTCGCGGCCAAGCTCACGCATCTCTTACCTAAAGCTCAGGCCAACCCCGCCGCCTATCGCCGCCGCGTGCAGGGTTGGGTGGTGCTAGGCTACTGCTTCATCGCGCTATTGCTGCTCGGCTCGCTTGGGCTGCTGGGTGGGCTGGTGTGGGCCGTGGTGGCCATCGGCGTGGGTGGCGTAATCCTGAAGCTGCTCATCCCGCTGGTTTATTTTGTCTGGACGCTGCTGCGCTCGCTGTGGGTGAAGTTCGACGCACCCGCGGGCCGGCAATTGACCCGTGCCGAGGCGGGCCCCCTGCATGACCTGCTGCGTGAGCAAACCCAGGCCCTAGGTGCCCCAGCGGTGCACAGCATCTTGCTCACCACCGATTATAATGCCGCCGCCATGCAGCTGCCGCGCCTAGGTCTGCTGGGCTGGCCGCGCAACTACGTGCTCGTGGGCTTGCCGCTGCTCCAAACCCTCACGCCCGAGCAAGCCGCTGCCGTCATTGCGCACGAGCTCGGCCACCTGCGCGGCGGCCACGGCCGCTTCGCGGCGCTCGTGTACCGCGTCAATCAGTCGTGGGCGCAGCTAGTAGATAACCTAGAGCAGTCGGGCCGCCGCAGCATCGTGCGGGGCTTTACGGAGTGGTACGTGCCGCGCTTTAATGCGTGGTCGCATCCGCTGCGGCGCACCGCCGAGTTTGAGGCCGATGCTGCTGCCGCTCGCATCACGAGTCCCGCCGCGCTGGCCGAAGCGCTGTGCGCCATTGAGGTGCGCGAGCCAGCGCTCGACCGCTTTTATTGGAAGCCCCTCAACAAGTCGCTGGCCGACACGCCCGCTCCGCCCACCGACCCTATTAGCCAGCTCTTGGCCGTGGCCCGCACGGCTCGCCTGCCTTTCGAGGAGGAGGGCACCCTGCTGCGCCGCGCCGCTGAGGCCGACCCCGACCCCTTCGACACGCACCCCACGCTAGGCGAGCGCTTGGCGGCGCTGGGCCAGGTCGTGGCATCTCCTGCTCCGCCCACTACCACGGCTGCCGAAGCCTGGCTCGGCGCCAGCCTGCCAGCCTTAGCCGAGGAGCTAGATGCCGAGTGGCGCAAGGAGCGCGCCTCCTATTGGCGCGAGCGCCACGAGTTGCTCCGCGACCAGCGTATCAAGTTAGCGGAGCTAAACGACCAGTTGAGCAGCGGCTTGGTTCTATCGGAAGCGGATGCTTGGCTACACGCCGACCTCACCGAAGACCATGTGGGCGAGCCCGAGTCGGTACCCCTGTACCGGGCCCTCTTCGACTCGGGCAAATACGGCATGCCAGCGCGCTTTGCAGTAGGCCGCATCCTGGTTAGTGAAGACGACCCCGCCGGCCTGCCACTCTTGGAAGAAGCCATGAGCCGCGAGCCCGATTTTGTGGGGCCGGGGCTGGCTATTCAGCAGGCTTATCATCAGCGCCAAGGCGACCGCGAGACTGCTCGGCAGCTAAGTGCCCGGCAGCTAAACCACGCCGACCTCGCTGACCTCGTACAGGCCGAGCGCCAGGGCTGCACGCAGCAAGACACTTTCCTGCCGCACGACCTCCCCGAAGCAGAGCTAGTGTCCTTGCTAGCCGTGCTCGCCAACCCAGCCAACCGCGTGGGCCGGGCGTGGCTTGTACGCAAGCAACTACGGTACCTAGCCGACGAAAAGCCCTATTTCATCTTGGTGCTGCGGGCCGAGAAGGGCCCCGGCCTCAAATCGGATGAGGAAATGGGCGCTTGGATTACACGGCTAGTGCCCGCCGTGGAGCTGCCGGGGCCCGCCTTGGTGGTCCCTATCGTCGATAATTTGATGTGGGTCGGGAAGAAGGCAATGAAGATAGCCGGCAGCGAAATTTACAACCGACAAACGAGCTAATTTTACAGCTGGCTTGTTGCCTTCTTTGCGCTTTCTTTTATTCCCCACCCATCCTGCATGTCTTTGCTCTTCACCGATTTTGCCTCTTGGCAGGCCCACTGCGCTGCCACCGGCGAGCCGCTCTTTCGGCCCGTGCTGGCCTACGAAATCGAGCAGAAGGGCGCCAGCGAGGCCGACATCTGGCCCGGCCTGCAACGCGCCTATGATGTAATGCGCGATGCCGTGCACACCGGCCTCACCGGCGACATGACCTCGCGCTCGGGCATGATAAATAACGGCGCCAAAAAAATCGCGGCCTCGCCAGTCACGGTGCTGTCGCCCGAGTTCAAAAACCTGGTCATAAGTGCCCTAGGGGCCAAGGAGGTAAACTCCTGCATGGGCCGGGTGGTGGCTGCGCCCACGGCCGGCGCCTCGGGCATTCTACCGGGCGTGCTCACCACTATTCAGAATATTCACCACCTGCCCGACCAGAAAATCCTGGAAGGCCTGCTGGTGGCGGCCGGCATTGCGCTCATCATTGAGCAGAACGCCTCGCTGGCCGGCGCCGTGGGCGGCTGCCAAGCCGAAACTGGCTCGGCCGCGGCAATGGGCTCTGGGGCCATTGTGTACTGCCTAGGTGGCACGGTAGAGCAAGTGTTTGCGGCCGTGGCCATTACCATTCAGTGCATGCTCGGGCTAGTGTGCGACCCAGTGGCGGGCCTCGTGGAGGTGCCCTGCGTGGTGCGCAATGCCTCAGCCGCGGCCATCGCCTTTTCATCGGCCCAGATTGCTATTGCTGGGGTCGACCCAGTTATTCCCGTCGACCAGTGCGTGGCGGCTCTCGGCGAGGTGGGCCAGAGCATGGAAACCCGCTATAAAGAGACGGCCCTAGGTGGCCTGGCCAATACCCGGCGCGGCCGTGAGATTGAGAAGATGGTACTGGTGCAGGATGTTAATATTCTGCCCGATGAATAACCGGCGCTAGTGCAGCGCGCCCATAGCGGGCGCAAGCAGCAACTGACTCAAAAATTCAAGGGCTTGGTCATAAAGCTGACGCCGCTCTTGGTACCGCTGCCAGGCCTCTTCTTCATCGGGCCGCAGGGGTAGACCAGCCTCCTGCATTTCCTGCCAGGCTTTGCCAAATTTCAGGCGGTCAGGGGAGGCTTCCTCAACCTCTTCCTTGGTGCGAAGTTCGGCGGGTTGCGTTTCTGCTTTGTGATTGAAGAAGCGGTGCACGCGGTTAAGTGCCAGGCAGCCTGCCGTGAATGTCAGCTCTACCTGCCGCGAGCGCTGCACATCGAGGGCTGAGAACAGCAGATTGGCCGTATCAAGTACTAGGCCGGCGGCCGTGACCCAAGAGCGCCCTGCCTGGGGTGAACGAAAAAAGGCCAGCACCGGCAGCGAGGTGTGGCTTTCGTCAATCTCGACCAGCCACTTTTCCCACTCCAGCCACTGGTCGTCGTCGTTGGTAAAATTGCCGTCGTGGCCGAGCCAGCGCAGCAGCCCACTGGCTGATACTGGTACGCCCGCCCGCAGTTCTATCTGAGCCACTACTATTTCGCGCCGCGAAAAGGCCTGGTAGATAGTGGGTAGGTAGGAAATAAGCAGCGTGAGTAAAAGTAGCCCTATCGTGGCTTCTGAGTAGCTGAAGACGTTGATGGCAAACCCTGCCTCTGAGGTAGTACCTAGGGTGAGCAGCGAGCTGCCACTTAGCTCATAGCTCTTAGTGAAGCCATCGACGCCCAGCGCCCAGTAGATGCCCGTGTAGCCGAGGCCTACTAGCGCCAGCCAGCCAATAGGTAGGGCCACTAGCCCCACTGGCGCGTAGTGCGCCAAGATGCGGTCGCGGTGGGCGTAGGTACTGGCTCGCCGCGCCGCAAAGTCAAATAAGGCCCGCACGCCTCCAAATACAAAGGCATTGAGCCGCACCGACTCATTGCGCGGCAATACAAACGAGCGGATGGCGCCCGATACAGTGGTGATAACCAGCCAGCCGCCAGCTACTCCGGCTAGCACGCGCAGGGCGTACTCAACAGTTGAAGACATGGCCCCTTGTACGGAGCCAGTTGGTTTCTAGCTGCTATGGCTAGCCTTCCACAGCTCCCGAAACGACTTGTCGGCCACTTTTAGGCTCTCGCGGCGTTTGCGCCAGCCGGCCTGGTCGAGCAAGTACCCTAGGCTGAAGTCCTTAAGGCGACCGGGTAGGATATCAAGCGCCCAGCGGTGGCGCATGCTCCAGCGCCAAAGGCCGATGGCGATTTTCTCCACTGGGGCGTTGTGGCCTTCACTCACGCTCTCCTGGCGGTTGAGCAGCAAGAGATTGTGCAAATTGATGCGTACTGGGCACACGCTGGTGCACGCCCCGCATAGACTGCTGGCAAAGCTTAGGTGCTGGTGCTCTTTCAACCCACTCAGGTGCGGGCTGATAACCGAGCCAATGGGCCCCGAATAGGTCGTTTCGTAGGTGTGGCCGCCAATGTTTTTGTACACTGGGCACACATTTAGGCAGGCGCCGCACCGGATGCAGCGTAGCGCCTCGCGGCGGTCGGGGCGAGCCAATAGGTTGGTGCGGCCGTTGTCGAGCAAGATGACAACCATGTCTTCTGGCCCATCGGGCTCGCCGGGCTGCCTGGGGCCAAAATACACGGTGTTGTACACCGTGACTTGCTGGCCGGTGCCGCTGGTGCTCAGCAATGGCCAAAATAGGTCGAGGTCAGTAAGCTGCGGAATCAACTTCTCAATGCCCACGACCGCGATGTGCAGCTTGGGGAAGGTGGCCGATAAGCGAGCATTGCCCTCATTCTCGGTCACAGCCACGCCGCCTTCTTTCGCAATTAGAAAGTTGCCGCCCGTGATACCTACCTCAGCCGCCGTGTACTTGTCGCGCAACAGATGGCGCGCCGTGAGCACCAGCTGCTGGGCATCGTCGGTGTGCTCGATGCCTAGGTGCTTCACGAAGATGTTGGCGATGTCGGCTTTGCTCAGGTGCATGGCCGGCGTCACGATGTGGTAGGGCCGCTCGCCGTTGAGCTGCACGATGTACTCACCTAGGTCGGTTTCCACCGACTCCACGCCGCGGCTCTGCAGGTACTTGTTGACGTGGATTTCCTCGGTGGTCATGCTCTTGGCTTTCACCACGGTGCGGGCCTGGCGCGCCTCGGTGAGGCGCCCGATTTCATCCAGGGCTTCCTGCGCATCGCTGGCCCACACCACGCGCCCGCCGCGAGCCGTGAAGGCCGCCTCAAACTGCAACAGGTACTCGTCGAGCTTTTCTAGCACGCCGGCCTTGAGGTAGGCGGCCCGGGAGCGGGCCAGCTCGTGCTGGTCGTAGAGCTGCATGCCGGCGCTCACCGCCGCATCGTACTTGCCGATGTTGAAGCGGATTTTGCGGCGGTGCTCAAGGTCGAAGGCTTTACGCTCGGCGTCGGTTTGGAAGGCAGTAGCTTTTGTTAACATAGATTTCCCGTGGGGGCAAGGGTAAGGCGCAGCGTTTCGCAGGGGCTGAACAGAAAATCTTGCGAAGCTCTGCGCCTTTGCCCTTGCGAAACCCTACGGAAAATTACTCACGGCTTGTTCGAATCCACTACTGGCCGCTTGTCGCGGTTGGCCAGTTCCCAGGCGGTGTAGAACACCAGGCGGGCGCGGGCCTCCATCTTGCCAAACTCAATCTTATCAATTTCGTCGCTGGCTTCGTGGTAGTCGGCGTGTACACCGTTGAAGAAGAAAGCCACTGGTACCTTGTGCACCGCAAAGTTGTAGTGGTCCGAGCGGTAGTAGAAGCGGTTGGGGTCGTTGGGGTCGTTGAAGCGGTAGTCGAGGTCTATTTTGGTGTACTTCTGGTTAGCGGCTTCCAGCACGCTGTGCAGCTGCGAAGAAAGCTTGTCGCTGCCAATAACATACACATAGTCGGGCTTGCCCTCGTGGGCCATGTCGGTGCGCCCTATCATGTCGATGTTGAGGTCCGTAATCGTATTGGCCAGCGGAAAAACCGGGTTGTTAGCGTAGTACTCCGAGCCCAAGAGGCCCTTCTCCTCGCCCGTATTGGCTAAGAACAAGATGCTGCGGCGCGGCCCGTGGCCAGCGTGCGCGGCCTTCGTAAATGCCTCTGCAATAGCCAGCATACCGGTGGTGCCCGAGCCATCGTCGTCGGCGCCGTTGTACACCTTGCCCCCGATGATACCTAGGTGGTCGTAGTGCGCCGACACCACCAAAATCTCGTCTTTCTTATCGGTGCCGGGCAAGAAGCCGAGCACGTTTTCGGTACCCACTGCCGAGCGCTCTTGCGGCGCACTGATGGTGAATTTGACCGGCTTGAACTTACTGGCTACTGGCGCCTTAGCGGCTGCTGTGGCCGCGGCATAGCTGCGCAGTGCCGCATCGGAGGCACCTAGGAGCTTGAGCCCCACGGCCGGCGACACGAAAAACGACGGGGCCCGCCCGCCGCCTTGCTCGGTGGCCGCAATAATGGGCTGCATCACGCGCGGAGCCAAGCGAGCTTCCATCTTCTCAAAAGCTAGCGCTGGCTCGGTGCTGATAAAGAATACGCTGCGGGCACCCTTTTGCGCCGCCAGTGCCGCCTTGGCCCTGAAGTCAACGCTCCACTTGGTGGCGCTGCCGTCGTCGCTCAGTACCGACTTGCCCTCCGCCGTGCGGGGCTCGCCGAGCAGCATTACTAGGTCTTTGCCTTGCACATCGCGCCCGGCATAGTCTGAATAGGTGCCCTGCTCGATGCCGTAGCCTACAAACACCGGCTGCACCGCCGTGGCCTGCTGAAAAGGCGAGCGCCCAAAGGCGTAGAAATCCTTGAGCCACGCGTAGGCCTTGCCACCTGCCGTGAGCGTGCCGCCTTTCTGCCAGGCGCTGCGCTCTAGGTTGAAAGGTTGCAGGTACGGATTGGCTGCGTTAGCTGCTACCGGCGCCACCAAGCTATCGGCCTTAAACTGCTGGCTGATGTACTCAGCCGCCATTTTCTGGCCCTTAGTGCCGGTTTCGCGGCCTTCGTACTCGTCCGAGGCCAGCACCGAAAGGTCGCGCCGCAGCTTAGTCTGCGTGATGTAGCGCTCGGCGTACAGGGTGGCATAGTCGGCCGTTTGGATAGGCGCTACCGGCACCGAGCCGTGGGGCGCAATGCCAGTATCAACAGACTTGACAGAAGGCGTTTTATTCTGCTTCGTTTTGATTTTTGTCTTGACCTTGACCGCACCCGGCGTTTGGGCGGCTAGGGTAGTGGGTAGGGCCAGGGCGGCGAGTAGCAGCAGGGGGTATTTCATAGAAATATAAAAGGTGGCGCGGGGCCACTAGTCAGATAATAGAAGAAGCCGAGGCAGCTTTAAGTGGGCGCTTAAGCCTGCTCGGCTTTCGTAACCAAGACGGTAGCGTAAGCAGCTACGCCCTCTTGCCGCCCCACGAAGCCTAGCTTCTCAGTAGTGGTAGCCTTGATAGAGATGTCGTCTTCATCTACGCTCATTACCTGGGCCAGCACCGTGCGCATGGCCGGAATGTGCGGGTTTACCTTGGGCCGCTCCAAGCAGATGGTCGAGTCAATGTTGCCGACCTCGTAGCCCTTTTCGCGCAAAATGCGCATGACCTCGGCCAGCAGTTTTTTGCTGTCAATCCCCTTGTACTGCGGGTCGGTGTCGGGGAAGTGGAAGCCGATATCGCGCAGGTTGGCCGCACCGAGCAGCGCGTCGCAAATGACGTGGATGAGTACGTCGGCATCGGAGTGACCTAGGGCGCCGTGGGTGTGTGGCACCTCGATGCCGCCGAGCCAGAAGGGTAGGCCCTCCTTTAGTTGGTGAACGTCGTAGCCGAAGCCAACGCGGATTTTCATGGAATTGAAGCGGAATAGCGAGACTGCAAAGGTATTGGCTTGCGCCCCGGCAGCTAGCAGCCTAGCTGTATGTAAAAAAATTAGTAAAACAATACTAAAATAATAGACTAACTATATTAGCTTTGCGCAGCTAATAGGAGTAGTTGTCGCTTGTCCGCCGGCGGTGTTATTGAAAAAATAATAGAGAGCATTAAAGTAATCGGTGGGCAAGCGCGTCAGGTGAGCAAGTAAGCCAAGGCGGAAGGCTCAAAAGAAACTTTGGAAACTTTGAACTCGTCAGGAGTTTCCACTGTATCTTTGCGATGCCAACCATGGAAACCAAGGACCGAATTCTGACCCGCGCCGCCGCGCTGTTTTTGCGCAACGGCATCAAGAGTGTGAGCATGGACGATATTGCTGTTGACCTCGGCATGTCGAAGAAAACGTTGTATAAAACCTTTGCAAGCAAGGATGAAATAGTACTAGCCGTGATGACGGACCATCTCTGCAAAGCGCAGGGCGAATGCGCTCATTTTGCCGAGGTTTCAGCCGACGCAGTGCGCGAGATGCTAGACATTTCGGCCTGGGCCGACAAGGAATTTAGCAATGTGCACCCCAGCATTTTCTACGACCTGCGCAAGTATCATCCCGACGCTTGGGCGCTGTTTTCGACGCACAAAAGCACGTTTATCCTCGACCAGATAACCCGTAACCTACGCCGAGGCATTGCGGAGGGCTTGTTTCGGAGCGACCTCGATGTCGAGGTGCTGGCCCGCCTCAACTTGGCTCAGATAGAGTTGACGTTTAATCCTGACCTCTACCCACCCACCCAGTTTAGCCCCGTGCGGGTCAATAAAGTATTCGACGAACACTTTTTGCTAGGTGTGGCTACGCTTAAAGGCCACCGGTTATTTAATAAATACCAACACATTACGGAAGAGGAATAGCCAGCTGGCTGCTCACTACACCCTTCTTCGGTCCTACCCATTTTCATGAAGAACGCATTAACCAAGGCGCTGCTGGCGGCCCTGGCCCTGGGCACCTGGGCCCCAGCCACCGCCCAAAACTCGGCAGCCTTGCCCGCACAGCCCGCTGCCGGCCCTATGGCCATGAGCCTGAGCCAGGCCGTGCACTATGCCGTGGCTAACAAGCCCAGCCTGCTAGCCACCCGCCTGGCTGAGCAAACCGCCAAGGCCAAAGTAGGCGAAGTGAAGAGCCAAGGCTTGCCACAGGTAAGCGTGGCAGCCAACCTAGCCGACAACTTCAAGCTACAAAGGTCTTTGCTGGATGCGGGCGCTTTCGCGGGGCCTAATGTACTGAGTGGCACCACCCTCACGGCGCGCGACCTGGCGGCCGCGCAGTCCGGCCAAAGCGTCACGCTCTCACCGGCATACGTGCCGGCTACCCCAGTGCCGCCCCAGGCCATTGCCTTCGGCTTGCAATATGCAGGCAACACCTCGGCCTCGTTTTCGCAAATGCTGTTTGATGGCTCGTATCTAGTAGGCCTGCGGGCGGCGAAGGTGTATGAGGAGCTGGCTAAAAAGCAGACCCAACAGGCCGAAATTGATGTAATTGAGCAAGTAAGCAAGGCCTACTACAGCACGCTAGTGGCCCGTGCCCGCCTCACCCTGTTGGCCCGCAACGTCCGCCGCCTCGATACGCTGCTCTACCAAACCAACCAGACATTCAAGGCGGGGTTTGCCGAAAAGCTCGACGTAGACCGCCTGCGTGTGCAGCGCAATAACCTAGTAGTAGAGCAGCAAAAAGCCCAGCGCCTCACCGAGGTGAGCGTAGCGCTACTTAAGTTTCAGATGGGTTTGCCCCAAAACCAGAACGTGCAACTTACCGATTCGCTCGGTGCAGCTGTAGTTGATGCTGGTGCGCTGCGCCAGCGCCTAGGTACGGCCAACTTCAACACCGGCGGCGGCGACCTAAGCCTTGGCGCAGTGCCTACCGCCCCGGCCCCCGCCACCGGCCAAGCCCCGGTAAGCAATGCCCCTATTGCCAACAATACCGGCCAGCCCACCCAGGCCAACGCGGCCTTTAACTACAATAACCGCATCGAGTTTTCGACCCTCGAAACCCAACAGGCACTGGCTGGCCTCGACCTGGCCAACCGCCAGCGCGGCGCCTACCCGCGCCTGAGCCTCACGGCCGCCTATGGCTTCTCGGGCTCGGCTAAGTCGGCGAAGGATTTATTCGCCTTCCGTGGCCCTGAGTCGGTCAACTCGAATGGCTTCGCCAACCAAAACTGGTTTGGCTTCGGCAATGTGGGCCTGGCCCTGAACGTGCCGGTGTTCGATGGCTTCCGCCGCAAGTATCAGGTGCAACAGGCGCGCTTGCAGCAAAAGACTATTGAGCACGGCTTCGAGACGCTGCGCCAAAGCATTGACCTACAAGATGCCCAGAGCCGCGCTACACTCGTGAACGCCCTCGACGTGCTCGACAACCAGAAGGCCAACCTAGAGCTGGCTGGCGATGTGGCCCGGGTATCAAAAATCAAATTTCAAGCTGGCGTAGGCTCCAACGTGGAGCTGATAACGGCCGAAACCGACCTGCGCGAAGCCCAAACCAACTACTACGGCGCCATCTACGATGTGTTGGTAGCCAAAGTAGACCGCGACAAAGCCACCGGCGAGCTGTATCAGCAGGCCAAGTAATTCTCTTTGAAAGCTAGTAACCTCATGAATCTGAATACCGCCCGTTACTCCTTGCTCGCCGCCACGCTTTTCCTCGCCTCGTGTGGCGGGGGCGACAAAGACCCCAACGCCGAGCTAACCAAGCTCAAGGCCGAGCAGGCCGCGACCCAGGCCAAAATAGCCGACCTAGAGGCTAAGACTGGGTCTGCCAAAGCGGCCGATGCCAACAGCGCCGTGCCCGTATCGGTGATTAAAGTGGCTACCGAGAACTTCGCGGGCTACCTCGAAGTGCAAGGCCGCGTCGATTTTGACCAGAATGCCACTGTAGGCGCCCGGGCTGCCGGTACGCTCACCAGCGTGCGCGTGCAGCGCGGCGACAGAGTGCGCAAAGGCCAGGTATTAGCCACTGTAGATGCCAGCATCCTCGACGCCAACATTGCCGAGCTACGCACTCGCATGGACTTGGCTAAAACGGTTTACGAAAAGCAAGCCGGCCTCTGGAAGCAGCAAATTGGCACCGAGGTGCAGTACCTGCAAGCAAAGAATAACTACGATGCCTTGCAGCGCAACCTAGGTAGCCTCAACCAGCAAAAGGCTCTCTACAACGTGGTAGCGCCTTACTCGGGCGTGGTCGATAACGTGATTCCGAAGCTGGGCGAAACGGTAGCACCCGGTGCGCCCGTGGTGCAGCTGAACAGTGGCCAGGGCGGCAAGGTCCTCGCCGATGTGTCAGAAGCGTATGCCGGCAGCATCAAAGCCGGGGACAAGGCGCTGGTGACGCTGCCCGACATGGGTGCCGAAGAAATAGAGAGCACCGTGCGCACCGTGAGCCGTACCATTTCGGCTACCAGCCGCACGTTTACCGTGGAGCTGCGCCTGCCCAGCAACGTGGCCAGCAAGCTGCGCCCCAACATGATAGCCAGCGTGCGCATCAAAAACTACGGTAACGCCAGCGCTACCGTGCTGCCAGTTGACCTGATTCAGCACGACGAAGAAAACGCCTACGTGCTGGTAGTCAACCAAACGGGTGGCAAGGCCGTGGCGGCCAAGCGTGTGATTAAAACCGGCCAGACTTACAACGGCAAGCAAGAAGTGCTGAGCGGTTTGAAGTCGGGCGATGAAGTGATTTCGGCCGGCTACCAGAACCTGAATGCAGGGCAGACGGTGAAAGTCGGCTAAGTATACTCCTCAACTAGCAACTACCTGTTATGCAAGATATTGAAAAGGAGTTTGGACCCACCAGTTGGTCCATCAATAACAAGACGAGTATTTACATCATCACCTTGCTGCTGACGATAATGGGCATTTTTGCCTACGTCAAGCTCGGCAAGGAGAAGTTTCCCGACATCGTGATTCCGCGCATCATCGTGGCCACGGTGTACCCCGGCACGTCGCCCACCGACATCGAGAACCTGGTGACGCGCCAGCTCGAAAAGGAGATTAAGGGCGTGAACGGGGTAAAGAAAATTAACTCGACCTCTAACCAGGACTACTGTATTGTAGACGTGGAGTTTAACTCCGGCGTAGACGTGCAGTATGCCAAGCAGCTCATCAAGGACGCCGTAGACAAGGCCCGCACCGAGCTGCCCAACGACCTGCCCACCGACCCCACGGTGCAGGAAGTAAACATTTCGGAGCAGCCGATTATGTACGTCAACCTGAGCGGCAACCTGCCGGCTTCGCAGCTCAAGAAGATGGCCGACGACTTCCAGGACAAGATTGAGGCGCTGCCTGAAATCACCCGCGTCGACATTGTGGGTGCCCTAGAGCAGCAGGTGAACGTGGACGTGGACTTGCAAAAACTGCAAGCTTCGCAGCTCAGCTTCACCGACATTGAGAATGCCATTGCCCGCGAGAACATCACAGTATCGGGTGGCTCTATCGACGTAGGCGACCAGAAGCGCGCGGTGCGCGTGGCTGGCCAGTACGCCAATGCCGCCGACATTGCCGACATTCAGATTAAGAACCTGCGCGGCGCGCCCGTGCGCCTAGGTGACATTGCCACCGTGCAGGACGCCTTCAAGGACCGCGAAAGCTACGCCCGCCTCGACGGCCAGCCCACCGTGACCCTGAACGTGGTGAAGCGCCAGGGTGAAAACCTGCTCGATGCTTCGGACAAGATTCACAGCCTAGTAAAAGAAGCGGAAGCCAGCCTGCCCAGCGGCACCAAAATCACGATTACGGGCGACTCGTCGAACGAGACCCGCAATACGCTGAATGACCTGATTAACACCATTATCATCGGCTTCTTGCTGGTAACCCTGATTCTGATGTTCTTCATGGGTACTACCAACGCCCTATTCGTGGGCTTGTCGGTACCGCTGTCGATGTTCCTGGCCTTCGTGATGCTGCCCATGTTTGGCTTCTCGCTGAATATGATTGTGCTCTTCGCCTTCCTGCTGGCCCTAGGTATCGTGGTGGATGATGCCATCGTGGTTATCGAAAACACGCACCGCCTGCTGCACGAGCACCCGAATTTGAGCACCGCCAAAGCCGCCAAGTTCGCGGCCGGCGAGGTGTTTATTCCGGTTTTGGCCGGTACGCTCACGACAGTAGCGCCGTTCGTGCCGCTCATGTTCTGGCCCGGCATTGTGGGCTCGTTCATGTTCTTCCTGCCAGTGACCCTGATTCTGACCCTAGGGGCCTCGCTTATCGTGGCATTCATCATGAACCCGGTGTTTGCCGTAAGTTTCATGAACCGCGAAGAGCACCTCGACCGTGTAGAAACGCCCAAAATGACGCGCGGCTTCCTCATCGGTATGGGCGGGCTAGCGCTGGTGGCAGTGGGCGGCTACCTGGCCGGCTCTACTTTCACCGGTAACCTATTCCTGACTATCCTGGTGTTGTGCCTGCTCGATAAGTACGTGTTTATCTATATGATAGCCGGTTTTCAGCGCAGCATCTTGCCGCGCTTCCAGGATGGCTACGCCCGTCTGGTCGAGATTGTGGTGGGTGGCTCTATCTGGCGCCAAGTGGGCATCATGGCCAGTTTGGTGCTGCTATTTGTGGGTAGTATCATGGCCGTGGGCGTCCGCAAGCCCAAGGTAGACTTCTTCCCCAAGGGCGACCCCAAGTTCATCTACACCTACCTGCGGATGCCCGTGGGCACCCGCGTAGAGGTCACCGACTCGGTAACCAAAATCCTTGAGCGGCGCGTGTACGGCGTTATCGGCCGCAAAAACCCCGACGTGGAATCGGTAATTACCAACGTGGCCATCGGCGCCGGTGACCCTACCGAGGCTACCGCTTCGGGCGTGTCGCAGTCGCACCTAGGCAAGGTCGGTGTGGCTTTCAAAGAACTGGCCGAGCAAACCGGGCCTGAGACGCACACCTACATGGACAAGATTCGGGAAGTCGTGAAAGGTATTCCCGGCGCTGAAGTATCGGTAGACCAGGAGTCGAGCGGCCCGCCCCAGGGCAAGGCGGTGGCCATCGAGGTCAGTGGCGACGACTATCCCAAGCTAGCGGCGCTGAGCAAAAAGGTAGAGCGCTACGTAGACTCACTGAAAATCGGCGGTATCGAAGACTTGCGCTCCGACCTACAGGACCGTAACCCCGAAATCGGCGTGCGCATCAACCGCGTGCGGGCCAACCGCGAAGGCATCTCCACCGCCCAAATCGGCTCGGAAGTACGCACCGCCATCTACGGCTTCGAGGCCAGCAAATTCAAAACGGCTGACGACGAGTACCCCATTCAGGTGCGCTACGCCAAGCCCTACCGCGACAACGTAGATGCCATCGTAAACTCGCCGCTCACTTTCCGCGATGCTACCGGCGCCGTGCGCCAGGTGCCTATTTCGGCCGTGGCCGATGTCAACTACGGCACCACCTACGGCGGTATCAAGCGTAAGGACACGCACCGCCTCATCACCATTAGCTCCAACGTGCTCAACGGCTTCACTGGCCCCGATGTGGTGGCCAACGTGACCCGTGCCCTCAAGAGCTTCCCCACGCCGCCCGGCTACACCGTGAAAATGGGTGGTGCGCAGGAAGACCAAAAAGAAACTAGCGACTTCCTTGGCGTGGCTGCTGTGGGTGCCATCGCCCTCATCTTCCTGGTGCTCGTGACCCAGTTCAACTCGGTAGCTAAGCCGCTCATCATTCTGACCGAGGTTATCTTCTCCATCATCGGCGTAATGCTCGGCCTGGCTATCACGGGCATGAACATCTCCATCGTAATGACCGGGGTAGGTATCATTGCCCTGGCTGGTATCGTGGTGAAAAACGGTATTCTACTGGTAGAATTTACCGACATGCTCCGGGCCCAAGGCATGGGCTTGCACGAAGCCCTCGTGCTGGCCGGCCGTACCCGCCTCAACCCGGTTATCCTCACGGCGACGGCCGCTATCCTAGGTCTGATTCCGCTGGCCATTGGTCTCAACATCGACTTCTACGAGCTCTTCAACTCGGGCCACCCGCACTTCTTCCTAGGTGGCGAGTCAGTAGTGTTCTGGGGCCCGCTGGCCTGGACTATCATTTTCGGGTTGTCGTTTGCAACCCTTGTGACCCTATTGGTAGTCCCCGTTATGTATCTGCTCAATGAGAAGATACAAGCGGCCTTCACCGGGCGCGATGTAAACAGCCCACCGCCTTCGGTTCCAGCCGACCGCGAGGAGGTAGAAGCTGCTACGCCGCCCGTGCTGGCCTAGTTCTTGTGGTAGGTTGATTGCTGAGTGTTGGGTGGTGTTTGCCCTTAGTAGTGAGCACAATCCGGTGCTCAGCAATCAACTAGCCAAGAAGACTTTCTCACCCTACTTTTCTGCAATCTCACTTCTATTCTTATGTTCGCTGCTGCTACCTCTACCGCCCAGGCTGCCCCCAAAACTATCGAGCAGCAAGTTCTTCGCATCATTAGCAAGCGCAAAGCGATTAAGCCGGTGCGCCTGCGTCGTACTGCTAGCCTCAGCCGCGACCTTCGCTTCGATACCGTTGACCTAGTCGACATTATTCTGGAGCTGGAGCGCAACTTCCACATCACCGTGCCCGACGAAGTACCCTTCTACACCGTTGGTGACTTCGTGCGCTACGTAACTGCGCATGCGGCCTAGGTATCCCCAAAGCTGGTAGACATAAAAAGGGAGCGCGAGTTATACTAACTCGCGCTCCCTTCTTGTTTATCGGTAGCTAGTAGCCTAGCGGTTGTTGCCGCCGGTGTCGTTGCGCTGGCCAGCATTGCCATCGCGCGAGCCGTCGCTCACATTGGCTATGTCGTCTACGCCAGCTGACTTGGCCGACTCGTTTGTAGGCTCGGGCAGCGGGCCGTCAGGGCCTACGTCACTGATGGGCTTGGTCGTAGCCGAGGTAGGCGAACCTAGGCCCGCATCGGTGGCCGACTGGCCGGTCGCGGTAGGGGCAGTGGGGTAGTCCGTGGTGCCGGCGTTCTTAGCCGATTGGTTGGTGGCAGTTGACATAGCGAGGGCAGGGGTAGAGGTACGATTTTTCCAGAGTTCTTCGTCCGATACCACGGTAGCAGCCTTGGCCGCCTCCCAGGTATGAAACTTGTCGAGTTCGTGCTTGATAGAAGTTGAAAACCAGGCCACTAGCGCCATATCATCGAGCAAACCCAACACCGGAATAAAGTCCGGAATCAAGTCAATTGGCGACATGAAGTAGATGAGCACTGCCACGGCCGCCACCACAGTAGTAGCCGGCAGCTCGGTATACTCGCCCGAAATGCTGAGCTTAATGAGCCGGAACAGGCTTTGCAGCGTGTCCCAGGCTTCGTGGGCGAGCGTGCCTAGCTCTTTCTTCTCGCTAGCTTTTTGGTACGCGTCGGTTAGCAGCTTCTTGAGGCGAGTAGGCTGCTGAATATAGCTCTCGGCTGAGGCCAGGAATTTTTTAAAGAATTTCGAGCCGGCCACATCGTTGCCGGAAGGAGGGGAGTTGAAAGTAGCCATGCGAAAAAAAGGTGCGGAAAGTAGCCAGCGGCGATGCCGCCGCCAAAGCCTAGTACTGTATTCGGGCTGGCAATGTTTTAGTACACAAAAAACGGCCCTTAGCTAGGGTAGCTAAGGGCCGTTTAGTAAGTATAAGCAACAGCGGAGCTTAGTTGAGCGCCTGGGCGGTAGCCGCCTCTAGCAGTTCTTCGGCCTGCGGTACTTCGGTGCCTTCTACGCGGCCAGCGGCGTAAAAATTGCGGCTGTAATAGGCTTGGTTGAGTGAGCTTACCATCACGCCGCCGTTGGTGGCCGAGTGGGCAAATTTGCCATCTTTTAAGTAGATACCTACGTGGTAGATGTTGCCTTTGCCGTGGCTGAAGAACACGAGGTCACCCGCTTTCATTTCCTTTTTAGCCACGCGCTTGGCCGAGCCAAACATGGCCCGCGAGCTGTGCGTGAGGCTGATGCCATACACTTGCTTATACACCTGCGTTACGAAGCCCGAGCAGTCGGTGCCGCGGCGCGAGCTAGCACCGTAGCTATAAGGAGTGCCAATCCAGTCAATTACGGTCTGGAGCAGGCTTTTATTCTCGGTTTGGGCCAGCTTCAGACCTAGGGTCTGGCCGTAGTAGCCATAGGCTAGCGAGTCGCGGGTAGCCGTTATCAGTGCCGACTCGGGCGTCACCGGCGTGGCACCATCCTCTTCGCCGGGCAGCAGGCCCGAAAGCAGCGATGCTTCGGCTACGGCGGGCACGGCGTGGGTAGCAGTACCGGCCGAGGCCGAAGCATCGGGTGCTTTTTCAAAGCAGAAGGAGAGGGCCAAGGAGGCAGCGGCGAGGCAACACAGCAGGGTATTCTTCATAGTCCGTCGGTTGGGGTGAGCACCGGCCAGCTCTATCGAGCTACTTGGCCGGGATAAAGTGGGATGACTGTTGCGCTAGGCAAAGCGGTAATTACCGCTAGAATTAAGAGTGAGTAAAATGAAATCGATTGGCTTGTTTTTGGGTTAAGCCAAGAAATCGGCCTGGCCAAATCTAAGGCATAAAAGCTGAAACGACCCTAATAAAAACGTTATAAAAGTAGTTTTTATTAGAAAAATACTATAAATGCACCAAAATAGCTGATTTTGGTGAGTAACTATTTGCCATTAGCTGTCGTAGTTTCGCCCGAATTTTGTACTTTATGGAGCCCCGCACATTTGTTAATTCCCCGCTTGCCCGAGTAGCCCGGCTGGTGCTAGGCCGTGCGCCCCGCGTGGCAATGGTTTTGGGCAAAACCGTCCACCTAAGCGGCGCCACCCGTGCCGAGTTTTTGGCTGACCTCGAATGGGTAGCACACGAGGAAGTGCACCTGCGCCAAGTGCGCGACCTAGGGCTGCCACGCTTCTTGTGGCAATACCTAGTAGAATCGGCACGGGTAGGCTACTACCAAAACCGGTTTGAGGTGGAAGCCCGCGAAGGTGCCCGGCTCTTTATGGAAAGCCAAGCCCAAAAACCCACCTAGGGCCAAAGACAAAAAAGCCTAGGCCGCGCTCAGCGACCTAGGCTTTCAATAATGCCGTGGCTAATAGCTACTACAGCTGCGCCAGGCGGCCACCATCGACTACCAGGGTAGTGCCATTGATGTAGCTGGCCTCGTCGGAGGCCAAAAAGCAGATAGCAGCGGCTAGCTCGTCGGAGGTGCCTATTTGGCCGGTTATTTTTTCGGTGCCGTTTTGCACATTGGGGTTGCTACGCAGCATAGGCGTTTCGACGGCACCGGGTGCTACGCCCACAATGCGGGCTTGGGTGTGCGGGATTTCCAGGCTAAGCCCGCGGATAAATGCCTCGGTGGCACCTTTACTAGTAGCGTAGGGTATCACGTTGGGGGTGGTCTGGAAGGCGTGTACCGAGCTGATGGCTACCACGGCGCCGCCCTTCATGTGCGGCACGCAAAGCTGGCATAGCCGAAACAGGGCCCGCATATTCACGTTTTGCACGCGGTCCCAGTCGGCGGGGTCTAGTTCGAGCAGTGGGGTATAGGTCATCATGGCCGCGTCGTTTATCAGCACGTCGATGCGCTGAAAGCGGGCCAGGGTTTGCTCCACGGCATGTACTAAGTCGGCATCGCGGCCTACGTCGGTTTTGATAAACAGCGCCTCACTGCCCCCGGCCTTTAGTTCGGCTTCTACTTCGCGGCCTTCTTTGACTTCGCGAGCTAGGCACACTACGGTGGCGCCTTCGCGCCCTAGGCGCAGGGCAGTGGCCCGGCCAATGCCGGAGGTGGCGCCCGTGACCAGGCAAACTTTATTGGAGAAGCGAAACATAAATAGCCGGCAATGGCTGTGCTTAAGAATTGCTTTCCTAACGCGCCCAGCCGGGGGTTGTTTGGCTAAGGTGGGCGGTTTGTGTAAAAAAATCCTTGTTAGCCAGTTATAAGCGCCCAATTCAGCCATTAACCCAGCACCCCCGTAAGGAAGAGCTATGTTCTTCTCTGCATTACTGTTGGCGGCCGTCGAGCCGTTTTCTTTGAAGCGGCTACTTATCTCGGACGAGGCACCGCTGAGCTTCCTGCTCGAAATCGTACTGCGCAGCATTATCATGTTTCTGCTCACCGTAGGGGCCCTGCGCATTTCGGGCAAGCGCGGCGTGCGGCAGCTCTCCCTCTTCGAGTTTGCCCTGATACTAGTGCTGGGCTCGGCCGCTGGCGACGCTACCATCTACCACGACACGCCCCTGCTGCATGCCGTGGCCGTGTTCGCGGTGATTATCGCCATGTATGTGCTCTTTAATTACTGGACCGATAAGTACCCGCGCGTGGAGCGAATGCTGGAAGGCGAGCCCGAGCTCATAGTCTCAGAAGGAGAAATCGACCTGCCAGCTTTTACGAAGGCCAGCCTCACGGGGCAGGAGCTAAACGGGCAGCTGCGGCAGCTGCAAGTAGAGCACCTAGGCCAGGTACGGCGCCTTTATATTGAGGCCACTGGGGAAATCAGCGTCTTTTTCTTTGAGCCCGCGCATGAGCGCCCTGGCTTGCCTATTTGGCCCGAAGTCTACAAGCACCCACTGTATGAGCTGCCTACGGCCGGTGCCCACGCCTGCCACGCCTGTGCTACCGTGCGCGAGCTGCCCGCCGGGCCGGTGCCCGCGCTTTGCCCCCGCTGCGGCCGGGCCGATGGCTGGCTGCCCGTGTGTGATAAGCCCCGCGTGGCCTGAAAATGAGATGCGCCCAGCCGCAACCCGTTGGCCACAACTTACGAATACTAACGCCTGCTGGCCCAGTTGGGCTGGCAACGCGTTATAGTCCTTTCCCTTATCATCTTTTCGCTCATGGAACCTACTTCCCACCAGCCGTTTGGCAGCATTGTTGGCCCCGACAACGGTCTTTCTAACAGCACAACTAATTCGTCCGCCGATGCGGGCTTCTCAACTACTGCCGCGCATGCTACCGGCAGCAGCCCCTACCCAACCGATGCTTCGGCACCGCAGCCTACTACCAGCGGCGTAAAAGCTAAGCTAGACAATGCGCTAGAAAGCAGCAAGAAATGGCTTAATGACTCGGGCGTGTCCGAGCAAGCCCAACAGCTGCCCCAGAAAGCCAAAGACCTGGGCAACCAGGCTTGGACCAGCATTAGTGGCTTGACCACTACCCAGAAAGCGGTTGGTGTTGGCATTATCGCTGCGGGCATCGCTTTCTTAGCTACGCGCGGCAAAAGCAAAAAATCGGCCGGTGAGTACCGTGACCGCCCACGCAAGTCGCCCTTCGACCACCAGCCCCACACCAAAGATGGCGACCACGCCTACGACCGCAAAGGCCAGCGCCCTTGGGGTGCCAGCCGCTACGGCACAAGTGCCGCGCCCGCTGGCAAGCCCCGCGTAAGCTCGGGCAGCGGCTATACCTCTTCGCCTTCTTCGTCGCACAGCAACGACCTAGGTCGCTCGGCATCGACAGGCCACAGCAACGCGCCAGCTTCGGGCCAGCGCCGCGACCAAGGCCCCGCCTCGGGCAGCCAATACAATGCAGGTGCCTCGGGTAGCCAAAACCCGAACAACCTAGACCAGCTCAATAGCGCCTATTAAGTGATTGCTAGCTAGCGGATAGTGACTAATCGAATAGACAGAAGCCGTCACTAGTCGCCAATCAGCAACTGCTAACAACCAAAAAAGGCCGACTGCGCGAGCAGCCGGCCTTTTTTGATGTAAACTTGCCTGCCTATGCTTTTCTACACTGTCATGAAGCCTGTGGTGCGCCTAGGGCTGCGCGTGTTTTTTCGGCGCCTAGAGGTGCGCCACCGCCAGCGTCTGCGTCTGCCAGGGCCGCTCATGCTGTGTAGCAACCACCCCAACACGCTCATGGACCCGCTCGTGACGGCCGTGCAGCGCCACCAACCCATTGCGTTTCTGGCCAAGAGTACTTTTTTTAAGAACCCAATACTTGGCGCCATCATGCGCTCGGGCAACTGCATTCCCATCTATCGCCGCCAGGATGCGGAGGGAGAAGGTGCCACCACCGCCAAGCAACTAGCCGCCAGCAATGAGGCCAGCTTTGGCCGCTGCTACGACTACCTAGAACGTGGCGGCACGGTCATGATTTTTCCGGAGGGCACCAGCGTGAGCGAGCGCCGCCTGCGTCCCCTCAAGACCGGCGCTGCGCGCATTGCCCTAGGTGCCGAAGCTCGACATGATTTCAAGCTAGGCCTCAAGCTAGTGTGCGTGGGCACCAACTATTTTGACCCCACGCGCTTCCGCTCCGATGCATTGCTCAATGTGGCGCCGCCCATTGTGGTAGCCGACTACGCCGCCCGCTACCACGAAGACCCCACCGCCGCCGCCGCCGAGCTGACCGAGGAAATTCGGCGGCGACTCACGCGGCGCTTGGTCATCAGCCGCGCCGCCGAGGATGACCAGCTAGCTCAGCAGGTCGAGCGCACCTTTGGCGACCACCTCAACCCCGACGACGACCCCGACACGCTCTACGACAACTTCGAGCTCAGCCGCACGCTGCTCGATGCCGTGGCGTGGTTTGAGCAGCACGACCCCGGCCGATTGTCGACGTTGCGCACAGCCCTAGGTCAGTACCTAGCTAGCCTGCAAGCTCACCGGCTCGACGATGATGCCCTCGACCAAAGCCAGCGCCCGGGCTCGCGCCTCGCCGATTTTCTTAACCTGGTGCTGGGCCTGCCGGTGTGGCTCTATGGGCTGCTTACCAACTACATTCCTTACAAGATTCCGGCCCAGGTGGCGCGCCGCGCTACCAAGGAAACCGAGTTTATTGCCGCCATTTTGTTGGGGGTGGGCATCGTCACTTTTCCGCTGGCCTACGCCATCGAGGCGGCAGTGGTCCAGCGCTGGCTCACGCACGACTGGCGACTGACAAGCTTGTTTGTGCTAACGCTGCCCCTGGCCGGTTTCTACGCCCTAGGCTACTGGCAAACGCTGAGCGCCCGCTTGCGCCGTCTCCGGGTGCGCTGGCTACCCACTGCCGTGCGGGCCACGCTGCGCGCACAGCGCGCTACGGTGCTAGCGCTACTAGATGAAGCACGCACTGAGTACTTGCAAGGGGTGAAAATGAGCGATAGCTAGTAATCAGCGAGTCAGTCGAATAGATAGCCTACTCGCTGACCACTAGGCATCACGTACTAAACTGATTTATTCGTCTAGGTACTGGTGCACAAACTTGATGGCCATGCTACCCTCGCCCACGGCCGAGGCCACGCGGGCCATGGCGCCAGCGCGGCCATCGCCGGCCGCGAACATGCCGGGCACGCAGGTTTCGAGCAGGTAGGGCTCGCGCTCCTTTTTCCAAGAGGTGCCGTAGCGCGGGTCGGCCACTAGGTCGCGCCCCGTGAGGAGGTAGCCCTTGGCATCGCAAATGGCAAGGTGGCAAATCCACTCGGTGCTGGGCTTGGTCCCAATAAAGATGAACAAGGCACGAGCGGGGTGCTTTTCTGGCTCTTGGCCATCGCGCTGAATCACGACGGCCTCTAGCGAGCTGGCCCCGCAGGCCTCGCGCACCTGGGTGCGGGGCAGCAGCTCGATGTTGGGCGTCTGATTAATCTGCTCGATGAGGTATGCCGACATGCTAGCCGCCAGGCTTTCGCCCCGAATGACGATGAATACCCTCGACGCATACGTGGAGAGGTACATGGCTGCCTGCCCCGCCGAGTTGCCCCCGCCAATGATATACACCGGCTGGTTGCTACAGCTGCGGGCTTCGGTGCGCGCCGCGCCATAGTACACGCCCGCCCCGCTCAAGCGGTCGAGGCCCGGTGCCTCAAGCTTGCGGTAGCTCACGCCAGTGGTGAGCACCACCGCACGAGTTTTTATCTCTGTCTTATCGCTTAAGGTCAGTACTTTGTAGCCATCCTTTACGCAGAGGTCGATGACCTCCTGCGGCGCCATAAATTCGGCACCTAGGCGGGTAGCTTGGGTCCAGGCGCGGTGGGCCAGCTCGGCGCCGCTCAGCCCGGTAGGGAAGCCTAGGTAGTTCTCGATGCGCGACGATGAGCCCGCTTGCCCGCCCGGCGTTTGCCGCTCGATGATGAGGGTTTTCAAGCCTTCCGAGGCCCCATACACGGCCGCCGCCAGCCCAGCCGGCCCAGCACCTATCACCACCACGTCATACAGCTCCTGCTTGGCCTCCACCAGCAGCCCTAGGTTACGGGCTAGCTCTAGCTTGTCGGGCCGCGATAGCGCCGGGCCCTCGGGGCAAAGCACAACCGGTAAGTCGTCGGGCCCAAAGCCGCTGGCCGCCAGTAGCGTAGCCGCTTCGGCGTCCTTCTCAAAATCAAGCCACTGGTAGCCCACCATGTAGCCGCTCAAGAAATCCTTGAGGTCGTGCGAGAGCGGCGACCATTGAAACCCAATCAGCCGGATGCCCGCAAACGCTGGCCGGTAGGTGGCTTGCCAGCTGGCCAGCAAATCGTGCAGGGTAGGGTAGAGTAGCTGCTCGGGCGGGTCCCAGGGCTTGAGCAGGTAGTAGTCGAGCTGCGCCGAGTTGATGGCCTGGATGGCGGCCGTGGTATCGGCGTAGGCCGTCAGCAGCACGCGCTTAGTATTCGGGAACAGCTCGCGGGCGTGGGTAAGTACCTCTACGCCTTGCACCTCGGGCATGCGCTGGTCGGCTAGCACCAGGGCCAGCGGCTCGGCGCGCGCCCGTAGCTCATCGAGGGTGGTCAGGGCTTCCGGCCCCGAGCCCACGCTCAGGATGCGGTAGTTTTTGTGAAACTCCTTGCGCAAGTCGCGGGTAATAGCGCCAAGTACCTGCGGGTCATCATCAACAGTCAGGATTATGGGCTTTTTCATAAGAGTAGGCTAGCACGCACTGCAACAAGCAGCGTGCAAAATAATAGTAGATGCGTACCATATCTACCAATTGACGGTAGATTAGCGCTTCCTTAACTCATCGGCAGCCAGGCCGTGAACTCGGTGCGCCCGGGCTGCGAGGTAGCCTCTAGGCGCCCGCCGTGCTCCTGCACAATGCGCCGGGCAATGTCGAGGCCCTGGCCCGAGCCCTCGCCAGCCGGCTTAGTAGTATAGAAAGGCTCAAACATGTGTGCCAGCACTTCGGGCGTGATGCCCGAGCCATTGTCTTGGATGCTGACGCACAGGAAGTCGTTTTGCTTTGCCACGCGCACTAGCAGCTCGCCCCCCTTTTCGGGAAGGGCATCCAAGGCGTTGTCAATCAAATTGGTCCATACTTGGTTGAGGCTGCCAGCCTGCCCCATTATCAACGGCAGATGGGGGGCATAGTCACGAGTGAGACGCACATTTTTCTGGCGTAGCGCGTGGGCAAAAATATTGAGCGTGCTATCGAGCCCTATCGTGACGTCCAGCTTTTCACGGCCGCCGGCACGGTCCATGTGCGAGTAGGTTTTGACATCACTAACCAGCGTGCTGATGCGCTGGCTCGCCTCCCGAATGTCGCGAGCTAGGCGCAGAGAAGCTAGGTGGCCGGCCAGCCATGTCAGCGCCGGAATGCGGGCTTCGGTGGGTAGCTGGGCCGCCACCGGCGCAAGGGTTGCCAGCGTAAGGCCCGCATCGAGTAAGTTGGAAGCCAAGCTGTAGCCATCAGGGCAGCCTTGGTCCTCGAGCCATTCGGCTAGCTCCTCTTCGCGGTCCGAAGCTTGCAGCGCCGAGAGGGTAGGGGGGGCTTCGGCCGGCAACACGGCCAGCGCAATAAGAGCTTTCATCGCCTCGGGGGGCGGGCAGGCGGCCAGCATATGCTGGAGCAGCTCGGGCTTGACCAGCAGCGAGTCGGACAGCGCAGCCGCCGCGCGGCTGATGGCGGCGGCCGGGTTGTTGAGTTCATGCGAAAGGCCAGCTGACAGCTTACCTAGGGCCCGCAGCTTGTCGTCGCGCTCTTGGGCGCGCACTTCATCGCGGGCCCGGTCGCTCATGATGCCTACCAGGCGCTGCACCAACTCGGGGCTCAGGTGCTCTAGAGTCGGAAACTGGCTGCGTAGCAGGGTATATATAGTGGTTTCGCCCACTGCTACTCCTTGTCCCCTAAATGTTTGCAGTCGCGAGTAGGGAAGTACGCCCGTTACGCGGCCCGCTTCCACACTAAAGGCGGGGGTATGGCTCGTGGGGGTAACGACGTAGTACTGCATGCCACCCGCCACCACTGCTATCATACGGTCGGCGGGGGCGCCGGCTTCTACAATGATTTCGCCAGCAGCATATTGCCGCACTTCGCCGGTTTCGAGCAGCCACGCCAGCACCTCAGGTGGTAGGTTTTCGAAGGCACTAATGCCGTCTAGGATAGTGGGGGCAGGAGTGAGTAGCTGAGACATGCTATAATAACTAGCCAACCGCTAGTAGAGTTAAGTGACAGAGCCAAGCCCTAGGTCAAAGAAAAGGCCTGTAGCCGCACCACTGGCGGCTAGTCCGTGTTCATTTGTACTGTGACTGACGTTTCTGCTACTGCCCACCCTACGCCTGCCGCTCTGCGGCTCACCCGCGAGCAAGTGCTGCGTGCCCTGCGCCTCATCGAGCGTGAGGGCCGCCAGCTGCCGCCCAGCACCGTGTATGAGCTGCTGTACCGGGGCCGCCGCTACCCACCTCGTGCCGTAGCCGAGCTTGCGTACCGCCTCGCGCACAGCGACCCTAAGGTACGCTGGCCTTACGCGGCCGGCCAGCCAACCAATGCTGTCTTCGAAGCTCTAGACTTTACCATCGTAGCCAAGCGGCCTATTCTGGCCGCCGGCTCGGCCCAAGACCAGGGCCAAGCTGCCGAGCAGCAGGCCGAAGACCTCTACACCGGGCCTGCTTCGGCAGACATGCCCGCCGTTGTGGCCGAGCCCGAGCCACTTTATAGTAGCCCCCCACTCTTGGCCTACGACGAAAAAATAGCCCTAGGTGAGCTATTTATGTCGAAGGAAGAGCTAGCGGCAGCCTTAGCCGGGCTGCGCCGCCGCCGCGCCCTGCTGTTACAAGGCCCACCCGGCACCGGCAAAACGTTTTTGGCGCGCCGCTTGGCGTGGCTGCTCTTGGGTGCCCAAGATGATAGCCGCATCGAGCTAGTGCAGTTTCACCCCAGCTACGGCTACGAAGACTTTGTCCTCGGCTTTCGGCCCGGCCCCGATGGGCAGTTTGGCTTAGTGCCGGGCGTGCTGCCGCTATTGTGTCAGCGTGCCGCGCTCGACCCCGAACGGCCTTATTTCTTGCTGATTGATGAGTTGAACCGCGGCAACGTGGCCCGCATTTTTGGCGAACTGCTGGTATTGCTAGAGCCCTCGCAGCGCGGCCCGGCCCACGCCCTGCGGCTGCCTTACGCCCCACCCGAGGAGCCGCTGTTCTTCGTGCCCGAAAACCTATACGTCATCGGCACGCTAAACCTGGCCGACCGCTCGCTGGCACCGCTCGACTACGCCCTGCGCCGGCGCTTCGCGTTCGTGACGATGCAGCCGCAATTCGGCGGCGCCTTGCAAGAACTACTGCACGCCGCCCGCGTGCCCGGCCCCCTCGCTGCTCACGTAGCCGAGCGCATGGCCGAGCTCAACCAAGCCATTGCCGATGACCCCGACCTAGGGCCCGATTTTGCAGTGGGCCACAGCTACTTCTGCGCCCCACCTGCTGCTCCGGCCGAAGTTGCTATTTGGCTGCGCCTGATTTTTGAGCAAGAAATCGGCCCGCTACTAGCCGATTATTGGCGCGAGCAGCCCACCACGGCCGCCGCCCACTTGCGCCGGCTAATGCAGGGGTTATAAAAACGAACAGCTTCTGCCTCCGTGAGCGCTTGTTATACTTATTGGTGATAAGTATTTAGGTGCCTTCCCCAAGCTCAGCACCTATAGTGCACTTAGGAATTTATTGGCAGTGGTGCGGTAGAGGGCTTCGCAGCGGCGAGTGTTGACAAAGGCTGAACAAGCCGATGAGATGCCTGTAGCTTGAGGTGCGTCACATACGAGCCAATACGCTTGTCGACCAGCCAGTATAATGGTAGCGACAGAAGTACTGCAACTAGTACACCAGAATAGTAAGGCCAGCGGCTATAAAAAACAAACACACCCGTAAAACGGGAAAGCACAGCGTAATAAAGTAGCAAGGCCCATAAGTGGTTAAGGTAAATAGCATAGCTGGCTTTGCTAATAAACACGCATAGTCGAGGCACGTGAATAGGGCGCGTTAAGATAAAATCGAATAACAAAAAGGTCAGGCCTACCATTGGCACGCAGGCTAGCCAAAACCAACCTAGCTTGCCAAGCCCATAGGTAGCTAGGTACAAAAAGAAAAACGTCCCGTAATAGGTCCAATTGGGTAGTAGCCAAGGTATGCGGTAGCCTTTAGAGAAAAAGTCATAGCATAGCATACCTAATAGAAAAAACAGTTGGGATTGAATAAGCAAGCTGTTAGTGGTCCAACCAAGTAGCAATACGACGCTGGTTAGCACTATTCGCTTCCGTACCGACAAGTGGTGGTAAAGCGGAAAAAGTAGACAGAACACCACCTCATGCAGCATAGACCAGAAGTGAGGGGTAACCGCAAAATCTACTGTTGCTGGCCGAATGAATAGCAGCGTATCTCGAAAAGTTGCCCAAGACAAACTAGTGGCGCAGTCTCGAACCAGCAAATTAAATTCTCGCCCAGAGCTAGTAGCCAAGGCGGGATTTATCTGAGTAATCACCACATAAAAAACAGATACTGCAGCTATCGTAGCAGCTAGGTAAGTCGGATACAGTCTTAAAAAGCGGTGTTGTAGAAATGCCTTTGTACAGAATACAGTGCGGGTAGAATACTGTAGAAAAAAGCCCGACAATAAAAAGAAAAAGAAAACTCTTGGTGCACCCAAGGAGGTGACTAAGTCAAAGAAAAAAAATATAAACTCATACCATTTCCAATGAACTAAGGGATATCGCTCTAAGTAAGCTTGCCCACCCGACCACAATACAAACCTTGGGGTGATAACTACACCAATGCAAGCAATCGCCCGTATTAAGTGCATCTGAGAGATAGTATAATCAATAGAAGTATTGTATTGATTTTTCCTGGAAGACATCCAATATATTATTTGTGATTACTTAAGAAAGTTAATAATCAATGCATTAAGGTTTGATGACTATGGTATTTCAAATGGTCTACTCGTTGGAAATAATAAGCTGGCATCTATTTATAATTAATTAGTTTACTGTAGTAATAACATGTTGCTTTTTTACTGCATTGACCAGTAAAATATTTAATGGTTCGAAAAAATAGTGGCTTACTACTTCTGATTTGCTCAGTAATTAGAGTTCTTATTATCGTCAAATCCTTATTTAGCCAAGATGGCAGTTGAACTTATATTCAGCGCCAAAAGCGCAATGGAGCATTAATTCAAACATTTTGTTTGCCTTTTGCTGCCTTTTTGCACTTTGGGCTAGGATTTGTTTTTGTATGATACCGCTCGCTACGCTTTACTACCTCTTGTGCTACGCCTGGCAGCGTCTGCCCGCGCCAGCTGTACTGCAGGCCACCGAGGCCACACCCTTTCATCGCCCGCTCGAGCTGCTGACCCAGATGCTGCTACATGCCACCCGTGAGCTACTGCGTACGGGTGTGCCCCGTAGTTTCCAAACTCAAGAGGCCGAGCTGCGTGAGTTGAGAGGCCGCGTTGAGCTAGCGCACAGCCTAGGGCGCGGGCTGCTGCCACAGGGCCGGGCCGTGTGCACCTACGATGAGCTCAGCCCTAATCAGCCTTTATATCAATTAGTAGCTGGCACCATCGCCGCTTTGGCCAACCACCGGACCGTGCCAGTAGTCTTGCGCCGCGACCTAGGCCACCTGCGGCGCCGCCTGCCCGTCGAGGTAGTGCCGCTGGTGCCCACGGCCGTCATTTTTCCGGCGATACGTCGCCAGCGACTAACCAACCAAGAGGCATTTTTGCTGCATCTCTGCGAGCTCATCCATGAGACAGCCCTGCCCGAACCTGCCGAAGAAAGCAGAGGGCGCTTTGTCGATTTTAGGCGCGACGAGCGCCTAATGGCGCGCTTATTTGAGCAGGCGATACGCAATTTCTACCGCCGCGAGCAGCGCCAGTACCGTGTTTTTACCGAAACTATTACGTGGCAAGCCGCTGCTTCGCAGCCCGCCGATTTAGCGCTGTTGCCTACCATGCTTACCGACACTACGCTCGAAAACCCGGCTCGGAAAATTATTCTTGACACTAAATATTATGCCGCGGCCCTACGCCCGCGCTACGACCAGCAGCGTCTCATTTCACCGCACCTTTACCAGCTCTATGCCTACCTCCAAAATGTGCGCCCCGCCGCTGGTCAGCGCCTCGAAGGCATCTTGCTTTATCCGGCCGCTACAGCCGCCGTCGATGTGCGCTACACCCTAGGGGGCCATCCGGTGCGCATCGTCACCCTCGATTTGCACCAGCCCTGGCCCGGTATCGCCGCCGATTTATTGGCACTGGTGAGCTAGTAGAGGGGGTAGCTTGGCTCTATAAGTCCAATGGATGATGTACCGAGTAGGTGCAACTCGGCTTGTGTATAAAATATTGATTTGCAGACGATTGATTAAGATAAGTAATGCGCTTGCACTTGAATTAGCAGGTTTCAAGCAGCATTTTTAAACATAAAAAAGCGGCCCGCACTACCTAGTGCGGGCCGCTCTCTAAAAATTACTACCGGGCTAGACCCGGGCGTAATTACATTTTCTTGGTGGTGTCAGCGCTCATAGCACCAGTGCCGGTAGCAGCATCAGCAGGAGCTGCGCTCATCGACGAAGTCGAGTCGGTAGTCATGGTGGTCGACTCGGTGGTAGCAGGCGTAGTAGTAGTGGTTTCGGTAGTAGCGGTCTTCGACTCGCACGAGGTCAGGCCTACAGCCATGAAAAGAGCAGCAGCCGATACTTTAAGAAGGTTGTTCATCTTGAGGTAAATTTGAAAATGGGAGTAACTAAAATCTGCCCTTAATACCCCCACTGCCGCCAGGTAACCCAGGGGCTAGAAAAAAAATTTAAATAAATCATCTTGGGTTACTAATGCTCGTTAGTTGGCATTAACCCCCGAAGCGAATGAACATGGATAGCACAACGGCGCTGGCGGCCGATGCCCAACTTATCCGAGCCATCCAAAGTGGCGACGAGCGGGCTCTCAGCCAGCTCTATCGCCTGCACTGGCCCATGGTATCGCACTTCGTGCTGCAAAACAGCGGCACCGAAGACGATGCCCGCGACGTGTACCAGGAGGGCGTCATGGTGTTTTATGAAAAAGTACGCGAAGGCTCCCTGGAGCTGAGCTGCCAGATTAAAACTTACCTCTACGCCGTGTGCCGCCGCTTGTGGCTCAAGCGCCTCACTACCAAGAGCCGGCTGCACGGTGTGCGCCTGCTCGACGACGATGACTACGGTCCCTACCTCAATACGGGGGCCGAAGATGACCTCCACGAAGCCGAAGAGCGCGACCGGCGCTTTGCGACGATGAGCGAGGCGCTCACCCACCTAGGGGAGCCCTGCCGCTCGCTGCTCGAAGGCTTTTACCTGCTCGATAAGTCGATGCAGGACCTGACGGCGGAACACGGCTATACTAACGCCGACACCGCCAAAACGCAGAAGTACAAGTGCCTTACGCGCTTGAAGAAGTTGTTTTTTGCTAGTTATAAAGAAGCTTGATTGTTGAATGGCTGAATTGTCAAATTGTTGAATTGACTTGCCTTACTAAGCAAGCTCCACCCAATTCGACACTTTCAGCAGTTTAGCAACTTAGCCATAATAAAGATGCAAACCGAAGCCGACTACTACGCGCTCTTTGAAGCTTACCAGCGCGGTGAGCTTGCTGCTGGGGCGCGGGCCGACCTAGAGGCCCGCCTTAGCGCCGACCCGCGGCTGCACCAGCGCTATGCCGAGTTTGAAGAGCTGACCAATACCTTGCGTGCCTACGGTGAGCGCCGCCGCACCCGCCAGCTGTTGGGCGGCCTGCACACGGCCATGCGAGCCGCCGAAGAAGCACCAGCCGCCGAAGAAAAGCAGGCAGGGGGCTTATCGTACGCCGTAAACCCGCGCCTAAATATTTCTAGCACCGAGCGCCGGCTGCGCGAGTTCTGGCACGGTCACCGTGCTACGATGGGTGTAGCCGCCTCGGTAGCTGTGGTAGCTGTGTTCAGCACCCTACTAGGGCTCGATTTGTGGCGCACAGCTAATGTACCAGTCGCCCGGGGCGTGCGCGAACTGCGGCTAGAAGTGGCCAAAATAGAGCGCGACCAAATTGCGCTTAATCACAAGGTAGACCACCGGTTAACCGGTGACGGAACTATGCCACCCGTGCGCGAAAATAAATTCGCAGGTACTGGCTTCGCGCTTACAGCTGACGGCTACTTAGTAACCAGTGCTCACGTTATTAAAGGCGCTGACTCGCTATTAGTAGAAAGCCGCGACCACCAGCGCTACCATGCTGAAACGGTGTACGCTGACCGTAAGCACGACCTAGCCATCCTGCGTATCAAGGACCGAAACTTCAAGCCATTTGCCAAGCTGCCTTATACTTTTAAATCTGGCCAAGCCGACCTAGGGGAACGGGTATACACCCTAGGCTACCCTCGTAAAGATGCAGTATATGGCGAAGGCGCCCTAAGCGCTCGCTCAGGCTACGATGGTGATACAGCGTTTTATCAGGTGAGCATCCCGCTTAACCCCGGTAACTCGGGTGGCCCGCTACTCGATGGGCAGGGTAACCTCATTGGGGTAGTAAGCAGCCGCCAAGACGATGTGCTAGGTGCGGCATTCGCTACTAAATCGTCGTATCTGGTTCACTTAGTCGATTCGCTCAAGAATAAGCAGCCCGCGCAGCCTTACCACTTGCCACGCACCAACCAGCTCACCGGTGCTGGCCGCCCGCAGCAGCTTAAGCGCTTGCAGGATTTCGTGTTTGTAGTCAAGGTATACGAATAAAATTTCATCCTGCTTTCTGCAAAATTTAGAAAAAGCCCCGCCAGTTGGTGGGGCTTTTTTGCGCGTGCAACTTTCGAGGATTAGGGCTGCTCTAGCCAACCTAGGGCGGCTAGCCAATGCATTCCCAGCTAGGCTTGGCGCTGAGGCCACGTAGTAAAGGCTTAGCACAAGTGAATAAGCCGGCTGCCAAACAGAAGGCTATGGTGGAGGCAGCGCAGCACAGCTAGAACCCGTAGCGAGTAGGAATTAGGCTGCACTAGACCAGAGAATAATTAGCTCGACGAAAACGCCCGGCAGACTTTCGCGTACAAACGCTCCACAGGCCGCCCGTTAGCGGCTGGCCGTGCACCCTCACCAATTTACTCTCCTCCAATGGCTGACCAACTCCAACAAGTCGAAAAAGTTCTTCCTGAAGATATTGCCCGCACGTTTGAAGCCGCCGTCAATGTGTTTCAAGGCAAGACCGAGCATATGGATGACTTGCTCAAGAATGGCGGCACGCTGCTGCGTAAGGTTTCTAAGAATTTCTCTTCTACGCAAATGATTTTGGGCGTTGCGGCCCTGGCCGTAGTGTCGATTATCGTCATCAACCGCGCTAGCCAGGACGAGTAGTCCATGCTAGCAAGTGCCCTAGAAGCAACCTAGGAAATTCAAAAGGGGCCTCATTCTATAACAGAATGAGGCCCCTTTCAGGTAAAGAGCAGCTAAAAGAGAACGCTGACGCTAGCTAGTTCAAAGGCGTCGCAACGAGTGTAGTGGTTGAGGCCAGAACAGCTTCGCTGGGCAGCTGCCGCACTACCCCCGTCACGCCCCACGACTGAAGCCGACGCTGAACAGTTTCGGCCGCTAGCCATGTACTGAGCTGGCTGCTGATAAGCACCCGGTTAACGTGTTGTCCCGCCAGAACCTCTTGCTTTATTTCGATGTCCAGCGCTGGGTCAAGAGCCCATACGCGGGCTCGCATGGCCTCGGCGTTCTGCACCTCCTGAAAGATGCCTACCTGCACTGAAAAGCGTGGAGTTGTGTCGGCGGCGACCATAGCCGTAGCTGGGGTCTCTAAGTTGGTAGCGACGGGCGTAGCCGCTAGAGCGGTGCTATCAGGTAAGTTGTTTAGCTCGTAGGTAGTGAAGGCAGCTGCGGGGTTGGGGTCAGCTGCTTGCAAGGCGAGCAGGTTGCGCGGCGCCGTAGCGGGGCCTAGGGGGGTAGTAGCGGGCACTACTTGGGCAATAACAGTGGCGGCACCTACCGATACGATACCTAGGGGCCGAGCAGCCACTTCGGATAGGTCGATGATGCGCTGGTGGCGGAATGGACCGCGGTCCGAAACACGCACTACTACAGACTTACCGTTTTTAATATTCGTAACTCGCAAGCGGGTGCCAAAGGGCAGGCTCTTGTGGGCGCAGGTAAACTTGAAGCGATTGAAGCGCTCGCCGCTGCTGGTGCGCTTGCCCTGGTGCTCGCGGCCGTACCACGATGCCCGACCGCGAAGTACGGTGGAGTAGGAAAGAGAAGCTACAGCCTTAGTGTGAGCCATGGCCTTATAGGCCCGGTGTGTACTGGCAACTGCAGGTGAAGATAAACCGCAGAATAACAGTAGATAAAAGCAACTAAAAAGAAAGCCGGAAGTAAAGAAAGAAATTCGCTTGAGCGTCATGCGCTTTGGGGGATGGTAACTGACCGAATTTAAGTAGCCCCTTCCGCAAAAACCTATTATCGCACTTTGCTAAATAAATTGTCAAGCACTAAAAATTGTCCTTTTCTTATAAAACTTGCATTTAAGATATTTATAGCGGGGTGTGGCAATGGCTGATTGTGTTTAGTGAAGCCACTTTTCGCCCCTAAATTGTATTTTTCCGATAGGGGTGCGGGAATTAGATTTTGCGGCGGGTGTAAAATTTTGGCATTTGCTTGGGCGGTCAGCTTGGGAGGGTGTTGCGCAAGTGCAAGCTGGTTTGTATATGCGCGCTAGCTTCCGGTGGTCGGTCGTACCTTCGCCCCATGGATTTTGGCCGATTACCCGACCTGCGTCACGTCGATTTTAGGCTGCCCCTTGACCATCCCGAGACACTTCGCGTGCTGGCGCGGGCCAAGCCCACGGCACCAGCAACGCCTGGCTTGTATGTGGGCTGCCCCATCTGGACCAATAAGGAATGGCTGGGCTCTTACTTCCCGCTGGGGGCCAAGGAGCCTGACTATCTGCACCATTATGCGAAGCAGTTCAATTCTTTGGAGCTGAACACAACGCATTACCGCATTCCGGATGCGCCCACTGTGCGGCGCTGGCGCGAGGCCGTGGGGCCGGGCTTCAAGTTCTGCCCCAAGCTGCCGCGCAGTATCAGCCACGAGCGCGAGCTCTACAATACCGACGCGCTGACGTTGTCTTTCACCCGGGCCATCCTAGAGCTAGAAGACCGCCTAGGGCCTTGCTTCTTGCAGCTGCCACCACATATCGGTCCCGAGAGCTTGCCGCGGCTAGAGCGCTTTTTGCTCGACTTCCCCTCCGAGGTACCCCTGGCAGTGGAGTTGCGCCACCCCCGCTGGTTTGCCGACCGCGGCTTGGCCGATAGCGTGTATGCCACGCTCGAGGCTTTAAATAAGACCCTAGTTATTACCGACGTAGCGGGCCGGCGCGATGTGCTGCCGCAGCGCCTGACTACGCCCATTGCGTTCATCCGCTTCAATGGCCACGGGCTAGTGGCCAGCGACTTTCAGCGCGCCGACGAGTGGGCCGAGCGCCTAGCTAGCTGGTACCAGCAAGGGCTGCACGCTGCCTACGTCTTTATCCATCAGCGCGATGTGCGGCACGCCCCCATCTGGGCCCAGCATTTTTTGGGGCGCGTGCATGCCCTCACCGGCTTTCCTATCCAGCCGCCCCGGCCCATCCCGCAGGTTGTGCAGGGAAGCTTGTTTTAGCCTTTGGCTGGTAGTGATTGATAAATCGGTAAGCAGAATAACCAATCACTACCAGCTAAAGGCTACCTGAACTTGCCCTGGGGGTCGGGAAGCTTATCCTTGAGGTCACTGATAAGAGTGAAATCCAGGCTGGATAAATTGAGATTCTGACCTTTGTGAATGGCTTCCCACGCGCCAGCGTAGTCTTCTTGGTAATAGCGCACACGGGCTTGGGCTTGCCAGGCATTGGCGTTGTTGGCATCGGCCAGTACGGCGCGCTGGGCATAGCTGGCGGCTTCCGTCAGGTCTTTTTTCTTCTTGGTCTGGATGTAGCGCTCCACCGCGATGGTAGTGGCATCGGTGAGCAGCCCCGCATTGGTAGGGGCTACGGCCAAGCCCTGTAGCAGTATGGCTTGCACCTCGGCTGGCGGGGCTTGGCGCTGGCTCATCAGGGCTGCGAAGCCATGGTAGGGGTCTGGGTTTTTAGCATCAAGCACCCAAGCCAGGTTAAAGCGTACTGCTGCCGTGTCGGGCTGGTTTTCGAGTAAATACTGAAAGCCCTTCGTGCTGAAAAACTGGCTCGCCTCGGCGCGCGATGGAAAGCTGCGGTCGATGTCGGCTAGCACAGCGGTGCCCACCAGGGCCTGGGCCTGGGCCGGGCTGGCGCCACCATACAGTGGCGCCAGCCGCGCGGGGCCGGTAGGGGCCGTTGCGGCTGCGTTCTTTTTGTTGCGCTGGGCATGGGCGGGCAGGCAGGTAGCCGCGCTTAGCAAGGCGAGGAGGGCAGTACTCAGCAGCGTGCGCGTCGAAAGTGAAAAGAAAACCACGGGAAATGCAGATGAATGGGACAGTTGACAAAAATAGGGAGTCGCCACCGTTTGCCTACCACCCGGCCCAGCCAAGGCAAACCGCCAACCTAGGGCTGGCGTAAGTAAGGCAGCCGCGGTAGAAATTCCTCTAGCTGCGGCTATGCTTCCTCATGCGTTACTTCCGCTTGCTGGTGCTGCCGCCCTTAGGGTTGTTACTGGCTATCACCGTGGTGCTGCTGGCTACCGAATGGACGGTGGCCCGCGCCAGCCACCGTGCCTCCGATATAGCCTATGTGGCCGCGTCGGCTCCCGACTTTGATGCCAACCGCCACCGGCTCGACGTGTACGAACCCACCCGGGAGTCCGCCTCGCCCCGACCAGTGGTACTGTTCATCCATGGCGGCAGCTGGAATAGCGGCGGTAAAGACGACTTCATTTACAAAGCCATCGGCCGGCGGCTGGCCAAAAATGGGTTTGTGGGCGTGGTTATCAGCTACCGCTTGGCGCCGCAGGTGCAGGTACCGCAGCAGGCCGATGACTGTGTCCGCGCCCTGGCCTGGACGGTGGCCAATATCAAAGACTATGGTGGCGACCCCACTCACATTGTGCTCATGGGCCACTCGGCGGGCGGTGGGCTGGCCGCATTGCTAGCTACCGGCTCCGACACGCTACTCGCTAAGCATGGCCTGCCCCGCACCGCTGCCCACGCCGTACTGCTCGACGACCCAGCAGGCCTCGACATGCTCGACTACCTTACCAAAATGCAGTACCCCAATGATGCACAGTACCTAGTGCCGTTTAGCAAAGACCCGGCCGTGTGGCGGCAGTCCTCGGCGCTGTACCATATGCGGGCAGGGGCACCGCCCTACAGTATCTACATCGGCGGCAATACCTATCCGAGCATTAAGGAGAGTAGTGAAAAATTTCGGCAGCGCCTAGCGCAGTTGGGCCAAGCACCTAGGTACACGCTGCTGCCTGGTAAGAAGCACGTGGGGATGGTGACGCAGTTGCTATGGCCTGGCAACCAGCTGTATGATGAGCTACGACGCCTGGCGGGGTAGGCATTTGAGCCCGTGCTTGAATCTACTCTTAACGGGTATCGAGACCTTAAAAACCGTCGTGTTGAACGCAGGGAAGCGTATTCCCTGCTTCACTAGGTGGTAGGGTAGAGGTATAACTTCCCTGCGCTCAGCAAGACGGTTTAAGACCAGCCCCTCCTAGCCCTGTTTGACGACTACGCTGCCGTTGGTAGTTACGGCTTTTATAGACTGCCCGCCCTTGCCTAGCGTGGTATTGATTTCGTGTTTGCGGCTTTTGGGGTCAATCCGGGGAAGGGTAGTTTTCAGGCTGCCGTTCGTGGTGCTGGTCAAAAGCTGGGCTGAGTAGTCGGCCGGTACTTCCCACCTGATGCTGCCATTAACAGTTTCCACGTCGAGGCCACCGCCCTCCCATTGGCGCCCGTTGAGCCTGATGGATAAGCTGCCATTGACTGCCTTACCCGTTACCTGGCCACCTAAGTCAGTGAGCGATACGCTGCCGTTTTGGGCACTAAAGGTGATGGCGGATTGCACGCCCGTGAGGCGAATGCTGCCGTTTTGAGTGGTGAGGGCCAGCGCCGTGCGGCGGGGCACAAACACTTCGTAGCTGACGGCGGCGCGTTCCATACCATCCGGAACCGTGGCGACCAGCTTGTTGCCCGCAGTGCCGATGCGGATAGCCGTGGCGTGTGCCTTGGCTTCGGCCTCAGTATCAGCCCAGGCAGTGACCTGTGCCCGCACGCGCACATCGGGGCCATCCCACCCCTTCACATTAATGCTGCCGTTGGTGGTGGCATCGATGGTGAGGGGCTGCCCTGTGGCGGATAGGGTAAGGTCGCGGGTTTCGCAGAATAGCTTTTGGCGATTATCGTTGCGCTCTTGGCAAGTAGAGGTGAAGGTGGGCGCCGGAACAGTTTGGGCGGTAGCGGCTAGCCCGCTCAGCAGCAGTGCAGCTAGTGTTAACGTTTTCATGGGCAAGAAAATAAGGTAGTAGATTGATGTCTTCCGGAGGTGATGATAAGGAGAATACCAGCGCCCGCTCTGTTCGTTACAGGTGATAAGCACTTTTTTTGGTGGTACTACCGGTAGCCAAATGGAAAGCCGATGTTGAAATAGGGTAGCACCTTTTTTGACACCCCCGAATACATCAGGCTGATATCGATGGGCTCCATCAACGAATTGACACTTAGCGTGAGCGAGCCGCCGAACGCCTGAGCCCGGCTTACCAAAGGGCTTACTAGCAGTGCCAGCAAGAATAACAGTTTTGGCATAGCTAGGAAGCGGAGGATAGGTAGGCTTACTCGTTGCCAAGTATAAGCTATAAAGGATGTAGTAGCAGGTACTTAGAAAAGCGTATCAACTAGTATCAAAAACGAATGGCTGAGTATAAGCCGCAAGCGCATTTGACTAGGGCTGTGCTGCCACCTAGGTAAGCAAGCTGAGCTAGGTACCCAAAAAACGCCGCCCCGGTCAGGAACGGCGTCTTTTAGGTACCTAGGGCTGTGCTACCTACTGGGCAGCCGAGTATTTCACGCCCATATTCTCTAACATGAACGCCCACTTATCCGTCTGCTCGCCGATGACCTGGGCCGTGCTGCGGCCCGCGCCGTGGCCAGCCTTAGTCTCGATGCGGATGAGTACCGGGGCCGGGCCCTGCTGCATTTCCTGCAAGCGCGAGGCAAACTTGAAGGAGTGCGCGGGCACCACGCGGTCATCGTGGTCGGCGGTGGTGATGAGCGTGGCCGGGAAGCTGGCTGGCTTCAGGGCGTGGTAGGGCGAGTACTTATAGAGATAGTTGAACATCTCGGGCGAGTCTTGAGCCGTGCCGTAGTCGTAAGCCCAGCCCGCACCGGCCGTAAACTGGTTGTAGCGCAGCATATCCATTACGCCTACGGCTGGGAAGGCCACTTTGCAGAGGTCGGGCCGCTGGGTCATGGTAGCGCCCACCAGCAGGCCGCCGTTCGAGCCGCCCGCAATGGCGAGGTGGTCGGTGTCGGTGTACTTAGCAGTTTTGAGGTACTCGGCGGCGGCAATGAAGTCGTCGAACACGTTCTGCTTTTGCAGCTTGGTGCCGGCCTCGTGCCACTTCTCGCCATACTCGCCGCCGCCGCGCAGGTTGGCCACGGCGTACACACCGCCCTGCTCCAGCAAAATGATGTTGGAGGTACTGAAGCTCGGCGTTACGCTAGAGTTAAAGCCCCCGTAGGCGTAGAGCAAGGTGGGGTTTTTACCGTTCAGGGCCAAGCCCTTCTTGTAGGTGATAATCATGGGCACGCGCGTGCCATCCTTGGAGTTATAAAAAACCTGCTTCGACTCGTACTTGCTGGGGTCGAACTGCACGCCCGCCTTTTTGTACACCGTGGAGGTACCAGTGGCTAGGTTGTACTTGAAAATGGTGGGTGGATAGGTGTACGACGTGAAGGTGTAGTACGTCTCCTTATCCAGCTTTTTGCCGCCAAAGCCGCTGGCCGAACCCACGCCCGGCAGCGCAATGGTGCGCAGCTTCTTGCCAGCCATGTCGTACTCTTCTACCAGCGAGGTAGCGTCCTTGAGGTAGGTAGCGAAGATGTGGCCGCCCACTGTGTTGATATCTAGTACGTTCTTGGTCTCCGGAATCAGGTTTTTCCAATTGGCCTGCGTGGGGGCGGCGGCGTCCACCGTTACCAGGCGGTGGTTGGGCGCCTGGTAGTTAGTTTCGATGTAGAGCTTGCTGCCCACATTATCGACTACTTGGCTGATGCTTTTTTCGTCGGGTACCACGGTCACGATGGGGCTGCCGGGCTTGCTTAGGTCTTGCACGTACAGCTTGTTGCCGGTAGTGGTGTTGGCTCCAGAAATAATGAGGTAGCGCTCATCTTCCGTCACGCGGGCTCCGATGTAGCGGTTCGGGTCTTTCTCACCGCCAAAAACAAGCTTGTCGGTGCTCTGCGGCGTACCCAGCTGGTGGTAGTAGAGCTTGTGAATCTGGGTTTTACCGGCTAGCTGGCTGCCCGCCGTGGGCTTGTCGTAGCTGCTGTAATAAAAGCCCTGGTTGCCCTTCCAGGCAAGGCCCGAAAACTTGACGTTTTTGAGCGTGTCGCCCACGATAGACTTGTCATTGGCTTTCACCACAATCACCTTGCGCCAGTCGGAGCCACCCTCCGAAATCTGGTACGCCGCCAGGCTGCCATCTTGGGTAAAGTTGATGCCTGCCAGCGAGGTCGTGCCATCTTTGGAGAAGGTATTGGGGTCGAGAAATACCTCCGGCGCGCCCGTGCCCAGCTGCCGGTACATCACGTACTGGCTTTGTAGGCCGGTGTTTTTCGAGAAGTACGTGTACTTGCCCTCCTTGGTGGGCGCCGAGTACTTCTCGTAATTCCAAAGCTTGGTGAGGCGCTGGCGGATGGCCTCGCGATACGGAATCTTTCCTAGGTAGTCCTGGGTCACCTTATTTTCTTCCTGCACCCAGGCCTTGGTGTCGGTCGCCTGGTCATTCTCGAGCCAGCGGTAGGGGTCCGGTACTTTGGTGCCGAAGTAGGTAGTTGTAGTATCTACCTTGCGGGTCTGCGGATAAGGCAGCGTTTTAGTGGTTACTACGGCCTGAGCGCTGGCCTGACTAGTTGCCAGCACCGCCGCAAACAGTAACGGATAGTTTTTCATAAGCAAATGGATATGATGGGGATAGTAAGGCCCGCAAAATACAACTTGCTTTAGAAATACAACTTGTTCAGGAAAAAAGACTGCCCTGCTGGGCGGGCTGCTCAAATGCCAGTAGCCACTGCTTGCGCACCAAGCCACCCGCGTAGCCAGTGAGCGCACCATTGGCCCCCACTATGCGGTGGCAGGGCCACACGATGGTAAGCGGATTCTGGCCATTGGCTGCGCCTACGGCCCGCACCGATTTGGGATTATTTAGCCGCTTGGCAATATCTAGGTACGAGGCCGTGCGCCCGTGCGCCACGCTGCCTAGGGCGGCCCACACTTGCCGCTGAAAGTCGGTGCCAATAAGCGGCGCACACGTTAGGCTAAATTCGCGTAGCTCGCCCGCAAAGTAAGCTTTGAGCTGGTGGTAAGGCTCTTGCAAGCACGCAGCTAGGTCGGCGGCGGCAGTAGGCGCGGGCGCCTCGCGGTCTAGAAAACGTACCGCATGCAAGCCCGCATCGGAAGCGCTGAGTGCCAGCATGCCGAGGGGCGAATAGAGGTAGGCCAGGGTTTCCATAGGGTAAAAGCTAAGGTGGCTACTACCCGCAAGGTACACTAAAGCACTGGTAAAAGCCGAGGCTACAGTCCAGCAGAGCCGGCGATGGGGCCCTACAGGCGGCAAGCACGCACCTCAAAAAAAACGAGACGCCCTAACGGACGTCTCGTTCTAAGACAGCGTGTTGCAGCCGTGGCACCTAGGGCTAGCTCAGGGCCAAAACAGGCTTGCGGTCGAGCACGGCCGATACCATGGCCTGGGCCTCGCGCAGGCCTTCGGCGCTGGGCTCGTGCAGCACGCGCTGGGGCGGGCCGTCGGGGCGCAGGGTGGCATCCCACATGCCCGAGTGGTGCCAGTTGTCAAGAAAATCCCAGTCGGGCCGGTCTACCATGGGGTAGATGCAGGCGCCTAGCAGCGGCACGCCCTGCTGAATAGCTGCCGCACACTCACGGCCTATCATCTTGAGCCACAGCGGGCGGTCAATGCCAGGGTGGCTGGTTTCGGTGAGGGCCACGGGGCGGCCATAGCGCCGATGACCTTCCTTGAGCAGCTCGCGTAGGTTGCGCCAGCGCGGGTCGGGGTGCGGGTCGTTCCAGCCCAGGCGGCGGCTCGAGCCTACTTCCCACTGGTTGTCGTAGTAGTAGTTAAAGCCTATGATGTCCATGAACTCGGGCCGGCCGCCCAGCTCGGGGCTCACGCGGCCCGCTAGGATGTCGGTAGCCTGATACTGCCATTCGTGGTGCTGCTTGGCGTCGCGCTTTTGCTGTGGCGAGGCATCGTGCGGGGCCACCACATTCACCAGCGGCTCGGTGGTGAGTATGCGGATGCTGGGGTCAGCTTCGCGCAGGGCCACCACGCCCTCAATGTAGGCACGCATCAGCGCGTACTTCACTTCCCACCCTAGGCGTACGCCATAGGGCGAAGTAGCGCGCACCTCGCCGCCGGCCCAGCTCAGGAAGCTTACTTCATTGATAGGCGTCACGATGAGTACGCCCTCGGGCCGCTCGGAGCGGTAAAAGTCAACAAACGCCCGGCATAGCGCCGCAAAGCGCCGCGCAAACATGGGGTGCAGCGGCGTGAGGTCGTCGGGAAAGCCAAAGTGGCATATGTCCCATACCTGCTGAATGCCGTGGCGCTGGCCAGTGTCGAGCATGGTCTTTACCGTGCTCCAGTCGTAGTGATACGGGGTTTTTTCGATGTGCGCCCAGCGAATGCCTTCACGCACGGTCTTCACCTGAAACTGACCTAGGTCGGTGTAGTCCTCGTCCAGCAGCTGGAGGTGGCCGGTAAGGGGTAGAAAATCGACCCGGTTGCCAAATGCGTTGAGCTGGTCGGTGCACTCGTAGCCGCCCCACCAAAAAGATTGGAAGGGGCTGTCAGTCATAGAAGACTTCATAAGGTGAGTAGGTATAGTACGGTCATCGGCAACAAACTAGGAGCGGTTGACCAATGACTTAGCTTCAATAAAAATGCGCTTGAACTCAGGGCGCGCCGCCCGAATGCTTTCTTGTACAGCTTCCACGGTCTTCTCGACCTGGGTGGCCGTCAGGTTATCGTCAAAGTCTACATCGAGCGCTAGCATCACATCGTCGGGGGCTAGGTACATGGTGAGCGGTGGGCGCACCTGCGATACCCCCGGCGTTTGGCGGGCTAGGTCTTGTATCTGCTGCGCGGTGGCCTCGTTCACGCCCTCGCCCGTCAGCAAGTCTTTGGTCCGCGACACCAGCAGCACGGCCACTCCCATTAGCAGCAAGCCGATAATGATGGAGGCCCCGCCGTCGAAAAGCGGATTATTCAGTAAATGTCCAAAATATACGCCGAATAGCGCAATCACGAGGCCCGCTACGGCGGCTAGGTTCTCCAGTACCGAGGCAAAAACGGCGGGGTCGCGGCTGGTGCGCAGGGTGTGCCAGAAGCTGCTGCCAGCCGCTTGCTTCTCGAGCAGTGCCCGAGTAGCCAGCCACGCCGCTGCCCCTTCAAAGACCACCGACAAGCCCAGTACGATGTAGTTCCACATGGGGTCGGTGAGCGGCTCGGGGTGCTCAATATGCTTGATGCCCTCGTAGAACGACATGCCGCCACCAATGGCGAAAATGAGCACGGCCACAATTAAGGCCCAGAAGTATAGCTCTTTGCCGTGGCCAAACGGGTGCTGTGCATCAGCGGGGCGCTGGCTGCGGCTCATGCCGTAAAGCAGTAAGCCCCCGTTGCCGGTATCGACTAAAGAGTGGATGCCTTCGGAGAGCATAGCCGAGGAGCCCGTGATGTAGGCGGCCACGAATTTGCTGACGGCAATGGCTATATTGGCGGCAATGCCGCCGTATAGCGAGAGTTTGGAGGAGGAGGCTGCTGACATGCGAAGTGAGATTGTACGCGCCAAGGCGGTCGAGGTTGGGGCACCGGCCCCGCCTGCTAGGCCGCGCACCCCGAGGCACAGGCAACCTAGGGGCTAGGCCAGCGCGGCGCAAAGGCCCACCACCTAGTGCGGAGGTGCTCGTAAGGTGGCGGCCGGTGGAGTTTATCTCGAAGCTAAAGCGCTGGGCAAAAATACCAAGAAGTAGGTATAGCTTATGGTATTATTTTAATAGAAATTTGCTATTATGAAGCATGCAGCGAGTTACAGGCAGTGCATGCAAAATGCTGTAAATCAATACTGTAAGCCAGGATTAAACAGGTGTTAGGTACCTGGTTTGAAAACAAGCTCAGCACTAGTACTTAGTAGTAAGTAGTTCGAAGCGCAGTTTTTTTGAGTAGCTGCTATGCGTTGGCTCTGGGTAATTTGGCTGGGGTGGTTGGCGCCTAGGTGGGTAGGGGCCAGTGTGCCCGCTGCTCTACGCGATACGCTACGCCTAGAAGCTGTTAATTCGGGGCCTTGGAATCCATATCTATCGTATTGCCTCGACCCGCACAGCCAACCTAGCACCGGGCCGCGGGCCGCTAGCCTATGGGCCGCGGGGCACTTCCGGCCCGTGCCGCCAGGCCGGGTATTGCAGCTAGGGTTTACCCAGGACCGGCTGTGGCTACGAGCTGTAGTAGTCAACACACTGCCACAGCGCACGCGCTTTGTATGGAGCGTGTACGAGTTCGTGGACAGTGCCACGCTATTTGTGCAACCTAGGGGCCACCCCTTGCCCCGCCGCCTAGTGAGTACCAGTAGCCACGTCGTAGCCGATGAGCGGCCGTTTCCGGCGCGAGCGGCGTGCCTGCCGTTTTGGCTCGAAGCCAATGCCCGCGCCGTGCTGTATCTGAGCATCGAAAACCACTCAGGGGCGCTGTACATTCCGACCGATATCACTACTACGGAGGATTTCCTAGCTTACGAGCAAGGCTTTATCGTGGTGAAGAACTGGACTTGGCTGCTGGGGCTGTACTTCAGCAGTGCGTTATTCAACTTATTGCTGTTCGCTTTCTTGCGCGACCGCATTCATCTGTGGTACGGTGCCTATGTGTTCTTCATTACCTGGTTTTTAATGATGGAGGACGGGCTCGATGCCTTGTTGCTGCCGCAGGCCATGTACAGCCTAGGGTGGCAAGTGGGGCAGTATAGTCTATTGCTGCTAGCCCTGGGCTGCGGGGTGCGCATCCTGACCATCTTTTTGCGGCTGCGCCAGGCTTGGCCGCGTCTTTACCGCCTCAGCTGGGTGCTGAGTGGATTGGCGGCGGGGTATGCGCTAGTATATGCGGCACTTGCGGGGTATTTGCTGCGCGCCGATGCTAGCAGCCACTACCTAGCTCGGCTCAATGGTGGGCGCGAAGTCTTACTGTGGGGCATTTTGATAGCCAGTGCTTTCATTCTGGGCGCGGTGTGGTACCGGGGGCGGACGCCACACCGGCGCTTGGCGGCGCTTTATGGGCTCACGTACCTGTTTTTCTTCGTTGGCAGCGTCAATTTCTTATTGAATCGCACGGGGTTGGTTAATATCCATCTAGTGGACCCCAATGCCTTGGCTTGGGGTCTGGCCCTGGAGTTATTTACCCTAAGCGCGCTGCTGACGGGCCGTTTTCGCCACGCGCTGCGCCAAAATGCCGAGCTGCGGGTGCGCCAGCTACGCGAGCGGGAGCTGGCCGGCCGCCGCCTTATTACGGCTCAGGAAGAGGAGCGCGAGGCCCTGGCCCGCGAGCTGCACGATGCGCTAGCCCCAAGCCTCACGGCTCTGCACCTAGCTTGGCAGGGGCGGCAAGTGCGGGAGGCCCTCACCCAGGCGCCCGCCGTGCTGGCCGATACCCACGAGCAAACCGAAGCCTTGTTGCGCCAGGTGCGCCACGAGGTGCGCACGCTCAGCCAAGGTATGCTGCCTACCCTGCACGGCGAGCCCCCGCCCCTGCCTGAAGCGGTGGCCCTGCTTACCGAGACCCTAGGCTTGGCCGACACTGGGCCCCAGGTGCATTGCCACTGCGATGTGGCTACTCGCCTGCTACCCGTGCCCGTGCAGCAGGCCGCCTACCGCATCATGGCCGAGCTGCTGCACAATGCCCTGCGCCACGCCCAGGCCACCGAAGTATGGGTAGAGGTGCGCCGCCTACCCGCCAGCCTACGCCTGGTAGTGGCCGACAACGGCCAGGGCTTCGACCCGCAAGCGGTGCCAGCGCGCCACGGTGGCCTAGGGCTGCGTGGGGTGCGCGCGCGGGCGGGCTACCTACGTGGTCAGGTGCTGGTGCACACGCAGCCCAGCCAAGGGGCTACCATCACAGTAGAAATACCAGTATAGTTAAGCAACAACATTATGCCTTGCCGCCTGCTACTCGTAGACGACCACCCGGTGCTGACGCGCGGGTTGGCCACGCTGCTCAGCCAAGAGCCCGACCTCGTAGTGAGCGGGCAGTTTGCGAGCGGCGACGCCCTGTTGTGCTTCCTCTCGGCTGCGCCCGTGTTGCCCGCCGACTTGGTGCTGCTCGACTTGCGCTTGCCGCCACCTCACGATGGCCTGAGCCTGCTGCCCCGCCTGCGCCGCGAGTGGCCGGCGCTGAAAGTACTTGTCTTTAGTAGTGCCACGTCGCCCACGCTCGTGTCGCAGGTAGCGGCAGCGGGGGCGCATGGTTTTCTCGACAAGTCGGTAGATGCCAATGCTCTGCTAGCGGCTATCCGGGCGGTGCACACCGAGCAACTGGTTTTTCCGGCCCGGCTGCGGGTGCCGCCACCTAGCTCAGCCCGCCCAGTAGCCGGGCCCGGCAGCCAAGCAGCCGATACGTTGCTACGCCTGCACCAGCTATCAGCTCGCGAGCGCGAAATAGTTGGGCTAGTGCGCGAAGGGCTATCGACGCGAGCCATTGCCGGGCGCTTATCGTTGTCGGAGTTTACGGTGAGTACGCACCGCCGCAACCTGATGCAAAAGCTCGGCGCGCATGGCCTAGCCGACCTCGTGCGTTTCGCCCACGAATCTGGGCTGTAAGCTGACCAAAAGCCTGAAAAATAAAAAATCCCTCCGCGCTAGCGCAGAGGGATTTTTACTGAAAAGAGCCGATTATTGGACTCGAACCAACGACCTGCTCATTACGAATGAGCTGCTCTACCAGCTGAGCTAAATCGGCATATTCCCGAACTGGCCATTTGCCGCTGGGGCTGCAAAGATAATACGCCGCGCCGAAGCCGCACAATTCTCCTTGAAATTTTACGCAACCCAGTCGCGCCATACGCGTCTCACCATTGGGTAGCCACCTAGCGGCTGCCTGCCCCCTCCATGAAACTCCTGCCTTCTCTAGCCGCCGGCTTTACCGGAGCCGTTGCCCTCACTATTCTGCACGAAACCGTGCGCCACCTGCGCCCCCACGATGCGCCTCGCATGGATGTGCTCGGCGAGCGCGGCCTGCGCAAGCTCCTAGGAATGGCCGACGCCCCGCAGCCCGACGAAGACACTGCCTATGTAGCCACGATGGCCGGCGATGTGCTAAGCAATGGCTTGTACTACACGCTGGTAGGAAGTGGCAAGCACAGTCTGCGGCGTGGCTTGCTGCTGGGCGTGGCCGCCGGAGTAGGTGGCGTGCTGCTTCCTGGCCCCCTGGGCCTAGGTGAGGCACCTAGCAATCGCACCCCTCAAACCCAAGCCATGACGGTGGCTTGGTACACTGTTGGCGGCCTAGTGGCTGGCGCCGTGGCCCAGGCCCTGCGGCAGCGCAAGTAGCCTAGGCCACAGTTACACTGGCTTTACTGGCCAAGCTGGCTGCCGGTAGCATCAACTACCAATGTGGCCGGCCGGCCTACTACCAGCGCCTGATTGTCGGCCTCGTGGCCCACAGGGAAGTTGTAGCCCACGGGGAAGGCGTAGCGCTGCGCGTAGTAGTCGATAATCTCGTAGGCATCTTGGCCGAAGGGCACAGCATTGTCACGCATTTGTGAGAAGTGGCCGACTACTAAGCCGGCTAGGCCCGCTAGCTGCCCGGTACGGTGTAGGTGCAGCAGCATCCGGTCGATGTGGTAGAGGTACTCGTCTAGGTCTTCTAGGAAGAGAATGCGGCCGGTAAAATCGGCCTGCGAGTTAGTGCCCGTAATGGTATGTAGCAGGCTCAGATTGCCACCCACCAACTCGCCGGTGGCGGTGCCGGGGCGATTGAGAATGTGCGACGGAGCAGTATAGGTAAGTGGTTCGCCCACCAGCGCAGCGTGCAGGCTGGCTACGGCAGCTTCTCCTCCTTCCTGCCCGAAGAGCACCGGCATTACACCGTGGATGCTTTGGTAACCTAGGCGCAGCAAATGGCAGTTGAGAACCGTGATATCGGAAAAGCCAGCTACCCACTTGGGCGCTTCGGCAAACTGACTGAAATCGAGGTTATCAATCAAGCGGGCAGTGCCATAGCCCCCACGGGCACAGAAAATGGCCCGGATACTAGGGTCATCGAGCTGGCGCTGAAAGTCGCGGCGGCGCAGGTCATCGTCGCCGGCAAACTGATGGCTGGCGGCTCCGATGCTCTCGCCCAGTACTACGTCGAGGCCCCAGCTAGTGAGGGTTTGTTGGGCAAATGCTACTTCGGGCGGGGTGATTTTGCGGGCCGTGCTGACCAGCGCCACGCGCTGACCGGGTTGTAGGGAGGGAGGCGCGATAGGCAGCATATAGAAGGAGAGAGTAGCGCAGGTTTTCTAAAGGTGTACAAAGAAACCAATGGCAGCTTGCTCTCGCGAGGTCCTAGGTCAGTTGTATAGCATACCGGTAACTGAGTAATCGTCTAGCACCAAGTAGCTGCGATAGTAGGGGGTTGCTGGCGTCCTATACGGACCTGGGATTGCCCCCTGTGTCGCAAAAGGCAATTGTATATAAATAAGGTGCTAGTTAAAAGAAAGTGGCCTTTCTTATATATCCGCCCTCCGAAGTAGCCGCCAATGGCGACGTGATGCCAAAGACGACCATTGAGGCCCCTGTGTGGTGGGCTCAATAAGCAGGCTGAGCTCCCTTACTTCTAACGACTCTATATCATGAAAAAAACAGCTATTCACTACCTAGTCCTTGTGCTGCTGGCAGCAGGTTTCTCGGCTTGCAAGAAGGACTACAGCAATAAGACGGGGCCCTTGCAGGATAACATAGCCGCTATTCCGGTCACGGTGACCAACCAAGTGTATTTCGAGCGATTCCCCGTTGTCACGACTACCGTATCGGGCACGGGAAATACCTCGACTGGCACCTTCTCTATTGATTTCAGTATTCCTGCTGACAAAGGTAAAATCAAAGAAATCACCAAGGTATCTACTGGTAATGGGGGCGTCGAATACTTGCAGGATGTCCGCTATCCTAATTACCTAGCTGCAGCCGTAGCTGGCAACGGTACTAACACTATCACCTTCACCTCTGACCTGAACGCGGTGCGCAGCTACGTGAGCCGGCTCAACGCGGCCTTTACGACGCTGCCTCCTTCGGCCACCAAAACGGCAGCCTTTGTCTTCACCGGCACCTCGATGGGTGGCGCGGGTACCCTCACGCCCAACACCAATCCACAGACGCCTAATCAGCTACGCTTCTTCTTCCTCATTACGTTGGAGGATGGCACGCAGCTGATTACGACCGAGGTAGATGTGCGCTTGCTATAAAGCTGGAAGCCTGCGGGCTACATAAAAAAATCCCTGGCAGTCGTGCCAGGGATTTTTTAGTGCTTTAACCTGTGTACGCGGCAAGAAAAGGACCTAGGCTACTCGCCTGCTAGCTCGGCCGCGTAAAATGTCTCCAGCGCGTGGGTGATTTTAACGGTTTCAAGCAGAAAGCCATCGTGCCCAAAGCCTGAATCCAGTTCGCCATATATGGCGCCGGGGATGCCCTCGGCAATAGTGCGCTGCTCCACAAGCGGAAACAGCACGTCGGACGTGATACCTAATACCAACGTGCGCACCCGGATGCTTGCCAAAGCGGCCGCCACGCCTCCGCGGCCGCGGCCTAGGTGGTGCGAATCCATGGCGCGCGTGAGGACTACGTAGCTGTACGCATCGAAGCGTGCCACGAGCTTGTTGCCCTGGTAGCGCTGGTAGCTGCTGGCCCTAAACTCGTGCAGCCGGCCGTCGTCAGGGTCGGTCTGAGTAGCGGCGTAGGCCTCGTAGCCGCGGTAGCTGAGCAGGGCTACGGCTCGGGCAGCAGCCAAGCCAGCGTCGCCTCCGCCAGGCTGGTTTTCGTCGTAGGTAGCGTCGGCCTCAATCGCTAGGCGCTGCGCTTCGTTGAAGGCAATGCCCCAAGCCGAGTGGCGGGCGCTGGTCGCGATAACCACCAAGTGCTCAAATAGCTCAGGTTGGCTCACGGCCCACTCCAAGGCCTGCTGGCCCCCCATTGAGCCCCCAATGAGTGTATGCACCCGGGCTAGCCCTAGCTCTTGCCGCAAGGCTTCGTGCGCGGCTACTAGGTCGCGGATAGTGAGCAGCGGAAAGCTTTGAAAGCGACCTAGGCCGGTAGCTGGGTCTAGGTCGAGCGGGCAGGTACTGCCGTAGCACGAGCCCAAGATGTTGGCGCACACGATAAACCAGTCGGCGGGGTCAAAAAAGTGTCCTTCCCCAAACAGTCCTGGCCACCAGTCCAGCACATCGGCATTAGCCGTGAGGGCATGGCATACCCACACCACATTGTCGCGGCTGGCATTGAGCTGGCCCCAAGTGCGGTAGGCCACGTGGGCACCGGCCAGCACCTCACCGCTTTCCAACGGAAACGAGTCAGGAAGTTGAAAAACGTACTCTTTCATGGTTTTGTATACGTGGCGCCCAAGGTTTCGTGGAGTAGTAAGGAGGCCGTGTAGCAATTTGGGCTTTTGAGAAGCAGTTACTGGGTAGGCTAATTGCCAAATGCCTGGCACTCGGCCCGGACAAAACCGGACCAAGCACCAGGCACTAAGCGCTAGCTACTTACCTGCTAGCAACTATACTTCTAGTGGCTGCACGTGCTCGGGCTGCGGGTCCGGAATGCTGGCGTCGGCTTCGCCCTTGGGCGCGGCGGTGGTGGCAGCATCTAGGGCTTGGCCTAGGTCGGCCAAGATGTCGTCGATGTGCTCGATGCCCACCGACAGGCGCAGCAGCGTGGGCGTCACGCCCGAGGCGAGCTGCTCCTGCTCGCTCAGTTGCTGGTGCGTGGTGGCCGACGGCTGGATGATGAGCGTCTTGGCATCGCCCACGTTGGCCAAGTGGCTGATGAGCTTGAGGTTGTCGATAACGGCTGTGGCCGTGTCCTTGCTGCCATGCAGTGCAAACGACAGCACACCGCCGAAGCCGCGCTTGAGGTACTTAGCGGCGGTGGCGTGGTGCGGGCTGCTGGGCAGGCCGGGGTAGTTGACATGGGCTACCTCGGAGCGCTGTTCGAGCCACTGGGCCACTTTGAGGGTGTTCTCGACGGTGCGCTCTACGCGCAGGCTCAGGGTTTCGAGGCCTTGCAGCAGCAAGAACGAGTTGAAGGGACTAATGGCAGGGCCAAAGTCGCGCAGGCCTTCTACGCGGGCCCGGATGGCGAAGGCAATATTGCCAAACGGCCCATTCTTGCCGAATACGTCGTTGAAAACCAACCCGTGGTAGCCTTCGCTGGGCTCCGTAAACTGCGGGTACTTGCCATTACCGAAGTCGTAGGTGCCGCCATCCACAATCACGCCGCCCACGCTAGTGCCGTGGCCGCCAATCCACTTGGTAGCCGATTCGACTACGATGTTGGCGCCGTGCTTGAGCGGCTGAAACAGGTAGCCACCCGCGCCAAAGGTATTATCAACCACCAGCGGCAGGTCGTGCTTTTTGGCTACGGCCGCTACGCGCTCAAAGTCAGGTACGCTAAAGCTCGGGTTACCAATGGTTTCGAGGTAGATAGCGCGCGTTTTATCGTCAATCAGGCTCTCGATGCTGTCGGCATCATCGCCCTGGGCAAAGCGTGCTTCGATACCTAGGCGCTTGAATGCCACCTTAAATTGGTTGTAGGTGCCGCCGTAGAGATAAGAGCTTGACACGATGTTGTCGCCGGGCTGCAAGATGTTGTTGAGCGCAATAAACTGCGCTGCTTGCCCCGAGCCCACTGCTACTGCCGCCACGCCGCCTTCGAGCGCCGCAATGCGCTGCTCAAACACGTCGGTAGTCGGGTTCATTAGGCGCGTATAGATGTTGCCAAACTCCTTGAGGGCAAACAAATTGGCGCCGTGCTCCGCATTCTTAAACACGTAGCTGGTCGTTTGGTAAATGGGCACTGCCCGCGAGCCAGTAGTGGGGTCGGGCTGCTGCCCGGCATGAAGCTGAAGGGTTTCGAAGTGCAGGTTTTGGGTGGCCATGGGGTTGGAAGCTTAAAACTGAAAAATGCTAGAAATACACGTTAAATAGAGCCGCGTAGCGCGCACAAAACCGCGCTGGTGCGTTCAAAAAGTTGGGTAGAGTTGGGCTAATGCTTGGCAGTAGCTCTGTGTTAGGAGCGGCCACCTAGGTGGCTACATCTACTCTCAAACCCTCAAAAAGCGAAGAATAAACGGCTACTGCCTAGCGGCAACAACACGCACCGCAACAGGCAGCGCGCCGCATTCGGCGGCCGGGCGCTAGCGCAAACGACATAGCCTTCCGGGCCTGGCTGCGAGCGGCAGCTGGGGTAGGGGAGGGCAAGAAAACGGCGGAAAGGGGATGTTGCATGGTACTCGATTTATAGCTCCCGTGCTGGCAGCAACGCCAAGCAGAGGTAGGAATTGGCACCTTTCCAAAAGTGAAGGTTGCCAGCGGGTCACGGAGCCTAATCTCTCGCCGCTTCTGTATAAAACTGAAGACAACTGCCCCGCCGGCTGCGGGGAGTACCAAGGGTTGGTGCTGGCAAATATATGCACGAAGCGCGCATGCACAACAAGGGGCCCCCGCGTCGCCAAAACTCGGCGCAAGGGACAATAAAAAGGCCGCCCCAAATCTGGAGCGGCTTTTCTCACCTTTTTTCTGCAAAAAGTACCTAGAGACTAGGTAGGGTTAACACCTGACCGATTTCAATCTTGTCAGGGTTAGTGCCGATAGTAGCCTTGTTGGCCTCGTATATCTGGTGCCACTTAGCGGCATCGCCGTAGTGGTTTTTAGCAATTTTAGAAAGCGAGTCGCCGCTAACCACGGTGTAAGAATCACCAGCAGTAGCTTCGGGCTTGCTATTACCGAAAAAATCGGTGCCTGCGCCGGTAGCGGCTGGCTTAGCAGGCTCAACGGGCTTTTTATCGCCCTCATTAGTCAGAAAATCGAGTAAGCCCATGGCTGCAAATGATTGGCTGTGAAAGAAAAGTAGTAAGGCGTTCTCAACGTGGTTGCCCTGGCGTTGCCAGTAACTACCCGGTGGGTTTGCGGAGACTAATACGCTTTAGTAATTCAAAGGTTATGATTAATAACCAAAAAAATTGCACCGCGTAAGCAGCTCCGTTACTGGCATTGCCACTGGCTCATTCGCTCTTCATTCCTCAAAAAACTTTCTTCCCCATGGTTCCCTCTTCTTTTTCCCTCCGGTCTTACGCAGCTTCGCTGCTATGCGCATTCGTTCTTTTGTTTGCTGCGGCCTCGTGCGGCGGCGATAAAGGCAAAGTAGAAGGCGTGAACATGCTCTACGGTACGAGCAGCAAGGTTTGGAAAACCGCCAAAGAAACTGACGCCACTGGCGACAAAGTGAAGCAAACCGACGCGCAAGAGCAGGAAACGCTGCACATGTTTGCGAACAACACTTACACGATGACCGGCACTGCCGGCGCCGTACAAGGTAAGTTTGCCTTCGACCAATCGGCTAAAACCTTGACAATGACTCCAGATGCTGGCGGCACGTCGAACACGTTCAACGTAGAGACGCTGACCGACGACAAGCTGACGCTGGTAGGCACCAGCGGCGCCAAGCTGGTGCTAGAAGCCGAGTAAGGTCCCCCTTCCTGCGTTCTTAAAAAAGCCCCGTACCTGATTTGGTGCGGGGCTTTTTTTGCGTTTGATGCGGCCTGCGCACGCTAGGTTGCTTCTTTGCGTTTGAATTGGCAATAGTGGTACCTAAAGTAGGTAGTTTAGCACATAAAAATGAATTGGTTTCGGTGGTTGCTCCTGTGGGGGCTGGGAGTAGGGCTAGGGTTAGAAGCTAAGGCCCAAGTAGCTACGCCCGACCAAGCAGTGCCGGCCCGGGCGTTGCGGAGCGTGAGCCCGGCTGATACCACGTTTGCCGAGCTAGAGTTTTTGCGAACCGAGATAGGCGGGGCACGGGTAGTGTTCCTGGGTGAGCCCACGCACGGCGAAGGCAACGTGCTGGCCGCAAAGGCGCGCTTAGTAGCCTTTTTGCAGCAGCGCCTGGGTTTCACGACCCTAGGGATGGAAAGCGGCTTCTTCAGCCTGCACAAGGCGCAGCGCCAGATTACGCTGGGCAAGTCAGTAGCTAAAAACCTTGAAAGTAGCGTGTTCCCGATATGGATGCGCACGCAGGAGTTTCAGGCCGTAGCGCCGCTCGTGGGCCAGGAAGGGCTGCACGTGATGGGGTTCGACCCGCAGCTGAGTGGGGAGTACAGCACCGACCTAGTAGATGACCTAGACGATTTCTTGAGCGATGAGAAAGGCAGCGATGCCATCAATTACGACCTGCTCGACGAGATTATCAGCTACCAAGCCGACCGCTTTGCTTTCCCACCCAACCACCAGCCCGCCGACCTAGAAGCCGAGTTGGTCAAGGCTGACAAGCTGCTAGCCAAAGCTGCTACCGCACCCACGGCGGCGCGGCGCAACGAGGCGCTGTTTTGGCAGCAGTGCTTGCGCAGCCTGCGCGCCTTGGCCCGCGACTATGCCGACCACGACCCTAGCGCCAAAACTCAGGCCGAGTGGGTGGCGGCCGACAGCAACCCGCGCGACGCCCAAATGGCCGATAACCTGCTATGGTACCTGCGCCAGCATCCGGCCGAAAAGGTGATTTGCTGGGGCGCCCTGCCGCATTTTGCCAACCGGGTAGAGGTGCTTGGTAATGAGGAGCTGCGCGCCTACCGCCCCATGGGCCGGGCCGTGAAAGAAGCCCTAGGTGCCAGCCAAGTATACATACTAGGTACGCTAGCGGGGGGCGGCACTCATGGCCTACCCGGCGCGGCGGGCGTGGCCGTGCCAGAGCCCGCTGCCGGCACCTTGGAGGCTAGCCTGCTGGCGCTCAACGCGCCCTACGCCTTTGTGAGTCTGAAGCACGACGCCCCCGGCCGGCAGCTTACCACCTACGCCTTCGACTACCAGCCACTGGCTGGGCCGTGGAGCGAAGTGGTAGATGGTTTTCTGTTCTTGCGCAGTGTGGCCCCGCCGCACCTAGTGGCCACTGACAGCACGGTCGAGCGCACCGACTCGACGGCAGCGCTAGCCGCAGTGCAGCCGCCGCCTGGCTCGCTCAACCCCGCTCCCAACCGCACTGGCACCACACTTCGGCGCGGCGTTGTGGCTCCCGATGTGTCGGGGGTGCGGCTGGTGCGGGGCGTAGTGCTCGACCAGCGCACCCGTGCCGCTGTGCCCTACGCCACGGTGCTGCTGCCTGGGCAAGGCAAGGGCACCACTGCCGACGCTAGTGGTCGCTTTGCCCTGCCGCTGCCCGGCCCTACCAAGCTGCAAGTGCGGAGCCTAGGGTATGATATAGCCAGCGTGCAGTCGCCGGTCGGCAATGAAGAGCTGACCGTGCTGCTGGCGCCCGCTGCCTATGCCCTCGACGAGGTGCGGGTAGCCACCGCCCCGCCCGACCCAGTGGCAATTCTCAAAAGTGTTATAAAGAATATCCCCACCAACTACGAGCAGCAAGACTATGCCATGGAAGTGTATGGCTACCAGCGCCGGAGCAACTTCGATACCCTGCGCTACGAGGCCGAGACGATAAGCCAGCAGTGGGTGCCAGCGGGCTACCGGCATTTTGCAGGGGGCTTCATGATGCTCGAAGATTTTCCAGCGCGCAAAGTCATTCAGCAGCATGTGCTGGCCAAGCAAGGGGTTAGCCACGAGTACCAGTACTTGGCAAATGGGATAATAGGCCCAGCCGGTAGCCTCGCCGACCCGGTGCGCATATCGCCTTTGTTTGTGGCTCGCAACCTGCGAAAGTTTACCTTGAAGCTTGATAGTGTGCGGCAGCAGGGTACCGAAACGCTGTACGTACTCAGTTTTGCTGCCCGGCAGCCTAACCACCGCAGCACAGGCACCTACCAGACCAGCGAATACCAAGGCCAACTGCTGGTGCGGCGGGGCGACTATGCGGTGCTGCGCTATCAAGCGTTGTGGCGGCTCGACACCGCTGTGCATAATAGCGTTGCTCGCCAAAACCAGCGAAAAACCAACTTGGTAGCACAGCTCTACTCGCAGGTAGTAACCACCGACCGAACCACGCTCGTGGTAAACTATGCCAAAGGGGCTGACAACCGATACTACGCCCAGCATAGCCTAGCCCAAGCCCTACAAGCCGGACGCATACTCAAAACGAACCGACCGTATTATTACCAACATCTAAGCGAGCAATTCTTCAAGCCACTGCCCACAGCGGGGCCCGCGCCAGTAGCTCCTAAGCAGGTGAAAGGCAGCCCACCGGTGGCTCCACCGGAGGTACCCTATCGGCCTGAGTTTTGGGATAGCTATGAGCGGCCAGTTGGCCCCCTTAGCCGTGCTGCCGGCCGCTAAGCCCTAGCAGCAAGCACCCGCTTTATTTGCTACTAGGCCCAAACACCCGCGCCGCCCAACGGGGTAAAAACACCGTACCTAGGGCCAGGTAGAAGTAGTACGTAACGATGCGGTAGAGTAGCACCATAAAGCTCGTCATGGTAGCCGTGCCGATGAAGCTGCCAAAGAAGGTAGGAAAAGCACCTTCGGCAATGCCCGCGCCGCCGGGCGTCACGGCCAGCAGCAGCACTACTTTATAAGTAATGTTACGGGCGAAAATGAACAAGAACGTGCCCGTGGTCATCGGTACGAAGGCCGCGATAAGGCAGCCGATGACAGCGTAGCGGGCCGTCCACACAAAGAAGGTGCTGAGGCTAGCCCGCCACCAATAGAGCCAGCCAGCCCCACGCAGGTGCGCCGAGGCATTCACCATCTCCTGCCCGTGGCGGTAGGCCGTGCGCCGAAAGCGCCGCAGCACCCGGAACGAAGCCAGCCGCACCAACAATCGCCGCACCGAAATAGGATTCACAAACAGCGCGTAGAGCAGTAGCCCGGCGTAGGATGATACGGCCACGTAGCTCACCACAAACAGCACCCGCAAGGTTTCCACAAACGTGGAGTCTAGGTTGCGCGGATAAAGCGCCGACCCGGCCAATGTTACCACCAGCGGCACCATCAGTACATAGTACAGGTTGTCGAGAAAGGCCGTTACAATAGTATAAGCCAAGGACTTACCTAGGGGGATGCCTTCTTTGGTAAGAATGATGGGAGCCGCTGCCGTGCCGCCCGCCGCCGAAGGCAGCACACAGGAGGCAAATTCCCACATGACAATGACCTCAAAGGCTTGGCGCCAGCTAAGCTCGCGCTCCGCAATGTGACGGATGCGGTAGATGTAGCCTAGGTCGCGGGCCCACAGCACGAGCAGCGTCACGAGCAGCCACTCCCACTTAGCATTGGCCAGCGGGGCAAGGTCGCCGGGCTTGTAGCTGCGCCAAAACAAGAAGCCTACCACCGCCAGCCCAATAAGTACAGGCCACACAATGCGCGAAGGCCGCAGCTGCCGCAACAGATTGGCATCCTGGTCGTCGGTGGGCGGCGGGGGAGGGCTGGCTAGGGGCATAAGAAAGGGGCGGCCGGGCAAAAGTACGCCCGGCCGCCCCCGCTATACGGTGCCCACCCCTACCTAGGGGCGCCCACCCGGGCTACCAGCCGGCGTGATGCCACCGGGCGAGGTAGTACCCGGCGAAGGTGCATTCACCGGCGTAGTATTGTTAGGATTGGTAGCGGGCGTAGTGGGCTGCCCTGCCGAATTGGTAGCGGGCGTAGCCGTGGGCTGCCCTGCTGGGGTGGTGCCCGGCTGGCTGGTGGGCGTGGTACCCGGCACTACCTGAGCCGGCTGTTGGCCCGAGGTGCTGTCGGTCGGCGCAACAATAGGAGCCGTTTTGGTAGTGTCGGTGGGCGTAGTGGTGCCAGGTGCACCGGCCGGGCGCTGGCCTGCTGGACGCTGCCCCGCACCGGCTGGCCGGGCGCCACCTTGCTGGCCACCGCCACCACCAGTGTCGCCACCGCCGCCTAGGCCACCACCTCCATTATCGCCGCCTTCTTTCAAGTCGTCGTTGCTGATGCCTTTGCGGTTGCGGGGGCGCTGGTCCACCGTCAGCTTGCCAATGCGGTAGCTGATGTTGACTTTGAAGTTCAGGATTCTGATGACGTTGGTGCTGCTTTGGCTCAGCAGCGGCGAGCTGATTTCATTGCGGAAGCTACGGGTACTGGTAAAGAAGTTTTCGGCCCCGAAGCCAATCCCACCCCGGTTGTCGGCAAAGCTGCGCCGAATGTTGAGGCTATAGATACCAAAGCCGCTTTGGTAGCCCTGTAGCTGCACCTGCTGCCCGCGGAAGAAGCTAAATCCTTGGATGGCCCACTGCTTATTGAACGCGTACGAGGCTTGCACGCGGCCGTTTATTACGAAGCCCTTGTTGCTGGCTGCGTAATTAGGGTCTTCTAAGTTGTTGTTCAGCACGGCGTAGTAGGTGTCTACCCCGCCGTTCAGGGTTAGCTTTCCCGCATTGACGCTTGCAAAAACGCTGCCGCCGTAAGCGTCTTCCTTGCCTATGTTGGCAAAGCTGGTCACGATAGTGTCGCCGTTAAGGCTAGGCGTGCGAAAAGCCTGGATGGAGCCGGTTGTGTTGCGCACGAAGGCCGACATGTTCAGGTTCACCTTCTGCTTCACCAGCGTGCTGTAGCCAATCTCGTAGTTGTTGGTGTATTCGGGGCGCAGCTCCGGATTGCCCTGGGTAACCTGTAGCGGGTTAGGTGCCTGGCGGTTTGGGTTTAGAAACTGTAGCGAAGGGCGCTGAATACGGCGGTTATAAGCCAGTTTCAGCACGTTGCCATTATCGAACTTGCGCGATAGGTTCACGCTGGGTACCAGCACGCCGTAATTTGGAATGCTAGGGTTGTTATTGTCGCCCTGTGTAAACTCGGCGTTGATAGTTGTGTACTCGTAGCGCACGCCGGGCTTCAGGGTAAAGCCTTTGGGCAAGCCAACGGTATACGTAGCGTAGCCCGACGCTACGTTCTGGTTGTAGTTGAAATTGTTGGGCCGCTGTTCAGTGTCGATAACAAAATTGTCGTTGTCGCCGATAGTTGAGAAGTAGGCGTACTGACTATTTACCTTGCGGTAAATGTCTTTCACGCCTAGCTCCAGCAACTGATTTTTGGCTGTCGGCGACTGATAGTCAATCTGCGCCGTCATTTCCTGATTGTAGCTGTCGTTGTCGTTGCGCCGGCGGCTGGTCGTCTCATTACCGCCACCTAGGATGTCGTTTAGGAAGTTGTTGGTGCGGTTGTTCCGGCTGTACAGCGTTAGAATGCTGAATTCCCGCTGCGGCGTTTCATAAGTATGGGTGTAGTTGAGGCTAGCATCTATGGTACCTGACTCATCGGTTGTCTTCACGTTGCGCGTTGGGATAAGCGTCGCGTTGGGGCCCGTCGACACCGTTCTCAGCAAGTCTTGGTAGTTATTGCTGTTGCGTACTCCATAGGCTACCGAGGCCGACAGCGAGTTGTGCTTGTCGATGTCGTAATCCCAACCCAGTGTATAGCGGCCAAACGCGTCGTTGCGCCGCGTATCAGCCGATTGTATGTTGTTTGACAAGAAGTCGCCACTCGTATTGCGGGTCGTCTGGTTGTTAATAAAGCTGCCCGGCTGGTTGTAGCTGGCTCGTCCGAAGCCTCCCAGCGAGAAGCCCATCTTACCGGTGCGGTAGCTACCGTTTAGGCCCAGGTTGCTGGCTCGCAGGCCAGCCCCTAGGTCTACGCTCAGTGAGCCACCGCGCAGGTTGTTGGTCTTGGTTACGATATTGATGATACCACCCGAGCCTTCGGCGTCGTACTTCGCTGAGGGCGAGGTAATAACTTCTACCGTCTGAATCTGGTCGGCCGGAATCTGCTTGAGCGCGTCAGCAATGCTGCTGGCCGCGATGGTTGAGGGCTTGTTATTAATCAGCACCCGGATGTTGGAGCTACCCCGCAAGCTCACGTTGCCGTCTAGGTCCACGCTCAGCAGCGGCACACGCTTCAGCACGTCGGTCGCGTCGCCGCCAGCCGTGGTCTTGTCCACATCGGCGTTGTACACGGTGCGGTCCACGCGCTCTTCTATTAGCTGCTTGCGGCCCGTCACTACTACCTCTTTCAGGGCTTGGGCCGAGGCCCCCAGCGTAATGCTACCTAGGGATACGGCACCGCCATCGGCGGGTACTACCACACCTGGGCGCTCCTCGTTCTTGTAGCCCAGAAAAGTCACCTGCACTGTATAGGTGCCAGCCGGAATGCCGGGCAAGACAAACCTGCCATCATCGCCGCACACGCCGCCATTTATTACCTTGCCTGTGCCGTCGAGCACGGCTACAGTAGCATAAGAAATGGGCTTGCTCGTAGCTGCATCGGTAACAGTACCCGTAATGCGGCCGCTCGCCGACGGGCGGGCAGCGGCGGCTGGTGCTGCAGTAGCTGGTGCTGCAGCAGGACGAGCGCCGCTACCCGCTGGCCTAGTGCCTTGACTATGAGCTAAAAAGGGAGCCGTAACCAAAACCGCTGCAAGAAAGGCAGGAGGTAGAGTAGTTTTTTTCATAAAAATTGATAACGGCCAAAGTGCGTAAATAGCTGGCAATAGTTGCATTAGTCAGCCCCGAATTGTCAAATTCATCGGTTGAAACGGTAATTGTGCCGACTAATCCGGGTGAATAGACGGTTGACATTACCAGTAGTTCAGTGCACTAGGTCGCGCAAAGGTCCAGCGAAAGCTAGCTAAGAGAGGCACAAATTTTGTGTGGACGGTTCTCACTCAGCCCTGCTTAGGCTAGAACCGCCCAGCCTGCGCTGTCGTACCTTTGTCTCAACCGGCCAATCTTTTAGTCGGTTTGGTGGTTACTCACTGCCACTGTCTCCTGCACATGCTTGCCCGATGATGATTGAACCCGGTCCGCTCCTGGCGGCAATAGCCTCACCCGACGACCTCAAAAAGCTTTCCCCTGAGCAGCTAGTGCAGGTGAGTGCTGAGCTACGCGAGTTTATCATCGATACGGTGAGCATCTACGGTGGGCATTTCGGTGCCTCGCTGGGTGTAGTCGAGCTGACTGTGGCGCTGCACTACGTGTTCAACACCCCCTACGACCAGCTTGTGTGGGATGTGGGACACCAGGCCTACGGCCACAAAATATTGACTGGCCGACGCGATTTATTTCCTACCAACCGCCGCTACGGCGGCATGTCGGGTTTTCCTAAGCGTAGCGAGAGCGAGTACGACGCCTTTGGTGTAGGCCATAGCAGCACCAGCATCGGCGCCGCCCTAGGTATGTCGGTAGCCTCCGGTTATAAAAAGGAGTTTGACCGCCAGCATATTGCCGTGATTGGCGATGGCTCTATGACGGCGGGCATGAGCTTTGAAGCGCTCAACCAAGCCGGTGCCCTCAACAATAATATGATTGTCGTGCTCAACGACAATTGCATGAGCATCGACCCCAATGTTGGGGCCTTAAAAGAATATCTCACCGATATCACCACCTCTCGTACCTACAACAAGGTGCGCGATGAGCTGTGGAATGTGCTGGGTAAGCTCTCTAAGTTTGGGCCTAACCCGCAGCAGATTGCCCGCAAGGTAGAAGCTGCCATGAAGGCTACCCTCCTCAAGCAGAGCAATCTGTTTGAGGCGCTGAACTTCCGGTATTTTGGCCCCGTTGATGGCCACGATGTGCAGCACTTAGTAGCGGTACTAAACGACCTTAAAAGCATTCCTGGCCCAAAGCTGCTGCACTGCGTCACGGTGAAGGGCAAAGGCTATGCACTAGCCGAAAAAGACCAAACTCTCTGGCACGCGCCGGGCCTGTTTGACAAAATCACGGGTGAGATTTTTACAAAGATTCCCGACAAGCCGCAGCCACCCAAGTACCAAGACGTATTTGGCCATACTCTGCTGGAGCTAGCCCAAGCCAACGATAAAATCATGGGCGTGACGCCAGCCATGCCCAGTGGCTCGTCGCTGAATATCATGATGGCGGCCATGCCCGAACGCGCTTTTGACGTTGGCATTGCTGAGCAACATGCCGTCACTTTCTCGGCCGGCATGGCTACCCAAGGCCTAGTGCCGTTCTGCAATATCTACTCCTCGTTTATGCAGCGCGGCTACGACCAAGTGGTGCATGACGTAGCGTTGCAAAACCTACACGTCGTGTTCTGCCTTGACCGGGCCGGCTTTGCTGGGGCCGATGGCCCTACCCACCACGGTTGCTACGACTTGGCCTACATGCGCTGCATTCCCAACATCGTAGTGTCGGCGCCCATGAACGAGCAGGAGCTACGCAATCTCATGTACACGGCACAGCTCCCCGAGAATGCTGGGCCGTTCAGCATCCGTTATCCCCGGGGCGAAGGTGTAATGCCCGAGTGGCGCACGCCCCTACAGCGCGTAGCCATTGGTACCGGCCGCGTAGTGCGCGAAGGCGAGGCTGGTGGCGTAGCTATTCTCAGCATTGGCCACATTGGCAATTATGCTGTGAAAGCCACCGCTACGCTAGCAGCCGAAGGCCTAGACGTAGGGCATTACGATATGCGTTTCTGCAAGCCCCTCGATGAAGAAATGCTCTTGGCAATAGCCCGCCGCTATCGCGCCATCGTAACCGTGGAAGATGGCTGTCTGCAGGGTGGCTTTGGTTCGGCTGTACTTGAGTTCTTAGCCGACCAAGGTCAGCACCTTGCCGTGCGTCGCCTAGGTATCCCCGACCGAATAGTTGAGCATGGCACCCAAGACCAGCTATACAAAGAGTGCGGCTTCGACGCAGCAGGTATTGCGGAGGCTGTGCGAGAGCTAAGCAGCAAGGTTGCTGCGGCAATGCAAGAAACAGTAATAATGTAATTAACTATTGTTACTCTAGGTAAAAGAAGGAATTACCTACGGTCAAATAATATATTTCCTGCAAAAATAAAAGCCGCCCAAAACAATGTTTTGGGCGGCTTTTAAGCATTATAAATTTACTCTATTAACCTGGATAAACTTCAGTTCGGTAGTTTAGGTAAATATGGGTTGCTCAAATACCTGTTATTTATTAATGTACTAGTTCAGGTTTTTAACAAATTCTGTCATGATTTTATCAATGAACAGATAATTCTCTGCATACTGTTGGGCATTATGCCGAAGATTATCGGTACGATTGTCAAGTGCATATCGAATGGCATTGTTGAGTGCCTGTTGGTTCTCAGCCTCTGCTAAGATTCCTACCTGATGGTTTCTAACAAGCATATGTAAACCAGAGCCTTCGTTTGCAGTGATTAAAGCTAGTCCGCCTACGGCTAGGATAGTAGTTAGCTTCGAGGGCATCATAAGGTCGCTGGCATTTGCTTTCTGTATTACCAGATGCAAATCAGCCAAATTCAAAAACGCGTTGAATTTCTCAACGGGCTGTAAAGGGAAAAAGGTAATATTAGACAGCCCCATTTCCGCTACTAGTGCCATCAGCTTTTCCTTATAGGGGCCCGAGCCGCATATAAGAAACTTTACTTCAGGTTGCTGCTTAAATTCCTGAGCTGCGTAAACAATAGCTTCCAATCCTTGCTTTTCGCCTATCCCGCCAGAATAAAGGATAACTTTATCGGTAGGGGCAAATCCAAAGCTTTCTTTTAAGAAGTTTTTGTTTTCGAGAGGGAAGAACTTTGTGTTGTCCACCCAGTTCGGAAATAATATCACCTCTTTGTTAGCCTTCGCTTTTATTCTATTTACCATCTGCTCCGAGATAGAGCTTACAATATCAGTTTGATTAAAAATATATTTCTCAACCTTAAATAATAAATCTATTACGGGTTTTGATTTTATCATTTTCAAGTCTTGTGCAACCTCAATTTGCATGTCATGAACATGATAAATAAGCTTAGCTCCCTTTATCTTTTTATAGAAAACCCCTAATAGACCAAATTGAAACGATGGTGCTACGGCTATTACATTATCAAAGCGCTGACCAAAGGATAGTTGTGCTGTTTTAAAAAAAGCACTCACTGAAAAGGATAAATCCAATAACATTCTTTTCAAACCAGAAGGTTTTTCCGGAATGTACATCGGGCAGCGATGAATCGTTATGCTTCCACCAGAAGCAAAATTCTGCTTCTCTGTGTGATAGCCATAGCGTTTGGCATAATATGGCTCCTGCACCTTCCAAAAAGGATAATAGGGATAAGCAGTTATTACCTCACAGGTATAACCAGCAGTGGCCAACCACTCTATCATTTCTCCGCTATACTTACCAATGCCTGTAGGCTCTGGAAAATAATTATATCCTATCAGCAGAATCCTTTTCTTCATGCAATTGAGAATTATTATCTTATCGCTTTCGTAATCTTCTTTAAGTATAGAAAAGCTTAGACTTTATATCCTTTATACTTCCGTAGCCAATCTATTGTTTTCTTTACTCCTGTTAGCCTATCTACTGGCACTGGGCCAGCAATCGCATAAAGAGGTTCTAAAGGTAAAATATTATCGGTCTGCATATTGGCAAGTCGAAAGCTAGTCATTGGAAACTTAATGCCAAGCTTTGTCAATATATCTCCTCCTAATGCGGCCATTTTAATGGCAAAGTAGGGGATTTTTTTTATTGCTCCCTTACCCATTGATTTCGATATTTCATTTGCCCATTCTGCTATCGGAATAGGTGGCTGGTCACCAATATAGAAGGTCTTGCCATGTACGTCTGTAGCTTCTATCAATTTTTTTAATTGATAGACTGCATTCTCTACGTAGCCATATGTTTTGGTGCATGTACTACCAAAGTCGTAGTACTGCCCTTGGTACACTACTTTAAAAAAATCTATATAAGGAATGCCAAACCAAGGGCCCCAGATGGAAGTAGGGCGTATAATTACCCAATCATAATGTTGTTTGGGGCTATTTTTAACTAATAACTCACCATCAACTTTGCTTTGCCCATAAGGAGTATGAGGTTTATATTCATCATAATCCTTTGGGATATAACCCGGCTGGCACACGTACATAGAAGAAGTAAATAATACTCTTCTTACTGCTGGCAGCGTAGCAGCAATTTTGATAATATTAGTGGTGCCCTCCGTATTAGCTTTATAGTATTCTGCTGTTTTTCCGTCTAAATCAGTAACGGCTGCTAAATGCACAATAACATCGGGTGAAAACTTCTTCAGTATGGCTTCCAGCTTAGTATAGTCTAAGATATCCGCTTGGGCCCAATATGGCTGTTGATTTTCATCGCGCGGAGCTACCTTATCTACATTGAGAACTTCGCACTTCTCTTCCAAAAGCCCGGCTATTAGGTTAGTGCCAATAAATCCGGAGCCACCTGTTACTAAAACCTTTTTCATATATTCCTTTTTGGTATATTAAGTCTGAGGACGGACACGCATAAGTTTCCTTACGAGTACATGACCCTATCCTTAATTGGTTTAGCAGGGGTGCCAACGCAAACCTTACCGGCTGGTAAATCTTTAAATACACTACTGCGGGCACTAACAATAGTGCCTTTCCCGATAGTCACTCCGGGAGCAATGTATACATCGTTCGTAATCCAGCATTCGTCTTCAATCAAGACAGGCTTACTAAATATATCGAACGTCTTTTTTTGGTACTCATGCCCTCCTGTGTTGACATAAACCTGGTGAGCAAGGGCCACATGCTTACCAATGCTAATTTTACCTAGGCTATATAATACGCAGTCATCACCTACCCAAGAATAATCACCGATACTTACTAGCCAGGGATAAGTTATTGTAACAGAGGAACGTATTTTGACGTGTTTTCCAATCTTAGCGCCGAATAGCCGGAGTAACATTACGCGCCATTGGTAGAATATCTGAGGTGACCAAGCGAATATCGTTTCCTGAACTATCCACCAAAGTTGTACAGATAGCTTCGATTTCCCTCTGAATGAATCGGGAACGGTAAATATGCTTAGGTCTTGGTATTGTGGCATAAGGTAGGACTAACGGTTAAATAAGCGCCCCGTACAGGTGACCCTGAACTAGTTTGCCTGATTCAGGGCTGCACAGCTTGTAAAAAGCGTTGGGCTGCTGGGCCAACGGCAAATTCCTTTTCAAATGTTGTGCGCGCATGCTCTTGGAAGGTAGCCTTTGCGGCTGGTTCAGTTTGCTGCCACTGACTTAGTAGCTTCTGAACACCTGGGAGGGTATCTGGCGCTACCACGCCACCACCGGCTCTTTCAATCTCTCGCCAGATATTGACCTGATTAGAAATAAAAACGGGCTTGCCGCAGGCTAGAGCCTCTACTACTGCAATACCAAAGTTTTCCTGATGGCTTGGTAGTATAGAACACTCGCAGCCGTAAAACGCGCCCCACTTGGCATTGCCCGTAAGCATTCCGGGGAATACTACCGTCTTTTGTAGAATTTCCGAATTGGCTACCATTGCCTGCATGCGCTGGCCATAATCGGTATCTAGGCCCGGACCGGCAATAACCAGCTTGGGCAGCTTTTGGGCGGGCGAGGGGCTACTTTCTGCACTCTGAGAAGGTGCTACTTGCCTAGGTGCAGCCGCTACGCTTTCATATGCCTCGAGCAACAGGTCTACACCCTTCTTCTCGTGAATTCGGCTCAGGAACAGCATGTACGGTTGCCCGCGCAACTCGGGGCACAGCGCTAATAGCGCCTGTTGCATGGCTGGCTCATATGCGGGTGGCTCTTCTACGCCAAGGCCTACTACTATAGTTCGCTTGGGCTGGTAAGGCTGAAAGGGCTGTTGTGCAAGCAGCCGTTCTTCCTCACAAGTGAAGAGTATAGCATCAGCCTCGGCAATAAGATGCTGCTCGAGCAGTTTCCAATAAAGGGTATTTCTAATAGCCTTGAGCTTGCGGCCCGGTGCGCGCTGAAAATAGGGGTCGAGCATGCCGTGCGGCATTATGTAGAGGCGGGGCGCAGTGCCTACCGCTCGTACCCGGCGCAGTGCCTGCCGAGCAGCGTGGCTATAGAAAAGCCAAAGCCCGTGTACGACCACTGCGTCAAAACGAGGCATGTTTTCTATGAGCCATGGCACCAGTTTAGCATTGTAGGCCCATGGCCCTTTGCCAACTCCTAGAGCATGCACCGGAAAATTGTCATCCGCTAAAAAAGGTGCATCAGCGGCGTCCAAACTCACCACTTCATTCTGTACTGCTAACTCAGCTAGCCCAGTAATAATGGTGCGTACGGCTTGGCAGACGCCTCCCGTGCTCGGGTTCATCTGGGGCACGATATGAAGAATTTTCATGCTTAGCCGTTCGCCGCAAGAACACTTGCGTAGATTTTTTCAATTTGATTCAAGGCCTCACTCGTGCTAAATCGCTTGGCGTTGAGGAGTCCCGCAGTCACAACTTTCTGTCGCTCCTGGGGCGATAAATGCACTACCTGCTCTACCATTTTGGCGGCCTCTTGGGCCCATGCCTGGGCTTGTGCTGCATCATATGGGCGGCGCGGAATCAGAAAGCCCGCCGCACCCGCTACTTCTGTCATCGGAGCCTCATTGGTGGTGATGACCGGACAGCCAGAAGCCATTGCTTCAGCAATAGGCCAGCCAAACCCTTCGGCCAGAGAGGGAAACAAAAATACCGTAGCACCGGCATAAGCTACACGTACCATTTCGTCGGGCATGCCCTGCAAGAAATGAATATCCTGCTGATAAGGTGAGTTGCTGCGTAGAGCAGCCAACGCTGGGGTAGGGGAGTCGCCCACTAGCAGTAGCGGTAAGGTGCTAGTGCTCTGGGCTCGCCAGGCGGTGTATAGCTCAATAATCCCGCCGCGGTTTTTGTAGAAATGATTGCCACCAACGTGAAGCAGGTAGCCGGCATCTAGGTTGAGACCAATATGTTGACCTAGCGTCTTGCGCATCAGGTCAACGCTCTGCGGCACGAAGGCTTGGTTAAGGCCATTATACACTACTTCTGAGCTTACGGGCGCCACAGGCAGGAAGCGATGTAAATCGGCTTTTGTGCGCTCAGAAACAGAAATAAAATGCATGCCTTTGGCGTAGCCACGGCGAATGTATGCCTGGTACTGGTAGCCCGTCCAGCTACCAGGGTTTTCTGGAATCTCGCCGAGTACTGAGCGCTGAGCCAAAAAGTCGTGGCAATGCACAACCCGCGCTTGGTCGGTGAGTAGCGGAACCCAGGGACCTAGGGCCTGGTCGGTAAAAACAAAGATGGTAGCGGGCGAACACTGGCGCAAACGCTTGCGCACTTCCATCGGAAACAAAACGTACTGGTCGAGGTACCCGAGCCATTTTTTCAGGGCCCTAGGAGCCGGCAAATTCACTAGCCTAGCCTGAGGAGCCCACATAGCTACCTCATGGCCACGCGCTCGCATCCCGTCAGCCAGCATGTGCGCAAAGCGCGGCATACTTTGGTGCCCCAGAAAGGTTGGATGAGCGAAAAGAACAATGTTCACGAGACAGAAATAGGAGATGATGGCAACATCGCCATGCCTTACCTAGGCACAGTCGATGACCGATTCCGAAGCGAAGCAATAAGTAGCCCGCCGATAAAGGTGGAAAACCCGAGCGCTGTGGGCTGTGCCCATTGCCCTTGGATAATAATTAATAGGCCGAAGCTCAGCAGCATCCAGGGTAAAAAATCGTTGGTTTTCAGCTTTGCATAGCAAGCTAGACCAACTTTCACACAGAAGCTCAAGCGGATGATAATGGCAATTGTGCCCAGTAATAGCCCCATTTCCCCAATCAGTCGTCCCCACTCACCTTCGGCAATCAAGAAGCTCGAACTGCCTGTGAGGAGCATGCTACCCACGTTGGTTCCCATACCGAGCCCATAGCCAAAAAACGGCTGTTCGATACCTTGCGTGAGGGGCTCCAATAAGGCACCTAGGTAGCGGTCTATCAAGGTGCCTTGCAGACCACCTTCGATACTGCTGGCACTATCGAAGCGTAAGGTGAAAACCTCAATGGCAGTTTGAAAGAACGCAGTTTGGCTGAGCGCTACCATTACTAGTACCGCTCCGCAGGCGGCCAAAAGCATGTGACCCAAGTAGCGCGGTTGCCGAAGCGTTGCGATAAACATGAAAATCGCAGAGATAACAACCTGAAACAGTAGCCCCCGACTAATAGACATAGGCACTACCGCAAACAGGCTGGCCGTAGCCGCAATGAGAAGTAGGCGAGGTACTCCTTTGGGATACAGCCAGAAGTAAAAGATAAAGGGAGCTACGAAGCTGTAAAACTGAGTTAGACCGGTAGTAAAGGAGAAAGTACCTGGTGGGCGGAAATAGCCTAGGGCGCCCCCATTAAAGCCGCCGCCTTCCATGTCGCCGCCTACGCCTCGGTTTACCCAAGCAGATTGTGGACTATAAAACTGTAAGGCTACCAACACTGCCATCGGAACAGCAATCCACAAAAGCGCAATGCCAATCTTTACGACATCTTCCCGCGTAAAAATGCGGCCGATTACAAACATTAAAGGAAAGTGAATCAGTAGGATGCGAGCTCCAAATACAGCGACAAATAAGTTGCCATGGCCAAACAGCACAGCCGTGAAAAAAGCCAGCGCCGTAACGGTTATGATGGAAGTAATATAGTTATTTGCTGGTAGCATCCCGCGTTTCCACGTGGCCACCAGTAGCCAGATTGCTAAGGGGTCTCGCACGATGAGCAGGGGTGTCGCCAAAGCCGGCAGAAACCATTTTCGTAGAGCACCCTCAAAAATGAGTAGCAGAAAATAAGCCCAAACGCCTTGCTTTAATAACTTGTCCGAAGCAGCTGTCTGCGTTAAAAGCCCTTGCTGCGGCAGTGTTGCTTCCATAATATAATAGTTAATAGCGGGACAATAAACCTGCTAGCAAGATGACGAAAAGTAATAAGGACTGTTAATTACGCGCAGCGCGGTTTGCTATAGCAGCAGTTAGCTCTTGGCCATATACTTCCCAAGGCCGGGAGCGCGCAGATTCCATAGCAGCACGACCGTTTTCAGCTACGGTTTCGGGATGAGCCAGCAAATCTTCGATTGCTGCCTGCAAGGCTAGCGTTGAGCCTGCTTCAATGAGCCAGCCATTCTTACCGTGTTCTATTAGATTAGGACCCGCCGTGCGGTCGGTTGTAATAACAGGAGTGCCCTGCGACATTGCCTCCGTAATCACCAGCCCAAAGCCCTCGAATAAGGAAGGAAACACTAGTACGTCATGCTGGCGCATGAGCTTCAATATTTCGTCGTGCGGCAAGCTAGGAATCCAGCGGTGCTTAGCAAGTCCCGCATTTAAAGGCGCACAATCTTCGCTTGCTTTGCGGCCTACGACAGTCAGCGAAACTCGGTCGCCGATAGCATCAACGGCGGCAAACAAGTCGGCTACGCCCTTCCTTTGAGACAAGCCACCAACAAATAGCAACTTCAGCGGCTTGCCTTGTTCCAGCGTATACTCGCGGGGGGCACCTACGGGCGGGAAGCCATAAGGAATGATTTCGATAGGGGCGAGCTGACCAGGAAACTCCTGTAGCGTTTTAGCCGTGAATTGACTGGCTACAAAAATTTGGTCTGCTAGTTGTAGCTCCTCGTCCTTGCGCTGCAGCTTCTCCTCAGAGTCTACCATCCCCGTCAGCGTTGAGGCCCAATCGGGCCACCGCTCCTGCTCAACCTGCAATAGCCGGTGTGCCGCTCGCCAGTAGCCAATTGGCAAGTCATAAAGGCATTGCATACCTAGGTGCTTGGCTTCTCGGAAAGAGAACACAGCACCATCCTCATAAGCATATACAGCGCTAGTACCCTTCTTTTTCAAGCGGGGTAGAGAAGCCGCAACTCTTTTATCTATATTTTGATAGACAGCATCTAGGCTAAAAATGCCTGTTTCATGCCGAGCCAACCCGGGAAAACCCGTCTTAGGAGCTAATACCCGACCCATCTCCAACCAAGGCCACGTGAGAGTAGTAGGTTGAAGAGCCGAGTCGAAGCGCCGCCGCCGAATTTCTGCCAAGAAACTAATAGCTCCGGCCCGGTCCAACAGACTACCCGGAAAGGAGGCTACTGCCGTGTGAAACTGCGCCAGCATATCTGCCTTAAGTAGGCTGGTTGCCGCTGCACGGTTGAACGTATTACTGGTAGGATGCGAAATAACGACCTTCATAGGGTGAGTTTTAGCAAGCAGCTGTTAGGCAACATCTTCTTACTGGCTTATCGAAAATTAGTAGCTTGCACAACATCCCTAGCAGATTAAACAGGAATGCTACTCACAGACTCTTGGAAGAAGTCGTTGTGAATTTATGCTGGTTTTCGTGTCGAGGAGCCAGCAAGACACCTGCTCATTCTCAATAAGTAGTATAAGCCTGCCGGTAAAATTCCAGGGGCTTCAAGAATTGCTTTAGGGACTCTTGAGCGAGTTCTCCTCTCTTCTGATACTCTTCTTCGCTCATCGAAGCAGCAGCTTGCATGCAGCGCGCTAGGTCGGCCACATCACCCGGTTCCGCTACTAGGGCGGCTGGGCCACCTGCCTCAGGCAATCCACCGTCGCGGGTAACAATAGAAGGCACCCCCACACTGCGGGCTTCAATAGGTGTCAGGCCAAGGTCCTCTTTCGTTAAAGCTGGTGCCAGCAGCCAGCGGCACGAAGCCAAATAGCTGTTTTTGGTTTCTTCATCCACGAATCCTGGCATTCGCACGTCAACCCCAAGTTCGTTGATAAGTGCGAGCACCTCCTCTTTTATTGGTCCTTCGCCTAGGATGGTCAAGGGCCATTTTTCTGAATCAAACTTACTTAGCGCGTATGCCCGAATCAGTTCTTGAATTCCCTTCTTTGGAATCCAACGGCCTACAAAAAGAAAGCCTTTGCGGTCTGCTGGGGGGCACCATCCTTTGGGTAGCTTAGAAACCGTAGGAATAGAATCACTATTACTTGACTTCGTATTAGGCTCCCACGTGTTCCAAACGAAATGGGAGTTAAACCAGCGATAATGAGCGAGCTTAACTGAGACTCCCCACAACAAATGATGAAGATTTAAAGAGGTACGCCGCCAGTTGTGGACCGTTAAAAATACTTTTTTTCCCATCAGGCGCGCCGCAAACGTAACGTCAGGAGGTGTATTTTGTACGTGTAGAATGTCAGCCCAAGCAATCATTTTGAATAAATCAAGAGAATTGCTTTGCACAAACCGTACGTCAGAACACACATCTTCTGCTAGGCGCTGAAGGTTTGGAGTTCCTTTCGTTCCTTTTACCAGCTTAAAGCATATTTTAACTTCAAACTCTGGCCACTTTGAAGCTGCTTCAGCTAAAGCAAGCATATAGGCTTCCATACCTCCATATGACCCAGGGGTAGAACCTATAACCAAGAGCTTATTTTTCTTTGGAATCATAAAAGCCGTTTTTGCTATTGAGCTTCGATATTTATAAATGAATTTTAATTAAAAATAGGCAGCTAATAATTTCATTACCTATTCTTTAGTACTTAAAATTCTTTTCACTCCATAGACGATATGCATCACAAGAGTAGGTAGTCCAACGAGGATATTAAAAATTAGAATCCCGCGCAGAGTAGATATATCTAGCAGCATGATTCCAAGGCTTATTGATGCTATGCTTATTACGATGGTAATAATAGGATTTATAACCCATCCTCGGCTGGTGCACATATAAAAAGAAGAACCGGAAATAAAATTAATCCCGCCTCCAATTATCAATAGTACTACCTCAGTCGAAAGGCCAGCGTACTTAGCTCCTAACAGAAGCAAGAGCTTATCAGATAGAAGCCATATAGCAAAAATTACCGCACCTGATACAATAACTACTACAGCTTGAATCTGTATGTAGCGCTTTAGTAGTAAACGCGAGTCGTTTGGTAACCTAGCGAAGCGCGGATAAAATAAAGCAGATAGTAAAGTGCTAATCACCCCAAATACCATGGAGAACCTACCTAGGGCTCCCACTTGGGCAATCGACGTAGTAGAACCTAGTATTGAGATTAGCCAAATAGTAATTTGACCTGAGATGCAATAATAAATCGACTCTGGTAAGAGCCGCTTGACCATAGCAAATATTTGATTGCGGATAGCTACATCAGGCTTCTGCGTATTGTCAGCAAATTGAGAAGATAACGCCCTAAGCTTTATGTTGGCCCATATCTGAGGTAATCCCGCTGCTAGAATTGCTATAAAAGCAAAAGGGAAAGCAAATACGCTGATAACGAGTAAAGCAAGCCGGCCTAAATTAGCCCCAACCTGAATCCTCTGTAACGGGATAATTTGCTGGAGTAACCTAGGGGTTACTTCCAGCATAGAACCAGACAAAGAAGTGAAAAATGCAGGGACAAGTGCGGCTGCAATACCTATCGTCATTAACCAGCTTGCTCCATGGTGGTGTAGCAGATAGAGCAATATGGGCATGCTAAAGAGAAGACTCAGTAGAGCGAGCTTCATCCTGAGATTTAACCCAGTTGCGAGCACAACTCCTAATTTCTCCTTGTCTTGCCACACCTTTCCACCCTGAGCTAACACTCCGGTAGTAATACCCCCGTCAGCTAAGACAGACATAGTGCCTAGCATCGTGTTTGCTAGAGTATATAGAGCATACTGATTAGTAGGTAGAGACCGAATAATTAGTATGCCACCAACGAAGCTAAGGCCTTGAATAAAAACCTGCGAAGCCCCAGTGATGCTTACTAACTTAATCCAAGCAATAGTTTCATTTAGGTTAAAGCTTTTATATGCACGCTGAATCAATACTCTCATAACTGAATTACTTTCATTGCCTTCTAGCTAATAGTGTAGCATGTAAAAGGGCTACACTATTAGCGCTTGCTAAGAAGAAGCTAAGCTTATATACTAAGCTAATTTTAACTTCTTCTTGTCTTTCTGCTCGTAGCCATAACCATAGCTATGGCTATTTTCCATTTTAACATCATTTAAGACAATCATCAAGTTGTTCAACTTATTATTGACATAGATGTCGTCCGCGATATTTATCATTCTCTTGTACGTGTAATTGCAGCGAACTAAATAGATGCTGGAATCAATCAGCGCAGAAAGGCTAAATACATCGGCAACTTTACCAATTGGAGCAGTATCCAAAATAATATAGTCGAAGCTGGTTTTTAGTTCGGTTAATAAATGTGAGAGTTTAGCTGACATCATTAACTCAGAAGGGTTGACAGGTACAGGCCCAGAGCTAATGACATGTAAACCGGGTACCTTTTCTGACTCGCTAATGATGTCAGTGATGTAAACATCATCAGAGTTTAAGTAATCAGTGATTCCCAAACCTGGAGATATATCTAGCACATGTGACAAATCGGAATTACGCAAATCCAATTCAAGCAAAACCACTTTTTTACCTGTCAATACAAGGCTAGAAGCAAAATTGATGCTGAAGAAAGTCTTACCCTCACCGCTCATGCTAGAAGTAACAAGAATTACTTTGTTACTCTTGTTGCGCATCATAAAGCTTAGGTTAGCTCGGATAAGTCTAAACATTTCTGCAACTGGAGAGCGGTTATTTTTAGTAACTACTATCTTATCGCGAACACCACTCATTGCCACTTCACCTAAGATAGGTGTATTGGTTGTATACTCTACATCTTCAGCACTCTGGATTTTATCATTCAGAAGCTCTTTTATGTAGATGCCAGAAAATGGTATAGCCAAGCCGGCTAAGAGAGCCATCAAGTAGATTAGCTGCTTCACTGGGCTAACAGGATAGTCACTGCTAACCGCTACGTCGAGAACTCTAGAGTTGGAAACGGTAGACGCAAGCTCAAGGCCAGCTTCCTCGCGCTTTTGTAGTAGGAAAGAGTACAGCATTTGCTTAACAGCCTGCTGACGATTAATCTCTAGCAACTCACGCTCAATCGAGGGTACCTTCTTAATCTGAGATTGAAATTGCCCTGAACTTGCCTTGAGGTTACGGCTAGTTATAACGAGCCCTTGCTTAATATTTTGCAAGTTCTCCAGAATATTACTTCTTAGGTTAACTAGTTGCTCATTGACGTTTTCTACTACTGGGTTACTAGCTTCCATCGTGCGCAACATACGCTCACGTTCTAGTTGTAACCCATTAAACTTTTCAATTAGGCTCTGTAAGGTCGGGTCTTGGATACCTAAGCTACTTGGTACCATAGTATACTGGCCCGCGCTTTTATTCAGGTAATTCTCTATCGACTCTAGTACATCGATTTGAATAGCCCATTCAGACAATTGCTTATTATAAGAACTAGCTTGCTCTATATAATTAGAGGCTTGCGAGCTTACATCAGTAACTCTATTTTGCCTTTTGTACTGCTCTACATTTTTCTCTACCCCTGACAATTCAGTAGTTATAAACCGCAGGCGGTCATCTAAAAAATTAATCGTATTAGTCGCATTGCGGTTCTTATACTCTAAGCCCTCCTTATTATAAATTTCTATTAATTTGTTGATAATATCTTTTCCGCGCTCAGGAATAGCATCTGTTAAGCTCACTTCTAGGATGGTGGCATCTTTGCTAACAGGTGCGATTTTTACGCTACTATGCAAATAGTTAACTATGTCCTGCTGATTCTGGAATCTTACAATGATATCTTTTGAGAACAGCTTATTATCTGTAGCGGCATACGGAGTAGCAACTACTGTAAACGTGCCATAAGGCTGATGAATTAGTTGCCCTAATTGCTGGCTAGAAGGTGGGTTATCTCCTTCCTGTAACTCAAACTTGTTGTTTGCTTTTAAACGAATGGTTAGTGCCCTACCATAGGCAGCAGGTGTTAATTTACCTACTACAATAGTGATGGGTGAAGACTTACCATATACTTCTATATCTCTTACTTGCCCCTTGATGTAATAGCTCGTAGAATAAGATAGTTCAGCAACAACACGTTGCATTAGGCTCTTTGATTTGAGTACCTCAATTTCGTTGTTCAAATCAGTAGCACCTCCGCCCATGCTAACTGCCCCTAGCTCCCCTGCTCCAGATAAGGTAGGTTTATTGCTCTCGCTCTTAATAAGTAGCGTGCTAGTAACCTGATATGCTGGGACAACATAATACCGCAAATAAATATAGGCTATGCCTAAGGCTAACATTGCGCCTAGGATAAACAAATACCAATAGCGGATATAATGCGAAAGAATTGTTCTTAAATCCTTTGCTTTGGGCTGCTCATTCCTTAGCGGAAATAATTCTCGATTGTCCATAGGGTCCTTATGCAGATGCGGAAATGATAATAGAGTAGAGAGAAGATTCTATCTTCTTAGTGCAAACACAAGTATGCTCAGGAGAGAAACAGCTACTGAAATAATTGGCAAGTAGAAACTACTGGCACTACCCTGTAGACCTTTAGCCTTCACTGGTTCTACATACACAACATCATTTTGCTGTAGGTAGAAGTATTGAGAATTGAGTAAGTCTTTATTCGTAAAATCTACTCGGACAGCACTGCGTACACCATCTTTCTCGCGAATTATTAGTACGTTTTCTCTCTTTCCAAAAGCAGTCATATCACCGGCTAGACCCAGTGCTTCTAGTACAGTTACTTTTTCTGTTGGGACAGTAAACGTAGCTGGTCTATTAACTTCTCCTATAACAGTAATTTTGAAATTAAGAAATCTAACGTTGACAGTAGGATTCTTAACTGACTTTTTGATTTCGTTTGTTAGCAATTCTGCTGCCTCCTCTTTCGTCAGCCCTGCTAATTTTATCTTGCCTAAAACTGGAAAATTGACTTCCCCACTCTTATCAACTAAGTACCCTTCACCATTCTTTGCTGCCATTGGACTAGCACCTGTGCTTGTAATAGTGCCTGCTGGTGCAGTGATTGTACCGTTATTAAATAGCGTGTTGGATTCTGAACTTAAGCTTGAAACAGTTATACCAAGTAAATCATCAGCCTGAATTTTTGGCTCGATATTATTCTTGATGTCTGATTTGTAATCCGCACCCGTATTCAGGTTGCCGAAATAAGTTAATCTACGATTGGTTGTGCAAGCTGAGGCTAGCAATGCAATCATCATGCACGTAAAGACAAATTTCATTTATTTTATTTATTGTTGTTGTAACAAACTACGAGCGATTCTCGTAATTTTGAAAAGCAGTAAGGAGAGGTGTATTAGTATTTCTAAAGGTGAGTGCCCTAAAGTGATATTGCGTCCTTTTTAAATACTGCAAGAGCAGGTGTTATTGAGTGGTAACTCATATGTTTCTAGGGAATAATAATTCGCTATTGCTGAGTTTTTATGCAATATAACGACACTCCCTACTCTTATTATTCAAAATAAGTTATAACGGAACAATTACTGTGCTTAATAAAAACACAGTAATTAGACGATAGGCTGCTTGTTCACAAGCATAATATAGTTTTGCTATAAGCCGCTGAGGCGAGTTTTAGTAACCGATTTGCCGAATTACTCAGCTTCAAGGTGCTGATTAGAAGAGTAATATAGTTTGGGTGTCTGTTTCTGTATTTGTAGCAAGCCTTCAAATAAGGGCTTACAGCCGTTTCGTGGTCTTGGCCTGCGCTAGCATCGTGCCAATAGTTCAGGGCTATGGCTAAAAATACTAAGCAGCCGAGTCAGTCTTACTAGCTGTTCTTGTCAGAAGACCTGCTCACTGCAGAGAATTGTCTCGCGATGTTGTTTTACAGAAAGGGGTTTAAGAGTTGAGCCTAGAAGGCATTCTCACTTCCTTTTACCGCTTGGTACACTGTTAGCCACACGATTTTTACGTCTAGGGCAAAAGACCAATTTTGTAGATAGTGAATATCTGCATTTACGCGCTTAATCATAGCGTCGGTTTCTTTGGTTTCGCCCCGGTGTCCTGTTATTTGAGCAAGCCCCGTTATACCTGGAGCTACTGCGTGGCGCACCATGAAATTGTTGATTGCGCTGGAGTAGACTTCGGTGTGCTGCAGCATGTGTGGCCGTGGCCCTACTACTGACATTTCACCTTTAAGCACATTAATAAACTGTGGTAGTTCATCGATGCTAGTCTTACGCATGAATGCACCGATTTTAGTAATGCGGCTGTCGTTACGGCTTGCTTGCTTGTGGTCTGCATCAGCGTTCATGTGCATGCTGCGAAATTTGAAGCAATAAAATGGGACCCCGTCTTTACCAGTGCGTAGCTGTTTAAAGAACACAGGCCCTTTGCTGTCAAGCTTAATCAAAGCTGCTATGAGTGGAATAAGCCAGCTCAATAGCAATAACGTGACTAGTGAAGCAAATACGACATCGAACACACGTTTAACCGTCGTGTTGGAAGTTACTCTGACTTGATGAGTTGCAAAAGCGGGTGACATAGCTTTATAAATTGTCCTAAACCAACAAAAAAAATCATGTGTGGCCCTCTGTTCAATATTAAAGTTTAATATGTTTATATCAAAGCGAATATTGAAATATTTAATGTAAAATCGTAAAAATGCAAACCTATTATTAGAATAAGCATAATTTATGTCCTATAAATGCAATAAAAATAATAAAAAAACTTGTATTTTACTACCAATTCGGCTTATAATACAAGCGAGTGAGTATTCACTTTTATGAGTATAAATCAATTTTTTCAGGATTATCCTCTTTACATAAAGCAAGTGGTGATAGTAGTAGCAGACACTATATTATTTTGTTAAACCTACCCAAATGTTAATATTTTGTTTAATCATAGTCCCATTATTCTGCTGGTTTATTTTTGAATCTACGCGCATTACTACCTTACTAAGAGGACCTCAATTCATTAATCTTTTGAGTGAGCTACGGTAGATAACAGGAGACAATTTGACTAGTAGCTATCAAACGCCAAAAAGCCCCCTAACATTAGTTAGAGGGCTTTTTGGCGTTTGATAGCTACTAGTCAAATTTACCTTACTGATTGTATCTGCTCGCTCAAACAGTTTTTAGAGAGCAAGACGCTATCTAAAAGATAGTTGTTAGTAACGTCAGTAGGCTAGTTCTGTTTAAGCATTTTCACGGTAGCCAACCCGGAAGCTAACTGAACCCGCATTATGTAGATGCCGGCTGGATAATTTGTCAAATTAAAGCCGAGGCGTTGTGTTTGGGTAGACGTGGGGATAAGGCGTTGGACATGTCCCCCTAGGGTATTGTAAATATTGGCTTCTATTATAGGGCTACCCGATGTAAGTAATTCAAAGAATTCATTGCCAGGATTTGGCACTATGCTCGCTGTTGGGGCTTCGTCGACCTTAATAGCAGCGGTTACTGTCGTTACTGAGGAAAAGCTTTCGGAGCCATCCAAATCAACTAGCCGCAAGCGGTAGTAGGCATTACTGCTTAAAGGGTTAGAGTCTGCATAGTGATAGGCCCGTTTTACTGCTGATGAACCTGCACTAGCCACTTTACTTAGTGCAGTATAGTTGTGGCCATCGGCACTACGCTCTACCACGAAGTAATCGCTGTTTTGCTCACTGGCAGTTTCCCAGTTGCAGGCCACTTGTTCATTACTCCGGGTAGTTAAGAAGGTCAGAAGCTTGACAGGTAGAGGAACAGACCCTACTAAAATAGTTTTGCCTAGTGTACCGCTGCCAGTGAGCTCTTGAATATCGTTGCTGCCATCAACGCGCCACCGATGCACCCCGGCATGAACTGCTTCATCTACCGTATAAACGTGCAGCACATTAGTTGAAGGGCGTATCATGTACATATCAACATTGTTGCCTGCGAATCCAGCCGGGGCATAATCGTCTGTAAGGTTCACATTAGAGTCGGCTGGTACGCCGAACTCATTGACTAGCAACCCATCTTGGGTGAAATGATAAAAAGTATTGCTGGTAGTATTATTCTGGCCGTTGTATAAGGCTACTATATCTTTCTGGTCGGCATAGGCGTTGGCACCATCCCAGCCCCCATAAGCCTCAATCTCTGGGTAAGAGCCTTTCCGGTCCGGGGAACTGATGACTTTGCCCCGATGAAATTTAGCTGTCCAGGTGGTGTCTCCTGGTGCAATAGTGCCTAGGTGAAATCCTTTGCTTCCAGTTCTAGTAGATTGGTAAGTGACGTACTTACCGTTCTGAGTTTGCGCTAAACGCGTACGGGCACCTATTGGCTTACTAGGGAATGGGTCGTCTCCACGCTTCAATCCGCTAGCTACCTTCCAAATAACTTGCATTGGACCGTATTGAGGATTGAAGTTGCTATCATATCCAGTAAGTGCGCGCCGCTCGCCAGTGATAATGGCTCTGCCCCCAAAATCATAAGGAGTTGGACTACCGGCGTAATTGATGCGAGCGCAACGAAGGCTGCCGTCGGCCATCTGCTCGTAAGAGAAGCCGCCATTACCATAGTCCTCCACCAACGTGCCCGTAAAGCGCAACTTACCAGCGGCGGGTAGTTCTACGAGTTGCGTCATATTGGGGCCAGAGGTGATGCTATTGTCTGTTATCTGGGCGTAGGTGTGACCGTTGCTATGAGTAGTTACATTTACTACTGAGCCGTAGCGCATGATATCCAAACCAGCCCCCCAGTTTCGAACTAGCTGCCAGCTCGGAGAGGCCGACACGCTCTGGTCGCCGGGCTGCAGAGGTGCCGTACTAACCTTAAACTCTAGATTACCGGAGAATATACGCGTGGCATTATTCTGGTCGCCAGAAATTGCAAGTCTATCTGGCAGATACATAATCTGGCCAAGGTAGTTGCGGTTAGAACCGAAATGCAATGCACGCAGATTAGCGGTATCGAGAATCCAGAAAGTACCGTCTGGCTGCCATTTTACGAAAGTAAAAGGGTCACCAAATTGGTCACGGTCCGTTGCGCCCCCCGCCAGCGGGTCTTGAATCTGGAACCAGAACTTGTCGTTAACTACTTCTGGCCCTAGGTTAGGATATCCTCCGGCTTGTCCATAAGTCCATTGTAAAGCACCTGCTGCGTCGAAGGCTTTCACTTGCTGGCTAGTATTGCCATCGGCTACTAGCAATAAGTTTTGAGTAGGATGTGCATCCAGCGCTAATGCATTGACTATTCCAGGCAATGTGTTCTGTGCTGTGAAGCTGGTGCCGCCGTTCACCGCATAGCGCTTCACCTGTCCGGCTGAAATAAGCCATAAATCACCAGTAGCAGCAAAAGCAATTTGACCGGGTGAAGCAACGGAAAGACTACCGAGTAGAGCCCCGGTGGCGACTGCGTAGAATTGTACGCTGTTTTGAGCTTTGCGGGCTACAGCAATATAGTTGCTATTTACCGCTAAGCCAGTAATGCGGTTAGCTAACCAAGCTGGACGCTGAGGCTGCGTAGTAGTGGCTGACTGGCGAAGGCTTACTACGCCGAGGCGAGTACGAGCAGGACTATAGGGGCCATAGGTAGTCGTAACGCCAGCCGACCATGGAGCTTCTGTTTTATCAGACTGCTTAAAACGCGTGACGTAGCTGGTCTGCTTATTATCCCAGCCGCTATTATTAGTCACGGCATACAAGTAAGTATTGTCAGCCCTGACAAGGCTAAAAGCATCGTAAAAATCGTGCTCTTTGACCTTGTGAGGCGCCTGCACTGTACCAGCTGGGTTGTATACCAGCCCAGCCAAACCTTCGTTGTAACCTACTGCTGCATAAGATTCGCCGTTAGGAGCCATGCAAAAATCTTGCATTACTACCAGGCTACGCCATACGTTATTTGTCCAGCTATCGGAGGTATTGCCTACTACACCTTCCCACACATAACTCACTTTGTGAGCGATAACCTTGATTTGATAAGTACTGGCTGGTACAGGCTGGCCTTCATTGTCGAGCCCATCCCATATAACTTGGTGTGTACCTGCAGCATAATCAATTTTTTGCCATAGACTGCGTACTAAGCTACCGTTTGACCGGTAGACGCCAGCACTAGTTGTGCTATTACTTGGGAGCTTGAATTGGATAGTGGTTTGGCTTTGAGCCTGAGCTAGCGGAGAGATAAATAGTAATAGACCTCCAACAAGTGCTAAGAACTTACAGCCTGATAAAATCGCTCGCATAAACAACCAAGTAAGAAAGATGCAATAAAATTAAGATTATTGATATTTTCATCAAATATAACTTATTCGATGCTGATTGTATTGCAAAACATCCAAATTAATGTCTCTATTTCTTTCTTTTAAGAGATAAGTAATGTTCATTAGTATATTATTAATATTAAAGTAGTAATAAAGCGTAATCAGTAGTTGGTATTTGATATATTCAAGCTAGATACATTAATTCTCTTGCCTATTGAAATTGCATTATACTCATTGATAATTTAATTAGTTAGATAAAGTTATTATGCAAAAAACTTGAATTAATTATATAATAGAAAAAATTGATTAAGGCATTTTATGAGTTTTTGCCCTAGCTAGTGAATATTGTCAATTACAATTTTCTGGGCCAGATTTTCGCTAGCAGGTTTCTGTGTAATTAGGATGCCACTATGAATTTTCAACAGTTGAAAATCATCAACTAAAGGGTTCTCAGTGGCTACATAATTAGATAAAATGCCCTTTTTTATTAATTATTTTTTACATATATCATTGATAATGAATATTATAAGACGCGTAAGTGAATTGGGCATTTCTAGGTTTTTTCAGGTCCAAAAAGATGTAAAACCATATATAAAGAATATGTAATGCGTGACCAGATTGATTTGCAGTTAGTAAAGACAAAGCGCAAAGCAAAGAGTAGATAGAGGGAGCCAGTTTTAGTTCTTTAACTCAGTCAGCGCCACGATACTGATTAGTCAGATGGGCGTAGGAAGCCTACAGCGAAACTCTATTGAGCTAAAGCGACAGCTTCTATAAAGTATGGCGTGATAGGCGTTTCTGTGGCTGACTACTTAACCCGCGTATTAATAGGTAGTAGCTAGATTATCTTGCCATCAATCTAGTAATACAAAGCAGGTTTTTGCCACAAAAAGCGCTGTCGGCCCCTACCTTTCTGATTGACCAATATTACTCATAATGAAAATTGTTTTTCTCTGTGGTTCCTTGGAGTCTGGCCGTGACGGGGTAGGCGACTACGTACGGCGCCTGGCGGGGGAATTGTCGCAGCAAGGGCACGAGCCGGCAGCCATAGCATTAAGTGACCACTACATCGAACAGGAAATCACTACTAACCTAGAGGCGGTCGACGTAGCGTTGCCAATGCTTCGGTTGCCAGCGAGCATGCCCATGAGCCGGCGCCTCCAGATAGCTAAGGAGTGGACGGATGCTTTCGGAGCGGAGTGGCTTAGTCTACAGTTTGTTCCTTTCTCTTTTCATAAAAAGGGACTGGCTTTCAATTTAGGCAAACGCTTGGCGCATTTAGGCCGCGGCAGGTCCTGGCACCTTATGGTACATGAGCTATGGGTGGGTATGGATGCAGAAGCACCGCTCAAACACCGCTGGTGGGGCAAGTTGCAACGGTATCTGATTAACGCCATGATTAAGGACCTGCGCCCAAAAATCATTCATACCCAAACCTCCCTCTATCAAGCTCAACTGGCCAAACTGGGTTTTAAGAGCCACCTGCTGCCGCTGTTTGCTAACATTCCAAACACCAATCTTACTAAACAAGAGGATATATCCAGTGAGCAGGGCAATGCTGTTTCGCTAGTCATTTTCGGAAGCATTCATGCAGGTGCCCCTGTTGAGCAGTTTGCTCAAGATGCGGCACGGTATGCCCGAGAAAATGCGACAACTGTGAAGCTAACCATGATTGGCCGGTGTGGTAAAGAGCAGGAGACTTGGGCCACTATTTGGCGAGCAGCCGGGCTACCAGTAGAAATCCTAGGTGAACAGACACCTCATTTCATCTCTCGGGTACTTTCTGAAGCTTCGCTGGGCGTTGCCACCACACCGGTCGACGTAATTGGAAAAAGCGGTACGGCCGCCGCCATGCTCGAACACGGCTTACCCGTGCTGTGTGTCGCGCATCCGTGGTTTCCCATCGGGATTGCTCCGGCGCAACCACCTAGCAGAGTAAGAGTGTACAAAGAAGGGAACTTTGAGACTTATCTCCTCGGAAGAGTCCCGGTGCTTTCTGCTAATGCATCCGCTGAAATTGCTACTAAGCTGCTGACTAGCTTGATGGCGGCCAGTGCACAATAGAAGTCACTGCTGGTACTTTTAATCTAGCTAGAAGCAATTCTTTACATACACAGCTTGTGGATGTGCCACGAGCCGCTATAAAAGCTTGCGTGTAAAGCTATGTCTTGCAAGGCTCTGATAGATTGATAATTATCTATTGAGTTTGGACTTGCGATACTGATTACCAATAAATAGAATTGGAAATTTTACTTGCTGAGTTAGCAGGTATGCTACCCCCGAGAGATACTGTTGTAAGCTTCCTAGGGGTGCCCTAGTTGAAAAATCAAGGCCGCACTTTTAATTTAGCTGAGCTTTACAACTAGGTATCGCTCTATGTTAGATAAGAATGCGCAAAACTTATATTTTGCAACAAGGAGGATTTATACTTCGCTTTCGATATATACCTAAGTTTTTTGGGGTATTTCGCAGCTCATGGTTCTCCCTTCTGGGAATGAAGATTGGTAGCGGTACGCAAGTGCCAAAGATTACTATCACATGGCCGCATCAGGTTGCCATTGGTAAGAACTGCATCCTAGAAAAAGGGATATTCTTTAAATACGATGGTGTTTGGCAGCAGGGGCCATCCATTCGCATTCAGGACGACGTGTTTATTGGTACTGGCTGTGAATTTAATATTCGCGAGAGCATTGACATAGGCAAAGGCTCGCTTATTGCCTCTGGCTGTAGGTTTGTCGACCACGACCACGGTATAGCAGCTAGTCAGCCAATACGTTTCCAAGACGGACCACAGCAGGCAATCGTCATTGGGGAAGATGTTTGGATTGGAGCCAACGCCATTGTGCTAAAGGGCGTGAGCATTGGCAGCGGCGCAGTAGTAGCTGCTAGTGCCATCGTGACGAAGTCTATTCTGGCTAACGAGATATGGGCCGGAGTGCCGGCTAAGAAGATAGGCCAGCGACAGTAGTTACAGTAATAGATTGGTAGCTAAATAAACACTGTTAGTTGCTAGCGGGTATGCAGTAAGCAGCTACTAGTGCCTAGGCCGGGTAGCAATTAGATTTTTAGGAGGCCACGTAATCATATAAATAATTAAGCCCAAAACCAGGTGCAGCGCATGCATCCGGTTTTGGGCTTAATTATTTATATGATTACTTTCTTGGGAGAGGCAGTAACCTCGACCTTTTTGCGATTGATTAGCCAATTGAAAAAATCAACCCATTTATGGCGCTGTGCTTCTAGTAGAAGGCCAATTGCAATGGCTATAAGGCTAGTAAAGAAGATAGCCTGCAAAGGTTGGATTATGTTATTGGTTTGCCAGCCGAAGATAGCTCTCCATAATATCAGTAGCGGATAGTGTAGCACGTAAAGAGAAAAAGATAAATCGGCCACCGTACGTATTGGTTGTACCCAAGCTCCCTTCGTTGCGCTCTGCTGCGTCGGCAGATACCATAGTGCTACAGAAAAGAAAACTCCCAGAACCCAGTCTTTTAAGAATTGGCTTGCAAAGTATAAAGGTTTGCTGCCTAGTACGTAAGGTGCTGGTGGGCAATATACTGTAAACAGGCCGGCCGCAATAAACAAGGCAATCACTACTAACCAAGACTCGTTAGTGGGTCGTGTTGGTTTGATGATTCGATAGGCAAAGAAGCCAAATAGCCAAATGGGCAGCAGTAAAAGTATCTTCGGCCCCGCAATAAGGCTGGCAACCGCTATGAGCAAAATAGACTTCCAGCCTGGGCGTCGGTAGAATGTAATGCCAAATATTAGATAATACCAGAATTCATAGCTTAGGGACCATAAGGGCGCATTGATGGGTGGGGCAGCTGACAATAGACCTATTTCATTGCAAAAAGCAATGCACAGGCCGTATCTAGCTAAAGAGTTACCTCGAGAATAGAAAGCAGATAAATCGGGGTTGAAATAGTTAACAATTGTGTCAATAATTACCATTAATACCAAGGTTGGTATCACTACTGAGTATAGGCGGCTCAACCGAGCAACAGCATATTGTCGAAGACCACGATTATTATTTGTAGTTGTATAACCAATAAGATATCCAGATAGAACGAAAAATAATACAACTGCTGCGTGAGCAAAATTCTCTAAATATGAAGTTATATTTAAATACGTAACTCCCCATTGTTGACTTGCGTGGTAAACTACTACTAAAAGCGCCGCTATTATGCGTAAGCAATCTAGAAACACGCTAGTGGTGCCACTGAGCTTTCGTCCCTTCAACTCATTCATTATTTCTACGTGATATAAAAAGTGTTTATTTGGCTTAGTTGGTAGCCACAATAATTCTCCCCAATTTTGACAGCGTGATACGCAAGGCTATTAGGAGCCTTTTTTGAGCTTATTCACTAGGAACAAGCTGGAACTGAGGGAGCATATAAGAAGCCTTTACTGCTGCGCAGGCTTCAGGTGGCTCAGTGATATCGGCCACTTAATGCAGAAGCTGACTGGCTACAATCAGAATTATGCCCGGTTTCTAACCTAGAAACCGGGCATAATTCTGATTTAGAGCCCTATTCAGGCTTATTTCCTGTTAGGAAACTTCTTTGCCAAAGTTGCTATTGCAACGTGTTTTTGGCGAGGGTATCTTCTAAGGTAAGCGCATCAGTGAGCGTCGGCCGGTCGAAATATTCTTCTTGCTCGCGGCGCAATTGGTCGATAAGACGGCCTTCGGGCAAAACTACGTCGTCGTAAGTTAGTACTTGGTCCTTAGGTATATCGCGGCGCAATACGCAGCCCTCGGCCACCCCAATGGGTAGCAGATTTTGCTGCCGAGCTACCGGGTAGTTTTCGGCTAGGCCATAGGTCATGTAGTGGCCGATGCCATCGAGCGTCTCGCCGGCCTTGAGGTCAATTTTGGCAGCCGTTACTACTTCTACCTTTGGAGCCCCTTGTGGAGCTAGGGCTGCATCGTGGAAGAGCACAGCCCGCGCCACCGAATTGGGCGTTTCGAAGTGGCAGAGGTGATAAGGAGTGTAAAAGCAGTAGAGCGGCCCCGGCCCTAGCTTATAGAGTTTGAGGTAGTGTTGCTGCACCGGGTCGTCGTGCGTACCTAGCACAAACACGCCGGGGCCCGGCTCCGCGCCCACCACGTAGTCCACAATACCTGGCCCACCACTCAGCAGTAAGTCTTGTGGGTACCACTCGGCCGCTTTACTAATAGGAGTACCGGGAGCTACAGTGGGCCCTAGCATACCACGCTGGGCTACTTCCATACCTAGGGCATTGGCAATTACCGCCTGCTCGAAGCTGATTTTGCTGCCATCGGCAAAGCTGGTGACCATGCTTGGGTTTTGGCCCCACTGACGAGCAAAGCCCTCCTGGGTCGTGGGGTTGCGATAGGGGTCATGCAGGCCTTTGATATTACCACACAGCACTGGTTTGACACCTAGGCCGATAACAAAGCGTGCTAGATTGAGCGTCACACCTGGCTGGTCGCCATCCGATACAGTATACACCACGCCAGCGCGGTCGGCATATACTTTTAGGATAGAGCCAGCAGTGCCATCGAGTTCAGCGTTGAGCAGCACAATGTGCTTGCCATGTTTGATGGCCTCGAGCACCACATGCGCACCGTGCTCTACAGCGCCGGTTACCTCAATAATGACATCAATACCACCCGCCCGGCTCAGCAGTAGGGCATCTTCAGTGATGGCGGGCTTGCCAACCTCGATGCAACGCTCCAACGCCGCTACCGACGAAACTTCTTGGGCTCCTAGCTCGCCGGCCTCGTCGTAGGCTCGGCGTGCTTGCGCCAGGGTACGGTTGGCGATGGCGACTAGCTCCATGCCCGGTACATAACGGCAGATTTGCCGGGCTACGCCCCGGCCCATGAAGCCGGCGCCCACCATGCCCACCCGAATGGGTTTGCCAGCAGCTTGCCGAGCTTTTAGTGCGTTGTCAACTAATATCATAATGCAGAAAAAAGCGGAAGATTAAAGCGCCGTGGCCGAAGTAGCCAACGGCTGGAAGTCAGGGTGGACTTGGTCCTTGTCCGATATCAACTGGGGCACGGCTGGCCACTCGATGCCAATAGCCGGGTCGTTCCAGCGCAGGCCGCGCTCGGCGCCAGGCGCATATTTGGCCGATACCTGGTAGGCTGCGTCGGTGTTAGGCTCCAGCGTCAGGAAGCCGTGGGCAAAGCGCCCCGGTACAAATAGCTGACGAAAATTATCGGCCGTCAGCTCTACACCTATCCATTGGCCGTAGGTTGGCGATTCTTCACGCAAGTCTACTATTACATCGTAGAGGGCGCCGCGGGTGCAGCGCACCAGTTTGCTCTCCTCGTAGGGAGCTAGCTGATAGTGCATACCGCGTAAGGTGCCTTTGGTCGGGTTAGACGATAAATTGGCTTGTAGCGGCGGCAAGTAAATGCCGTGGGCAGCAAACTCGTCTTCGCACCACGAGCGGGCAAAAAAACCGCGCTCATCGGTGCGGCGCTCTAGGTCAATAATAAAGGCGCCCGCTAGTTTGGTCTCGGTAAAAATCATAGAAGGAGTATGCGGAAGAGGCTATGTCAAAAACTCACCTAGGCTAGCGTGGCTTCGGTAGCTACTGGGCTGGCCCAGGTCAGCTGCTCAGTTAGCTCGCCTTGCTCGCGCAGGGCAGCTAGTACGCGCAGGCGCATCAGCCGCGAGCCGCGGAACTCGGGGTCACGGAACCCCATAGCCAGTAGCTTTTCGTGTAGCTCGGCAATGGTAGCGGCTAGGCTGTGCTGGGGCTGGTGGTCGGGAGCAAGCTCTTGAAACAAGCTAAAGTCGACGCGGTACGAGCGCAGGTCGGGGGCCGCGGCGGGGTTCACGCTTACGCGAGTGCCGGGCAGAGCGGTGGCTACAGCTTCAGCCAGCTCTTTCACACGGTAGTTCCAGGTATCGGAGCCCGCATTAACGGCCAAGAAGCGGCCGCCATTGGCAGCTTCACGAGTAATGGCCCACTCAATGGCCCGCGCCATGTCGCGCACATGAATGAGTGGACGCCAGGGTGTACCATCGCTCAGAATGCTGATTTCGCCCGTAGCTACGGCGCTGGCCACAAAGTCGTTGAGTACTAGGTCGAGCCGCAAGCGGTCGCTCCAGCCACAGGCAGTAGCAAAGCGCAGGCAGGTCACTACAAAATCGTCGTCGGCTAGCGGAGCTAGGTCTTGCTCGCTGGCTACTTTAGAGCGGGCATACGCCGTGAGTGGGTTCACACTCGAGGTTTCGGTCTTGGCATCTTCGCCGCCCATGCCATAGATGCTGCAGGAACTAGCAAAAACAAAGGCTCTTACCCCAGCCGCTTTGGCCTGCCGGGCCAACTCAATGCCGGCTTGATGGTTAACTTCCATCGTTACTTCCTCATAGGCTTTGCCCATGGGGTCATTGGAGATAGCAGCCAGGTGAACTACGGCATCGACGCCGGCCAGGAGCTCAGCGGGCACTTGGCGAACGTCACCAAATACTTGGCGGTCAAGCCGTGACTCGGGCAGGCGCTCTGCTCCCGTAAGGCAATGCGCAAAAAAGCCTAGGTCATACCCAATCAGTTCGGCAGTAGGGAATGCTTGGCGTAGCTGCTGTACTACCCCGGGCCCTACGTAGCCCATATTGCCCGTGAGCAAAATGCGAGATAAAGTCATAAAACAGTAAGATTAATGCAATAGCGAAAAGGCAGAGAATATATGTTTTAAAGCACGCCTGCTAGCAGGTGTTCGGGAAGCGTGCGAGCAGGAGCGTCAACAGGAGCAGCAGTCCGCTGAAGAGCAGCGGGCGTCCAGACTGGCTCGGGAGCCCACACTTTCCACGGTGCTTTGCCAGCCTGCCACATCTCTTCGAGCATATTGCGGTCGCGCAGGGTATCCATAGGCTGCCAGAAGCCAGAGTGGCGGTAAGCGGCGAGCTGGCCTTCGGCCGCTAGGCGCTCGAGGGGCCCCTTTTCCCACACAGTGCTATCCCCGTCGATATAATCGAACACACTCGGCTCTAACACGAAGAAGCCGCCGTTAATCCAGGGGGTTTCACCTCCTTCGGGCTTCTCCGTGAAGTTATTAACGTGGCTGTCGGCATCGCTCAAGCTAAAAACTCCAAAGCGGCCTGGCTGTCGCACGGCGGTCAGCGTTGCTTGAGCACCCTGCTGGCGGTGGTAATCAATGCTAGCCTGAATATCAATGTCGCTCACGCCATCGCCGTAGGTAAGGCAGAACGTGCTGTCGCCCACGTATTCACGCACCCGGCGCAGGCGGCCGCCTGTCATGGTTTCGAGGCCGGTATCGATGAGCGTCACCGTCCAAGGCTCAGCATTATTGCGGTGAATCTGCATTTCATGGCGGTCCGTCCGAAAGGTTACATCAGAGGTCAGCAGGAAATAATCAGCGAAATACTGCTTAATCATGTGACCCTTATAACCGCAGCAGATTACAAAGTCTGTAATGCCATGATGGGCATACGTCTTAAGGATGTGCCACAGAATTGGCTTGCCACCAATTTCAACCATGGGTTTGGGCCGAATGCCGCTTTCTTCACTTATACGAGTGCCGTAGCCGCCCGCCAAAATAACTGCCTTCATAGATGGGTGGTAGATGATTAGGATTGGGAAATGACGTCCTTGGTAGGACAAGCGGAAGTAAAAAGATGTGATTGTGTGTAGGCGTAGTTGTCAGCCCTTTGCTAAAGGCCAGTACCGCTGCTGACCTTAGCAGCCAGTAGTAGTGAGAATAGCTAATTATATATAATGTGCCACTGTATAGGTTTGATAACCAAAGGCATGAATTGGCAAGGTGGCACTATGCCAATGAGCTCAACAGGCAATAGCAGGACAAGAGAAACAAAGTATGTTCTCTGGTAGATAGTAGTCCCCTAGGAGTTGCTAGTAGAGAAGCTGCCTTTGCAAGGTAAAAAATGCAACAGCCGTGCTGTGTAGCAAAAGCATGTCAATAGTCAGATTGAAAGCAGGAACCTGTCTTCCAACTGCTACTACTGTATTTGGTAAAGAAGCAAATTATTGGGTACTAACTGTTGGCTGGTACACAACTAAAGAGAGACGAGATGTTGACATAGAAAGAGCGGAGAGTAGATAGCGATGTAAAGAAAATTATTAATTTGTTCACAAACAATATTTTTAAAGTGCTTAACTAGATGAAATTTGGGTGAATATCAAAAAAATTATGCTGCTTGCCCGCTATGCTGCTACTTTACCAAGTATTCATTATATTAAAATAATTTAGCGGTTTAATAAATAAAATTCATTTTCTGTTCACGCCATAACAGAGGAGCTTAAATAACTTGCTTGTGCCCTGCGTTAACAATTAGTGTGCGTGCAAAAAAATATTGCAGTCTTAGCTAAGCTGCTAATGACGCTGCCTAGCTAAAAAGCTGCTGTCAATTAAAAGAGAGGACAACGTCGAGTTAGGGCGTGTTACTTGTAACAACAAATAGAGACGAGAACCTAAGCTTTAATTAATAAATCATTTTCTAACACATTCTCTAAAAGAAAGCGCTAGTCTATGTTAACGTTGGTAGGGGCGGGGGTGAAAATACTGGGCTGTAAATCAGATTATTAAATAACAATCCTTGTGTATTCTCAGTCATATGCCTTCTGTGCTCATCGCAGCCGGCCTTATTAGGGCAAACAAACTGCGAGTAAAAAAGACTATTAGCAAAAGAGCTGCCAACTTTTATTTTTTTGCATAGTCAAAGAAAATGACTTTGCTTATTTTTTATTTTGTTTACTTCTATTATGAATAGGTGCAATATGCCTGCTTTTATCTAGCAGTGTTATAAATAGAGAATGAAGTCAGCTTAAGCTTGTGTTAGGCACACGTGCTGCAAACAGGGATATTAGTAAAATTTAGCCAGTGTCGCGACTCAGTGGTACTTATAAAAGCATTAGCTTAAGCAAGGGATTTTTATTTAGATGGTCTGCTCTGGGTATGCCAACTAAATAATAGGTTATTGAGGGCTGGCCTTATGAGTGCGTAGGGAGCGACATGGTGCCAGCCAAATATGAAGCCTTGACTGGCTGAAAAACCTGCTAGTTCTTACCCTAGGTAGGGGTGTTTTAACAGAGCACTAGTGTCGCTTTCCTGATTGAGGCATATCTCATAGCCGACAAGCGGCTACACTGCCCAACTGGCGCTATGCCTAGCAATGGGAAGTTGTGATTAGTAATCACTAAAGTTTACCTGTAGCGGGTAATAGGACAGCATGGAAGAACGCCTACCTATAAGATAGGAGGTAGTATGTACTGACAGGTGAGTAAGCAGTAGGATTTTATAGAGTTGAAGATGCACTATTAAGTCTTTGCTTCTAAGCACTGCTAATAGGTGTACAGCTAAAATCCATGCTCTTTTCAAGGCAAAACTTTATATTAAGGATAGTTTTAGCCTAAAAAAATTCATCTGTTAGTCAAAGTTGATTAAATGACTTCAAGTTTGTTGTCTTTGATTCTGTGGAGGAGTCTAATGCGAATAGCACTTATGAAAGAGTGTTCGCTGCCTATATTGGGTTTATAGTTTTATTGAAAAGTAGGATAATATGGCATTAATAGGTAATTGATGAGCAGGTTTTTACTATTAGTTTTTATGGTTTAGTAATTATAATCCACGATGAATTAATAAGATATTTGTTAGTATGATAAAACTTTTGTTGTTTTGCATTATTAAATCACAACCCCACTCTTTCTCTAATGGCAGTAGACCTCGCCCAACTACAACAGATACTGGATAACGCTCAAAAAGCAGATGCTTTCAAAGCTGATGTTAAACGTGCCTTGCGCAAAGTGTCTTCTCTGGTAACTAATCTACAAGGCGCCCTAGATGAGGCAGAGGCTTTAATGAGCGATGAATACACGCCGACAGTAAAGGAGCGTAAGCCGCGTGTTCCGCGCGAAGCCACGGAAGTGGATGCGGAAGCTCCTTACGGCAGAAAGAAGGATGGTACTCCAAAGAGTAAGCCGGGCCGCACAAAAGAATAGCTGTACCCGCCGCCAACAATGCAAAGGCCCGCTTAATATTAATTAAGCGGGCCTTTGCATTGTTGGCGGCGCGTTTTGGCCATGCTAAGGAGCACAGCGTCTAAATAGCTGCTAACCTCTTCGGCTATGAGGTAGCTTAATCACTAAATAATTTATGTTTGTGATAAGCTCATCATTTATCGCGTATAATACCTTAGCAAATGCTAGTTAGGTAAGTATTCATTGTGAAGGAAGTAGCTATACTATGAGCTGCAAGGAAAACTTATAGTATTAGGCTTAATTGCTGCTATCTATTTGGTGTATGCTAGTTACTTCTTTCTGACTATTCTATCCATACTGAATAGCTTTTAGCAAGCTAGGTGCTGCTTCTGCTAATTCTCTTATTCAGGCTTTATATATCAAGAATACACCATTCTTGAGGGAGGCAGATTGGTGCAGCAGTCATTTCTGGTTGCTAACTATGAAAAAGTGACTTTACTTGCTTTTTCCTTTGATTCTGAATTTGAATAGCTATGCTTTACTGCTAAGGTTTCTGCTTTTGGCGCTGTCAATGAGCGGGTTGTTAATAGTGTATGCAGTTAGAATTTTTTACTTTGATGCTGACGTCAGCGCAAAATGCTTTTCTCTTAATTTTATATCATTTGGTAGCGGGGCTGTGAGTGTCTGGGTAGATTCATTGTACTTAATATTATTTGAAAACTTGCTGCAATAGATAAAATATAGAATATTTGTCTTGTAAGGTTTTATTTCTTTACACTCGCAATCGTTATTGTATATGAGGAACAAACTTTAGTTCTGCCTCGCATTCTTAGAGGTTTTCTCTATGCTACTAGCTTAGATTATTTTGCTTAGTCTAAAGAGAGATAAAACTACTTTCGGCTATCTTAGGCTCGTCGGTCTTGAAGCCTATTGGTATTCTGCCTTATAGCTTGTATTACTTGCGCTTTACTTAGTAGCTAGTTCTTCCTAACGCTTAAGAATAAATTGAAGCAGATAGCCGCTAAGTATAGTCTGATAAACGCTACCTAGGTACTTCAGCCTCATCCATCGTATACAGATGTTCAACCATCTTGGCCGCCTGTAGCGGCTGACTACGCTATGGAATTTACTCGTTTGGGGGCCACTGGCCTCCATGTTTCTAAAATCTGCCTGGGTACTATGACCTACGGCACGCCCACTGACCGCTGGCCCTGGGCCTTGAATGAAGAGCAGAGCCGCCCCTTTATTCAGAAAGCGTTGGAACTGGGCATCAACTTCTTCGATACGGCCGATGTGTACTCGAATGGAGCCAGTGAGGAAGTAGTAGGCCGGGCGCTACGCGACTTTGCCAAGCGCGACGAAATAGTGCTGGCCACTAAGGTTTTCAACCCAATGGGGCCGGGGCCCAACCAGAAGGGGCTGTCGCGCAAGCACATTATGAGCGCCATCGACGCCAGCTTGCAGCGCCTAGGTACCGACTATGTAGACCTGTACCAGATACACCGCTGGGACTACGACACACCTATTGAGGAGACACTGGAAGCGCTGCACGATGTAGTGAAAGCTGGCAAGGCGCGCTACATCGGGGCATCGTCGATGTATGCGTGGCAGTTTGCGCAGGCGCTGTACCTAGCTGACAAGCACAATTGGACGCGTTTTGTGAGCATGCAGCCGCACTACAACCTCGTGTATCGGGAGGAGGAGCGCGAGATGTTGCCGCTGTGCCAAGACCAAGGCATTGGCGTCATTCCGTGGTCGCCGCTGGCGCGGGGGCTGCTCACAGGCGGGCGCAGCAAGGAGCGCAATGAGACGGAGCGCGCTAAAACCGACGCTTTTGGTAAGAGCCTCTACGGGCGCGACGACGATTTTGCGGTGGCCGACCGCGTGACTGAGATTGCCCAGGAGCGCGGATTGCCTAACGCGCAAATAGCTTTGGCCTGGATGCTGTCGAAACCGGCGATTACGGCGCCTATTGTGGGAGCCAGCAAGCCCGGCCACCTAGAAGATGCCGTAGCAGCCATCGACGTGAAGCTAAGCGCCGACGAGATAAAGCGACTAGAGGAGCCCTACCAGCCCCACCCGGTACTAGGCTTTTCGTAGCATTAAGCGAACGGTTGGCTTAGAGCAGCTAGCCTAGAGGGCTTGAAGAAAAAGCCTAAAAACCGTCATGTTCATCTAGCAGACACTAGGTGGGCATGGCGGTTTTTGATTCTTAACAGATGTCTCTCTCCTTCAGTAGCGGGATGACCGTATAAGATGTACGCTGTTTTTCACTCGTAAACTTTCCGCATATGCGTTTTGTACTTAGCTCCTTAAAAATGCCGCTACTAGCTTTGGCGCTCGGCTTGGCCGCTTGCTCTACTAATGAGCGGCTGGCGCAAGTAGACCAAAAAACGGGCATCAACTTCGCCACCTATAAAACCTACGGCTTTATGGATGCTGTGGCGCGCAACGATTCAGCGTTTCAGAATTCGGGCACTGGCATCTTCGACCTGAAACGGGCGGTGACGGCAGAAATGGCGCGCCGTGGCTTTCAGCAAGCCGACCGGCCCGACTTGTGGGTGAACATAGGCATCGTAACGGAGCAGAAAACCCAGACGCGGCAAGGCAATTTTCAGTTTGATGGGGCGCCCCAATACATTGGGCAGCGGCGCTACCACTGGGATGCGCGCGACATACCAGTGGGCCAGTACCAGGAGGGTACAGCGACTATTGATATCGTAGATGCCGCCCGCAAAGAGCAGGTGTGGCAGGGTACTACGACCAGCATTTTGTCGCGCAAGCCGACCAAGTCAGCCAAGCAGATTGACAAGGCGGTAGCTGCGATGTTTGAGCAGTTTCCGGTGGCGCCGCGCTAAGCGACCCTAGGGTGCTTAGCGGGCCTGGGTACGGTCGATGAGCTGCTGCACATCGGTAGTAGCTACTTTCTGGCCAGTTTCGGCGGCGCGGTAGATGGCCAATAGCAATTGCACGTCGCGCAGGCCCATTTCGCCTGGTACGCGAGTGGGCTTGTTATGCAGTACGCAATCGGCGAAGTCGTCCATCTGGGCGGCCTGCTGGTTGATGTTGGGCAGGTTGAGCTTGCCATCGTTTTTGCTGGTGCTGCCCGCCAAGCCGCCGTAGCCAAAGGCTGGCTGCAACTCAAACCAGCCGTTGGCCGCCTCGGCACGCAAGCGGCCATCGAGGTTTTCGGCGTAGCTGGTGTGGCAATCGGCCGTAGTACCGTCGGCAAATTGCAGCTGCCACTTGATGCCCGCCTCTACATCCTTGAACAGCTGCGGGTTGGTATTGGGGTCGAACTTGGCCGTAATCGCAGTAGGCACTTGGCCTTTGGTATATAAGCAGCCTTGCAGGCTGTAGATGCCCATGTCCATGAGCGGGCCGCCCCCCCCCAGCGACTTACTCACGCGCCACGGCGTATCGTTATTAAACCGGAAGCCGTTGTCGGACACTAAGTGCTTGAGTGGTCCGTAGGCCTGCGTCTGCCCTAGGTGCATCATGGCTTGGTTGTGCGGCTCGAAGTGCAGCCGGTAGCCGATGCTGAGTTTTTTACCGGCTTTTTGGCTGGCGGCTATCATGCGGCGGGCATCGGCCACGGTGGTGGCCATGGGCTTTTCGCAAATGACGTGCTTGCCGGCCTGGGCCGCTCGCACCGCATACTCGGCGTGTAGGGCATTGGGCGTCACCACGTACACGATATCAATATCGGGGTTGTCGATGATGCGGTCGAACGTTTTATAATCGTAAATATTTTTGTCAGGTAGCTGGTACTGCTGCTTCCATTTAGCCGCTTTTTCGGGCGAGCCCGTGACGATACCCGCCAGCCGGCACAGCTTGGTTTGCTGCAAAGCCGGCGCCAACTGGCCGGCACTGTACTTGCCCAGGCCCAGCAGTGCTACGCCTAGTTTGCGCTCGGGCGGCAAGGCGAGAAGATTGGGTGCTAGCAGCGTAACCCCGGCACCTAGGGAGAGGGTCCGAAGAAAATCGCGGCGCGAAGCAGCCGGAGCACTAAAGTCAGTCATGGCAAGGAAGGGGAGTAGACCACTGCTTACCCCTTACTACACCAGTGGGTTATGTCGAGCTTATCGCCACCGGGTATACGTAACTGTTCCAATACCTTTATTTTGGCCCACCAAAAGAACGTAGACTCGCCTTCTTACCTGTACCGTGATGGCCGCCCCTAGGTGTCAATAGAAGTCTGGTGCATCGGTCAGCACCGTAATGCGCAGTTCAGTTTGCTCTTGCCGTAATAATGGGAGGATAGAGAAACGCGCCAGAAGTGGTTCTGAACGTTGGTGCCAAGCACCAGGTAGAGCAATTGCATACGCGCCGAGCGGGGTAGGAGAGGCCTAAAACACGGCGCCCCGAGTAGGCTACTGCCAGGGGCAACAGCTTACTCGGGGCACTCGGAACTGCTAGATTACTTCAGGGTCGCGCGCACGGCTTTCACCTCTGCTACTTGCACGGCACTGGCTTTATTACCGAAGCTATTGCGGACGTAGGTAAGCACATCGGCAACTTGCTGGTCGGTGAGGTGGGCCTGGGCGGGCATGTGCTGCTTGTATTCCTCGCCGTCGATTTCGATGGGCTCGGCTAAGCCGGCGAGTACGATATGCGACAGGCGCGCCTTGTCGCCGAGCACGTAGGTGGTTTTGATAAGAGGAGGGTTGATAGGCGGCAAGCCGCCGCCGTCGGCCTGGTGGCAGGTGATGCACACGTTCTTATACACTGCGGCGCCCCGCTTAAGCGAAGCTGCCAGGGCAGGGTCGGCAGCGGGTTTGGCCGAGGTCTTAGCGGGCGTCTTGGGGGCGGGGCGGTGCTGGGCTTGCAGCGTGAGGCCCGCGCCGGCTAGGGCGGCACCTAGGAGAAGTTGCTTGCTGAAAATCATTTTTTGGCGTTGTACACAATGCGGTAGATAGTGCCTTTCGAGTCGTCGCTGACGTAGAGCGAGCCGTCGGGGCCTTGGGCGAGGCCGCAGGGGCGGTGGTCAGCGCGGCCCGAAGCAGTCTTGGCTGCTGAGCCCGAGAAGTTATCGGCGAAAACCTCCCACTGGCCGCTGGGCTTGCCATCTTTAAAAGGCTGAAACGCTACCATGTAGCCAGCTTGTGGCTCGGGGGCGCGATTCCAGGAGCCGTGGAAGGCGATGAAGGCGCCGTTGCGGTACTTGGCCGGGAACATGGTGCCGGTGTAGAAGAGCAGGCCATTGGGTGCCATGTGGGCGGGGTAGGCAGCAGCCGGCTTGAGGTAGTCCCCTTTAGCCGGTGTTTTGCCATCGCCACCGTACTCGGGGCCCTGCATTACTTCCTTGCGCTGGGGGTCGTAGTAGATATAGGGCCAGCCGGCATTAGAACCCTGGCTGAGCGCGTACATGCACTCGGCGGGCAGCGTGGCCGACTGCTGGTCGGTGTAAAGGGCGGGCCAGTTGTCATGCAGCTGGTCGCGGCCGTGCTGCATCACAAAGAGTTGGTTGTCTTGCGGATTCCAGTCGAGGCCCACCACGTTGCGCAGGCCAGTGGCGTAGCGCGTGCCATTGGCGTAGCGCTGGTTGAGCTGGCTGGCCTTAAACTGCCAGATGCCACCCGCCGAATCGAGGATGGGGCAGTTGGGTACGCCCTTCGAGCCGCGCGTGCGGTCCTGCTCCTGGCAAGCGTTGGCATAGGCGCCCACGTTCACATACAGGTTATTAGCATTGTCGAGCACAATAGATTTTGACTCGTGCTGGCTACCTACTTTAAGGCCGCGCACTAGTAGCTCGGCTTTGGCGGGGTCCACTACTTCGCCCCGGTCGTCGAGCTTGTAGCGGTACACGTCGTGGTCAGAGGAAGCGTAGAGGTAGCCGTTTTTTACGTACATACCCGTGCCACCGTAGTCACCAAAACCGCCCGTTACGGTGGCTTTGCCAGTAGGCTGGCTGTGTAGCACCAAGATGCCTTTGCCGTCCTTCACGCGGTTGAGCTTCACGTAAATAGTGCCCTGGGGCGTAACGGCAATATGGCGAGCTTTGCCGCCGGTTTCGGCTACTTTGAGCGCGCCGAAGCCAGCGGGAAGCTTCAGGCCGGCGTTGTCGGGGTCGGGTGCTACGCGCACGTTGGTTTGGCTAGCGTAGAGTGCAGCGCTGCCCGCAAGGGCCGCTACGCCCAGCAAGAGGCGGGGAGAGGTAGAACGCATGGGAATAAGTAAAGAAAAAACCGGATGTAAAAGTGGCTAGTTGGTACTGCTGCCAACTGCGAAGAAGGACGTAAGGTTGCAGCAATTAGCTGCGGCACACCTAGGCGGCTACTTTTGTGCCTATGCCCACTGCCCAGCCGACCATCGTATTCTTGCATGGCTTTGCCGAAAGCCGCGAAGTCTGGACCGAATTTACCCGTCCTTTTCCGGATACGTACCGCCTATTGGCGCCCAACCTGCTGGGCCACGGTACCAGCCTAGCGCCCGTGCCCGACTTCTCGATGGAAGCGCAGGCGCGCTACGTCATCGACCACCTAGGGCGCCGCAATGCTACTGAGCCGGTGCTGCTGGTGGGCCACAGCATGGGTGGCTACGTGGCCCTGGCGCTGGCCCAGCGCTACCCCGAGCGCGTGGCCGGCCTGGCTCTCATCAATTCCAGCGCCTACGCCGATACTGACGAGAAGCGCCACAACCGAGAGAAAAACATCAGCTTTGTGGAGCGCCATGGTGTGGCCAAGTTCATGGACAGCTTCGTGCGCCCACTGTTTGCCCCTGCCAATCGCGACCGCTTGCCCGAGGCCCGCGGCCTACTCGAAGATATTGGCAAGGCCACACCCGAAACTACGCTGGTGGGTGGCCTGCGCGGTATGGCCGCCCGGCCCGACCGCACGGCGGTGCTGCGCGCCGCTCGCTTTCCGGTGCTGCTGGTGGCCGGCAAGCACGATGTAGCCGTGCCGCTGGCCGACTCAGTAGCCCAGGCCGCCCTAGCTCCGGTGGGCACCGCGCTCTTTTTGGAAGGTAGCGGTCACCTATCATATCTGGAGCAGCCCGAGGCAACGCGCCGGGCAGTACTGGCACTGGCCGGCGCAGTGTTTGGGGAGTAAAAGGGCAAAAATTGTGCTACGCGTAGACAGTTCGCACTGAGCCATAAGCCGACCGCTTATGGTCATGCTAGCTAGGCTACGAGTGCATGCCATAGTGACTACCCGCTTGCTTCCTGCGTACTTGCCGCCCATGAAGCATTTTGCTACCCTACTAGTCGCGTTGCTGGCGGCCGGGCCACTGGTCAGCCAGGCCCAGTCCAGCGACGACAACCACCCGAAGTTTCCGAGCCCGTACGACTCGGCGCATTTTAGCTGGCGCAAGCCAGTACCGCGCAATCGCTTGCGCCCCTTACGCCCCGACCGCCCCGGTACCACCGAAAGTCCTTTTACCGTCGATGCTGGCCATTTTCAGCTCGAAACTGACCTAGGGCGCCTCATCAACGAGCCCGGCTCGGAAGAAGACCCGCAAAAGCGTACGTGGCGCGCCGCGTATGCCATCGTGAAGCTGGGGCTGAGCCGCAAGACCGATTTGCAGGTAGAATTACCTTTCTACGCGGCTCAGAAAGAGCGGCCACTAGGCACGGAGGACTGGGATACCAGCCGCGGCTTTGGCGATGTAGCTGTGCGCATCAAGCACAATTTTCTGGGCGACGACCAAGACGGGCCATTGGCCGCTAGTGTTATCGGTTTTGTGCGCCTGCCTACCGGCGTGTCGGGCGTTAGCAACACGCGGCCGGAATATGGTATTGTGCTACCCGTCAATGTAGAATTAGGTGACACCTATAACCTAGAGGCCCAACTCGAAACCGATTTAGAATACGACCCTGAAGGGGCCCAGCGCTATGTGCGCCTGATGCCATCGGTGGCGCTCGACCGGCAGTTTGGCGAAAAGCTGGGCCTGCTTGTGGAGGGTGCTTTTCCGTGGAACAGCGAGCAGCACCGCTGGCACGCGCAGCTCAATGTGGCGCCAACCTTTAACGTGACCGATAACTTCCAAGTCGATGCCGGTACTCACATCGCCCTGAATGGCCGCACTCAGCGCGAGTACTTTGTGGGCTTCACGGTGCGCTACTAACCAACATAACCGGCGCTTTGCGGGGCGAGCAGCAAATTAAACCTTTCGGCTCGCCCCGCATCCTACCCGGTATGAACTCGCAGCAGCAGCTTCAGCACTTGTACTGGCGTGCCGGCTTTGGCCCTCGCCCCCAGGACATCGCCGCGGGCCTGAGCCCAGCCAAGGCGCTGCGTCAACTCTTGCGTGATGCCGAGAAGTACACACCTATTGAGGGCCCTGCCCTGCACTACGCCGACCCCCTAGGTGCCGTGGTGGCGGTGCAGCCCACCGCACCCGCCCCAGCAGCACCGCCAATGGCTGGTGAGCTGCCCCTGCTCGGCCCACGCACGGCAGCGCTGCCCACTGGCCGGCCTGCCGCGCCTGTGCTGCGCCGCCGCGACCTCACGCCTGAGCAGCGTAAGCTGCAAAATGAGGGCATTCGCGACGCCTTCGCGGCCATGAGCACTGCTTGGATGGAGCGCATGGCCACTGGTCCCGGCCAGTTGCGTGAGAAAATGGCGCTATTCTGGCACGGGTACTTTGCCTGCCGCACGCGCCGGCCCGCCGACAGCTTGCAACTGCTCAACACCATTCGGGCCCACGCCCTAGGTGCCTTCCCGGACCTGCTGCTGGCCGTGAGCCGCGAGCCGGCCATGCTGCAATTCTTGAATAACCAGCAGAATAAGAAGGAGCGCCCCAACGAGAACTTCGCCCGCGAGGTGATGGAGCTATTCACCCTAGGCCGGGGCAGCTACTCCGAAACCGACGTAAAAGAGGCCGCCCGCGCCTTCACTGGCTGGAGCTACGACGGACAAAACAACTTCGTGTTTCGGGCGCGCCAGCACGACGACGGGCCCAAGACCTTTTTGGGCCACACCGGCAACCTAGGCGGCGAAGATGTCCTTGCCATCATCTTGCAGCAGCCGGCCGCGGCCACGTTTTTAGTCATCAAGCTGTACCGCTTTTTCGTCAACGACGTGCCCAATCCGGCGCACATCGAGTGGCTGGCCGCGGCCTTCCGGCGCAGCCACTACGATATTGTCGACCTAGCCGAGCGCTTGTTTTCAGCCGATTGGTTTTATGACGCAGCCAACGTGGGCGGGCGCATTAAGTCGCCAGTCGAGCTGATTGCTGGCCTGCGCCGCACCCTAGGCGTGCAAATTGACAATGCTAGGCCGCTGCTCGGCTACCAGAAAGCATTGGGCCAAACGCTGTTTATGCCGCCTAACGTGGCGGGCTGGCCCGGCGGCCGCAACTGGATAGATTCGTCATCGCTGCTGCTGCGCTTGCAATTGCCGGCCATCCTGTTCAAAAACGCCGAGTTTGCGCTGCGCCTCAAAGACGATGAGAACGACAGTACGCCCCAAACCACTGCCAAGGAGCGCACCGTGCGCAATACCGTGGGCGCCCACCTGCCGCTGGCCTCGCTGCAACAATTGCTAGATGGCGCCAGCGCGGCCGAGCAGCCTCAGCAGCTAGCCCGCTGCCTGCTGCAAGTCCCCATTCGCCCCGAAAACCTGGCGCTGGTGCAGCAAGCCGCCGCTAAGGCTGCCACGCCTGAAGAGCAATTGCGCACCACGCTGATAAGCTTGCTGAGCTTACCCGAATATCAATTGAGCTAAAGAGAATTGGTTTGCAAAATAACTGTCTAAACATGAAAGCGTTATCCTGAAAGCCATGCAACGTCGCCGTTTCCTGCAATCGTCTGCCTTGGCCAGCACCTTGCTGCTGGTGCCCAAGTTTTTGCACGCCCTCGACCGGCCCGAAACGCGGCTGGCCGCGCAGTTGCGCGATGCCCCGGCTGATAAGGCGCGCCGCCTCCTCGTGGTGCAGCTCAGCGGTGGTAACGACGGGCTGAATACCATCATCCCGTATCGCAACGACTTGTATTATAAGGCGCGGCCTACGCTGGCGCTCCGCGAAGCCGAGGGGGTATTGCCCCTCAGCGACGACCTAGGGCTGCACCCCGCCATGCGCGGCCTCAAGGGCCTCTACGACCAGGGCCAGCTGGCCGTGCTCAACGCCGTGGGCTACCCCAACCCCGACCGCTCGCACTTCCGCTCAATGGACATTTGGCAGACTGGCTCGGGCTCGGAACAACTGCTGACTACCGGCTGGCTCGGTCGCTACCTCGATAGCAGCTGCGCCGGGTGCGAGCGGCCCTACCAAGCCCTAGAAGTAGACGATACGCTGAGCCTAGCGCTGAAAGGGCACTTGCGTAAAGGGTTGGCTGTCAAAACGCCGGGTAAGTTTCACCAGCTCACCCAGAGCCGCTACCTCAGCCGCCTGAGCCAGGAGGCAGTGCCCGCCGCGGTTACCTCTGAGCTCGACTACCTCTACAAGACGCTAGCCGAAACCGCCTCGTCGGCCGACTACCTCTACGAAAAGTCGAAGGTGCATAGCAGCACCGCCACCTACCCTAACACCGACCTAGGGCGCAACCTCAAGACCACGGCCGAACTGATAACCTCAGGCGTCGAATCGCGGGTGTATTACTTGGCTCTCAGTGGCTTCGATACCCATGTGCGGCAGCACGGGCAGCAAGGCCGCCTGCTGGGCGAGCTCTCAGATGGCTTGGCCGCGCTAGCCGCCGACTTGCAAAAGAATGGCGAGTGGGAAAATACGCTCGTGATGGTATTCAGTGAGTTTGGCCGGCGCGTAACCCAGAACGCTAGCAATGGCACCGACCACGGTGCCGCCAACAACGTGTTCTTGCTCAGCGGGGCCCTGCGCAAGCCCGGCTTGCTCAACGCCCCGGCTAGCCTCGCCGACCTCGACCAGGGCGACCTGCGCTATCAGGTCGATTTTCGCAGCCTCTACGCCAGCATTTTATCCGACTGGCTCGGGGCCGATGACAAGCTGGTGCTCGGCCCTGGTATCGAGCGCCTTGCGGGCCTAGTGTGAGGAGGTAATTGGGGGTGTAATAAGTTGGGAAGCAGCGCAGTAGCGCAAGCTGGGCTATATCCTTGTCTGGCTCGGTCCGTACCTAGGGCCGTTTCACTCTCTTTTTCTCTTCCTGCTATGAAGCCCATTTCTCCCGCCGTGCACGGCGTTCTCGACTACTTGACTTGTATATTCTTTGCGCTGGCTCCCAGCCTGTTTGGCCTAAGTGGGGCGTATGCCACGGTATGTTATCTCCTGGCGGGCGGCTACCTGGTTATTTCGCTGCTCACCAATATGCCCCTCGGTGTATTCAAGGCCATTCCATTCTGGCTGCACGGCAAGCTAGAACTGGTGAGCGGCCCTGTATTCATCGCTTCACCCTGGCTATTTGGCTTCGCCGAAAATACCACTGCCCGCAACTTGTTTGTAGGCGCGGGCATCGTGTTTTTGCTGGTGTACTCGCTCACGCAGTGGTACCCACAAGACCGCACCGCCACGGTAGCTCACGCTTAGGTATTAAGTAGTAGTGCTTAGGTATAAGTGCTTAGCTAGATGGAAGGCTAAGCGCTTATACCTAAGCATTACTATTTAATTGCCAGATTTATAGTGGTACATTGAAGCCAAGCGCATAGGTAAGCTGGGCTGAACCAAAGCGGTGCGTCACCAGCGTTTGCCGGTCGTAGCCAATGCGCGAGTTGGTATAGTTGGCAAAGGCACCCTGCATATCGGACTGCAAGAAAAAATACCGGAAAATATCGAAGCGCAGGCCAGCGCTGGCCCCGGCCACCCAACCTTCGTAGCGGAAAGGCCCTTCGGAGTGGCTGGTGAAAATCGACGCAATGGTATACGTAATCATGGGGCCGCCCCCCACCTTGCCGATGGCGCTCAGGGCCAAGTGCTTGCCCATGAGCAGGCGCTGGCGCTTTACAAGATTCACCATCAGGTAGTTATTACCGTTGGTGTGCTGCAAGTGCACAAAGTCGGGGGTCACGAGCGTGTCGCGGTCGAAGCGAAAACCCCGAATCTGCCCCGCCGCTCGCATCACTTGGTTGTCATCGACCACGTACTTGAGGTGGTTCCAAGCTATCTCGATGCCTAGGTCATGCTTGTCGCCAAACATGTAGCCTATCGTGGCATCGTACTGGGGCACAGTTAGGTTGCTGGGTTTCCAAAAGTCGCTCATGCTCATGTGGTCATGCGCTTTGGCGTCGTGAAATGTGAAGTCGAAGTCATCGCTCGTGTGGTTGCGAAACCGGATGTCGGAGCGTGTATACCAGTCACGGTTATAGCCCCAGCTGAAGTACAGCGTGCCCTTGTGGTGGCCTAGGGGTAGTGTCTGGGTAGCGGGGCCCGGAGCATCCGGCTGCGTAGTTGGCTGGGCGGCCAGTGGAGTTGTCAGGCTGAAAGCTGCGCCGACAAGGAGGGTAAAAAACTTCACGTAAGGGATATAATGGCGGAGGTGCTGCCTGCTTAAGTAGACAAAAAGACGCGGCTTATATTTTTAGCTCGTCCCTAATTAAGTTTAAGCACGGCTATAACCGGGCGCCTACCACCACGGTTTTTTTGTACTCGCGGCGTTCGCCACCACTGGGTCTAAATAGCTCGACGTAAACAATATAGTAGCCCACGCCAGCTTTGTGGCCGCTGTCGTCGGTGCCATCCCACTGCACAAAGCCGGTAGTGGGTAGGCTCTCATTGCGTAGCAAGCGGCGCGTGAGGCGGCCTAGGGCATCGTACACCGTCACAGAGGCTAGGTAGCCGGGTTGGTCCAGCTCGTAGCCAAGGGTCGTAAAATCCTCTTGGCCATCATCGTCGGGCGTAAAAAGCTCGGGCGTTAGCGTAAGCTCCTGGCCCCCTCCGGCGGCATCCTGGGCTTGCGAGTTGGGGCGGCCAGGCGTGGCGTAGCCCACCGTGCTGGCCGCCGAGTGGAAGTTGCTTGCTAGGCTGGGCCCCGCCCCCCGGATGCGCTCAAGGCTCACACCTGCCTGGGTACTCAGTAGCGGCAACTGCTGGCCTTTGTCGTAGGCGTAGTGGTCCAGCTCCTGGGCAGTGGCATCGTAGAGGTAAAGGGTGCCCGCGCTATTATCGAGGGCCGGAAAGCCTGCCACCGCCAGCAGCGCCGTGGCTTCATTACTGGTCGGGTACTGCGCCTGCAAGATGCCAGCATCGCTAGTGAGCGCCACCAGCTGGCCCGGCGCCAGCACGTAGGCTACCGCAGGACTGATGAAACAAGCCCCTAGGCCAGTAGCTTTTTGACTAGTGAGCTGATACCCTTGTAGATTGAGGTAGCGCGCCGAGCGGTTAAGCAATTCTACAAAATACACACCACCTGAGCGGTGGTTAAATAGCACTTCGTTTACCACTAGGTCGCCGGGCTGCGCCGGCTCGGGCAGTGCAAAGCCAGCCGAGGTGAGTGCTCCACTGGCATTGCCCGCGCAGTCGGTAGCGCGGGCTACGGCCACAGTAGTCGGCTGGCTGGGCCGTAACGTCGTGCTGAGCCAAAGGTCTACGGTCCGAAAATCGGGCCCGACGGGCGCGGCCTGTCGCACACCTAGGGCCGCGCCCGCGCTGGTTTGCAGGCTGTAGAGGGCGGGGCTGGCGGCCGTGGCGCTGTCTAGCTTTTCGCCGAAGTGCAGGCGCACCGTGTTAGCCGTCAGTGCCGTGGCATGCAGGAGGGCGGGAGCTGTGCGGTCGGGGCTAGGGGTGGCCACGCTGTTGCGGCGGGCGGGGGTGCCGCCGCTGGCGTCTTGGCTAGCCTGCCAGTTTTCGGCACCGCCGCAGTAGGCGTTGGGGTCTCGCATTTCGAGGGTCCAGCCGCCGTTTTTCTTGCGCTGGTCGCGGTACCAGTCATCGGTGTAGGTCACTTCAGCTAAGGTTGTGCCCGTGCGCCCACGCAGCACCAACTGGTCGCCCGCATTGCTGAGCGCCGGGAAGTTGCTGACCCCGTATACCTTGCCATAGGGTGCAAACTGCGCGGCGCGGGTGGCGCCGCATACTACGGCGTACTGCCCGGGCAGCAGCTGAGCTGTATCGGGTAGTACCGCAGCGGTCGAGTTGCCCGCCTTCAGCAGCCGCACGCCCCGCAAACTCAGTAGCTTGCCAGCGGTGTTGTTGTAAATCTCCACAAACTCCGACGCCGGCAAGCCTACCGCAGGCGTCTCGCGAGCCATGATTTCAGTGATAAGAAGCTCGCCTACCTTAGGCAGCATGGCTACCCCGCTAAATGTGGCCGTGAGCGGCCCAGCCGCTAGGTTGCCGTAGAGGTCGGCTATCTGGCGTATTTCTAGGGTATTGCTACTGGCAAAATCCTGCCCAAACGTGAGCCGCACCACGGCCGGGTTCAGGGCCGATACCTGGGCGGTAGTGGGGGCCGCACCCGCGGCCAACCGGTAGTGAGCCGGCTGCGCAGCGGCGCTGGGGTCCACGGCTTCGTTGAACACCACATCGACCGTGCGGGCATCGAGGACAGCCACGCGCGTGAGTTGTGGCGCAGCCGCATCCGTCACGCTAAAGTCGTCGAAGTAAAAATTCTTGCTATTGGCCGCCGAGTACAGCAGCGAAATGCCGACCACAGCGCTGCGCTGGTGGGTGTTGTCAACGGGCTGACTAGCTTCGGCCACGAAGCTGCGGCTGCCGCCTAGGTCGCGCTCCAGCTTCCACTGGCCTTGTAGCGAGCGCGTGACCCGCACCCGCACTACGTTGTTGGTCGAAGAGCCTAGGGTGCCGTTTTGACCATCAATAAGTAAACTGGCTGCTTTTGCCGAGTCCTTGCGAAATAGACTCACCTCGTCGTCGGTGCCACCTAGGCGCACGAAATAGCCTTTGGTAGCGGGGCTTTTGAGGTCGGCTTGCGAGGCCAGCAGCCACACGTCGGCCAGGTTGCCGGAAGAAGTAGCCAGCTTGAGATTAGCCCAAAACTCCCAGGTGGTGCCGGTGCTGGCCTGGCACGGCGTCACGAGTTGGAGCTGGGTGCCCGTGGTGGCCGGCCCATTGCTTTGCAGCACTTGGTTGGCCACGGTAAAGCTGGCCGCGTCACCGGTCCAGACGGGATTTTGGGTAAAATTGCCGTCGGCAAACGTCTCGGCTAGTTGTGCGAAAGCGGCCAGTGGCAGTAGAAAAATTAGAAATAATAAGTACTTCATTAATAGGCTCACCTAGGATAGATAGCCCTAAATAAGTCCTTAAAAGCTGAACCACAATGCTAGGTTAGCAAAAGTCATTTGGGTGAGCTGTAAAAGAAAGGCCAGTGAGCAATCTAGTTGTTAAACAACTAGATTGCTCACTGGCCTTCATCCTATTTGCCCGTACTTAAACCATATAAAACTCCCACTGGATACGGTCGGGGTCTTTGAAGGCTACGTACTGCTTGGGCTGCACCGTATCGGTTTTAACGCCGGTGTTCTCGACTCCTGCTGCTTGCAGGGCGTCGGCCACGCGGTGTAGCTCGGCTTCGTCTTCGCAGGCAATGGCGATGTGGTCGAGGCCCACGTTGAAGGGCGTGAAGGTGCCGCCGCCGGGGTAGGTAGGCTCCGCTTTTTTGAAGCCTAGGAACAAGGAGCCAATCGAAAAGCCCAGGATTTCGGGGGTGTCGAGTGCTATCGGCAAGCCCAGCAAATCGTGGTAAAAGGCGCGGGTGCGGGCAAAATCAGACGAGCGCAGGGCTACGTGCGCGAGGCCCTTGGTTTTGGGTTGAATGGACATGGGTACGGTTGGTTTGGAGAGAGAAGAAAGCTTGGGGAGAACGTGAAGAAAAACTGTTAGTTGGACTTCAGTAGTGACTTTTAAACCTCAACGGTTAATCTGCAACTTTGGCTGGCTGACTTACCGAATAAGTAGCTTTTTTTACCTAGGTAGCCTTTCTAGCTAGCTGCGTCACGACGCGTAGCATTGGCTAACCAAATTTATCCCGACATTTGCCCCGCACGGACCGGCGCGAAGCCGTTCCTTTAACGTGCTGACTAACTGTTACCCTCATGAAAATTGCCGTTGTGGGTGCCACCGGGCTGGTGGGCACCGAAATGCTGAAGGTGCTCGCCGAGCGCCAGTTCCCCGTAACTGAATTGCTGCCCGTGGCTTCGGCCAAATCGGTAGGCCAGTTGGTTCATTTCCAAGGCAAAGACTACCCCGTAGTGAGCATGGAAGACGCCATTGCGGCCCGCCCGGCCATTGCCATCTTCTCAGCCGGCGGCGGCGTGTCGCTGGAGTTTGCCCCCAAGTTTGCCGAGGTGGGCACCGTGGTAGTCGATAACTCGTCGGCTTGGCGCATGGACCCCAGCAAGAAGCTTGTAGTGCCCGAGGTGAATGCTCATGAGCTGACCAAGGACGACAAAATCATCGCTAACCCGAACTGCTCGACCATTCAGATGGTGGTAGCGCTGAATGACTTGCACAAGAAGTACAAGGCCGAGCGCATCGTGGTAAGCACCTACCAGAGCGTAACGGGCACCGGCAAAAAAGCTGTGGACCAACTAATGGAGGAGCGTGCCGGCCAAACCGCCAGCAACCCCGCCTACGCCCACCCCATCGACTTGAACGTGCTGCCCCACATCGACGTGTTTCAGCCCAACGGCTACACCAAGGAGGAGCTGAAAATGGTGAATGAGACCAAGAAAATCATGAGCGACGACAGCATCCGCGTCACCGCCACTTGCGTGCGCGTGCCCGTTATGGGTGGCCACTCCGAGTCGGTCAACGTGGAGTTTGCCCAGGATTTTGACCTAGACGACGTGCGCGACGTGCTGCGCCACACCGACGGCGTGGAGCTGGTAGACGACGTGCAGAACAACAACTACCCCATGCCTAAGGACAGCCACGGCCGCGATGCCGTGCTAGTAGGCCGCCTACGCCGCGACGACACCCAGCCCAATACCCTCAATATGTGGATTGTGGCCGACAACCTGCGCAAAGGTGCCGCTACCAATGCCGTGCAGATTGCCGAGTATTTGATGGCGAAAGGACTGGTGTAGTAGTTGATTGAAGTCATAAAAAGCCCCTGTGTTTTTCCGAAAACGCAGGGGCTTTTTTGTGGCGTAATGTGTGGCAGCTGAACCTAGCCAAATGAAGCAAAAAAGACACTGGAGTAAACGGGTGCGTTGGGGCCGGCTACTTGCAATGCTAGGCATACTGCTGTGGGTAGGAGGCAGCTGGCCCACCTACCAGGCGCCTGGCCGCCCCGAGGTACGCTTGCGGCTCAACTACCTAGAACGCGTGATTCAGGAAGGAGCCGCGCCGACAACCACCCTAGGTAGGCTGACGCAGCAGAATGCTGAGTGGGGGTTGTTTACGCTGTCCTTCAGCACCTACGCGCTAGCTAACCTTGCCAAGCGGCAGCCCGACTTACGCTCGGAAGCCGCCGCCACTATCGGCCGGGCCATTCAGGTAGCGTTGAGCAACCCTATCCGGCAACCATTCGAACCCTCGGTACCAGCCGACTATGCTGCGCCCACGCTACCCAGCTCGGTGCTGTACCTAGGGCACCTCAATTTGATGCTGGGCTGCCACCGACAGCTAGTGCCTAACTCGCCCTACCGCCATTTACACGACAGCCTGTCGGCGGCGTTGGCCGCCCGCTACCAACAGGAGCCCAGCGGCAACCTGCCCTCATATCCGCACCGGCGCTGGCTCCCCGATAATACCGTAGCGCTGGCTTCGCTGGTGTTGCATAGTCGCCTCACTGGCAGCACTTATGCTGCTGTCGGCTCCCGCTGGGTGGTGCGGGCCCGGCGCGAGTGGCTTGACCCCAGCACCGGCCTGCTAGCATCGATGGTAGATGCGGCCGGCCGGCCTAGCGAGGAGCCTAGGGGCTCGCACCTAGGCTGGAGCATCTGGTTTTTAGCGCAAGTCGATTCTGCATTCGCCCGGCAGCAATACGCGCTGTACCAACACCAGCACAGCACCAACCTTGGCGTGCTACGGCTGTACAGCGAGTTTGCCCACAGCTACGAAACCAGCGCGGGCAACGTCGATAGCGGTCCGCTCATCTTGGGCTATGGCATTCCGGCCACGGCTTTTGCTTTTGCCGATGCGGTAGCCCTAGGTGACTGGCGCAATGCCCAGCGGCTGCGGCGCGTTATCAGCCTCGGCAGCCGCGATATTCGGGAAGGCGACGAGCTGCGCTATGGCGTGCGGCTGATAGACCTAGACGTGAACCCGCTGTCAGAGGCGCTGCTGCTGTGGGCAGACGTGCCAGCTGACCTAGGGGCTACTACACGTTAAGTACTAGCCCGCTCCAATTCCCTTCCACAGCTTGCGCCGTAGCGCCCCATCATTGCGCAGCACTTGGTGCAGCGGCCACGCGGCCGAGGCAGCCACCACCAGCGCCAGCGCGATGCGCGCCCACCACCAGGGCAGGAAGTACAGCGCCGCGCCCAGCCCAAGGCTAGTTGCACTCATGGCCCCAGAAGTGTTGTTGCGCATGTTGGCAAAATCGATAGACTTGATAACGGGCTTGGCGTGGTGCAGGCTGGCCCAGAGCCCTATACTCAGCAGCGCCACGCTTGCTAGAGGCAGCAGCCCCAGCACGTGCCACATCGACGCCGGAAACAACGCTAGTACCAGTGTCGCCGACAGTAGGCAGTCGGCCAGCAGCACCGGCAGCACCAGGCGCAGGTACAGTGCTAGCAGCCGGCGCGTGAGGCCTAGGCGCACCAGCTCATTGGCCGTGAGGCTACCTAGGTAGGCAAATAGATTATTATTGACGTAAGTGAAGCTGACGATAGGCAGCAATCCAAGGTAGAAAAGGCCCGGATTCGTTACCCTGCTATTTTTTATCATGGCTAGGCCCGTGATGCTTAGCAGCACAGCCTTGAAGACGAAGCCTACCGTCAGCGGTAGCCATACTTTGTGCAGGTACACCTTCCACTCTAGCGGCAGGCGGGCCAGCGTGGTGCTCGGCACCGTGGTGGCCGCTTCGGCCGGTAAGTAGCGGGCGCTGAAGTACGGGGCCAGCCAATAGAGCTGGGCTGCGCCTACTAGCCAGGGCAGCAGCGCCATGGCCACGCCCAGGGCCGGGGAGTAGGGCGCGGTGGGCACGGCTAGCCACCAGCCCATCAGGCCTAGGCTGAGCAGGTTGGCGGCCAGCAGTGGGTGGCGCCAGCGCCCTAGGGTCACGAGTAGGCGCACGTTGAAGCTCAGTACTGTGGCGCCCACTATCAGCAGCAGACTAAAGCCTGGTACCAGCGCGTGGCGCGGGGCCACCAGCAGCGCCAACAGCAGGCCCAGCACCAGTAGCAGGCGGCGCAGGGTTATCAAATCGAGCAAGAAAGCTGTTACTACATTCTGGCGCTCCGACACTGGGAAGTGCTCGGGCAGGGGCCGCGTAACAGGGCGCAGCGTCGGTAAAAAATCGATAAGTAGCGTCGAAACCAGCCAGGCGGCGTTCAGCGCTACGAGCATTTTGGGGAATACTTCGGCCAGGCCCCGCTGGTCTTGGTGGTTGAGCATAAAGCCGAAGCCCACGCCATAAAGCCCCATCAGCCCGAGCAGCAATAGGGCCAGGGCGCGCTCGCCGCTATCGGGCGGCCACACCACGGCCCGCAGGCGGCGGCCCAGCAAGTAGGGTAGGTAGTGGCCTAGCGCTGCGTAGTTAGCCATGATAGGTCTTGGGTAGTGGCCGGGGCCGCAGGCTGAATGAGCTGCAAGAGTGTATCGCCGAGTAGGGCGCGCTCGCCGTGCAGAAAGTCGGCGAGGGTGCCCCAGTACTTCACTTCGCTATCGTCTATCACTAGCAAGTGCGTGGCTACCTGCTCGAGGTGCGCCAGGTTGTGCGACGACACGAACGTGAGCGCCTGCGGCCGGTAGCTGTTCAGTAGAGACAGCACACTGTTGGCCGAAAACACGTCGAGGCCATTGAACGGCTCGTCTAGTATCAGCAGCTCGGGCCGGTGCAGCAGGCAGGAGGCAATGGCCACTTTCTGCTTCATGCCCGTCGAAAACGACCCTAGGCGCTTGTGGCGCACCGTGGGGTAGTCTTCGAGCAAGTGCGCCAGCAGGCTCTCGATATGCGGCTGCGCATCGGGCAGCTCGTAGATGCGAGCCACAAACCGCAAGTACTCCTCGGGGGTGAGTTGCTCGACCAGGTACGCCTGGTTGACAAGTGCGCCCATGCGTCGCTTCACCGCCACCGGAAAGGTGTCGCCCAGCGGCTGGCCATCCAGGACAATCTGGCCGCTGTCGGGCAGTAACACGTTGGTGAGTAGGTTGAAGAGCGTGCTCTTGCCGGCGCCGTTGCGGCCCACCACGCCCACGCAGGCGCCGGTTTCGGCGGTGAAGTTCACATTGCGCAGCACGGGCTTGGGCCCGAAGGACTTGGTGAGGTGTTGTACTTCTAAAACCATGTTTAGCAGTGATAAAGCCAGGGGCGGGGTAGGGGCGCAAGGTACTTGCGTACTTGCTTCTCTACCCCGCCCCTGGCTTTATCGTTGGGTAGCAGCCAGCATTACAAGTCCTCGCCGCCCCGCGCTTAGTGAGCTGGTTAGCCCGCCTTTATCAGCTGCACGGCCTTTTCCAATAGCTCATCGCGGCCTTCGCTGATGCCTTTGATGGTGGGCTTTACCTCCACGTCGGGCATGATGCCGACGCGCTGTGTTTCGCGGCCGTCGGGATAATATATACCTAGGCCCGTGATGCGCGTACGCACATTGCCGGGCAGTATGATATCGGACACGTCGCCATCGGCGCCAGCGGTGGTGCTGCCCACTACCGTGGCGCGAGGGGCGGTGCGTAAGGCCATGGTAGTGAATTCGGCCTGGCTCTGCGAGAGTTCGTTGACCAGAATAACAACTTTGCCGGGATAAGCAGAGCCCGGGCCGGGCTGTACATACCGCAATGAGCTAAGCCTGAAAACGCCGGGATACTGAGTATCCATCCCGCTGAAGCGCAAAAAAGCTGTGGGCTTTTTTAGGAGGTACTTGCCGAGTGCGTACACTATGAACTCCGATGGGTAGTTGCGAATATCGATAACCAAGCCTTTGGTGCCCTGCGCCTTGTTCATGATGTCGGGCAGCTCAGCAGTGCGGATGGTACCTAGGGCCAAGTAGCCGATGTTGTCTGGCAGCATTTTCCAGGCGGGGGCTTTGGGGTCGGCGGTACCGTAATTTATTCCTAGGTTGAGTTGGCCAATAGGTACGCGGCCTACCGTGACCGGAAACTCGCGGCCGGCGCGGCGCACCACCAGCGCTACCTGCGGGGTGGCGCCGCGCAGTAAGTCATTGGCACTGTTGCGCAGCTGGGAGGGCTCGTTGGAAGCGGCTGTGATGGGCTGGCGCACTTTCACGATTTCGGCCACGGGCTTGCCATCTACCTGCACAATTACGTCGCCCGGCTTGAGGGTGGTAGCGGCCCCCAGAGCGTCGTCGTAGTAGCTCGCTACCGTGGCCTGGCCTTCCACAAAGCGCAGCCACAGCGGCGCTTGGTAGTTGCCCTTGTATTCTTCTAGTATCTTATCATCAAAGATATCGGCGTGCGTGTCGTGAATGCGGGCAATGAGCGCCAAGGCCGTGAGCCGATATTGCTCGGGGGTGCGGGCGGCCACAAACTGCGGCAGAAACTCGGGTAGCACGCGCTGCCAGTCTTCGCCGATAGCGTAGCGGTAGGGGAAGAAATAGTCTACCATGTTCCAGTACCGAAACAGGGCCAGCACGCGCAGGCCCGCGTCGGGCGTGGCCGGGCTGGGGTAAGCTTCTTCGTGCTGGAATAGCGGGTTACCATTGGGCGCGGGCCGCACGTAGTAGTGCTCCTGCTGGCTGCGGTTTCGGCGCAGGTACACTAGTTGCTGGCTCAAGGCCGGGCTGAGTTGGGCGTTGTCGGTGAGCCAGTCTAGGTCGGGTTGCAGGCGCACGGTCTTGGCGGCGGGCTCGCGGCAGCTGCGGCAGGCCGGCACTAGGCCCAGGCTTGTGACCCAGGTGCTCAATACTTCACTACGGGCTGCTAGGTCTTTGCTGGCTAATACCTTGGGTAGCACACGTAGCAGCTCGGCATCGAAGTTATAGTCGCCGCGGGCCACGGCAGGGTGGTAGTACTTCACAAAGCCCCAGACTCGGCCCAGTACAGCTAAGTTGTCGAGTTGCTGCGGGCTTAGGTTGTCGAGCACCAGGCCCGAGCCGTGGCGAAAGGCCGTGTCCTGCTCGGCCTTGAAGTGCGGAGTACCCGTCGACGGCGCCTGTCCTAAGCTCGGCAGCGTATTTAGCAGTAGGAGGGAAGCGGTCGTAAACAGCCAGCAGGTCTTCATAGGCTACGCAGGAAAAGGGAGGGTGCCAAAGCAGCCTAGATTAGCTTTTGGCCCCCAGGGTTGCCCGCGTAGCGTAAAAATTATTGGTTTCTTTACATGCGCCTCATTTGCATCCAGGGCGCATTGAGGCGCACGTATACCGAGGCCGAGAGTGGTAGCTTGCCGTAGCCCAGCTGCTGCCCAAAGCCACGCCCGCGCTGGTCGTTTTGCAATGTAGCCGGGATGACGTAGCCCGTGAGCTGGCCGCCTACGCTCAGCTCGGGGCCACGTGGGCCGCCTAGGTTGGCCAGCCGGTAGCTGCTGCCCAGTGTGAGCGTGTGCACGTTGAAGAGCATTTCCAGTGGCTCGTCGGCCGGGCCGGGCACGTAGTAGCTCAGTTCTTCCGAGCTTTTCTGCACCCACTCATATCGGCCGTAGAAGGTGGGCCGGCCCAGCGTGAGGTTGGTTTCGGCCAGCACCGCGTGCTCGGCGTGGGCGCCGTGGCCCTGGTTGAGGCCCCACACCAGCGAGGAAGCAATGAATTGGTGGTCGCCCCAGGTGCGGCTGTGCAGCACCGAGGCCGTGGTGCGGCGCACGTTTTCGTCAGGGTGCAGGTCTTCGGGGCTTTTGATGAAGGCGCGGCTTACTTGTAAAGCCAACTCCGAAGTCGGGTTCCAGTTGAGGCGGGCAGCCCAGGAATCGGCCCTAGGGCGGTCAAAGTCGTAGCGGTATTGGTCGGGCTCGCGGCCCGTGAAATTGCTGCCTTCCAGCTTAAACTGCTTGTAGCGCAGCCCCAGGCTGGCCACCCCGTAGGTGATGTGCGTGGCATCGGTCCAGTGGTGCGAGAGGGGTGCATCGGGGTTGGGCATGGCCGAAATGCGGTGCATAAACGCCGTGGGCCCGATGGTCGGCTCACCCGGGTACCCTAGGTAGGCGGTCAGGTCTATATCCTTCGAGAAGGCATAGGTATACGCCACGCTCAGCCCCGAAAACAAGTCGTGCGGGTGCTGCTTATCGATGAGCGGCTGGCCCTTGTACGATTCGCCCGTCTGAAACAAGAGCGGGTAGCCGCCCCGCGTTTCGGTCAGCGGGTCGAGGCTCATCATCAGGCTCAGGTTGAGCAGGCCACGCTGGCCCACGTTGCGCTGCGCCATCACCATGGCCCAGTTGGGGCCGTCCACGGCGCTGTGGTGGCCGCGGGCGTCGCGGTGGTTGAAGTTTTGGCTGGTGTAGCGGCCGAAGGCGCTACCGTGGTACATCAGCATCCAGGGGCCCTGGTGCTGCATCCACATGTACATGGGCGTCTGGTCGGGCTGCCAGGCCGTGCCCGAGCCGTTGCGGTTCATGGGCAGGTTGCGCGAGTAGGCGTGGCTCATGTTCATATCGCCCATGTCCATACCGGCCATGTGGTGGCCGGCGTGGCTGCTGTCAGCGGGCATATGCATGCCCGGCATTTGGTGGCCTTGGTGCGTGGCGCGGCGGGTGGTGTCGGCGGGCGCCACCATGCCGGGCATTTGGTGGTTTTGGTGCTGGGCTAGGGCTGGGGTAGCCGCTAGGCCAGCGGCCAGAAGGAGGTAAGCAAGTGGTTTCATAAACGAGCGCTAATCAAGTGCTCATCTAACGTGCCTGCGGCGCTAATGGTCATCGGGCCGGACCACAAAGTAGTGGTGGCTAGCATACACAATTCGGGCTAATGAAAGTGCATGCCAAAATCCTGCACGCTGGTCGCCGCTACTTTACACCGTCTGGGGTAGCGCATCTGCGTACAAGGAAGGAGCCTCGCTGTTGTGGCTGATACTCTTTTACTTCCTTGCGCTCATGAAAAACGCACCCCAAGACTACCGCTCCCTCCTCGATGCCCTAGGTCGCTGCATTACCGCCTGCGAATACTGCGCCGATGCCTGTCTCGAAGAAGACCATGTCAAGATGATGGTGCCTTGCATCCGCACCGACCGCGACTGCGCCGATATCTGTCGCCTCACTTCCGCCTTCATTGCCCGCAATTCGCCCCACGCCCAGCACATCATCAAGGAGTGCATCGAAATTTGCCAGAAGTGCGCCGACGAGTGCGGCAAGCACCAGCACGACCATTGCCAGCAGTGCGCCCAGGCCTGCCGCGAGTGCGTGGAAGCCTGCAAAGCCTATGCTGCCTAGGCACCCACCAACATACAAAAAGGCCCGTGCTGCTATCAGCACGGGCCTTTTTGTATGTTAATAAGCAAGGGGCTAGTTTAGCGCATCGAGCGAAAGGCGGTCGGGCTGCATCAGGCGGCGAAACTCGCTAACCGAGCGGCCGGTCACCTGGCGAAACTGATTGCTCAGGTGCTGGCCCGAGCTGTAGCGCAGCTGGTCGGCTATCTGCACCAAGGTCATTTCGCCGTAGCTCAGCATTTCCTTCACGCGCTCTATTTTCATGCGAATGAGGTACTTCTCGATGGTCAGATTGGCCGTGCGCGAAAATACTTTACTCAGGTGCGAGTAAGTCGTGGCGAAGCGGTCGGCCAGGAAAGCTGACGTAGTGAGCGGGGCGGGCGCGGTGCGCAGGTGCTCCAAATACTCTTGCAGCACGGTTTTAATCTGCTCGGTAAGCTGCTCGGCGCGGTCGAGCAACACGTCGAAGCCCGCTTCGCGCAGCAGCGGGGCCACGGCCTTGGGGTCAACGGGCGTGCTCGGCGACAAGCGAGCTTGGCCCAGTGTCACGGCAGTGGGTTCGTAGCCAGCTTTCACCAGCAAATTCTGAACCGCCTCGACGCAGCGCGGGCAAACCATATTCTTGATGTGCAGCAGATTAGTTTTCACGGGATAGAATTACGTTGAAGAAGTTGAAGAACGACGAGTCGTGACTTTGGGAGCGGCCGGGCGGGCAGGGCGCCGCACGGGTGGCGCCTCCTGGCCGCGCCAGCTAGGCCCAAACCAGTGGTCGGTAGCCCAGGTTATAAACGGCACTACCCCCAAAAAAGTCACGGCAAGTAGCCAGAAACATACGAAAAACGTGGAAAAAAGGCGGCCGAAGAAGTGGTCGCTGACGCCGAAAAGATACAGCACCAGCGTCAAACTTAGCGCTAAGCTACTGCCAGCCAGCACTCCCACGCGCCGCCAACGGTAGGCGGCCACGCGTTGGCGCAGGCGAAGAAACGGAGAAGCAGAGCGAGCCATTGGGGCAAATTTACCGCAGCCGCCGCAAGTAGCCGCGGCTAGCCCGGCGCAGCCCACAACCCGGCAGCCAGTTTTTCGGTACTGACAGGCTACGATGAGCCCGCGCCGCTTGGCCTAGGCACCTAGGTAGCGTTTTTGTCGCGGGCTTAGTTCACTAGTTTCTACTCCTCTCACTCTCACCTTTTCAATTATGACTCGCACCCTACGACTCTTGGCCCTGGCCGCCGCCCTGCCCCTTGCTCTAAGCGCCTGCAACACCGGCGGCAAAGCTGGTGATACCAATGTCGAATCGGGCTCGGCTAAAGACCTGGAGTCCAACAACCAGCCTTCACGCAGCAGCGCCGACAACGGTGATGCCATGAGCCAAGGCCCAGCCAACGGCGACTCGCTCACGGCGGGCATCCCGCGCGACACCACCAACCGCCCCACCGGCAAAGAGCTCTACAAAGCTGCCGACCGGGCCAAGGACCGCAACCACGACGGTATTGCTGACTAGCTAAACTAGCTAGCTCGACTACTTACCAATAAGGCCTGCCCCACCTAGGTGGAGCAGGCCTTATTGCAACAGGGTAAGCGCTTGTTTTCTAACTCAGAAAGAATGGATTAATAAAAGGCAAAACCGTTGGGGCCAACTTTGACCGTCACGGAGTCGATGGCTTTGCCCCCTGCAGCTGGGTAGTGCAGGAAGTAGCCGTTGGTAGTGAAGCCTGTCGAAACAGCCCCGTAGATGCTATTATCCCGCGGGTCGATAGCAAAGCCGTTGAAATTGCGGCGCATGAAGGGCGTAGTAGGCAGCGCCGTGGCGGTAGTGGCCATGCGATACTCCGCACCACCGTAGCTGTAGTAGAGCTGTGTTTTGTCGGGGCTGATGCGCAGCTGCTTGGGGCCGCTGCTAGCAAAAGGCAGCGTAAGCTGCGCCGCGGTGCTGCCCGGCGCAAAGCGTGCGAGCGCGGCGGGCGGCGTGCTGGTGGTGCCGTAGGGCTGCGAGCACAGCACCCACAGGTTATTGGCTTGGTCGGCCACTACGTTTTGAGGACCGGCAGCTACGGTCACGGTCGAGGTCACTTTGTTGGTGCTCGCGTCGATTACCGATACCGTATTATCATAGCTATTAGGCACGTAGATAGTGTTATTGACCACCGTCAATTGCTCGGGGCAGCGGCCCACCGTGATGCTGTCGATAACAGTGTTGTTCGTGAGGTCGAGCACCATCACCTTACCGGGTGCGTAGTTGGTATAAGGCCCGCGCCACGACGTGACGTAGCCCCGGGTAGCCGACGTAGACGCGAAGTAGCGCGGCTGCCGGATGTTACGAATGGTGGCTACCGACTTAAAGTCGGGTACACTTACGACCTCTACCTTATTAGAGGCATTGACGCAGATGTAGCCGCGGTTGCTCACCACGCCCATGTCCTGCACCACGTCGCCAAGGGCGGCGCTCTTATTAACGCTGCCGAAGGCGTCGGTCAGCAGCGTTTTACTAGAAATGCCGTAGGCGCTTACGATGCCGCCGCCTTGGCCAAACTGCCCCTCGCTGAGGACGTACACGCCGGGCGCACGCGGTACTAGGGGGCCAAATTCGTCTTCGGGGTTGCTGCAACTCGCTAACGCGGCGGCACCTGCCAAAAGGGTAAACAAAGATTTCTTCATAGAAAGCGGATAAGACCGAATGCCGGCCGAAAAGAGATAATAAATTAGTTGTCAGTTATAAGCAAAGCGTAGGCTGACGCTATAGGCCCTAGGGGGCGCCGGCCGAGCCGGGTAGCTGTCATAGATACGGTTGAGCAGGTTGGTGCTTTGGAGCAGCAGCGTGAGGCTGGTGCGGCCGGGCAGCGGCACGGTGCGGCCCAGCGTGGCGCTCAGCAGCCCCACTGCCGGCAAAAAGCCGCTGGCCGATGCATCGGTGTACACGTAGCTCATGAAGGTGTAGGTGGCGCTGCCCAGCCAGCCCCGCCACGCGTGGTCGGTGGTGACGTTGGCGCGGTGCAGCGGCACGAAAGCCAGCTGGAGCCCCGTGGGGTCCGAGTCGGCGGCCACGCCCTGGGTTTTCTGAGTTTGGGTGTAGCTGTAGGCCACGCGCGCGGCCGCCCGGTAGCGCCCTAGGTGCCCGCGCAGGGCCGTACTGGCCTCCAAGCCTTGGCTGCGCACCTGGCGCAGGTTGCGCGGCGAGTACGTGCCGCCCGCGCCCAGCGGCAGCCACTGCACCCAATTGTCTACCAATTGGTAGAAAGCTGTGAGTTCAGTTTCAAGCACCAGGTGCGCAGCTGGCGCTATACGGTGGCGCAGCCCTGCTTCGTAACCGTGGCCCGATTCAGCCAGTAGGTCGGGGTTGCCGCCTGGGCGCCAGTAGCGCTCGTTCAGGGTCGGGGCGCGGTAGGTGCGAGCGATGCTGGTCTTGAGGGTGAGGCCCGGTTGGTCGGCCGCGGCCAGCGAGTCGGGAGCGGCGGGCCGGTACAAGTCCCACTCGGCCCCTAGGGTAGGGGTGAGGGGTGCCAAGCCCGCGGGCAGCGCTGCTTGCCGCACATTGGCTGAGAGGCGCAGGCCGGGGCGCGGGTCGTAGCGCAGCAGGCCGAAGGCCGCGGCGCGGTTTTCGGTAATGGCGTCGGGGCCGTAGCCATCGACCACGGCCGCAAAGTGCTGGGCTTCGACCCCTAGGCGCAGGCTGGCGCGCGGACCCAGCGGCGCGGTGTACTCGGCCTGGCTCTGGGTCGTGCGCACCCGCGAGTTGCTGATGGCGCCCTGGTCGGAGTAATTGATGATGTCCTCAAACCACGCGCCGCGCACCTGCCACTGCCCGCCGTGCGGGGTCACTTGCCGGTAGCCCAGCACGAGGCGGCGGCTCTGGTCGATTTCGCGGGCGTTGGAGCCGGCCACACTGACGCCTTGCTGAATTTCGCGGTCGGCATCGGTCAGCCACACCGAGGCGGTGAGCTCGCCGGCCGTACCCACGCGCCACGCCACATCGGGGCTAATGCTCCACTGGTGGCGCAGGGCAGCGTTTTGCATGGTGTAGCGCACCAAGCCAGCGGGCTCGCGCACTAGGTAGGGGTAGTCGTTTTGGGCCTGGCGGTAGCTGGCGGCCACGCGCACGGCCACGGTCGGGGTGGCGGTGCGGGCCTCCAGGCTGCCACCGCGCAGCCCAAAGCTGCCTAGGTCGCCCTGCACGCTGCCGCGCAGGCCGGGCCGCCAGTCGGGCTCGGTGCGCAGCACCAGGGCGCCGCCTACCGCCCCGCTGCCGTAGAGCGCGGCGGCTGGCCCCAACTGCACCGACAACTGCGTGTTGCCGCTGATGGGCAGCAGCGCTAAGTCATTCTGCCCAAGCGTGGGCAGCGCGATGTTGAGGCCATTCCAGAGCACGGCGGTGTGCTGCGCCGAGGTGCCCCGCAGCGACAGCGTCGCCAACTGTCCCGGCCCGTAGTTCTTGATATACAGTCCTAGGCGTGCCCCGAGTACGTCGGCCGCCGTGCCGTTCCGGTACTGCGCCAGCGCTGCCGAATCCACTTCCAGCCGCTGGCTACCCACTGCAAAGCGCTCGGGCCGCACGGCGCGCACCTGCGCCTCGGGCAGCCGGTGGCGCCGGCCCACGAGCGTGTCGGGGCGCGGACGGGCAACTGGCGCTTGCCCATACCCTTGCAGGCTGGCTAGCAGCCCTAGGGCTAGGGCGCAACCAGTCGGCCCGCGGCTGGCGCGGGAAAAGGCAGGTGAAAACGGAGTGAAAACTAACACGAACTAAATTTTCGAGCGAAAATTCAGTTCAAAACCTCGTCGTGGGTTGGCAGTCGAAACAGCCAGCTACGCTGAAGCTGAGGCCGGAAGCGGCGCCTTAACCAAGCCTAGGGCCTGGCGCGGACGCGCGCTGCCGTTCTCCGCCCGTCCGCCGCGAGCGCTGAACCTAGTAAGTGCCCTGGCAGGTCTCCTGGCTTGCGCTGCCGGGTGGGCGGCCTTCCCGCGGCTCGCTCATCAAGTTGACGAGCAAAGCTGGCAGTGGCGTGGAGTGCCCACCCCGATGTAGCGCGTACAGTTGCGGGGACAGCCCTGGCTTCGAACCAGATTCCCTTTTCAACCTCGCTCTATATAAAATGTAGAGTTTGGTCACCGTGGCAGTACAAAGATAGACCGCAGATTTAACGGATTCAATGGATTGCGCAGATACGCCCGCTAAAGCGGGCTGGCTGATGGTTGGCTTACTATCGCAACGCTGGCTGCGAGCGGGCGGCTGATTACTGTTATGGTTACGGGCTGGTCGGGGTTGACTTCTGTTGTTAAAGCTATGCCGTCAGCATTACTGGCCATTAGCGAGCGGCTATCAGCCTTTGCCTCGCCCAAGCACGTACACTAGCTCAACTGTATAGTCAGCCTAGTCAGCCCGCACAGCGGGCGTATCCGCGCCATCCGTTGAATCCGTTAAATCTGCGATTTTTTGAGCGTCCTGATGTGCTCGCCATTGCGCGCGAGCTGCTGGGTAAGCACGTTTTCACACGTATTGACGGTGAGCTTACTGGCGGCCGCATTGTCGAAACCGAGGCCTACCGGCACGAGGGTGACTCGAGTATCACGCTACACTTGCAGCGCAAGGCCAAGCAGGCGCAGGGGCTGTACCAACCCGGTGGCACCGTCTATCTCTACACCGTGTACCGGGTACACACCTTGTTCAATATCACCACTTACGACGCCGAACACCCTGATACGGTGCTTATCCGGGCCATCGAGCCGCTCGAAGGCCTTGACGTAATGCTGCGCCGCCGAGGGCTGGCAGCCGTGGCCCGTAACCTCACCGCTGGCCCCGGCGTGCTCAGCCAGGCCCTAGGTCTCACGCCCGCCCTCACTGGCGAGTTAGTGACAGGCCCGCACATTTGGTTTGAAGACGCAGGCGAAGCTGTTAGCGATGAGCAGGTGGTGGCTAGCTCACGCGTGGGGCTGGAATACGCGGGCGCCGAAGCAGTGGCGCTGCCTTGGCGCTTCCGCCTGAAGGACAGCAAATGGACTAGCCCTGCGAAGTAGTTTTGCAATGGAGTAATCACTAAGCAGCAATGGGCAGCCTAACAAGTCAGGCTGCCCATTGCTGCTTAGTGATTACTCTTGTCTAGTTGCTCAGTGCCGCCAAATGGTGCCGCTCGTCCTTCACGGCGTTGTGGATGTCCCACACTACCTCGTGCTCGAAAGCGTGGTGGCGCACGGGGCAGTCGGGCATGTGGCACAGCGAGCAGGCCGCGTACGAGCAAGGGTCGGAGTGCACAAACATCTCAATTTCGACCGCCGCGAAGCGTGCTCGAATTAGCTCCTCAACCTCGTGGATTTCGGTATGCACGCGCTCTAGTGAGAAGTAGTAGGGCATCTGCATGTGGCAGTCGATGTGCAGGTTGGCGCCGTAGCGCTGCACGCGTAGGTTATGCACGTCTATCCAGCAGGGGCGGCGCAGGCGTTGCAGCTCGGCGATAACCTCGGTCACGGTGGCTAGGTCGCTCTCGTCCATAAGGCCGCCCACAGCGCTACGCAGCATCTGGTAGCCATTAAATAAAATGAATGCCCCTAGGCCCAGCGCCGCGCCCGCATCGAAGCGCAGCACGCCCGTGAAGTGCACCAGCACCAGCGCCGCCGACGACACAATGCTCGTAAGCGCGTCGATGTAGAGGTGCTGCCCGTCGCCCACCAGTGCCACCGACTGCACCTTGCGGCCGGCCCGCACCAGCCACAAGCCTAGGCCAAAGTTGACCACCGAGGTGCTCGCCAGCAGCGCCACGCCCCAGTCGGGCCGCGCCACCGGGTGCGGGTGTAGAAAGCTGAGGGTGGCGCTGTACAAGATGAAAGCGCCCGCAATAAAAATCAGCGCGCCCTCGAAGCCCACCGACAAGTACTCGATTTTGCCGTGGCCGTAGGGGTGGTTTTCGTCCTTGGGCAGGTCGGCTAGGTAGAGGCTATACAGGGCAAAGCCGCTGGTAAAGACGTTGATAATACTTTCTAGCGCGTCGGTAAGCACCACCTGCGAGTGGGTGAGCCGGTAGGCGTAGAATTTGGTGAGCACCAGCACCACACTCACGACTAGCGAGAGCAGACCGAGGCGGCGCTTGAGGCCAGGCGAAGCAGACATAAAAACTGAGTTGGCCCACAAAGGTCGGCACGAAACGGGGCTAGCGGGTGCGGCCGTACAAGCCCCCAACGGCGGCCGCCTCTTGCGGGTGCTACTGCGGCACACCTAGGAGAAAACTTTTTACGTGTTTTCGCAGTATTTAGATTAGCTTAAAATAATTTTTAGGTTAGTCTAAAAATTCAGTTACTTTTGTTTTAATCTGCTAGTTACTTACGTGTTGTTACCCTCTACTACCCCCGTCGATACGTCTACCGAAGCGGCTGCCCTCCCCGAACCCGGCTGGCGCTACGCCCGCCGCGGCACCTCACTCAGCGAAGTTCACGCTAGCATCCCGGTGCCCGGCGCTGGCGCTACATTTTGGCAGCGCTTCCGGGCCTACTGGGGGCCAGGGCTGCTGGTGGCTGTAGGCTACATGGACCCCGGCAACTGGGCCACCGACCTGGCCGGTGGCGCCCGCTTTGGTTACACCTTGCTGAGCGTAGTGCTGATATCAAACTTGTTTGCCATGCTCTTGCAGCACCTGGCGGCCAAGCTCGGCATCGTGACTGGCCGCGACCTAGCCCAAGCCTGCCGCGACAACTACTCCAAGCCTGTGGCCATCGCGCTGTGGCTGCTCTGCGAAATCGCCATTGCGGCCTGCGACCTGGCCGAGGTCATCGGTTCAGCCATTGCGCTCAACCTGCTCTTCGGTCTGCCGCTGCCCTGGGGCGTCGCCATCACCACGCTCGACGTGCTGCTGGTGCTGCTCATGCAAAACAAAGGCTTCAAGCTCATCGAAAGCCTGGTGGCAGGGCTTATCTTCTTGATATTCGCCTGCTTCCTCTACGAAATCATCGCCTCGAAGCCCGACTGGCTGGGCCTAGCGCACGGCCTGGTGCCCCAACTCGAAGTCGTGACCAACCCGGCCATGCTCTACGTGGCCATCGGCATCCTAGGGGCCACCGTGATGCCCCACAACCTGTACCTGCACAGCAGCATCGTGCAGGTGCGCCAGATAGAGCAGACGGAGACAGGGAAGCGCTCGGCCATCAAGTTTGCCACCATCGACTCGACGGTGGCCTTGTTCCTGGCGTTTTTCATCAACGCGGCCATCTTGGTCACGGCTGCCGCAGCCTTCCACGGTAAGGGTCACGAAGACGTGGCCGACATTGCCGATGCCCACAAGCTGCTCACGCCGGTGCTGGGCGCGGGGGCGGCCAGCGCCATCTTCGCCATTGCGCTACTAGCCTCAGGCCAAAGCTCGACGCTGACCGGCACCCTAGCCGGCCAAATTGTAATGGAGGGGTTCCTCAATCTGCGTCTAAAGCCCTGGCTACGCCGCCTCATTACGCGGCTGGTGGCCGTGGTGCCGGCGCTGGTTGTCGCCATTTTATATGGCGAAAAAGGTACAGGTCAGCTCTTGGTATTCAGCCAGGTAGTGCTGTCGCTGCAATTATCATTTGCGGTGGTGCCACTGGTACTTTTTACCAACGACAAGCTCAAGATGGGCGTGTTCGTGAATCGGCCCTGGGTGCGCGTGGTGTCGTGGGCGGTGGCCGCTCTCATCATTGCGCTCAACGTGTTTTTGCTCTGGCAAACGGTGGCGGGCAACGAGTAGCATGGGCCGTAACGCCCGCCTGCTCACCCAGCCAATGCGGGGATTTTAGTAGCCCCATTTCTGACGACGATTTCTTTTTTCAAGCGGCTGAAAAGCTGGCTCAGGGCCGCGCCTTGCTCCTAGGTGTGGGCTTTTATTACCGGGTAACTTATGAAGCAACTTCTCCTTTGCCTGTTACTTACGCCGCTACTAGCCCAGGCCCAAGCCCTACGTGGCCACGTGCAAGATGCCGCTGGCCACCCCGTGCCCTATGCCAGCGTGGCCGTGCCCGCCCTGCACCAAGGCACCACCGCCGACGCGGCTGGCGACTTCACACTGCCTGACTTGCCCGCCGGGCCGCAGCAGCTGGAAGTTAGCGCAGTAGGCTACGCCTCAGCTCGCCCGGCCGCGACGCTGCCGCTCGCGCAGCCTTTGCTGATAAAGCTAGAGGCCAGCGAAAAAGCCCTAAGCGAAGTCGTGGTGACGGGCGTAGGGCGCGCCACCGAAATCCGCCGTTCGCCGGTGCCCATCGCGGCGCTGAGCCAGCGCGAAATCCGCATCAATGCCAGCACCAACGTCATCGATGCGGCCGTACGAGGGGTGCCGGGGCTAAGTGCCGTCACGACCGGGCCCAACGTGAGCAAGCCCTTTATTCGGGGCCTAGGGTATAATCGCGTGCTCACACTCTTCAATGGCCTGCGCCAGGAGGGCCAGCAGTGGGGCGACGAGCACGGCATCGAGGTCGATGGCTACGGCGTGGATAGGGTAGAGGTGGTGAAAGGTCCGGCTAGTCTGCTCTACGGCTCTGACGCCGTGGCTGGCGTGGTAAACCTGCTGCCCGCGCTGCCCAGCGGCCCAAACGGCGAGCTGCACGGCGAGGCGCTGGCCGAGTACCAGTCGGTAAACGGCTTATTGGGCGCTTCCCTAGGTCTGAATTATCAGAAAAAAGGCCTACAAACAAGCTTCCGCGCTAGCCAGCGCCTGGCCCGTGACTACCGCAACGCCGTGGATGGGCACGTGTACAACACCGGCTTTCGCGAACTGACGCTTACCGGCATGGTGGGCGTGCAAAAGCGCTGGGGCGGCGCTCACCTCTGGCTCACCACCTACGACAACCACCAGGAAATACCCGACGGCAGCCGCGACTCGCTGAGCCGTGCCTTTACCCGGCAGGTGTTCGAGTCGGCCGTCGATGATATCCGCAACCGCCCGGTGGTGGGCGACGACGAACTACGCAGCTACCGCATCGGCGATTTGCGCCAGCACATCCGGCACTACCGAGCCTTTGCTAGCGGCGAGGTGAAGCTGGGCACCGGCGAGCTGCGTCTGCTGCTGGGCGTGCAGCAAAATCACCGTCAGGAATTCAACCACCCCACCGCGCCTGCTCAGCCGGGCCTCGACCTGCGCCTGACCACCACCAGCTACGAGGCGCGCTACCTGCTGCCCACCTGGCGCGGCCTGGAGCTGACCGTCGGCGCCAATGGCATGAGCCAGGTAAACACCCACTTGCAAGCCACGGACTTTCCCATTCCGGCCTACCGCTTGTTCGATATCGGCGGCTTTGGCGTGGCCAAAAAGACCCTAGGCAAGCTGGAACTAACCGGCGGCCTGCGCTATGACACCCGCACCGTGCGCTGGGATGATTTTTACGTGGCGCCCGACCTAGGCACTGGTTTCGACGGGGCGGCTGGGGCGGGTACGCCGGGCGCGGCGCTGCAATTTCCGACGTTTCGCAACTCGTACCGGGGGCTTTCGGCCAGCTTGGGCGGCAGCTACCCCCTAGGTAGCCACCTGGTGCTGCGGGCCAACGTGGCGCGCGGTTACCGGGCGCCCAACATCCCCGAAATCGGCTCCAATGGCCTCGACCCCGGCGCCCACATCGTGTACTTGGGCAATCGTGAGTTTCAGCCCGAGTTCTCGTTGCAGGAGGACCTAGGTGTGCTGTGGCAGTCGAAAAACTGGGAAGCCAGCGCCGAAGTTTTCCACAACTACGTGGATAACTTCATTTACCAGGCGCGTCTTTTCGATGCCACGGGCCAGCCCGTGGAGGTAGTGCCCGGCAACGCCACCTACCAGTATCAGCAAGCCGCCGCCCGCCTCTACGGTGGCGAAGTCAGCTTCAACCTGCACCCCGCTGCCCTGCCCTGGCTGAGCTGGCGCACCGGCGCCGCCCTCGTGGTGGGCCTCAACGACAACCCCGCCCTGCGCGAGCGGGTAGGCGATGCTGCCCGCTACCTACCCCTGATGCCGCCCGCCCAGGCCCGCACCGAGCTGCGCCTCACCGCGCCCACTCGCCCAGGCAGCCGCTTCACCGCCAGCTACCTGCGCCTGACCCTCGACGGCACCGCCCGCCAAAACCGCTACTACGCCGTGGATGGCGCCGAAACTGCCACCGCGGGCTACGCGCTGCTGGGAGTGGGCCTAGGTACCACCTGGCGTACCAAGGCCGGACGCGAGGCCCTTCAGCTATTCGTGCAGGCTGATAACCTGCTTGATACAGCCTACCAGTCGCACTTGAGCCGGCTCAAATACTTCGAGTATTACGCAGCGTCACCCAGCGGCCGGCTCGGTGTCTTCAACCCCGGCCGCAACATGGGCGTGAAGCTGGTAGTGCCATTCTGAGCTGTAGCATAAATATTTGTCTAGTATGTTATTGAAAAGATACTCAGCCAATCTGCTTAGCTATACACGAAATAGCACAGTGTATTTCGCTCAGCTAGCATTGGTTGGGGCTTAGGTCCTGGTCGTCGCTTTTGCGTGCCTGCCCGAACCACTAGGCGCTCGCGTAGGTTTGTAGTCCCGTGTCTACTGCTTCGCCTCGCCTCCTGCTTCTTACGCCGCCGCTCACGCAGCTCAATACGCCCTACCCGGCTACAGCCTATATAAAGGGATTCTTAAAGAGTAAGGGCTACGAGGTGCGGCAAGCCGACCTTAGCATAGGATTGGTGCTCAAGCTGTTTTCGAAAGAAGGCCTAGGGCGGATGTTCGACGAAATCGAAGCCGGTGGTTATGAACTCAGCGACAATGCCAAGCGTATGCTGCGCCTGCGCCGCCGCTACGAAGCCACAATCGGCCCAGCCATCCGATTTTTGCAAAACCGCGACCTTACGCTGGCGCCGCGCATTTGCCACGGTCGCTTTCTGCCCGAAGCCAGCCGCTTCGACAACGTGGCCGACCTCGAAACAGCGTTTGGCACGATGGGCCTCACCGACCAGGCGCGCCACCTAGCGACGCTCTATCTCGAAGACCTCGCCGACCTGGTGAAAGAAACCGTGGGGCCGCAGTTCGGCCTCTCGCGCTACGCCGAAAGCCTGGCCATGTCGGCCACGCACTTCGACCCGTTGCACGATGCTCTACAGGCTGCGCCCAACCTAGTCGATACCATGCTGTTAGAGCTGCTCGATGAGCTGCTCGCCGAAGCCCAGCCCGACATTGTGGGCTTCACCGTACCCTTCCCCGGTAACCTCTATGCCGCCTTGCGCCTCTCGCAGCGCATCAAGCAGGTCAGCCCTAGTACCGTAACCGTGATGGGCGGCGGCTACCCCAACACCGAGCTGCGCAGCCTGAAAGAGCCACGCTTTTTCGACTACATCGACTACCTAACGCTGGACGATGGCGAAGGCCCCTGGCTGCGCCTGTTTACCTATTTGCAGAATAAAGACGTTCGTCATGCAGAGCGCAGCGAAGCATCTCGCGTGCTAGCGTCGGGTTACGATACTAGTGGTGCGGGCGAGCTGCTTCGCTACGCTCTGCATGACGAACGTGCTGACGATATGCTCGCTGAAAAAAGCGAAGACGGCCGCAACTTCTTGCAGCGCACGTTCCTGCGCAACGAGGCTGGTGAAGTCGAGTACATCAACTATCCGCACCCCGATATTCCGCACCCTGAGGTTGGCACGCCCGACTACTCCGACCTGCACCTAGGCGACTACCTCTCGGTGATTGAGGTGCTGAACCCCATGCACCGCCTCTGGAGCGATGGCCGCTGGAACAAGCTCACCGTGGCCCACGGCTGCTACTGGAAGCGCTGCTCGTTCTGCGACGTAACCCTCGACTACATCGGCCGCTACGAAGCCGCGCCCGCCACGCTACTGGTCGATAGAATCGAGCAGATAGTAGCTCAGACCGGCCAAACCGGCTTTCACTTTGTAGACGAAGCTGCGCCGCCGCTGGCTCTGCGCGACCTAGCTATCGAGTTGCTCAAGCGGCGCGTCAGCATCAGTTGGTGGGGCAATATCCGGTTCGAGAAAACCTTCACGCCTGACCTCTGCCGCTTGCTGGCTGCGTCGGGCTGCATCGCCATTAGCGGCGGCCTAGAGGTGGCCTCCGACCGCCTGCTGGCACTCATGGAAAAAGGGGTGACCATCGCCCAAGTGGCCCGCGTGACGCAAGGCTTCACGGCCGCGGGCGTGTTGGTGCACGCCTACCTCATGTACGGCTTCCCCACCCAAACCGCCCAGGAAACGGTGGATGCGCTGGAAGTGGTGCGCCAGCTCTTCGAAACTGGCATTGTGCAGAGTGGCTACTGGCACCGCTTCTCCATGACGGCCCACTCGCCCGTGGGGAAGAACCCCGCCAAATACCAAGTGGCCGCCATTGGCCCCGAACCCGGCCCCTTTGCCTGGAACGACCTCTGGCACGACGACCCCCTAGGTGCCGACCATGAAACCTTTGGCCCTGGCCTCGCCAAAAGCCTCTACAACTACATGCACGGCGTGGCCCTTCGCGAGCCACTCAGCTTTTGGTTCGACTTCAAAACGCCGCGCCCCACGGTGCCACGTCAGCTCATTCAGCAAGCCCTTCAAGAGCCCGAAAAGCCCGATGCAGCCCAGCCCAACAAGCGCCTGTTCTGGCTTGGCAACGTGCCCGAGCTAAGTTATAAAACCACTGGTGGCAACGGCCCAAAGGATAAGAAAACGACTCGTGCCATCCTCACCTGCTATGAGCAAGCTGAGGACTTTGAAGTAAAAACTACCGAACTCATTGGTCCCTGGTTGCACCAGCTGCTTACGCGCCTCAGCACCGACTACGATACCAAAGTGCTGCTCAAAGAGGCTAGTGCGAGCTTCCCAGCTGGGGCTAGCTCCTGGGAAAATTTCCTGCAAAGCCCCGCCTGGCAATTGCTACGCGAAAAAGGTTTGCTGTTGGTTTAGCGAGGAGGTTGTAGCTCGCGCAGCCAGCCGACTACGGCCTCTACTAATCCCGAGCCTTGACCGCGCAATACCCGAGCTTGCGGGTTGGCTAGCGCAGTGCGCAAGCCGTTGGCCGTGCGTACTGTCTGAGCGTCGGTAGCTTCATACAGTCCCAATACCCGCTCGGTGCGGGCCAGCGTGCGCCACACAGGGCGGCTAGCTGCCGAGGGCAGGGGCACACCCTGCACTATCACGAAAGCGGGCCGCGGCCCACCTAGGTTTGGCTCGGCCAGCATAGCGGCCAGCAGCGGCGCCCGCGTGCCGGCCGCCCAGGCGCCTACCCGTGCCGTATCGACGCCCGGCGTGCGGTGCAGATACGTGAGGGCCGCTGCTACGTGTGTCGGAGCGAGGGTGTCAGCTGCTGGTAACAAAAGCACTGTGTAGCCTTCGCGGGCCAGTGCGTCGGCCCAGCTAGGGGAGTTCGGAGCAGTGTCAGAAGTAGGAAATACTGCCATAGCTATACCCGGTAGCGTTTCGTCGGCGGGACTGAATAGTAGCGCTTGGCCACTTGGTCCTGCTATTTCGTCACGTCGCACCCGGTACACGGCAGGCTCGGCGGGGCCTCGCCGGAGCAATAACGTTGGGTAGCTCACCGAATCGACAGCTAGCTTGCCACGCCAAAAATCTCCTTGCTGCGTCAGCGTCAGCTGCTCACCGGGGCGGCCGGGCCGCGAGAAGTGCAGCGTATTCCGTTCAAATGCTAGGGTGTCGGCCACAAAGCTTAGGCTAGGCGCGTTGGCTACCACTAGCTCGGCATCATAATGGCCCGGCCTTGGATGACGCACTTCCAGTACCGCCCGTAGTGCAGGCTGGCCAGGCACCTCTAGGGTACCTGCGAAGTGACCGGTGGAGGGGTGCGGCGCCCCCGTCTGGCTGCCCGCTGCTTCGGGCTGCGCCTGGCACGCAGTCAACCCAGCCAGCAGCCCGAGCAAGGCGCTAGCGCGACAACATGTGATATAAGCAAAAACCCGCACGGCCAAATATACGCCTATGCTCGCCCCGCGAGGCCCTTGCGTAATATGAGGTCGCGCTGAATATCTGCACCTAGCTTAAAGGCCAGCTCACCAACTTCCCGAAAACCAAAACGCTGGTAAAACGCCTTAGCACGCTCATTGCGCTCCCACACCCCTAGGACAATAGCAGTGCAGTTTTCAGCCTGCGCCAGGTCTAGAATTCGACGCATGAGTGCGGCCCCTAGGCCAGTACCAATCCAATCCTCAACCACATACAACTGCTTTACCTCAAGGCGGCTCAATGCTGGTTCGCCAGCCGTAAGGCCAAGCGGCGAGTCGCGCCAGAGCTTGGCAAAGCCGACCAGCTCACCCTGCATTTCGGCCAGCAAAAAGGTATAGCGAGGCTGTTGCAGCTCGGCTAGCTGAATGTCAGGCCCATAGGTTTCGGCCAAAAAGGCGGCCATATCTTCAGGCTTGTTGTCGGCGGCAAACGTTTCGTTGAATGTTTGACTACCTAATGCAGCCAGGCGAGTTGCCGTGGTCAGGTTAGCCTTGGCAATAGAAATGCGGAGGGGAGAAGACATAGGACCACAAAGGTCGGGCGAGCGGCCCGAACTATAAGTTGCCTAACCAGCCCGGCCTATTCGCCAGCCCACATAGCTTGTTACTATCCCTGCCCCAATGCCTAGCAGCACACCTAGCAGCAGCCGCAGGTCTAGTACACCCAGCGCCCGCCAGTTGAAGAGCAAAACATAAAGTTTAAGTAATTGCCCAATAACCAGCAAGATGCCTGCTGCAATAAGTAGCCCGGCTACTATGCGGCGTGAAGAAGGCGAAAGAATAGTGCGAGACGATGGACGACGAGGCATACGTACTAAAGTAAACGTCTAGGGCCAGCCCGATGTTCCAAGCCTGAGCCACTACTTGCGATTTGCGCAAACTGCTGTACCTTTACTCCACCAAACCCCGCGAGAGTAGCTCAGTTGGTAGAGCATCAGCTTCCCAAGCTGAGGGTCGCGAGTTCGAGCCTCGTTTCTCGCTCACAAGCAAAACAGCCACTTAGACATCTGTCTAAGTGGCTGTTTTGCTTGTGAGCGCTACCTTTTACCAGAACTTATTATCGGGGCATACTACCTGGGCTTTCTTCTTTAAGCGAAGCCCTAAGAGTACTTCATGGCTGCCAGCGTGGTAGTTGGCCAGCTGCGAGGTGCCAGCATCATACGAGTAGCCTAGTGTGAACTGCTCGTAGCTGAGGCCTACCAAAGCCACTACTGAATCGAAGGCCCGCCATGATACGCCGGCCCATAGCAGGTCTTGATATTTGATTTTGGCATTGATGTCGACTGATAGCGGGGCTGGATTAACGGCCTTTACCAGCACCGAGGGAACAAGCGACCACTCTTGGCTGAGTGGCAGCCGCACCCCAGCCGTAGCAAAATAGTGGCGCCGTAGCGAGTTGCCGGGCGCACCCGCGCCTATTTGGTTGGGCCCGTAGGAGAAGTCGAGCCGATTACCCAGCAGTTGCGCACCCGATACCCCCACGTAGAAATCGGGGCTGTACACCCATAAGCCAGCCGAGGTATCAAACACCCGTGAGGCGGCACTAGCGCCGCGCGTGGTAGGGTCGAAGAATTGTAGTTGCTGCCCATCGACGGAAAACTGCTGCATGCCCAGCGATACCCCGAGGGCAGCGCGGATATTGCGCGTCAGCACCACGTTGTAGGCATAAGAGCCGTAGGCGCCGAGCCGGCTCGTAGGCCCGGTTACGTCGTTGTACACGATGCCTCCTATTGCATGGAAGGGGCGCTGCCGGTCGCGCATGGTGCGCTTGTCGGTGGTGCGCCACTTACCCAGCGAGGAGGTGATACTGGCATAGTACGTTTTGGGTGCTCCCTCTAGGCCTGCCCATTGGGTGCGATAGCTGAACTTAACGTCGATATAATCCTCCACGCCGGTTGCGCCAGGGTTCAGGATATAATTGTTGTTCATGTACTGGCTGTACTGTGCCTGCTGCTGAGCCAGGGCTGGTACCGCAGCCAGTAGCAACAGCGGAAACAGCAGGAACGATAGTGCTCTTTTCATATTAATAAGGGCCTCAGTGTCTACCTAGGAAGAAGGGGCTTGCTTGGCCAAGCGCGGCCGATTAATACAGAATCGTGATAGACCCCGCGTACGACTTGCCCAGCGGACCCTTCGTGACGACGACGTAGTAGTAGGTGCCCACTGGGGCGGGCTGGCCGTTGATGTCGCCGCGCCACTCATTGGCCCGGCTGTAGTTTTCGGCCGAGAAGACTTTATTGCCCCAGCGATTGAACACATTCACAGTATTGTCGGGGAACTGCTCGATAAACTCAATCTGCCAAGTATCGTCGCGGCCGTCGCCATTGGGGGTGAAGGCATTGGGGATGCGGATAGCCGGGCGCACGGTCACGGTCACTTGGTCGGAGCTAGCGCAGCCACCACTGCCGGCCGAGAGGGTGTAGGTCGTCGTTACCAGTGGCGCGGCAATGGGCCGTAGCGGGTTGCTGGGCGGGATGGTTAGCCCTAGGGCCGGTGCCCACGTCACGGGGTAGGTGCCATCGGCGGTACCTTCTAGCGTAACCGAAGTACCGGCCAGAATCTCCTTATCCGGGCCAGCATTCACGACGACCGGCGGCTGGATTTGCACGGCCACGCCGTTAGAAACTGCTGTCGTAGGTTGCCCGCACTCGTTGGTCGTGCGCAGGCGTAGCGTCACGGTCTGGCCAGCGCGCAGCGTCGTGCTGCTAAAAACTGGGTTTGTAGCTCCTACTACATCGGTGCCATTGACCTGCCATTGGTAGCTGGGAGCCGGCCCAGCACCCGTAACGCTGGCGATGCTAAACGTAAGCGGCTCACCTAGGCAGACTGGTCCGCCCGGCTGCACAGCAATGGTGAGCGTGGGAGTAGTAGTAGGCGTGCGCGTTACTGTTACGGTAGCCGTAGCTGGGCCCGTGCTGCATAGCCCCGCCGTGGGTGTCACTTCAACCCGAACCTGGTCGCCAGTAGCCAGCGTGCTGCTGGTAAAGGTGGGTCCGCTAGCAGCGGCTACGTTGTTGACAAACCAACTGAACGTAGGCGCCGAGCCCGCATCGGTGGCCACCGCCGTGAAAGTGAGTGCCGTGCCAGGGCACTGCACTGGCGGCGTTGCTAAGCTGACCCTAGGTGTTACTACGGGCTGCACCTGTATCGTCACCACATTAGAAATACCCGCCGCACAGATGCCAGTACCCGAAGTGACTCGGCGCCGGTAGTAGGTAGTGACTGTGAGCGAACCGGGGGCATAGGTGGGGTCAGCGGAGGCACCGGGCGCTAGGGTCCAGTTCGCGTTGTCTGTGGAGTACTCCCACTGGTAAGTGAACGTACCCGTTCCCCCGCTGGCCCCTAGG